>ERZ808252.506-NODE-506-length-37156-cov-6.783240_pt1 | contig 37156 bp, 26 predicted proteins | sample MGYA00521242_ERZ808252 | MGnify/ENA primary metagenome ERZ808252 (study PRJEB31516, sample SAMN03275581) | gut metagenome | biome: mammalia-associated habitat; material: feces | host: Papio cynocephalus | place: Kenya | collected 2012-08-07 ...
ATTTTCGCTAATCACCAAAATTACAGACGATTATATTTTGTCGAACTCACGTTAAATTCGTAATTTTGCAGGCAAAACAACGTATCATGGCATCAACCAATATGGACTATGCACGAAGAGGCCTTGACGAACAACAAGTGGAACAATCGCGGCTGCAACACGGGCGCAACCTTCTGGCACCACCCCAACGGCAATCTGCATGGCGACTTTATCTTGACAAATTCAAAGACCCTATCATCCGCATACTGCTGGTAGCAGCCGCACTGTCGTTAATCATTGGAATTTACGAGCAGACCTACATGGAAACAGTAGGAATTCTGATTGCCGTATTTTTGGCAACAGGCATCGGTTTTTACTTTGAATACGACGCCCAGAAAAAATTCGATGTGCTCAATGCTCTTGAGCAAGAGGAACTGGCTACAGTCATACGTGGAGGGAAAGTGACGCAAGTGCCACGCAGCGAATTGGTCGTAGGCGATGTCGTTATGCTATCGCAAGGTGACGAAGTTCCTGCCGACGGTACATTACTTGAAGCCGTCAATCTGGAAGTCAATGAATCATCACTTACCGGTGAGCCGCTATGCAGCAAAACTGCTGATTTACGATGTCTGGACAAAGATGTGACATACCCGTCAAACAAAGTAATGCGCTCATCCATGGTTGCCAACGGACACGGCATCATGAAAATCGATGCCGTCGGCATGAGTACGGAAATCGGACACATTGCACAATGCGCGACTTCTATGGCCGCCACAAAGACTCCGTTGAGCCTGCAATTGACGCGGCTGTCCAAGCTTATTAACAAATGTGTCATTATCATCTCCTCTTCGGTCTTTGTCATCGGTGCCGGGCACAGCATCTATACCTGCATTTCAGAAGCCGGTATGGCAGGTGGCACCGACTGGCCTCTGCTAATCGGCATCATGCTGAAATGGTTCATGGTAGGTGTCACACTGATAGTGATGGCCGTACCCGAGGGGCTTCCCATGGCCATAACACTAAGCCTGGCCCTGAACATGCGCAGAATGTTAAAGACCAACAACCTGGTACGCAAACTCCATGCTTGCGAGACGATGGGAGCCGTAAACGTCATCTGTACCGACAAAACTGGGACATTGACTCAGAATCGGATGGAAGTGGCAGAGCTGCATTACGACCACGACAAAGAGAAATTGCTCATCGAAGACATTGCCCTCAACTCCACAGCCATGCTGAAAGATGACGGAGAAGGAGCCGGGTGCCCCACGGAATGTGCCTTGTTGCGCCATATAAAGGTTGATTATACCACTCTCAGAGATAGCACAAAGATGCTTGACCAGCTTCCGTTTTCGGCAGAACGCAAATATATGGCAACCATCGCTATTTCTCCGACTACCGGGAAACGCACATGCTATTTGAAAGGCGCTCCTGAAGTGGTGATGGCTCTGTGTGACATGGATTCGCCAGAACTAAGCGGCGTCTCAAACAAGTTGGAAAAATACCAATCGGCAGCCATGAGGACCCTGGCTTTTGCTTTCCGTGAATTATCTGATACTGAGCCTGACGATTGTCTCCGAATCTCGGAACACGGAGGCATGCAGTTCATCGGCTTTTGTGCCATTACAGACCCTATACGTCCCGAAGTTCCTGCGGCCATTGCAAGTTGCCGTAACGCCGGCATCATGGTGAAAATCGTTACAGGCGACAATGCCGGCACTGCCATCGAAATTGCCCGAAGAATAGGACTTTGGAGTAAAGATGACCGACCCGAAGCTGCCATTAACGGAAAAGACTTTTCCGAACTGAATGATGAAGATGCCCTGAAGCGCATTGACAGAATCAAGGTCTTGAGCCGTGCACGCCCGACAGACAAACAAAGGTTTGTGGAACTTCTGCAAAAACGCGGACTTGTAGTTGCAGTGACAGGAGACGGAACCAATGATGTGCCGGCCATGAGCAAGGCCCAGGTTGGATTGTCTATGGGCAGCGGTACAGCCATGGCCAAAGAATCCAGCGAAATAACACTCATTGATGACAGTTTTCGCAGCATAGTCACAGCGGTCATGTGGGGACGCAGCCTGTACAAGAATATCCAGCGTTTTTTGGCTTTCCAACTCACAATCAGCCTGACAGCCTTGGTTATCACAATGGCAGGAGCCATCATGGAAACCGACATTCCGCTTACAGTCACGCAAATTCTATGGATTAACCTGATTGTGGATACTTTCGCATCATTGGCTCTGTCGACCATTCCGCCATCACCTGCAGTAATGAATGACCGACCGCGCAAAAGCACAGACTTCATTATAACACCATGGCTAAAGCGAAACGTGCTTGCAACAGCTTTCTCATTCCTCGCCATACTGTTTGGGATGCTTCTTTATTTCTGCCGATGGGGCAATGACAGCATTCCGACAGAAGACCTGACCATTTTCTTCACATTTTTCGTCTTGCTCCAATTCTGGAATCTCATAAATGCACGAGTTTTGGGAAGTTGCCAATCGGCTCTCAAGGGATTGGCACAATGCAAAGGCCTGCTTTTGGTGCTGGCCATCATATTGGTAGGCCAGATACTCATTGTCGAATTTGGCGGTAATGTGTTCCGCACCGTTCCCATCAGCATTCAAACATGGGCGGTACTCATAGTTACGTCGTCGTTTGTTCTTTGGGTAGGCGAACTCATTCGATTTGTCCAACGGAAAACAGCTAAAAGATAATGGCATTCAAAAACATCTTGTTCGATTTGGGTGGCGTCATTTTGGAATTGACACCCGAAAAAAGCATCGAGGCATTCAAAAGCCTGGGATGCCCTCCGGAAGTGTTTGAAGGAGAGTTCTGGTTAGCCGGCATCTTCGGGAAAATGGATCGCGGAACCGCCAACGAAGCAGAGTTTTATAATGAAATAAGGCGGATAGGGCATATTCCACATGCTACGGATGCCGAAATTCTGAAAGCATGGAACATGTTCATAGCAGGAGTAAAGCCACGTACATTTGAAGCTCTGAAACGTCTGAAAAAACAGTATCCCCTATACATGCTATCCAACATCAACCTGATGCATTGGCGAAAATGCCACGATGAAATGATGCTGTATCAAGGCGATAATGCCTTCGATTGGTTTACAAAAGTTTTTGCATCCTTTCAACTGCATCTTCAGAAACCCGAACGCGCCATCTATGAGACCGTTGTCAAAGAAGCCCATATCATTCCCGAAGAAACCCTTTTTATAGATGACCGGCAGGAAAACCTTGACGGTGCTGCCATTGTGGGCTTTCAGACAATGATTACCAAAGGCGGAAATTGGATAGACAAACTGAAAATTTTCAATCCGTAGCAGTATATGGTCGTTTTAAATGAAAGTGATACACACATACCAGCCAACGTGGCAACCATCGGATGCTTTGACGGTGTCCATCGCGGACATCGTGACTTGATTGCACAGGTTTGCAATGAAGCTCAAAAAAGCAAAATGGAATCATTGCTCATCACTTTTTCCAATCATCCGCGTTCGGTCTTGCAGCCCGATTATTGTCCGCAATTATTGTCATCGGGAAGCGAAAAACTGGCTTTGCTGGCAAAAACAGGCGTGGACATGTGTGTTCCATTGTTTTTTACGAAAGAGATGTCGCAGATATCTGCTTTTCAGTTTATGAAGACTTTCCTGCAAGAGCGTTTCAACGTGCACACTCTGCTTATAGGCTTCAACCATCATTTCGGAAAGCCTAATGGAGAAACAATTGAAGACTATCGCACCTTTGGACGTGAATTAGGAATCAATGTGATTCAAGCCCATGAGCTTTTGTTCGATGGCGAACCGATAAGCAGTTCATTCATACGCAGGTTGTTGCAGTGCGGAAACGTTGCAAAAGCTGCGGTTTTGTTAGGCTATACTTACAAGATTGACGGACACGTTGTAGTCGGCCACCAAATAGGCCGCCGGTTGGGTTTTCCTACTGCTAACATCCAACCAAACGATTCGATGAAACTGCTGCCAAAAAACGGAGGATATGCAGTAAGAGTATCTTTGTCGGGAAAGCAGTTTCCCGGAATGCTTTATATTGGTAATCGGCCGACTTTCAACAGTTTGCCGGAAAGGACCATCGAAGTGAACATCCTTCATTTCAACGGGAATATTTACGGACAAGAAATCAGCATCGAGTTCTTGGATTTTCTTCGTGATGAACAACGCTTCAATTCGACCGAAGACCTTCGCCGGCAGCTCAACAAAGACCTGGCTCTTACGGAGTCCATTGTAAAATCTTACCACCAGCCATCATGAAAAAAACTCTTTTAATCATCTGCATCTTTCTTGTTCTGCAAGCAATGTTCGGCATTATCAGCCAGAAACTTCTGACGTTTTTATCAAGAGCCTGCCAGCTAACAGCAGAACAATCGGCAAGTCTGTCGATATGGCTTTTGGGACTATCTCTGCTTCTTGCCAATGCCTTGATGATTGCCGTTGTTCACGCCATTATGCGTGCTACAAAAAACGCAATAACGGCGGGTGGCAAAATTCATTTGAGTCCCAAGGCTGTCCTGTTGATTTTTATAACACAAATGCTTCTTATCTTTGTCGTCAACGGATTTACTGAACTTCTCAAAATACCGGATTTTATAGAATCCACTCTACCAGATATGTTAAGAAATCCGCTTTGTTTGATAACGATTGTAGTAGTAGGACCTATAGCTGAAGAAGTTTGTTTTCGCCGTGGAATATTGAGTTCTTTGTATGCGAACGAATCAACCAAGCGCTATGCTCTGCTGATTTCTTCCATCATTTTCGGCCTTATCCATTTTAACCCGGCTCAAATTATTGGAGCTTTCATACTGGGATTATTCTTCGGATGGATTTACCTGCATACCCGCAGCCTTTTATTCCCTATATTAGGTCACATTTTCAACAACGGCCTGAGTGTGATGCTCGGCATATTTCTGGGGATTGATATGAAAATTTCCGATTTTTTCATGAATGCGCCCATGTTTTATTTCATCCTGTTCCTTTCAGTGTTGCTAATGGCCGGTTCTTTTAAACTATTGAAATCGAAGATAGGCCTTGCTTCTCAGAAAACGAAATAAATTCGCTGTCATCAAGCATTTTCATGTATAAAACCAATTCATTTCCATAAAAAGCTGTTATATTTGTAGCTAATATAGCTCTATTAACAACAGCCTATATGGATTCTCCGAAAAAATGTTTCTTGATTTTCTGTTTGTCTTTGTTGCTTTCTGCTACAGGCCAAGCTCAAGTGATGACTTGGGATGAGTTTCTCAATACCTATGCAGAAAATCTAAATGGAGATTCAGAGCGTCTTGAAGAATTGCATGAGAATCCGATCAGCATCAACAATTGTACAAGCAGTGATTTGCAGCAAATTCCATTCATCAGTATGGAAGAAGTAGATTCCATACTCAGTTACATCCGCAAGAATGGACCTATTTTGTCGGCCGGTGAATTGTTTTCGGTCCACAAGCTTTCTTATGACTGTCGAAAAATATTGCCGCTGTTTGTACGTTTCGATGCTCCCCCGAAAAAGGAAAAATCCCTATGGCAACAAATTGTAAGCGGGCGACAAGAGTTATCAGGGGTCACACATATACCATTCTACTTGAGAAGAGGATTCAAGCACGTAGTCAACAGAAAGACAGGCGAGACCAAACCTCCACGCTATGCAGGGCATCCTGTGGCCGGTGCTTTCAGATATCGGAATACTTATGGAACCCGGCTGCAAATAGGGTTTACTGCCAAAAACGATTACGGAGAGCCATTTGCCAAAGCCGGCAACGCTTTATTCGATTCATATTCAGGCTATGTTGTCAGCAAAAACGAAAACAAGATTTTGCGGTGCTGGGCATTAGGAGACTATAAGACACACATTGCCAAAGGGCTGACAGCAGGAATTGGCTTTATGAATAGCGGGGCGGCTCTGCTCGCTTCGCGCCACGACCACAGCCAGGGATTTTTTGCTCATACGGGAACCGACGAATACGCTTTCCAGCGAGGAGCAGCTGCAAACATCGCTTACAGGAATTTGGAATTCATGGTCTTTACGTCAGTCCGCCATCTGGACGGCCGTTTGCAAGGCGACAGTCTGTTGTCAGTCAACACGTCTGGATACCACCGTCTTCCATTGGAATTGGAACGCAAGAACAATGTAGTGCAGACTGCGGCAGGTGCATCCGCAGACATACAATATCGTCAATTTCATTTCGGAATCTCGGGCGTGCATGCTCATTATAATCGTCACTTCGTTGTTGGGACACAGACTTACCAACAAAACAATATGAAAGGAAGAGATTTTTCAAATTATGGCATCCACTATAAATATGACAGGCGAAAGCTGAACGTCGGAGGGGAAACAGCACTGACCAATCGCCGGCAAGTCGCTACACTTCACGATATTCGTTGGCAATTGCCTGAAAACGTCAATGTTTATGCGCAGCATCGTTACTATGGCCGCCGCTACCATGCTCCTCTGGCACATGCTTATGCAGGGAGTGGCGACTGCAAAGGTGAACACGGCATAATGCTCGGTATCAGATGGGCACCTTTTGGCAAATGGGCTGCATCGGGATTTGTTGACGGTTATCGCCTGTTAGGGCCTTCCTTCAAGGCATTGGCCTCTGCCAACGGCTATACAGCACAGTTACAAGCCAGCTACAAATGCCGAGAGAATCTGCAATTTTCTGTCCGTTACCGTCTGCGATCGCAGCAGGAAAGCCGGGAAAAATATCCCATTCTCCGTTATGCCATGAAGCATTCATTGCGACTTCAGGCAGACTATAGCTTAGGATTATTCCGCTGCATAACATCTCTTGACGGTTGCCTATACAAACCTGCTGTCGGCAGGATCCAAAAAGGCGGAATGATAGCCGAACGCATATCCTTTTCATTGGCAGGATTCAATGTCGCATCGTCCATTGTTGCATTCCACACGCAAGGTTACGAATCGTCGTTATATTCCTATCAGCCCGCGTTGCTTTATGCACGCAGTTACTCCATTTTCTTTTATCACGGCCATGCAGTCACCTGCACAATTCAACGCTCCTTTGGGAAGCATATCGATGCCGCCTGCAAGTTTACGTTGCTACATTATTCCGACCGAGACCAAATAGGGAGCGGTGACAATCTGATAGAAAGTTCGGGGAAACACGACCTGTTCCTACAATTAAGATGGTTATTTTGAGCAAAGCTTGGCTCTTCATTTAAAATGATATACCTTTGCACAAGGTTTTAAGATTCATAAAATGTCTACAGTTATCTATCCCTCACCGATTTTCGGCCCTATACACAGCCGCCGATTAGGCATCTCATTGGGCGTTAACCTAATGCCAAATGACGGGAAAGTTTGCACATTCGATTGCCTTTATTGCGAATGCGGATTTAATAAAGACCGAAGGCCTTCTCATCCCCGGCCTGCCAGAAAAGAAGTTTTTGCAAGTCTTAAAGCTCAATTGCAACGGATGCTTGATGAGAACAAGTCGCTCGATGTCATTACATTTGCCGGAAACGGTGAGCCAACCGCTCATCCGGATTTCTACGATATTGTAAAGGATACCATAGACTTGCGCAATCACTATTTCCCTAAAGCAAAAGTCAGCGTCCTTAGCAATGCCACACTGATTGACCGTCCAAAGGTTTTTGAGGCGCTCAAAATGGTCGACAACAACATTTTGAAGCTTGACACCGTCAATCTTGATTATATCAAGACCGTTAACCGTCCTTTGCTCCATTATTCCCTGGAAGAGATTATCAACAATATGGAACGGTTCAACGGACATGTCATCATACAGACCATGTTCATGAAAGCCTACATCAATGGGTTCCTCGTTGACAATACCAATGAAAAATATGTAGGCCCCTGGCTTGAGGCCATCCGCAAGATTCGTCCTCAGCAGGTGATGGCATACACTATCGACCGCGAAACTCCCGACAAATCATTAGAAAAAGTCTCCCCGACAGAGCTTAACAATATCGTACAAAGAGTGCAGGATATCGGCATCAAAGCCACGGCTTCATACTAACACTTGAAAAGTCATGGTTAAGCTCCTATCTGCCATGTGTAAACGTGGTTGTCTTTTCTTTGTTCTGTCTTTGTTGTGCATAAAGTCGCTTCACGCATTTTCGTTTTCTCCAAGAATGCCACACGATTCGGTCCGGCAAGAATCACCGGCCGGTCTGATAACAGGTGCATTATTGTTGGGAGGAGGAATTGTCGGACACCTTAGTGACCACAACTATTCCAGACAGCAAACGTCCTATTTTCCTCACCATAGTTCAATGGCTGACAACATTATTCGCTGGGCACCCACTGCCGTTCGCTTTGGCTTTAGGCTGGCAGGCTTGCAAGGGAAAAGCGATTGGAAGCGTCTGCTTGCCAGTCATATTGCCACTTATAGCCTTAACATTGGCATTACCGAAACTTTGAAACGCAGTATCAGGCAAACGCGCCCCGATGGCTATGACAACCGCTCCACTCCGTCAGGACATGCAGCTTTGTCATTTATGTCGGCAGCCATATTGGACGAAGAATACGGATATATCAGCCCATTGGTTACCCTTGGCGGCTATGCGGTCAGCACAGCTGTATCTTTCAACCGCACCTTGGGAAACCATCATTATCCCGGTGATGTATTGATGGGTGCCGGTATCGGTTTGCTCTCTGCCAAGGTTGCATATGCTTTAAGCGACAAAATACTGAAACGCGACAAGCCGGCCAACGATAATGCAAAGCCTCTCTATCCTTCACGCCCATCGCATATCGGCTTCTTTGGAGGTTACAAAATGGCCATTTCCAATCTCCATTCGTCCGATGGCACACCTATCTGCCTGCATCCCGGGATAGAGGCCGGTCTGCAAGGAACGTGGTTTCCCATCCGCCATATCGGCATAAGCGGACGCATTTCAGAATATCACTCCGTTGTCAGAAAAAATGCGCTACCCGTCAACGCATGGACAGATTGCCTTTCTACACGCGGCGGTCTTAGTTGTTCCCTTCCTCTTTCAACTTCGACCACAATCAATGCTCATGCTTTAGCCGGCTACACCGTACAAACAGGCGGGCGCAATGAACTACGTTCGCTCTGTGTCCCCACCATAGAAGGAATCACTTGGGAAACAGGCATAAGCGGTAACTTTCTTTTTCGTGAGCACTTGGATTTGAGCTTCCGCATCGACTATCAGGCCATCTGCGGTTCTCAAACCTTGCAAACAATTTCGCCATCAATCGGATTGAATTTCGTTTTCTGAGGCTGAGTCCGAGCCGGCATTCCGATGCTTGTAGTTTTCTATGCCTTTCTTCAAAAACTGTACATATTCGTCAACATCCTCCTTGTAAGCATACGAATGATTCAGCGGGCGCCCTTCATTGTCTACCGGTACATAAAAGGGCTGTGCTCCTGCACCGAATTTGCTGCGTTCCAGATAGCTCCATTTATCGCCTACCGTCCGTAGCACACGCTGTTTCCCTTGTTCCGCAATCGTTTGTGGATGCTGTAAAGGAGTCTTGTCATCCACATAAAGTGAAATGAGGACATAATCATTTTTCAGGATGTCCTTTACACTGGAATGGTTCCACACTGCCATTTCCATCTTGCGGCAATTCACACATCCATATCCGGTAAAATCAAGCAATACCGGCTTTCCTTTTTCACGAGCATAGGCCATACCGGTTTCATAATCCTTGAAATGGGGCTCTACTGTGGATTTGTCCAAATTGAAGTCTTGTGTATACATTGGTGGTGCAAAAGCACTGATCGCTTTCAGCGGTGCGCCCCAAAGCCCTGGTAACATATATACTGAGAAAGCCAACGAAACTACACCGAAAAAGAAACGTAAAACTCCGGTATGCATCGTGGCATCATCTCCGCGGAAACGAATTTTCCCCAAAAGATAAAGCCCTAACAGCGCGAAAATGACAATCCAAAGCGATAGGAACACTTCACGATCCAACAAGCGCCAACCATATGCCATATCGGCCACCGACAGAAACTTAAGTGCAAACGCCAGCTCAATAAACCCCAAGGAAACTTTGATGACATTCATCCATCCGCCACTTTTTGGCATCCGTTTAAGCCATGCAGGGAAAAGGGCGAATGCTGCAAAGGGAAAAGCCAATGCCAAAGCAAAGCCCGACATGCCTACAGCCGGCGACAGTATGTCGCCATTGACTGAAATTCCGGCCAAAAGAAAGCCGATGATGGGTCCTGTACAGCTGAATGACACCAGAACCAAAGTAAAGGCCATCAAAAATATGCTCAACAATCCGGTTGTCGCTTCAGCCTTGCGATTTACTTTGTTGTTCCATGAAGACGGAAGCGAAATTTCAAAACCGCCCAAGAAGCTCGCTGCAAAGAACAGCAGCAACACAAAGAAAAACAAATTGAATGCCGCATCGGTAGCAAGAGCGTTCAAGGCGTTGGCTCCTCGCCACAGCGTAAGTGCAAGACCGAACCCGACATAAATCACGATTATAGACAATCCGTATAGCAACGCTTCGCGCAATGCCCTGCGACGATTGGCAGAACGATGCAGAAAGAAGCTGACTGTCATGGGTACTACCGGCCATACGCAAGGAGTAAACAGTGCTAACAATCCGCCCAAAAAGCCCATTAGAAAAACGATGGCCAAACCATGGCTTTCTACATCGGAATTTTCAAAAGACCGAAGCTCGGCTGTCGACGGCCGCCACCATGCAGCCTTGACATTCTCGGGAACCTTGGCAATTTTTATCGTATCCGAATCTTTCACAACTCCTGCGCTCACCATAGCCTCAGACGACTGACGGATTTTCTCATCTTTCGCATCGGCAGAAGCAGGCCCATCACTACCTTTCAGTGTAAACTCTGCCTGCATAGGCGGCATGCAACTCTTATCATTGCAAGAACCGTATTCAAGATAGCCGCTTGCTGCAAAATTCTGTGCTTCAAGACGTAGACGTTGCACAAACGACACTTTGTTTTCAAAGTATTTCACTTTCATATTAAACACCGGGTCCGTTTTTTCGATTTCATTTCCCACGGCACGCAGTCCTCCTAAGGGTTTTACGCCCTGCCTTGTCTCAAAATGGATGGACGCAGGTGTCGGTCCGCCACTTTCGTTATCCACAGAATACACATGCCATCCGGCATCAATCACACCTGTAAAGACAACGTCCACCTCAGATGGCGACACACGCTTGACTGAAGTAGTAAACTTAACAGGTTCATCAAATTGTTCCGTGGCCGGTGCCATTTGCACCACCAATGAAAGCAAGAGAAAGCACAATAAGTTCTTTATAGTCATGATACATCTGCTTAGATGACTACAAAGATACGAACTTTGTCAGTTCAATCTTGTTTTTACTGCCTCATCGTTCAAACTTAATGCCTTTTCGTCTGCATTTACTGCGTCTGCATTTTCTTAAACGGGGTCAACATCAAAATAAATACGAAGTGAATTAAATGTGGGCTGATGCTGCAACGATGCAACGGATTGCTTCAATAACCGGCGGGCTTGACAAAGCGACAACGAACGTTCCAATTTCAATGCAATCTTACGTATGTAGAGCAGCTGAAGACGTGCAATGACAGGTTTGTCAGGTCCTAACACTCTTTCTCCAAAACTTGAGCGAAGCAAATGAGTCAATTGCTGCGCCGCATTTTCTACTATCTGATTGTCGCGATGTTTCAAATAAATATAAATCAAACGATAGACAGGCGGATAATGAAAAGCTTCGCGTTCTGCCATCTGCTCTTCGTACATGGCACGATAGTCGTTATCAACCACTTGACGTATAACAGGATAGTCGGCATGCTTTGTTTGCAGAATGACATATCCTTGTTGCTCACGTCGTCCGGCACGGCCGGCAACCTGTGAAAGCATTTGAAACGAACGCTCGAAACAGCGGAAATCAGGGCGCGTCAGCATTGTGTCGGCATCCAATACGCCCACAACATGCACACGATCAAAGTCCAGGCCTTTCGAAACCATTTGGGTACCGATAAGAATATCCGTACGGCCTGCTGCAAAATCTCCGATAATACGTTCGTAAGCCGCACGCGTACGGGCTGCATCTAAATCAAGGCGCGCTGTCCGTGCATCAGGAAATCGTTTAGAGACTTCTTCTTCAATTTTCTCGGTACCAAAACCTATGGAACGCAGGTCATGCCCTCCGCAATTTGGACAGGAATGGGGCTTCTCAAAAGTACGTCCGCAATAATGGCACACCATACGATGAATATCCTGATGATAAGTAAGTGTCACATCACAGAACTCGCATGTCGGTGTCCATCCGCAAGCTGCACACTCGACAACAGGCACATAACCACGCCTGTTTTGGAACAAAATCACTTGCTGATGTGCATCTAAAGCCTTGCGGATCTCTTCTTCAAGCCTTGGAGAGAATGGCAGCTTCATCTGCTTCGTACGCAATAGCTCTTTGACATCAGCAACTTCAATCTTGGGCAAATGAATCTCTCCGAACCGTGTGTCCAATGCGACATAGCCATATTTTCCGCTTAAGGCATTGCTGAAGCTCTCCAAGCTTGGAGTTGCGGTACCCAAAAGGACATTGCAATGGTAAAAAGCTGCAAGCATGACCGCCGTATCGCGTGCATTATATCGTGGGGCAGGATCATCTTGCTTATAACTGGTCTCATGTTCTTCGTCTATTATGATAAGGCGCAAGTTCTTTTGCGGCAAGAATATGGAAGAACGCGCACCCAAAATGAGGCTGTACGGATGGTCTGAGAGCTGCTTTTCCCATATTTCCACCCTTTCGTTGTCAGGAAATTTGGAATGATAGACCCGCATTTTATCACCGAAAATGCGTCCCAGGCGCGAAGTAAGCTGAGTGGTAAGAGCTATTTCGGGAACCAGGTACAACACCTGTCCGCCCTTATCTATAATATCGCGTATCAAGCGGATATATATTTCTGTCTTTCCACTTGATGTAACACCATGAAACAAGCACACGCGCTGATTTTGAAAAGAAGCAAGGATTTCCTGCAAGGCTCTCTGCTGTGCATCCGATAAGGGCAGTTGTTCCATTACTGAAGTCGGTTTCTTTCCCAAGCGGCCAACCTCGTATTCGTAGGTTTCCATAAAGCCTTTTCCACGCATGGAAACTAATACGGCCGATGTTACATCGGAATTCTTTAGCAAATCAGAGCGACTTACTTCGCGAATCAGTTTATTGTTATGCAACTTGAAAGCCGCTGCTATGCCCGACATTTCAATATATGTGTTTAAAAGCTTCAAACGCTTGGGCGTACGTTCCAATTGGTTCAGCAACAGGCATAAGTTTTCTTCGTCCATATACTGTTTTGTCAGGCGGACATGTGTCTCCTTACGTGGTTTGAAACTGCTGTCTATCGTTTCGCGGACATTAAGCGCGCCTTTCCCTATCAGGTTTTTCACAAGTGGAAGCAAACGTGAATCTTTCAATAAGCGTGACAGTTGAGATACGCTCTTTGCCTTGCCGGACTGCAGCAGTTCAAGCACCTGCAATTCTTTAGGCTTGAGCTGCGACCAATTATCAAATTCTTCGCAAATCGACAATACGGTTTCACTTTCAAGTCGCAGTCCGGTCGGGATTGCAGCCTTATAAACCTCTCCTAAAGTACACATATAATAGTCGGCCATCCATTCCCAAAGCTGCAATTGCAGCTTTGGGAGTACAGGGTGACTATCAAGAACGTCCAAGACTTCCTTTAGGGTAAAATTCCCATCGGGCGCATCATCGTGTAATTTTAAGACAATCGCCGAATAAAGCTTGTTACCAAAGGGGACAATAACCCGACAGCCCTTATCAAGCTTTCCGTTTAAGGATTCAGGAACAATATAAGTGAACGTGCCATCCACAGGCACGGGCAAAATGACATCGCAATACGGCATGCGTTGGCTACAATGTTATTCCTTGTCAGAAGGATTGACAAGAGTTCCAGGATTTTCGTCCGTAAACCATTTGCTATACATTATATAATGCTTTGCTATTCCGATGTTCAGTTCTTCAGCCTGTGCCGGGTCTACCTTCTTAATAAATTTGGCAGGAACACCGCCCCAAAGCTCGCCATCTCCGACCACCGTATTTTTTAGGACCAAAGCTCCGGCAGCAACTATAGCTCCTCGTCCTATTACACAGTCATCAAGCAATGTACTGCCCATCCCTATCAAAGCACCGCTTCTGATTTTTGCCCCATGCACAGTAACGTTGTGACCAATTGTCACGTCGTCACCGATTTCTATGGCGGCCCTTTTATATAATGTATGCAAGCATGAACCATCTTGGATATTCACACGATTACCAATCCTGATATAGTTGACATCACCACGGATAATGGCATTAAACCATACGCTGCAATTGTCGCCCATTGTCACTTCGCCTATCACCGTTGCGTTTTCCGACAAATAACAGTCATGCCCGAATTGTGGCGTTTTTCCTTGTATTGTTTTTATAAGAGCCATAATGTTTAATTTAAATAGGTAATGTGGCTTCACGCAGCCATTGCCTGTCTCCTTCATCATCAAGGAGTGGCATCAGCTTGTCATGAACCATCTGATGATAATTGTTCAGCCAAAGTCTTTCTGTTGGAGTAAGCATTGACAAATCGATAGGCGTTGTATCGATGGGACATAACGTCAACGTCTCAAATTGGAGGAAATTGCCAAACTCGGTTTCTTTGAAAGGTATGGCCAAAAGCATGTTTTCAATTCTCACACCGAAACGTCCCGGAAGATAGAGGCCGGGCTCATCCGTGATGGTCATTCCCGCTGTTATCGGAGCAGGCATATAATTTTTCCGTATTTGGTGAGGCCCTTCGTGAACATTCAGAAAAGAACCTACTCCATGCCCGGTCCCATGCCCATAGTCATAACCTTCTTGCCACATGCTGTAACGTGTGCTCAAATCAAGTTGTGTGCCCGACGAACCTGACGGGAATTTCAGGCGGGCCAATGCTATATGGCCTTTCAGCACCAAAGTATAGACATGACGTTCTTCTTCTGTCGGACAGCCCAAAGCTATGGTGCGGGTGATGTCTGTCGTTCCGTCCTGATACTGTGCCCCGCTGTCAAGCAATAGCAAGCCTTTTGGTTGCAACACGCGGTTGGTTTCCGATGTTGCCTCATAATGCACTATTGCTCCATGATCACCGTATCCTGCAATAGTATCAAAACTGATCCCACGGAAAAGTGGTTGTTCTGCACGCAAGGATGTCAGCTTGCGGTCAACATCCATTTCCGTAATGCCTCCGGCTTTGACAGCCGGCTTAAGCCAACGGAAAAAGCGCGTCAATGCAACACCATCGCGCAACATGGCTCGTCTGAACCCGGACATTTCAGCTTTATTTTTTACAGCTTTCAATGCCGCAACCGGTGAAGCTGCACGGACAATCCGGTTATTCATTGCAGCAATTTTCGCGAGCCAGGCGTTCGTCTCGGGAGCCAGCAAAACAGTGGCATGCTTTAGCGTGCGCAGGTCTGTTTCGATATCGTCATAGAAACGCAAACTAACTCTTTCGCTCAATAAATGCCTGATGGCCGGTTCCGTCAATTTGGCCTTATCGATGTAAAGGCGGATTTCTTCTTGAAGTACGACACAGTAGGCCACAAAAACGGGGTTGCAATGCACATCGCTGCCTCGCAAATTGACAAGCCAAGCAACTTCGTCAAGAGCAGTCACAAGCATGGCTGTGGCTCCTGTTGATTGCAAGCGTCCGCGTAAACGTTCAATCTTAGACGCCACTGATTCCCCCGAAAATTCAAGAGGCTGAATGTCAACGGCATTTTGAGGCAATTGAGGACGCCCCTGCCAAATGGCATCAAAAGGGTCGTTCATTGTTTCCAGCCGAATGCCGTTTTTGTTAAGCAGATCACTCCAGGCCTCGACCGTTGCAATTGCATTCACACGTCCGTCAAGACCAGCCACATCACCTTGATGCAACACGGAAGTTAACCAGTGTACAATATCGGGAGTGGCTGCAATGCCATCTTTCATCAGCTTGAAAGGAGTACCCGCCAATTGTTCTGCGGCAGCTAAAAAATAACGTGAGTCAGTCCACAACGCAGCTTCATTCATGGTAACAACGGCTGTACCTGCCGATCCCGTGAAGCCGGTCAGCCAGGCACGTGCTTCCCAATGCGAAGGAACATATTCGCTTGAATGCGGGTCTGTTGACGGAACAATGAAAGCCTGAATTCCGATGTCTCTCATCCACTCTCGCAGCTTGCCGACACGCTCGGTCACAACGGCGTCAGATATTTTTGCCATGATATTTTTGCTTAGGACAAAGCAGCTTTGGCTTCTTTATATTCTGAAATCATTTCATCAAAGACATCAGCTACTGTTTGAACAGGCTTCCCTTGCAATAAACCGGTAACCTGTCCGATTTCCAACTCTCCGTTTGTCAAATCACCGTCGAAAATTCCCAAACGCGATTTCCCCTTTCCGATAATCTCAAGCAATTCGTCTTTATCTGCGCCTCTGGCCTCAGCATCTTCTATCAAAGTACGGAATCCGCCTTTGGCCAAACGCGTAGGAGATAATTTTTTCAGCAATAACTTTGTATCGCCCTCTTGCAGGTTCAAGCAGAATGTTTTGAACTGTTCGTTTGCCGAGCTTTCTGCTGTCAGTGCAAAACGAGTGCCCATCTGAATGCCTTCAGCGCCCAGCACCTGTACTGCCAGCCAAGCCGCACCGGTGGCAATGCCTCCGGCTGCCAGCACCGGAAGCTCCGTTGCCTTGCGCACCGCCGGTATCAGACAAAGCGTGCTTGTCTCTTCACGCCCATTGTGCCCACCGGCTTCAAAACCTTCTGCAACGACGGCATCCACTCCGGCATCTTCGCTTTTCTTTGCAAACAAAGACGATGAAACCACATGAGCTACTTTTACACCATGTTTATGAAGCCAGCCGGTCCATTTTTTCGGACTTCCGGCCGATGTAAACACGACAGGAACCTCTTCTTCGGCAATTATGTCCATTAAGCGTTCTATCTCAGGATACATTAAAGGAACATTCACGCCAAAAGGTTTCGTTGTCGCAGCCTTACATTTTTGGATGTGTTCCCGAAGTATCTCCGGTGTCATGCTGCCGGAACCGAGCAATCCCAAACCTCCTGCCTCTGAAACTGCGGAAGCAAGACGCCATCCACTGCACCATACCATACCTCCGGCAACTATCGGATACTCAATGCCGAAAAGCCGTGCGATTCTGTTTTCTACCATATAAATTATTTTTGGGATTTATCTTGCCTGCAAAGGTAATGAAAATAAACGGCCCGCTTGCTATAGTGATAAGAAATCGGCGTTATATGCAAAAAGTAATCTTGGCCTTGCAATATTTCTATTTTCGACAATTTTCAGGCTGGAAAACTGACAAAAACAATGATTTTACGGTCCAAAGTCCAAAAGATATGCTACCTTTGCCTGTGAAATGGATTTAAAACGAATTCCATATTATTTCGTGACGTTTAGGATGTCAGCTTATGCAATCAGCATCATTACATGGTTGTATAAGTTGTTCCTTAATGTTTCTGTCACTACAGTCACTACCACAGGCACAACCCTTCGGGGTTGAGCAGACAGTTGCGTTTCTACGTGAAACGCGCTTGCAAAAGCAAGCGAACATAAAATCCAAACAGTTTTTTACAACTTACATTTATCGCACTTTCAGCCAGGTGCATTTTTTACATTCCGGTCACAAAAGTGACCGCCAATTATATCAAGATGAAACACATTATTATATTGGGTGACGGCATGGCCGATTGGCCGGCTCCCCAATTGGGCGGAAAAACGCTCTTACAATATTCTGACACGCCCAACATGGATAAACTGGCACGCTTGGGGCGTAACGGAAGTCTTCAGACGGTTCCTGCAGGCTTTCATCCGGGCAGCGAGGTAGCCAACATGTCCATCCTCGGTTATAATCTTCCCGACATATACGAGGGGCGAGGCGTTCTTGAGGCTGCCAACATAGGCGTTGATCTCCGGCCCGGCGACTTGGCCATGCGCTGCAATTTGGTCTGCATCGAAGGAGAACTTTTGAAGAACCATTCTGCCGGACACATTTCGACAGAAGAAGCTGATGAGCTGATTCATTTTCTCAACCAAAAGCTCGGCAACGAACAGATAAGGTTTTATACTGGAGTGCAATACCGGCATTTGTTGGTTATCCGAAACGGGAATAAGCATTTGGATTGTACACCGCCCCATGATGTCCCTCTCAAACCGTTCCGCCCATTGATGGTCAAACCGACCTTACCTGAAGCTGAGCCTACGGCTTCGCTGCTCAACCGGCTTATACTCAAATCCCGCCAGCTTTTGGCCGACCATCCCATCAACAAGCGGCGCATTTCACAGGGAAAAGATCCTGCCAACAGCATTTGGCCCTGGAGCCCGGGCTACCGTCCTAAAATGGAGCCCCTTTCAAAGAAATTTCCGGCAATACATAACGGAAGTGTCATTTCAGCCGTTGATCTTATCAATGGAATAGGCTATTATGCCGGTTTGAAACGAATCCGTGTTGAAGGAGCGACAGGCCTCTATGACACCAACTATGAAAACAAAGTAAAGGCAGCACTCGATGCCTTGAAAACAGATGACTTCGTATACCTTCACATCGAAGCGAGCGATGAAGCCGGCCATGAAGGCGACTTTAAGCTGAAGCAGCTTACCATTGAAAATCTCGACAAACGCGCGGTAGGTCCCATAGCAAAAGCTACAGAAAATTGGGATGAACCGGTTGCCATAGCAGTTTTGCCCGACCACCCTACGCCATGCAGTTTGCGCACCCATACTGCCGACCCTGTTCCGTTCCTTATCTATTATCCTGGCATCCAACCCGACACAGTTGCCACGTTCGATGAAACCGCCTGCATGAACGGCTACTATGGCCGTCTCGAAGGCGACCAGTTCATGAATCTTTTTATGAATATCAAATAACTTGGAACCCATGAAATATTATAGTACCAACCACCTTGCCCCGCTCGCAACTTTGCGCGATGCTGTCACAAAAGGGCTTGCCCCCGACAAGGGGCTCTACATGCCACAGTCGCTGCCTGTCATGTCGCCTTCGTTTTTCGAACATATCCAAGACCTTTCTCTTCCCGAGATTGCAGGTAAAGTTGCAACCGCATTATTCGGCGAAGACGTTCCTGAGGAAGAGCTGCATCAAATTGCCTGTGAAACACTCAATTTTGAGATTCCCGTAGTTCACGTGAACGACAATATCTATTCTCTGGAACTTTTCCATGGCCCTACACTTGCCTTCAAAGATGTGGGTGCCCGCTTCATGGCACGCATGCTTGCACATTTTGTCAAGACTTCAACCGAAGGCAATACCATCAATGTGCTTGCCGCCACATCCGGAGATACTGGAAGCGCTGTTGCCAACGGATTTCTTGGTGTCGAAGGGATTCAGGTTTATGTGCTTTATCCTTATGGCAAGGTCAGCCCGATACAAGAAGCACAGTTTACAACTTTAGGGCAAAACATCACAGCCATCGCAATAGATGGTACATTTGACGATTGCCAGGCTTTGGTCAAAAAAGCTTTCACTGACGACGCCTTGAACAATCGCATGAAGCTCACTTCGGCCAATTCCATCAATCTGGCACGGCTCCTGCCACAAACTTTCTACTATTTCCATGCTTATGCACAAATGAAGCGGAACGGATTGGACAGAAATCTGCGCATCTGTGTGCCAAGTGGCAATTTCGGAAACATTGCAGCCGGTTTGATTGCCATGAAGATGGGACTTCCCGTCCACCGCTTCATCGCTGCCAATAACAGGAACGATGTCTTTTGCCGCTACCTGTCCACAGGCGAATACCACCCCTCGGCCACAATCCCTACCATAGCCAATGCCATGGATGTGGGCGCACCAAGCAACTTTGCACGCATCCTCGACCTTTTCAACGGAAGCCATGATGCCATACAGGCCGTAGTTGCAGGCATGGCTTTCGATGACAATCAGATACGCGTGACCATAAGCAATGTCTACCGCAGCTACAACTACCTGCTCGACCCACATGGAGCATGTGCCTATGCCGCTCTTCACAAACTGTTGCGTCCCGGTGAAAACGGACTGTTCCTGGAAACTGCCCATCCGGCAAAGTTCAGTGAAACCATCGCATCCGTCATAGGCCGCCGGCCACAATTGCCACAACGGCTGCAAGCATTTATGGACAGAAAGAAGCAGAGCATTTTCATGGACAATGATTTTGAAAGCTTCAAATGCTTCCTGCTAAACAAGGGATAATATAAATATTGCTGCCAGCTCGATCATAAAGATTTCATCCGTAATACCTGTGAATCGGTGTTGCGGATGAAATCTTATTTATTGACGTGAGTTCGTTGGTGATTTTTCTCTAAAGAGACAATGCGGATCAGATTATAAAGCGTGTTTTTCCGTGGGGTGGCGTGAGCCTCTGGAAAAATGTTGATGATGAGCCGATTTTTGTAATGACCCACCAATAAAAAGAAGAGCGTGCCACATTGTGGTACGCTCTTCTTTCAGGAATGTTATAGGCTGTTTATTTCTTCTTGAGTTGAAGAATTTCGTGGTATGCTCCGAACGAACCTGCGCTGACGGTGTATTCGAAATAGAACGAAATCTTGCCGTCTGCGGTGACTTCGGTCGGGCTGTCCGGGTCGTCATTTATCCAAGAAACATAGACAGTGCCGTAAGTTGGATGCGGCTGACCGAAATCAATCGGATTGTTGCTGATGTTACCGTTTTCATCCGTGAAGCAGAAAGCTGGGTCTTTGTCCTCGTCGGAATAGGTGTAGGCCTCTCCGTTCCATTTGAAGAAAATGGTGCCGGTGCCCGATCCGTAGCCGTTGAATTGCTTGATGCGGTAGAGCTTCTTGATTTCGGAGTATTCTACGTTGACATCGAATATAACAACCGGTTCTTTATCTGTGCCATTCCATTCCGAGTTGTCCCATTTTCCTGTTCCCCAAGGCGTGTAGTCTTCCTTGATGACCGAAAAGTGCATGTTGGGTGATTCAATGGTTGCGCTATACGGTTGGGTGTACTCTTCGGGGATGCTGAGATAACAGTTGTAGTTCTTGAACATCTCCATCGATTCTGCGCATTCGATGGTGATTTCCTTCTCGGTTTCTCCATTGGCGAAAGTGACGCTTTCGGGTACGCTGAAAATAGCATCGGTTGCTGCGAGTTTGTTGATGGGCACTGTCAGTTCGCCTGAACCGTTGGCGCGCTTGATGACGGCCTTGAACGATTTTGCTTCCGGAGAGAGTGTTATGTCACAGCTCTGCTCTTCGGGGAAGCTTACATTATAGCTGCCTGCCGGTTTGCCGGGTGCATAATCGTCGTCATCGCTGCATGATGTGGCAAACATGGACATCAAGGCCAATGAGGCAAACAATATAATCTTATTCAGTTTCATTGTCTTTTGGTTTTAATCGGTTGTCTTATTTTATGGTCTTGCCATCGGCGTTTGTAACTCCGTCTCTCAATTCACCGTTTTGTCCGGCCACGGGCTGTGAACCGCCTTCGTTGTTGACAACAGCCAGATTGTTGTTGGTTTCCGTTTTCGGGAAGCGCAGGTTCAGCCATTCGTCGTTAGGCTTGATGTTGAATTGGAATGCGGCAGAGAAGTTGCTTGGGTAGTTGTCGTGGAAACGTACAATGGGCTTGTCCAGACGGCGTGCATCGCTGACAAAGAAGCCTTCGCCCCAAAGCTCTACGCGGCGCTGGAACCATATTTCGTCCTCCAGGTTGCGGTTGGGAGCCAAAGGATTGGGGAATGTGTATTCGGGGTCGCGATAGGTCTTGACGAAATCAATCAGTTTTTGCTTGGCCTCGGCTTCGTGTCCGCTCTTGGCCAGACCTTCGATATTGACGAGGATCATCTCTTCCACGCGCATGGTAGGCCAGTCGCTGTCGTTGACGCTTGAAACGCCTCCGTTCTTCATACCGAACTTGACGTTGCTGTATGCCGAATATTTCATCTTGACGTCCTTGATGGTCAGGTCGGCAATGGCGTCGCCCTTGGCCAAAACTGTGCTTCCGTCTTTCCATTCTATGTCAGCCCAGTTGGGAGTGTGGCGGTTTTCGTCGAGCCACCAGTTGTGACGTACGTCGGTCTTGCTGATCTGGTTGTAAAGCAGCTTGTTGATCATGGGCAGGTTGTCGGTTCCGGCGGCATAGTTTTCAGCAGCGAATGCCGACATCCACGATGGGGCGGTGGCGTAAGGCTGGTCGACAATCATTTCGGATGTGATGTTGATGCCCCAAATCCAGTTGCTTTCCGTGGCCATGTTGCAGAATGCCGGTTTCGAAACGTCGGCCATCGATGCAGGCGTATAGCCTTTCATGGCCTTTTCGGCATCGGCAGCCGCTTCGGCATATTTGCCCATGTTGAGATAAGCGCGGGCACGCAAACCGTAGGCTACATTCTGGTCTACGCGGCTCTTGTCGGGGCGTACGTAGCCTTCCAGATGTTCGACGGCATAGTTGAGGTCTTCCAAAATGTAGTTGTAGACCTGCTCGACTGTGGCGCGCGGATTGTTGGTAAAGTCGGTGCCACTTTCCAAAATAGGTACGCAGGGTTTGTCTTTGGCATCTACGTAGCGAGCCTGGAAATAGGGAGCCAGGAACAGGTAGGCGTAGGCACGCACGGCGCGAGCCTGTGCCATCTGGTTGATCAGGGTCTCGCTGGTCGTCTCTGCGGGGATGGATGCCAGAATCTCGTTGGCGGCACCGATAACCATATAGGCAATCTGGTAGCGGATGGTCGGATTGGCATAGTTGGGGTTGCGCGAAGAGTATTCGCTGGCTGTGGACAGCCAGTTGTAACCGTTGTCGTTGCCGGCCATGTCGGCACCTTCCAAATCCAATGAAATGGCTGACATGATGAAGCCGAAATCATCGGGGCGCTCGTTTGCCGGGCGTACGGCACACGGCTTACCCATCAGATTGAACAATCCGGCAAAGGCTGCGTTGCTACGTGAAGGAACATCCTCGACGGCTTCTGCCGACTGGTCGGCGGTGAGATCGCCCGTTTGCGGCTCTTGGTTGTCGATGTCGTTGCAGGAGGCTGTAAACAGCAGTGCAACCAACATCGCAATGGAAATTCTATGTAGTTTCATGCTTTCTTTTGTTTTTGATGAGTTGTATTAGAATGTTACGGTGATGCCGGCAGTGATGCTACGCATGGTTGAGTAGGAGCCTGACGACATTCCGGATCCGTAAGTCATGGAGCCGATGCCATAACCGTAACGGGGGTCAAGACCTTTGCGCTTGGTTAACAGGAAGAGGTTTTCACCTGCAACATACACGCGTACGTTGTCCATCTTGACAGCACTTGTCAGCGATTTCGGCAAGGTGTAGCCCAATGTAAGGTTGTTTAACGACAGGTAGTTGGAGCTGGTTAGGAAACGATCCATCGGAGTCTGCGAACCTATACCCGGGTCATCGGTCGATGCCGTGCTCAAACGAGGAATATCGCTGTTGGGATTTTCGGGACTCCAGGCCTTGAGCAGGTCTTTGTGCATGGCGTTGCCTGCGCTGATACCGTTGTGCATCAATGCCTGATATTGTCCGTCGTAGATTTTACCGCCGAGTTGGAAGCTGAACGATGCGCTGAGGTCGAAGCCGAAGCCTTTCAAGGTGGTTCCGAAACCTCCGTAAACCTTGGCCAGGGTGCTTCCGAGGTCAAACTGGGTGGCTTTGGTGATATCGTCGGTCGTGACAATCGATTTGTTGCCTGCGTCATCGGTTACCTCCTGATAGTAGAGGGCCTTACCGTTGGTCTTGTCGGTACCGGCATACTTGATCATGTAGGCCTCATAGTAGGAACCGCCTTCACGCAGGATATCGTAGCTGGTCTTGATACCGTTTTCGGCTACGGTCGGGTCGAGTTCTGTGATTTCGTTGTGGTTGTGGGTCATGTTGAAGCTCAAGTCCCATTCAAGGTCTTTGGTCTGCAACACAACTCCATCGATGGCGAACTCGATACCGCGGTTAACCATGGCACCTACATTGACGGGATATGTGCTCACTGTGAATCCGGAGCTGGCCGGCAGGGTCTTGTTGTAGAGCAGGTCGGTGGTCTTGCGGTTGTAGTATTCGAATGAACCGTTCAAACGGTTTTTGAAGAGGCTGAACTCAACGCCGAGGTTGATTTCCTTGTTGCTTTCCCATGTCAGGTTTTCGTTACCTTTTTGTTTCATGGTAATCTGATACTGTCCGCTTTCCTTGTTGTAGGAAGTCTCATAGATGTCGGCATAAGGCTGATACATGCTGTAGCCGTCGGCATCGAGAAGGTCGTCGTTACCTTGCACACCGTAGCTTGCCTTCAGCTTCAGGAGGTCAATCCAGGTATAGTCTTCCATGAAATATTCCTTGTTGATTTGCCAGGCTGCACCGAACGAACCGAAAGTACCCCAGCGATGACCCGGAGCGAAGATGGACGAACCGTCGCGGCGGATAGAGGCACTGGCAAAATACTTGCTGTCGTAGTCGTATTGCACACGGCCGAGGAAGCCCTCACGGGCCAGACTGTTGGTGTAGGAGCTTAACTGTTTCTTGTCGGCACCTTTGGCATTGTCGAGCTCTCCGATGTTGGGATTGTAAAGGTGGTCGTTGATGCCATACAAGGTCTGGTCTTTCAGATTGTATTGCTCGTAACCGGCCAAAAGCGTCAGGTTGTGAACATCTGAGAAGGTGCGGGTATAGTTGGCCAGATATTGCTGGTTCACCGTGAATGTGCGGTCGTGGCCTACGTAAGCCTGGCCGTCGTATGCACTGCTGGAGCTTCCGAAGATGCTGTACAGATAGTTGTAGCGCTGATTGTAAGCGTTGGCCGTGAAGTTGGCTGTCAACGACAGGCCTTCGATCGGAGTGATGACGGCCGACCATTGACCCGTGAACAGGTCGGTATAGAGCTGTTTCTTGTCATAGGCGTTGTCGCGAACGGCGTTACCTACGATGGACGGACGCTGGAAGTTGGTCTGGTTGGCATCGTAGACGAGGCGGCCGTTTTCGCGCATGATGTTGCCGGCAGCGTCGCGAACGTAAAGCGGATAGATGGGAGCCATGTTGTTTGTGATGTAGAACAGGTTGCCCGAGCTACCCCACCTGGTGTTGTTGGCAGAAGGTTTCTTGCTGTCGGTGTGGGTAAAGCTAAGGTTGGTAGTGACCTTCAACCAGTCTTTTGCCTGATATTCCACATTGGTGCGGCCGGTATAACGTTGGTAGCGTGAATTGTGAACGTAACCGCCATCGTTCAAATAGCCGAGACCGGTGTAGTAGCTCAGTTTGCCGTCGTTTCCGCTGACAGATACATTGTATTCCTGGCGGAAGGAATTGCGGAAAGTTTCGTCGTACCAATCATCGGGGCGATAGGTATATTCACCGTCCGAATAACCGAGCTTGGCATTGGGGTTCAGCTTGAAGTTGGTTCCGATCAGGTTTTCGCCGTCGGGCACGGTATAGACCTTGTAGCCCAGACCTCCGTTGTTCTGATCAAAGAGGTATTTGTTGGCATAGGCATAGGCCTCGGCAGCCGTTGCACCATTATAGTACTGGCTGTTGTACATAGCCTTGAAATGGGTCTCATAGTATTGTCCCGGATCGGAAATCACGTCATATTGCGGAATAAGGCGTGAGTTGGAACCGAACTTGGCATCGAAAGTAACCTTGGCCGGTTGCCCTTTCTTGGCTTTTTTGGTGGTAACGATAACAACACCGTTGGCACCGCGTGCACCGTAGATGGCGCTTGCGGCGGCATCTTTCAATACGGAAATGGATTCGATGTCCTGCGGGTTGATGTTGGCAAGGCCGAACTCCGTGGGTGCTCCATCGACAATGTAAAGCGGGTCTGAGCTGGCTTTCATTGAGCCGACGCCGCGGATGCGGATAGAAGGCGAGCTGCCGGGTCCTGCATCACCGCCGTTGTTGGCGATTCCTGTCGAGGTGCTCAGCTGCACACCGGCCACTTTGCCGGCAATGGCGTTGACGGCGTTGGAGGTGACGTGCTGGGTGATTTCCTCGCTCTTTACCTCTTCGGCCGAACCGGTGAAAGCGGATTTCTTGGCTGTTCCATAAGCCACGACGATGGCCTGGTCGAGCAGTTTTTCGTTGGTCCGCATCCGGATTTCCATTGTAGATCTGGCAGGAAGTTCCTGCGTAATATAGCCAATAGCAGCAAACGTCAGCATCTTGTGGTGTGAGGGCACGGAGAGCTGGAATACTCCTTTGGCATCAGTCACTGTACCTATGCTCGTCTTGTTCACGAATACGCGAACGCCCGGCATAGGCTTGCCTTCAGCCGCGTCGGTAACCACACCGGTCACCTTGCGGTTTTGCGCCGTGGCACTGCCTATTATCATGAACAGACAGGCCAAAACATACATGAATCTCTTCATTTCTCTTTTGTTGAAACTTAATAAATGATGTATCCTATATTTATGCCTGGTGCACCTTGCTCTGCATTTTGTGATGCATGGCCGGGTGCATATTTATCTCTCAATCTTTTATTGTGCAAATGTAGCGATAATTTAACGGAAACAATGGTTATGAATCGATTTTATTCACTTTTGCGCTAAAAAATCTCGTTTTTGTGTGGATTTGTCTACAAAAAGGCCATTTTTGCAACCGAAAATTGCATTCGGTTAATTCTTCGGGTTGAGGGCGGGCGTGAATGATTATTCTTTTCCGTTGCTTGTTCCGGCCTTGATTGCTGCCCGATTTGTCATTGAAAAGTATAACTTTGCAGTGCAATGAATATTCTGATAGCAACAGACTCTTATAAAGGATGTCTTTCATCGGCAGAAGCCGGAGCGGCCATGGCTGAAGGTGCGGCAAAGGCTTTCCCGCATGCAATGATCGAAGTGCTGCCGGTGAGCGATGGCGGCGAAGGCATGCTGGATGCGTTCTCGTCTTGCGCGCATGCAGAAATGGTGGATGTCCGGGTGCATGACGCTTTGATGCGCCCGCTGACAACTTGTTTTGCCTGGCAGCGCAGTGTGTCGACAGCTTTTGTCGAGACAGCTCTTGCCGCAGGCCTGACCCAACTTGAGCCCGAAGAGCGCAACCCGATGCTTACAACCACCTATGGCACAGGCGAGACCGTGAAAGCTGCATTGGCAGCCGGTGCAACGACTGTCGTGATAGGATTGGGCGGCAGCAGCACGAATGACGGCGGAATGGGCTTTGCTTCGGCCTTGGGCTATCGCTTTGTTGATGACAAAGGCAGGGTTTTAGAAGGGCGGGGCTGCGATTTGGAAAAGGTGGCCTGTCTTTTTCCAGACAGAGGCATGCAGAAAAGGCTTGCCGGTGTCCGTTTCGTGGCAGCCTGCGATGTGGCCTCGCCTTTGTATGGAAAACAGGGCGCAGCGTGGGTTTTTGCAGCTCAAAAAGGTGCTTCGGCCCGGCAGGTGGAAAAGCTGGATGATGGGCTGAAGCATTATGACGAGGTGCTTTCCCGTTATTGCGGAAAGGAAATAGGACGGTTGCCGGGTTCGGGGGCTGCCGGGGGATTGGGCGCGGCTTTGCTCGGGCTGTTTCATGCAGAGATGGAAAGCGGCATCCGTCTGTTGTTGCAAACGGATTGTTTCCGTATTGCGTTGGAAAGAGCGGATTTGATCTTGACCGGTGAAGGTTGCCTGGATGTGCAGACGTCTATGGGAAAAGTAGCATCCGGTCTGTTGGAGGAAGGCCGTAAGCGCGGCATTCCGGTCTGTGCGGTTGCCGGGTGCGTAAAAAACCGCAGAGAAGTGGAACGTATGGGTTTCCACACTGTCTGGGCCGCTTCTCCCGAAGGTATGCCGCATTCAATGGCCATGCGTCCCGATGTGGCGAAAGAGAACATTTGCAGGGCGGTTGCCGGGATGCTCTCATCCCTTCGTGAGTGATTATTCCTCGTCTTCTTCCGTGTCGAAAAGGCTGTCGTCGGTGTTGTCGTTGCTGACTTGTTCGGCATTGTCGGGATTCAACTCTCCACGGGATGCGTGCCTGACAATGACCCATTTCCCTGTGCCATTGGGAATGCGTGCATAGCTGCCGTTGGCGGGGTGCGACTGTTCGCCGACTTCTTCATCGCGATAGAAATCGTCAATGGTCTTGTCGTCGGGAGCCACCAGTTCGATGCCTACCTCTTTCCGACTTGAAATGTGCCGTCGCAATTCGTCTTGCATGGAAGAAATGACGTAGACCTGTTTGGGACCCAATGTGCCGTTGCGGAAGCGGTATAGGATGTGGTCAATGCCTTTTTCATCGATTTTAATCAGGTAGATGCCTTTCAGACTGACGGCCGAATCGGTAGGGTTGTAGATCTCCACCCATTCGTTGTCGGGAAATTCTTTTCCGCATACTTCATTGATAACCAATTGTTTGGTAGGTTGTTTTCTACACGAAGAGATGAGGCAAAGCAGGAACAATGCGATGACGGGATATTTCATGATTTCAGAATTTGAAGAGTAAGAACTTGCCGGACTCCGGCATTTTTCAGCCTCAAAGTTAGGAATTATTTTAGGAGGGATGCCGGTGGAGCTGCGAAAAAATAAACTTTACCTTATAAATAGGACAAACCTCATTATTTTTTCATACTTTTGCCGCGCAAATCAAGAATAAGGAGAAAAACCAGCATGCAAAACAATCTTGTAATTGTCGAATCGCCTGCAAAAGCCAAAACAATAGGGAAATTTTTGGGGAAAGATTTCAAGGTGATGTCAAGCTACGGTCATATACGTGATTTGAAGCAGAAAAGCTTCAGTATAGATACAAAGACTTTCCAGCCGGAATATGAGATTCCCGAGGACAAAAAGAAAGTGGTGGCCGAACTGCAGGCCGCATCAAAAAAAATGTCTAATGTGTGGCTGGCATCCGATGAAGACCGTGAAGGAGAAGCCATTTCATGGCACCTGGCCGAAGTGCTGGGCTTGGATATCGACAGTACAAAGCGGATTGTTTTTCATGAAATCACGAAAAACGCGATTCTGGAGGCCATCGAACACCCCAGAAATATCAACATGAACCTGGTGAATGCCCAGCAGGCGCGTCGCGTGCTTGACCGTATTGTAGGTTTCAAGCTTTCCCCTGTACTTTGGCATAAGGTAAAGCCTTCTCTTTCGGCCGGGCGTGTACAGAGTGTGGCCGTCCGCCTCATAGCCGATCGCGAAAACGAAATAAAAGCCTTCCGGACTGCTTCCAGCTTTGCTGTTTCGGCTTTGTTTGAAGTTGAAGGAGCCGATGGGAAAAAGTCGCAGGTCAAGGCCGAACTTAACCGTCGTTTCAATACGGAAGAAGAGGCCGTGGATTTTCTGAACGGATGTCGCGATGCTTCGTTTACGATTGTCAATATGGCTGAAAAGCCCGTAAAACGTTCGCCAGCCCCTCCGTTTATGACTTCGACGCTGCAGCAGGAAGCCGTAAGGAAATTGGGATTTCCCGTGGCCATGACCATGCGTGTGGCACAGCAACTGTATGAGGCTGGATATATTACGTATATGCGTACAGACTCGTTGAATCTTTCTTCCCTGTGTTTAGGCAGCAGCAAGGCTCTTATCACGGAGACAATGGGTGCGAAGTATTCAAAGACCCGTCAGTATCATACAAAAGCAAAAGGCGCGCAGGAAGCTCACGAAGCCATACGGCCGACACAAATGGAGCGAGAGGCCATAGAAGGGACGGAGCAGGAACAGAAACTTTACAGATTGATACGTCAGCGTACGCTGGCCTCTCAAATGGCTGATGCCCGGTTTGATAAAACGGTAGTAACCATAGGAATTTCAGGAAAAGAGGAAACGTTTGCAGCTATCGGAGAGGTGATGACGTTTGACGGCTTTTTGAAAGTGTACAAGGAATCTTCGGACGATGATAGCGAGACTTCTGAGAAAACCGTGCTTCTTCCACCGTTGTCCGAGGGCGACAGACTGACCAACTTGACAATAACAGCCGAAGAACGGTTTACGCAAAAACCGCCGAGGTATAATGAAGCCTCGTTGGTGCATAAGATGGAAGAATTGGGCATCGGACGCCCGTCCACATATGCTACCATCATAACAACAATACAGCAGCGAGGCTATGTAGAGCGCGGAAACAAAGAAGGAAGGGAGCGGCGCTGCATATTGCTCGAACTGCAAAACGGCACTGTCGGCAGAACGGAAAAAACAGTGATGACCGGTGCCGAAAAGAATAAATTGCTGCCTACCGATGTCGGGATGGTAGTGAACGAGTATTTGCTGGCGGAATTTCCGGACATATTGGACTATAATTTCACGGCCAAGGTGGAAAAGGATTTCGACGAAGTGGCAGAGGGAAAGAAGAAGTGGACGCTGCTGATGAAAAAGTTCTACGACCATTTTGTACCCGAAGTGGAAAACGCCATCAAGGCAAAGAGTGACCATCGCATAGGTGAACGCATTCTCGGAACAGACCCTGCCACCGGCCGCACAGTGTCGGTAAAGCTCGGCCCTTATGGATCGATGGCACAATTGGGCAGCGTCAATGACGAAGAAAAGCCTTTGTTCGCACCTCTGATGAAAAGTCAGAGTCTGGAATCGATAACTCTCGAAGAGGCGTTGGAACTGTTCAAACTGCCGCGCGAGCTGGGCGAGTTTGAAGGCAATAAAGTTTCGGTGAATAATGGCCGCTTCGGCCCTTATGTGCTTTGCAACAAAAAATATGTGTCCATTCCAAAGACGTATGATTTGATGACCATCACTTTGGAAGAGGCCTGTGAGCTGATAAGGCAAAAGCGCGAAGCTGAAGCTGCCAGTCATTTAAAGACATTCGATGAAGAACCCGAGATGGAAATACGAACCGGTCGTTTTGGCCCGTATATATCCTACAAAGGAAAGAATTATCATTTGCCAGTAGCGTTTGCAGCACGCGCCAAAGAACTTACATTGGATGAATGCCGTGAAATAATCGCCAAGCAACCTGCGGCCAAGCGTAAATCCGCGCGCCGAACCTCTACCGCGAAGAAGTCAAAATGAAAAGCATTATTCTGGTCGGCTATATGGGCGCCGGCAAAACAACTGTGGGCAAGACTTTAGCCAAAAGACTGGGACGCGCTTTTTATGACTTGGACTGGTATATAGAACACCGTTACCATAAGCGCATCCCCGAGATTTTTGCAGAAAGCGGTGAAGACGGATTCCGTAAAATCGAGTGCCGCATGCTGCATGAAGTGGCTGAATTCGAGAATATAGTTTTGGCCTGCGGAGGAGGAACGCCTTGTTTTTTCGATAATATGGATTATATGAATGCCGTGGGTACGACTGTATTTCTCGAAGCTTCGACGGATACGATTGTCAATCACCTCAAAATAAGTCATACGCAGCGCCCGTTGCTTCAAGACAAAACCGGTGAAGAGCTGCGCGCGTTCATTGACGGACAGCTTGTACAGCGAGATCCCTATTATAGCAAGGCACAATATGTGTTCAATGTAGACATATTAGACAATTTCGACAAGATAAATCATTTAGTTAATCACATTACAGACGTATTAGTACAGGAAGATGGGAAAATGGAGAATTGAGGATTCCGAAGAGCTGTATAATATAGGCGGTTGGGGAATCAATTATTTTGGTATAAACAAGCAAGGGCACGTATTTGTGTCACCGCAAAAGGACAGCAATCAGATTGACCTGAAAGAATTGGTCGATGAGCTGGCCGAACGCGATACGACAGCCCCTATGCTTCTTCGTTTTCCCGATATATTGGACAATCGAATTGAAAAAACTGCGCAATGCTTCGACAAGGCAGCAAACGAGTACCATTATAAAGGAGAACATTTTATCATTTATCCCATCAAAGTAAACCAAATGCGTCCTGTGGTTGAGGAAATCATCAGCCATGGCAAGCGTTACAATCTGGGATTGGAAGCGGGTTCAAAGCCGGAACTTCATGCGGTTTTGGCAACCAACATGGATTCGGACAGTCTGGTGATATGCAATGGTCACAAAGACCGCAATTATATTCAGATGGCTCTTTTGGCTCAAAAGATGGGAAAACGAATCTTCATCGTGGTTGAGAAGATAGAAGAACTTGAAACCATTTTTATGACAGCCAAGGCTTTGAACATGCGCCCCGATATAGGCATCCGCATCAAACTGGCGGCATCTGGTGCCGGAAAATGGGAAGAGAGCGGTGGTGATGCCAGCAAGTTCGGACTGGATTCAAGCAATCTGCTTGATGCACTTCGTTTCTTGCGCGAACATGATTGTGTGGATTGCCTGAAGCTGATACATTTCCACATAGGAAGTCAGATTTCAAAGATTCGCCGCATTCAGACAGCGCTTAGAGAGGCCGCCCAGTTCTATGTGCAGCTTCACCGCATGGGATTTAATGTAAAGTTTGTTGATTGTGGTGGCGGACTGGGTGTCGATTATGATGGCACGCGTTCGTCCAATAGCGAATCTTCAGTGAACTATTCCATACAGGAATATGTGAACGACTGCGTGTATACGTTTGTTGATGTAGCCAATAAGAACAAAATACCTCATCCGAATATTATCACAGAAGGCGGGCGCTCGCTGACAGCCCATCATTCCGTTTTGATTCTGGAGGCCTTTGAGTCTACTTCGCAGCCATCTATGGACGAATCGTGGGAGGCACAGGATGATGATCACCAATTGGTGAAAGACTTGAGCGACATCTGGGATCATCTCTCTGCACGTTCTTTGCTGGAAGACTGGCATGATGCCGAACAAATCAGAGAGGAAGGTCTTGATCTTTTCAGCCATGGTCTGATTGATCTTAAGACACGTGCTCAAATTGAAAGTGTTTATTGGAGCATTACCCGTGAGGTAAACTCTTTGGCTCATGGTTTGAAGCATGTACCTGATGAGTTGCGTCGTTTGGACAAGCTGTTGGCAGACAAGTATTATTGCAATTTTTCCTTGTTCCAAAGCATACCTGATTCGTGGGGAGTAGACCAATTGTTTCCTATCATGCCCATACAGCGGCTGAATGAGAAACCCGATCGCAATGCTACGCTGCAAGACATCACTTGCGACAGCGACGGAAAAATAGAAGCTTATGTCTGCAAGGACCGGCAGACGACCTATTTGCCGTTGCATTCTCTCAAGAAAGGCGAACCTTATTATATTGGAGTGTTTCTTGTTGGTGCCTATCAGGAGATACTCGGCAATATGCACAACCTTTTCGGTGATACGAATGCCATACATATTTCGGTGAATGAAAACGGCACGTATTCAATCGATCAGGTGATAGACGGCGAGACCATTGCCGATGTATTGGATTACGTGCAGTACGATCCGAAGCGTTTGGTGCGCCGCTTGGAGTCATGGGTGACCAAGGCCATTAAGCAAGGTAAGATATCGGTTGATGAAGGCAAGGAATTCATTAGTAATTTCCGTGCCGGGCTTTACGGATATACTTATTTGGAATAGTTTTCCGATTCGTTTTTGTGCAGCAGAGAGGCACCGATGCTGACTATCAATACGGCGATTATGATGGCCAGGGAGAGTACGGCATCGATTTCGACCCATTCATGTATAAGCATTTTCATTCCGATAAATAGCAGTAATATGCAAACACCGGTTTTGAGGTAACGAAAACGGTCGGCAATGGCGGCTAACAAGAAGAACATGGCGCGCAGGCCGAGAATGGCGAAAATGTTGGAAAAGAATACCACATAGGGGTCAAGTGATACCGAAAAGACCGCAGGGATGCTGTCGAAAGCGAAGATAAGGTCACTGAATTCTATAACCAGCACTGTCACAAAAAGAGGCGTGAACAGCCATCGGCCGTTGATGCGTATGATAAATTTGTCACCGGCAAATTGAGGGTGGATGCGCTTGGTACGTGACAGCAAGCGAACTATCGGGTTGCGCTCTACATCCATTTCTTCTTTTTTATTGCGCTCCAAGAACATCTTGACACCGCTATAAACAAGTATGGCACCAAAGACGAGCAACACCCAATCAAAGCGGCTGATGATGGCAGCCCCAAGGAAAATGAATATGAAGCGCAGAATGATGGCACCGATTATTCCCCAATTCAACACGTGCTGATATTCGTTTTTCCCTACGCCGAACGATGTAAATATCATCATCATGACGAAAAGGTTGTCTACCGATAGTGTTTTTTCAATCAGATAGCCTGAAATGTAGGAGATGGTCATATAGTGGCGGTATTGTTGCAGACTTTCTTCGAAGTTACTGGCATCAAGCTTTAAGTGAGGCGCGTAGCGCGAAGCAACAGCTTGGAGGTCTTTGAAGGATTCAATGCCATGTACCATGTCGCCCTTGAACCAAAGAAAAACAGAAAAGGCCAAGGCCAAAGTTATCCATACGGCTGTCCAGGTGCTTGCCTGACGGATGCTGACTTCGTGTGCTTTTTTGTCGATAACCAACATGTCGAGCACCAATATGGCAATGATGAAAAGTATAAAACCACCAAGGAAAAGAGATTCTGAAAGTTGTATCATTATGCTATTGTTTGTTTTGTTCTAAAGAAACCAGGACTTTGTCAATTCTTGCCCCATCCATGTCTACGATTTCGCAATGAAACCCGTTCCAAAGGATAGATTCGCCCGGTTGTGGAATACATTTCGTTTGTTCGATTATCATACCTGCAAGGGTACTATACTTTTGAGCTTTTGCAAAAAGGTCTTCGCGATCGAAGTAGGTGAGAAATTCATGAAACGAGCATTGCCCATCGATGAGCCAGCTCTTTCCATCTTCGCGTTGGATGATTTCCGATTCCCCACTGTTTTCCCGTATAATGCCTACCAAGCCTTCGAGAATGTCGCGCAACGTGATGATTCCCTGAAAGCAGCCGAATTCATCACAGATGAATGCTTGCGAGATACATTTCTTGCGCATTTGTTCCAATGTTTTGTAGACATCCATGTTTTCATAGATGAATGTAGCAGAACGAGTGAAAGTCTTGAGCGAGAATGCCGGCTCGTCCTTGACAAAAATCAAGTCTTTGAGAAGTGCAACTCCTATTACTTTATCAGCATTCCCATTGATAACGGGATAAGCTTCGTATGTATCCTTGCGTATAATCTGTTTTATGTCTTCAAACGACATATTGATGTCGAGCGATACAACATCGCTTCGGTGTGTCATGAGCTGGCTGACTTTCAGGTCTCCTAACATGAAAACGCGTTCAACGATGTTTTGTTCCACTTCTTGCACTTCGCCGTCTTCTTTACCTTCTTGTATAATGGTTTTGATATCGTCTTCCGTAACTTTCGAACTCTCATTTTTAATGCCCAACATCCTTACAACGGTTTCGGAACTTTTGGATAGCAACCAAACAAGCGGGGCGGCTATCTTGCTGAGTAGCATCATCGGGCGTGAGATGAGCATGGATGTCCGCTCGGCAGTACCCATGCCGATGCGCTTGGGCACTAATTCGCCGAAGACGATTGTAAGGTACGTGACTGTTGCAACGATGAGAGTCTGGGCGATGGGATTTGCAACATTTATCGGAATGCCTGTTGATGAGAGTAGCGTGGTCAAGTCTTCAGAGAGTGTGGCTCCTGAATAGACGCCTGTCAGAATTCCGATAAGTGTAATTCCTATCTGAACGGTAGAGAGAAAACGGTCGGGGTTATTGGCGAGCTTGAGGGCGGCACGTGCTGCTCTACTGCCTTTCTTTTCTTTATTGATGAGCGTTGTCTTGCGGGCTGAGATGATTGCAATTTCCGACATCGAAAAGATGCCGTTTAGCAGAATCAACAGGAAGATAATTATGACTTCGTCCATAAATATAGTTCTGCAATATTACGATAAAAAATCGGATTATATGCGGATTCTTTCTTTACCGGACGTAGCTTTAACGGGAATGTAACAATCAATGTGTGGAAGACTATTATTCGTTGGCGTTAAGGAAGTCGGAAACCGCATGTTTCATTCCGTGTGGGCCGTAATCGCCGAGAGCCTTGTGGGCTATTTGCTTCGAGGGGTCGGTGACGTGGTCTATCGGCTCGCCTGTCTCATTCTTATAGTCGGTTGGGAGCATATTGGCTATAGAGTGAGGCCAGTTCTTATTAGCCAAGATGTTGCGATACATGATAACTATGACGCTACCGATGGGCTTGCCATCAACATCAAGTTTGTCTTTGTCCCATACAAAAAGATTCCAATGTTTTCCTGCTTTGTTGAGTTTTTCAATCTTTGTTTGTATGTCGTTTAACTTTGGATTCTGTTTCAAGCAAACAGCAAATGAAGTTTTTTCGTTTTCTGCGGTGTTTGCGGCTTTGTCGAAAATGGAATAATAGGAGCGTGTATTTGATGCAGAACCTAAGCAGATTGACCAATAGCGTGCAGCGGCTGTCGGGTAACCTTCGGGCCGTTGTGGTATGGGAACTGGTATAAAACTGAATGTCAGCACGGAATCTTCTGTCAAATGGGTTCGTGCATAAAGGTAGCTTGTGGAATTGTTGGGATAATATCGGCTGCTCGGAGCAAGGAAAAACGGAACATCTTGCTTGTAGTCGGAGACTTGTGTGAATACTTTTCCGGTTACCTTGTAGACATTGGATGTGATACGTTGGGGCACTGCAACTTCTTTGAGTGTTCTGATATCAATGGCGCGAATCAAGGGCAAGACCACACCACCGTATTCATCGCTATTTCCCTTGCTGTCTTGTCCCAAGTAATGGCGGATGCAGACTGCAAGTTTGTTTACCCCGGAATCTATGCGGCAAATGTTTTTTGATGGAAGTTTTTTTACCTGTTCTTCTGTCATTGCAGGTGGAATCAGGTAAATAGTAAATTTGTTGATTTTGTTTGAAGTTACGCAGAAAGGATTCTCGCTGCCATCGTCAGGCTTTATTTCAACATCATTCATGCCACCGATGGCCGAACCCGTTTCATCGTTGTATAGCGAGAAGCTGAAATAGCGGGCATAGGGAAATTGTCCTTCAAAGCAGAGTGCCACGTTCGGGTTTTCAGCCACGTTATAGGTATACTCCCAATAGTTACTGTAAAGGTCCGGATATGCTCCCAATACTTCCCCATTGCCTTTGAGGGTCGCGCTCCATTGGTCGGACGCTCCAGGGCAGATGACGTGGTTGTTGTCAGAATTGTCACTATCGGAACAGCTCCATAGAAGTATAGGTGCGATTATTGCAGTTAGCAGAAATATTCTCATGATTGCTTTTTGCCTGCAAAGTTAAGACAAAATCTTCAATGTGCTGAGTGATAGAATCTAAAAAACACCATTTGTTTAGGTGGAATATCGGC
>ERZ808252.507-NODE-507-length-37097-cov-11.125047_pt1 | contig 37097 bp, 22 predicted proteins | sample MGYA00521242_ERZ808252 | MGnify/ENA primary metagenome ERZ808252 (study PRJEB31516, sample SAMN03275581) | gut metagenome | biome: mammalia-associated habitat; material: feces | host: Papio cynocephalus | place: Kenya | collected 2012-08-07 ...
AAGCCTGCTGAAATCATGACCAAAAATGAAATTGTTAACTTAACACCCTAATAAAATGTTTCATAATTACCATTACGTCTATAACAAGAAAATGCTTGAAAAATGGGAGAAAAATTAAAACGGCTTCTAAAAAATCACATCAGAGTAAGGAGACGGAATTCTCCCGGTTTAAGCCTGACTGTAAGCGAGTTATGTCCATACGCATCTGCACGCACGCTATATGTCTCCGAGCCGAAAGACGGATAATCCGTCCACGTCCCCGGCATCGGCAGCCATGCCGTTATATCCTTTGCCGTCAAAGAGAAATTGCCAATCACAGCAAACGCCTTTCCGTCAGCGACGCAGTATATGAAGCGACCGCTGTCCCAATACCCGGCAGACGCATACCACTGAAAATCCGCATCGGAAGCGAAGAATTGCGGATTCTCATTGCGGAACTTAAGCAGGGCTGCATACACGTCATGCAAGGTTCTGCGGTCAGCAACGTCATAATAGTCCCAGCGCACCGGTTTTCTGCCGGTCCGGCCGTTCTCCTCGATGGAAATGTCGTAGCCGAGTTCCTCAAACTGCCAGAGCATCTTCGGCCCAGGAACGGTAAGGAAGAATGCCGCATTCAAAGCCTCGCGCCGCATCCTCTCTGAGAGGCTGCCCTTAATGCCAGCCGCCCCATACGCCTCTGACTTATATGCGGTCCGTTCCTCGTCATGGCTTTCCATGTAACCGACGTATGACCCGAAGGGCATTGCGGAGCCTGTCCAAAGCCCGTCAAAGCCGCTTTCTGCCGACATGCCCATAGCCGACTGGCAATAGGCATTGTTAAGATTTCTCCAGACCTTGGCGCCGACCTCCGCGAGAGCCTTTTCCTCACGTGTTTCGCAGAAATGTTCAAGAATGACAACTGCATCCGGATTGGCAGCCTTCACCGCTGCGATGTAATCCGAGAGTATGTCTATCCGACTCTGATCATAATTTGACGCATCGCTTTCGGTGCATTTCCGGTTGGTAAATCCCTTGGTGAGATCAAACCTGAACCCGTCTACATGATACTCTTCAAGCAAGTATTTCAGACTTTCCTTCACATGCTCACGGAAAAGGAGGTTTTCATGGTTCCAGTCGTGGAACACGCTGTACGGATGCGGAGCATCTACATTGAACCACGGGTTATTGACGGCAGTTTTGTTCGTTGACGAATCCCAATACAGCTTGGCATACGGATGCGCCCCTGTCGCCTGATTATAGACGACGTCCGCAATGACAGCCAACCCGCGAGAATGACACTCGTCAATAAAGTTCTTGTACATGGTGCGTGTTCCGTACGCCTTGTCGAGGGCAAAATAGGAACAGGGATTATATCCCCAGCTGTCATTGCCGTCAAACTCCTGGAATGGCATCAGTTCCACCGCATTGACTCCCAAGGATGCCAAATAGTCCAATTTGCCAAGAGCTCCGGGGATGTCACCGGTCTCCGTGAAGTCGCGGAAATGCAGTTCATAAATCACGAGGTCGTCCGGATCCGATATTCTGTGTTCCGGATTCCGCCACGCATAGCCGTCACGGGCGATCTTGAATGCGGAAACAAGCCCGCTCGTGCCTTTCGGATATTCCGGAAGACTGGGATATGTTGAAGACGATATGTATCTGTCATTTGCCCCGTCATACACGATTTCGGTATATGGATCATGGATACGGAAAGCGGAACCATCCTCATTCACGACATAATATTGGAACATATACTCCTTGTCCGGATCGACTCCAGTGAATGTATACCACCAGCAGCCGGCAGCATCATCCCGTTTCATCGAATACTCATCGGAACGCCTCCATGAGGAAAAGTCCCCAGTCACATAGCACCAGGCATGGCTCTCCCCCTTGTTGTCAAGGTCGCGCAGAACTAATGTGACACTGCCGTCAGCATTGTAGTTTATGCCGTAGTGAAGTCCCGCCGGCATAGTTTCCCTAACGACAGGGGACGGTTCAAACACATATTTGTCGTCCCGAACGTCAACAAAGAGGTCTTCTGTCTGTTTTGTTCCCGATGAATTTCTCACAACGACGCCTATCCTGTTCACCGGCGTATCCTCGGACCCGAACCACTCTCTGACAGATGGTTCAAGGTTCAGCTTCCAGAGATTCTTCTCCGGACATGCCTGCCACCTGCACTTGTCCGTGTTTTCGTCCCACTCGGCCTGTACGAACATCCACTCAGCCTCAACGATGCCGATGTGGGCGTACAGATCCTCATTGAAATCAAAGAACGGGGAATTGCTGTCCGCACGATAGTAGAGCGTGCACGGGGAATCGGCATCCGGATTCTCAGGGACTGAAAACAGCCCGATGGCGGAAGGATTTATAAGCTCGTCAAGAGGATGCTGGGTCACCTGCACGACCGCTGTCTTGAAGCCAGTCGCTGAGAAAGAAATTGTTGCAGTCCTCTTCTCCCCACTGTTCGCAGACACGCTGGCAACGACATCACAGGAGCCGTTTCCCGACTCTCTGTCAAGCGTCAGCCAGTCATTCTCCGAGACGCTTGCCCTCCATTCAGGCGCGTTTGTGCTTATCGTCAGCGTCTGCGACGATGCCTCCTTCGTGAAATGCAGGGCATCCGGAGTCACCAACAATTTTTTCCCCTGCTGCAATTGTTCTTCCCTGCTGCAGAAAACGAATACAGTCAGGCACAAAAAGAACAGAACTAAATATCTCGTTGCTCGCTTCATCTTTAGTTCAACTTATTTTTAACGCTTACTTAAGCGCCAAAGGGCAGGCCAGAGAGGCCTACCCTAAATGAAAATCTTGAGAATTGCTATTGGGCGACAATCGTGTATGACGGGTTGTCTCCATGAGCCATGTCAAGAGTAATCTTGTATGTCCCGTCTGCTCCCACAGAGATGTTGCCTCCATCGTGGACAAGATTCCCGTCTGTCAGGCCGAGATTGTAGTCCCAATTCCCATTGAAACGGAACTTGAACTCGTCTCCGGTCTTAAGCCCGACCTCTGCCGACCATGTCAGGGTAGTCTCATCGAAAGCCATCGGGATGTCCGCGCCCCATTTAGAAGCCTCAAATGAGCCGATGATGCCGGCGGTCTCAATCTTGACGGACTTTGCAGTCATCTCACTAAGGCTGACTTCCCAATAGTAGGAGCCGTCCTCAATGGTGAGATTCTTGCCTTCATCGCCTTCAATGAGGGAATAGATACCTCCGTCCACTGCCGTATGACCATACCAGACATCCGTCTTCACGAACTTGAACCCATAGGTGGCTCCATACATCGTTGCGTAGCCCTTATATAGACCTGTCGATGAGTCTTTAAGCCATATCCTCATATCTTCAGCCGGCTTCCAGTCATGACCGGAATAATCACCGGCAATCACGAGATAGTCAGGCATGTTCACATCCATGACATCGATGGTAAAGTCCGACGTCGATGCGTTGAAAGTCAGCCTGTAAGTTCCGTCAGGCTTGTCGAACACAATGTTATCGCCCCTAAATGCAACATTGCCAAGCTTACCTCCGAACGAGTAGGTCCAGTCAGAATTGAAGCGGATCTTCAACTCTTCCCCATTCTTGAGTTCAAGTTCCTGCGGAGCGACCCAATTCGCGCCGTCCCTCGTCATTTTAATGCCGGTATTCCAGCCTGAAGCCGCGAAATCGCCGATAAGTTCAAGGTTCTTGACCTGAACCATGTTAAGCGTTCCGAACTTCTTGTCAAGTTTTATGTAGTAGAGTCCGGAAGGAACCGTAATGTTATCCTGGCCTGCTGCAATCTTGCTCGATTCGGCATAGGCAAATGTCAGAGTTTCACCGACAGTCTTTACGAGCACATCCTCGAAGTAAAAATCGCCTTCCCATTTCGGAGCAGGACTGAACTTGAACGAGACATCTGCGGCATCTGCTGTGGTAAGATCCACAAAGCCCTGATACAAGCCCTTCACGTTCTTTGAGACAGAAAGGGTCGGAGCCGTTGCAGGATCCCATCCTTGGTGGCTTCCCGGAACCCACATCTTTTCAGGGAATGTGGCAATGTAGGTGGTAACATTTATTTTCAGCTCATTTGACGCGACTCCGTCAGGAATGCTTTCACAGCAGGCATAGACTTTCATCTTCAGTTCGGACTCCACTCCTTCCGGAGCTCCGGCCGCGATTACGGCCTCGTTGAATGCGTCAACCGTAGTCGTGTAAGAAGTGCCGTCTATGCCCTCTGCCAAGACAGTCTCGGCCTTGTCCCCGTAGGCCACGGTCACCTTGTAAGTAACCTTTTCTCCATAGACAAGCCTTGCGGCAGTCCAAGACAATAGTGCAAGTTCTCCTCCAGGGTTTTCTTTGTCAAGAACGACATCTTCTGTAGCCGCCTTCGCAACGGAAGGCACGGCATCGTCGTAGAAATAGACCTTGACGGCAAGAGGCTCGGAAGTGTATACATTTCCGTCACTATCAGCAATGGTCAGATAGAACGACAGCGCATGCGTCGTGTTCTTTTCCAGTTCAAAGCCATCCTTGAGGAATGCCCTGAGTTCCTCTTTGGAGACTGACCACCAGGTTGCACCGATGCCTTCTGCAAGAAGGGCATCCTTTTCTCCGCTCCGGACATACAGATTATACAGATATTCTTCCGCCTCTATGAAACGGGCCGCCGTCCAGGTGAATGTCACCGTCTCTGCTTTGGTTCCGTCAGTTATGAGGATGTCGGAATGCGCATCCAGCACAGGAGCGACAGGACTCTTCGAGAACGTGTCTTCGCTGACGATGGAGCAGGCAACCGCCGCAATGACCGCGGCGGAAACTGCCATTATTTTTTTAATGAATCTCATAAGTCAAACTTTTTATTGTTTTTCATACGTCACGACAATAGGAGTCCTGTTCGCATGGAGACGGACAATGTAATTGCCGGTTCCAGGAGCCGGAATGTTGTCACCGCCTTTGGTTATTTCATAGCCGCCTTCCACGTCGGTTGTCGCAACGGCACTTCCATACTTGTGGTCCCAGCTGCCGTTCAACCTCACAAGCCATTCCTTGCCTTCCGTGAAGCTGATGACCGGCGACTCCCACACATTTTTCGCCGCATTATACTTGAACTCAGGTTCAGCATCCTCTTTCCATTCATTGAAGTCGCCGATAAGCGCAACCTTAGAAACTGTCTCCTTCTCGACGGTCTTCTTCTTGGTGTTGATTGTCAGCCAAACAATCGGGCTGGACTCATCAACGGAGAAGTTCCCGTCCTTGTCCGCAGGATTGGCGATGTCCCATCCGGATGGTTTGTAGCCGTCATTCATGCCGACCCAGTTCTTGCCCTCGTCAACAATCTTGAAGTAGTATGGAGTCTCTTCCGTATTCGACACGTCGACAAGAATCCGGTAAATGCCCGTACCTGCCTCCTTCTCTATGATTTCTGTTCCAAATTGGCTCCAGCCCTGATATTTTCCCGGAAGCCAGATGGTGTTCTTCGGAGGAAGATAGGTGTATACAGAAAACGAGACCTTGTCCGAAACCAGCTCCGGCATTCCTATAACCCCGTTGAGTTCCGCCTTCACATAGGCTTCAACCGTCAGAGTCGTATTCTTTTCCCCCAAGAGTGAGCTGCATATCAGTCCCACGAGATCACCCTTGAGACAGCTGAGGGAATTCTTGTAATTTTGTCCGACAAGGGCGGTCTTCTCTCCGAGCTGAACATACACGGAATAGAGAATTTCCGTGCTTGCCCCGAAATCTGCCGCTGACCAGGTGAAGTCCACCTGCTCGACTTTGGTGGTGTTGGCATCAGAGATGACATTCGGAACCGGATTGAGAACCGGTGCCGTCATATCCCCTTCCGGAAGGATCTGCGTCCTGGGCAAATCCAGCGTACAAGAAGCCGCCAGAACAGCCGCAACGGCAGCTGCTGCCATATATTTCAACGATTTCATACTTTCTGATTTAAACTGTTTTCAATCTGCTAATAACCGTCATTCTGCCTGAGGTTGCTGTTTGAGCTGAGATCACTCTGGATGATCGGGAATATTGTCTTGTATGCCGGAATAGCAATTCTTCCGCTCATGAGGCCGCCCTTGAGAGTCCATGGGTAGTTTACATCCGTGAACTTTCCGAAGCGGATAAGGTCCACGCGACGGTGTCCCTCCCACATAAATTCACGAGCCCTTTCGTCCAGCAGCCATTCAAGATCAATCTCAGACGGCATTGAGACACCCGCACGATCACGGAGTTCCTTGACATACTCCTTCGCAGCAGTTTCCGTCACGACCCCTCCGTTAAGACGGGCATCCGCCTCCGCATAGTTGAGATACATCTCGGCAAGGCGGAATATAGGCATGTCCGCTGAAGAGATTTTCCATTGTCCCGCGACACCGTCATACTGCGCAAGCTTATCCTTGGAATCAAGGCCGCAGAATTTCCAGCACATCCAACCTGTCGCCATATCACTTTCGCTGAAGTCCTTCTTTGAGCCATAATTCGTGAAGAATGCGCGCTTGTCGCTGGTTGCCCTATCATATCCGAAAGCATTGTCCGGATTTTCCCAAACGACACCATTGAGCTGGAAACGCGCGACATAATCATCCGGCACATGGTAGCCGGCCCAGTTCTCCCCGTTTATCTTCGCAAGACCGAATTCCGCTCCGAGCTTAATATTCGCAGCCTCATTGAGGGATGCGGAAGTGAAAGTGGTAGTTCCGCCCCAGCTCTGCGTAGAGACTCTGTCGTATGCGACGGCAAATATGAACTCCTCTGCAGCCGCGCCGGTTTCCGTGTTGTCCTGACGGAACAAATCAGAGTACGGAGTGTGGATTGAATAGCCCATCTCAATTACTTTTTTCGCGGCATCCTTGGCCTCCTGCCATCTCGCGGTTCCGGTGTAGACCTCAGCATTTAGATACATTCGGCTGAGCAGTGCCCATACGGAGCCCTTAGTCGGCCGCGGGTAAGGCACCGAGCCTTTCTCCGGCATGGCACTCGTCTCAGAACCCAGATCGAGAAGTTCTGTCTCAAGCCACTGGAAAAGTTCAGGGCGTGTAATGCGCTTCGGATTCTCGCCTCCAATATTCTCTGGCATAGGGAAAGGAGGATTGCCGAATTCGTCCATCAGAACATAGAAGAACATTGCCCGATGGAAACGAGCCTCTGCCCTATAACCATGGATGGTCTCCTTGAGTTCTTCCTGTCCGCGAGATTCGATCTTGCTGTCCTCTGTCTGGAGAAGGAACTCATTCACAAGCGCGATTGCCTTCACCGCACGGGTATAAACGGCCACGAGCGCGTCATTCGAGCCCTTGCCCCATGAGTCGTGCTGAAGTTCCGTAAGATAGGAATCTCCCCAGACACATTTGAGAGCGTCGCATGTCATCTCGTTCATGTTGAACCACTGCCTCAGGAACTCCGACTGTCCAGAGTCTGAAAAGCCGAGGTCATTACTTCCCGGGTCATCCTGTCCGACAAGCATATAATAGCCGTTGATGTAGGAAAGAGACTTGAGATAGCTGTTTTCATCGGCATACGCATTCTCAGACGTGAAGTCCGTCGAGTTCAGAGGAAGCGTGTCCAAGTCCTTGAGACATGACGAGAAAAGGACTGCCGAAACCGAAATTATGAATATTCTGCTTATAATTTTCATATTATTGTTCCTCCTTCTTAGAATGTGATGTTAAGACGAAGAGTGTAGAGCCGAGGACGAGGATAAATCTGAGTATCCACGCCATCGATGTTTCCTATTTCCGGGTCAAGACCCGAATATTTTGTGAAAGTGCATACATTCTGGACAGAACCGGCAAGACGTATCTTGAGATTGTTCTTCAGATTAAATGTATAGCCGAGGTTGATGTCGTCAATCTTGAAGAATGAGGCATCCTCAATCCACAGATCAGAATATTTCTGTGCCTCGCTGACAGCGGCATGCCAATCTGGAAGGAGCCATTTCGGGCAGAGGTTGTTTATATATCCCTTTGTCCAGTCGTCGCTATATGATGATGCGTATCCCATGGCTGTCTTGTTTATGAGTTCCGCACCGATGGCACCGTGTCCGTTGATGCCGAAGTCCCAGTTCTTGTAGCGTAGCTGTGTGCTGAGACCGTAGTATGCCCACGGCGTCGCGCTGCATCCTGTCATATAGCGGTCTTCAGAATTGATCTTGCCATCGCCGTTGCGATCAACAAGACCGTTCTGCACCGGATTGCCTTCCGCATCGTAGAGCTGTTCGTACAGATAATAGGTGTACGGAGAGAAACCGGCACGATGAAGCGAACTGAAGCCGACGTTGGAGCCCATCGAGGCACCAGTCTCAACACCGAGGTATGTGTCATCGCTGTTGGTCAGTTTTGTGATCTTCACATCCTGGAAAGTGATGTTTCCACCGATTTCCCAATTCCAGTCCTTCTTCTGAACAGGTATTAAGTTGGCCGAAAGCTCTATGCCCTTATTGACCATCGTTCCGATGTTTGAAATAACCTCTTTTCCGAAATTCGAGCCGAGAGGGATGGAAATGTTGTTGAGAAGATCAAATGTGTTGCGGTAATAGGCCTCAACAGTACCGGTAATCCTGTCTCCGAGAAAACCGAAGTCCAGTCCGACATTGTAGGTCTCGGTAGTCTCCCACTTGATGTTCGGGTTGTATGCCAGAGGCGAAAGAAGGTTATAGGTCTTTCCGTCGGGTCCCATCGGATACTGCATAGTCACGGATGAGGATTCGTAATACCTTGCGATGTACGGATAATAGTCGTCTCCGATGTCCTGCTGTCCCGTACGTCCCCAGCCGAGACGGAATTTGAGTGCGGAAACGGACTTGGTGTCTTTCAGAAATTCCTCGTTCGCGACATTCCATGCAAAGGCCGCCGAAGGGAAGAAGCCCCAACGGTTTGAGGGCGAGAAACGGCTGGATGCATCGCCACGTGCGGTAAAAGTGAAGAGATACCGCGAGTCATAATTGTAGTTGAGGCGGCCGAAGAACGAAATCAGGTAGTACTCTTTTGCATTGGTTGGTGCAATGTAGTATTCGGTCTCCCTGTCGTTGTTGTAATACTGAGAGTTGTCGTACTTCACGTAATTATGCTGCCAGGAATAGCCGGCCATCGCGTTGAAATTGTGCTTGCCCCATGTCTCGTTATAGTCAAGATAGGTCTCCAGCAGCATGTTCTTGTTGAAATTCACATACTTCTCGTAGAGGTCAGGAGCGCTGGTAAGCGAGCCTCGGGTGCCGGTCTCATTGTACTTGGTACCATTCGTCTTCGCCATATCCATACCAAGATTGATGTTTGCCCTCAACGCTTCAAAACCATGAATCCGGTAATCAATCTGGAGGTTGCCGACTCCACGGAAAGTGTCCCCGTAATTTACGTAATCATAAACGGTCGAAAGAGGATTGGCTCCCGCCATTGTGTTAGGAACTCCGGCACTGAACCAGTTCCAATAGCCGTTGGATATCTTTGACTTGTCAATATTGCCATCGGCGTCAGTGAAGTATATAGGTTTGGTCGGATCAAACGAGAGGGCATTCCCGACAGGGTTGTTGGCCCAGTTCGTACGCTGATATACGCCCTTGGCATTCAGGTTGATTGACAGGTGATTGTCAAAGAATTTCGGAGAAAGGCTCACGTCAATGTTGCCTCGTTGGTTGTCTCCGACCTTGATCGTAGCCTGGTCAAGGTTGTAGCCCAAGCTGACACGGAACGGAACGATGCCGCCGGAATAAAGACTTATGTTATGGTCCGTGTTTATCCCGAGACGGTAGACCTGCTTCTGCCAGTCGGTGTTGTAGGTTGTGCCGTCAACTCCGAGAAGGTTCGCTGCTTCCGGACGGTATTCCTGAATGTAGTTGAAGAACTGGTCTCCGTCCATCATCTTGATGACATCCTTGTTCTGCTTGAGGGAAACGCTGCCGCTGTAGCCGACATGAAGACCGCTGCCGCTGCCCTTCTTGGTCGTGATGATAATCACACCGTTGGATGCGCGTGATCCGTAGATTGCTGTTGCGGACGCATCCTTGAGAACAGAGTAGGACTCTATGTCATTCGGATTGACAGTCGCGAGAGGATCGCCCATTCCCGCTCCCCCATCCTTCGTCACGGGAACGCCGTCGATGACAATCAGAGGGTCATTGGATGCCGTAAGTGATGCCGCCCCACGGATTCTTATTGTAGAGGAGGCTCCAGGCTGCCCGTTGGCCGGCGTGATATTGAGGCCGGAAACCTTGCCGACAAGCATCGCGCTCGGAGAAGTGACTGCACCGCGATTGACGTCCTCGGCCTTTATTGCCGCCACGGAACCCGTCATGTCACTTTTCTTCACTGTGCCGTAGCCGATGACGACAACATCGTCAAGAAGCACGGAATCCTCTGCAAGGATGATTCTCGCAGGAACCGCAGATGCCACAAAAGACTGTGTCGTGTAACCTATACAACTCACCTCAACGACAGATTCGGCTGATTCTACGGAAAATGAGAAATTTCCGTCAATATCAGTAGAGACTCCGTTAGAGGTGCCGCGCTGCATGACCGTTGCCCCAATCACAGGGGCTCCTGTCCCGTCCACGACAGTACCTTTAACGCCATACCCGCTTTGGGCGGATAGGGATGGGGATATGAAGAACAACGTCATCAATCCCGTTAAAATAGATAAAAATCTGTTCATAGGATCTTTATTATTAGTTGATAAAGTGTTATGTGTTTTAATTCCTGTCCTTTATAAACGCCACGCTTACTGCCGCACAGAGCATCAGCGCTCCGGCGAGGGCGAGCATGGCCACGGCATTGCCGCCGAAGACATACTTCACGATGACCCCGCCGAGAAGTCCCATGCAGATCTGCGGGATGACAATCGTGAAGTTGAAGATTCCCATGTAGGCTCCGGCGCTGGCGGCATCGATGGAGCGGGAGAGGATTGAATATGGCATGGCGAGTATGCCGGCCCAGGCGATTCCGATGCCGACCATAGGAAGCATCAGCAGATACTGGTTATGGAGTAGCGAAAGCCCGAGGAAACCGAGGGCCCCGCAGGCGAGGGTTGCCGCATAGACGGTCTTGTTGCCGTAGCGGTTCGCAAACTGAGTCATGAACAGAGCGATGATGCAGGCCGGAACGGGATATACGGCGTTGAGAACACCCACCCATGTGGCCGTGGCGCCTTCAGCGAGGACCGCTCCGGAATTGTCCGTGACGACCCCCGTGATTGCCGGCTTGAGGTAGTTCCACATCAGGAACAGCGCCGCCCACGAGAAGAACTGCGTCACGCCGAGCTGGAGCATCACCTTGGGCGTGCCCTTGAGAAGCTGTATGAAATTGGGCTTGGGAGCGGCTGCCTTTCCGTCAGCCTGGATGTCTGCCCGAGAGCCTTCTTTGCCGTCGGATGTCCCGTTATAGCAAGCGAACTCCTCCGGAGGATATTCCTTGACCTTGAACGAAGTTACAAGAACAGAGGCCAGCAGTATTGCCCCCCCCAGATAGTATGAATACGCGATGTGGTCTGAGACGTGGCCTTCCGCAGCGATGTCGCTCACTCCGCACCACGTCATAATCAGAGGCAGAAGCGCCCCGACGACGGCTCCAAGATTAATCAGAAGGGTCTGGACCACAAAGCCTTCGGTCTTCTGACTGTCGTCAAGCATGTCGGTCACGAGTGCCCTGAACGGCTGCATCGTCACGTTGAACGACAGGTCCATAAAGAGGAAAATCAGAGCCCCCATCGCAAGCGGTGCGAAAGCTAGCAGCTTCGGGCAGTTCGGCATGAGAACCAGCGCAAGGGTCGAGATTATAGCGCCGACGAGGATGAACGGGATGCGCCTCCCGAGCCTTGTCCAGGTCTTGTCGGAGAACATCCCGACTATCGGCTGCACGATGAGTCCGGCCACAGGGGCTGCAAGCCAGAAATAGCTTAGCGAGCCCAGATCCGCACCGAAGGACTGGAGTATCGTCGATGTGTTTGAATTCTGAAGCGAGTATCCGATCTGGACGCCCATAAAGCCGAAGCTGAGGTTCCAAATCTGCCAGAATGAGAGTTTTGGCTTTGAAGATTTCATTCCGTGGTCAGTTTGTATCGTTACAATCGTCAATCGATTGAACTGTCTTTAGTGTTTATGTGTTATCAACAAATGCGAATATATGAATTTTATAAATATAATATGGCATATCCTCTGACGAACGGGGGATATATGCGGACGAACGGCAAGTTTTCGACGACGAATGAAACGACATTCGCGGATTTTTTCTAACTTGCAGACATTAACCATAGGAAAAGCCGCAATCTCGAACGGAGTGAGAGATCTTCAATTGACAGAGAATGAAAAGAGACACTAAGATTAATGGACTGATTGTCACGGCATTTGCGCTCGCACACGCTGCCGTTGCATATACTCTCGGGCGCTTCGGGTTCAGTGACGAACTTATGCTGACGCTGCTCACGATGGCTATGACGGTTGTGCTCTGCCTGCGGCGCGGTCTCAACATCGAACTGACGGCCGCCTGCGTGATTGTCGTGAATGTCGTAGGTTTCATGGTCGGAACAAAAGGAGGAGCGCTGCTCGGCAAGGTCATTGAAGATCCGGTCATAGTGAGTTCCGTGGCCACACTGCTCACGACAATAATCCTCGGATGGGGAGTTTCGGCGCTCACGGGCATATTCGCCCGTCCCGGCAGACAGAACCGCAGCATTCCGACTGCCCAGATTCGTATACTCATCATCGCCTTCGCATTAATTTTCCTCCTTCGTCTTTTAGTCTTCGTCTTCTCATCGGACGGCAGAAACCCTTGGAGCACGCTGGAAACAGTGTCGATGATTCTGTCAGACTCGGCCGCTGTCATAACAATTATATGCGTGAATATCATATTCATACGTTTCAGCAGAAAGATAAGGGACGAAGTCGGGAAGAAGTGTTTCTGGTTCATATTCATTCTGTTTATTCTGATTACTTCGCAGATGACCGCATACATCGTCTGCCTCGCCCCGGAAAGCGTCATACATCCGGATGTTTCGGCCGAGTTCATCCAGCTCTGCACGCTCTGTCTCGTGGTGGACATATCGGCCTACTGCATAATCTATCTTGCGAATCATTCAATTGAGGTTCAGCAGGCCATGCGGACGGAGAAGGAAAAACGGCACTATGCGCAGTTCCGCTACGAGAAGCTCAAGCAGCAGGTGAATCCGCATTTCCTGTTCAATTCCCTGAACGTGCTCGACTCACTTGTGCTTGAGGGGCAGACGGAGGAGGCGAGCGAATTCATCCACAAGCTGGCGGGGCTGTACCGCTACATGATACGCAATGAGGAGGAAAGGCTCGTGCCGCTGCGCAGTGAGATGGAGTTCGTGGACGCGTTCATCGACCTGATGAGGACGCGGTTTCCGGCAGGTTTTGAGGTGACGGAAGAAGTCGGTGAGGATGACTTGAAGAAAATGGTGCCGCCGTGCGCGGTGCAGATGCTTGTGGAAAACGCCTTCAAGCACAACGCGGTGTCGGAGGCACGGCCGCTGAAGATTGCGCTGCGTTCGGTTCCGGGAGGTCTCGAAGTGCGCAATGAGCTGATCCCGAGGGCATCGAAGGCACCATCCACTGGGGTCGGACTGAAATACATACGGCAGCAGTACAGAGACCTTGACGGGAGTGAGGTGCCGGTGGAGGAAACGGAGACGGAATACATAGTGAGGCTGCCGCTGATATAAAGTGCGGGCGAATGCCATCCCAGAGAGGCCGGTTATGACAGAGGATGGGACATCCGGTTATTTCAGTTTGATTTTGAAAAGAATTATGATATGAAAGTACTTATAGTCGAAGATGAGATCATGGCGCAGAGGGCGCTGACCAAGACGCTTGAGAGCAGGTATCCGCAGATGCGGGTCGTGGAATGTACCGGTTCTGTGGCGGAGACTGTGCGGTGGCTTACGGAGCATTCTTCTGGGAACGGGGCTGGGATGCACGGCGGCTGGGTGCAGGACAATGGCGTGGACGTGATTTTCATGGACGTGGAGCTCTCTGACGGCAACTGTTTCGAGATTTTCAGGCAAGCTCCGATTACGGCGAAGGTCATCATGACCACGGCCTACGACAGCTACGCGATAAAGGCCTTTGAGGCCGGCTCGCTCGACTATCTTCTCAAGCCTATAAGTCCCTCGGATCTAGACCGTGCAGTGAACAGGGTTCTCTGCAGCAGCGGCGTGCCGGCCGACTTCGGTTCGGTGCTTCGGGCGGTTGATGAGGACAGGCGCCGTGAAAGGTTTATCGTGAGATTCAACGACCGCATAGTCCCCGTGAAGGTGGATGACATCGCCTATTTCTGCTCGGAGGAAAAAAGCAATTTTCTCTACACGTTCAGCGGCAGGAAATACATAGTCGACTCCTCACTCGACATCATAGCGGATGAACTGCCGGAGAAGACGTTCTTCCGCATTTCCCGCAGCTGCATCGTTTCAATCAAGGCGATTCAGAGCATCGTCAGACAACCCAGCGGACGGCTCCTCATAATTTCAGAACCGTCCGCCGGCTTCGAGATGACCGTGTCACGTGCACGAGTCGATGACTTTATGAGTTGGATTTCACAATAGCGGGGCGCCTAAAAGGAGGTCTGCTTCACCACGTCAGACCCAATAATGTCGCCAGATTCGTATTCCATACAAACCACGAATTCGGACACGGGACTTTTTATTATATACTCTTGGGATTTATAACCGATATATGAAACGGATATAGTTACAGGAAATCGTTTGACCGTAATTACGACCTTGCCATCCAAGTCTGAAACATATCCGCTTGTCGTATTGTCCTTTCCCTTAACATATACCGTAGCCCCTATAACAGGCTCCTCAGCCCCATTTTCTTTCGATTTTATGATTATACTGATTTTGTATTCTTTGCCCATCGTGACATAAGAAGAAGACCAGGCCGTTGATGCTGACGATGTAGCAAAAAGTGCGACAACACAAATGATAGAGTAGAGTAAGTGTTTCATATTTTTATTTCTTATTTCTGAAAATATACTTTGCTGTAAATATGAAATAGCGACCGTATGTCGGAGTCCACTTTTGGGTGAATGAGTTCGCAGTGACTGACGTATTGTACAAGGAGCCGGAGTTTAACAAATCACAGCCGGAAACGCTCAGGTCCAACGACTTCCGGAAAAATTTCCATCCGAATGTCGTCTGAAGAACATTGGAGTAAAAATTCTTCGTGTCATTAAGATAAATGCGGGAATTGAACACGTACGATATCGATATATACCCATTTCTTCTGATAACATAATTCTGCCTCAAAGTCACATTCAAATTCACCGACTCCGACAAACTGCTTCTTTTGTCAATCAAAGCGTTATAATATCCTGCAGCAGAAGAGAATGAAAGGCGTATATTTCTGTTCGGCCTATAGTTCAAGCCCCCAAAACACAGAAATGCCAATTCCTGCATTCTTGCCGGAGAACTTCCAAAATACTGCGTCCGTCCGGAGAAATCGGCATTCAAATCCACTTTAAGATTCAATTTGTTCCTGCAATGGATACTGTTCCAGTTCCCTCTGGCTGTCACCTGCCACGATGGAATACGAGCGTTCTCAAACGAACAAAGCATTGAACCTGACCTGGCGACATAACCATCAAGCTTGTCAAGAACAGTATCCTCTGAAAAATATATTGTTTTAGCCACAATATCATTGAATCCGCATTTGCCCGCCACTATCGCCTGAACGGAATTTCCTCCCTTAAGCCGGAAATCCCATCGGTTTGAAGACGAAATCTGTCCTGACTGCCTCAAATTCGGATTCCCGCCGACAAGAACAAGAGGATTGACATCCGACACCCTGTTTCTCGTTTGAGAGGGAGACGGCACTTCCGAACCATATTTCAAGTCAAAGGTATATCCACGGTATTTAATCTTCAGCATCGGCTCAACACTCCAATAAACACGACGCGAAGAATATGAGACCGGGCTTTTCTCGTCGGCACCAATGATTCTGTTCAGCACTGTCAGTCCGGCATTCAAGCTCAGCCTATCCGTGTCATAGCTGAATCCAGCTTCAATGCTGTTTGACAAATCGTTCCATGTGTAATTCCATGTTCCCGGAACATATTCAACCGGAATCGGCTCATCAAGGGAGTTCAAGGAAAGCTGACTGTTCGTCGTGCGATTATAGTCCGTGCAAAATTCGCCTCTGACAATCAGCGTATTGCGTTCATTGTTGATGGCATTTCCATTCAGGGACAAAGACGACCGGACATTCAGGTCGCTGCCAGTTCCATCGGAAGACAGACGACGCCGGTTAAAGGATGTAGCCAATGTGTCAATAGTGCCTGATGATGACCTGTTTTCATTCATCGATACATTCAGGTTGTATTCCGGACGACATTTCTGCAAATCATTGTCTGTCCATTGCAGGAACGCGAATAAACTGTATATGCGGTCTCGCGCGGTCAATTCCTCATGGCGACGATACTCCTCATTTGTGCCCTCAACTATTCGGCTTGCAGAGTTTAGGGAACCACGCGAAGCATCTGAAATGTCCCCCGTAACTCCGAGCATAATTGACTTTAATGGCGTGTCTTTCAAATCCGTACTGATTGATATTCTGTGAACTCCGGATGTATTCCATGCAGACGAAGTGTCAGCTGCCGTCATTTCCGGATTATCGGAATTTTCGAAATACTCCGTGCCTGTCCGTTCACTGTCCCTTACATAATTGTGTATATATCCGTACTTTGCTGAAAGGCTGTTGCCATATTGTCTGTTTTTCCAATACTTGTTCAGGCTGACGCTTCCGCCTGCCTGTTCCTGATAGTCTTTCAACGGACTACCGGAACACGCGACAAGAGCAGAGTTTACAGACGGAGTTATCTCTCCATTAAACGACTTGGACAAGTTGTCCGCGAACACATTCGCATCGACCTGCAGCATCTCGGAGAACAGGCTTCCCGCCGCAATACCGGAGTACCTCGGCTGACCTGTTCCGTCAGCGCCGCCACTTGCAAGAACTCCAGCTTCCGCAAGGGACAGCAATGATTCATTGGTAACGATGTCAAGAACACGGTCTTTCCGTCCGTGACGAATACCGCGTCTCCTGTCAGTGGCATTCTGTTCGTCATAGACCCTCACCTGCCGGACTTCTTCAGCTTTCAGAGCATCAGCCGCCGCAAGTGTATTGTCCCCGAATATCAGAACGCCGTTCACATAAGTTCGTTTCACAGGCTCGCCGTTCACGATAATTTTCTCACCTCGGATCCTGAATCCGGGCAACTGCTCAAGAACAGCACGCAGGCTCTCGTCCTCCATTGTACGCAACGCGGCCGTATTGTAAATGACAGTATCCTTTATTTGACGCATCAGCTGCGTCTCTGCTAAGACTTTAGCTTCCTGTATTTTCTCGTCCGCGTCCTTCATCCGAAAATAAAAGGCATTGTTACCTTCTTCTATCTCATAGAATCCGTCTATTGTCTTTTTCCCGACGCAGAATATTTTCAGACGAATCTTCTGAGGACGGATGTTCCGGAAACGGAATGTACCGCTCATGTCAGTAGTAGTGAACAGAGAATCAACTTGCTTGGATTCCATTTCGGAGAATAGGACAACCGTGGCTCCCGAAACAGAAATATTTCCATCTTCAGACTTCACAATCCCATGAATCACGGCAAGCGAATCTGTCCCTGGGCTCATAGCAAGCACGGGAATTTCAAACATCATACATAGTAGCGCCAATGCCAGTTTTTTCATCATCGACCTATAACTCATGAGATTAACTTACGCTCAATAGGCTCAAGTTATCTGCCGGAATCTTTTATCAAAGATGCTACCTCACTGTTGAAGTCCTTCTGACTGAGGAGGCTTTCGAGGGTGAGGTGCATACGGTAGCGCCAGTAGTGGCGGCTGACGGCGGGAATGTTGATGCGCTCGGCGTTCGGGTCGGGGAGACGGAGAGTGCCGTCGATGGAGAGCCAGTCCTGGAGCGGGAGGATGGTGAGCATCGCCGGGGAGGCGAGATGGTCGCTGACAATGTGATGGCAGAGCCATGGCTCGCAGGAATACGGAGCCTCGCCGCCGAAGTTCAGATGATAGAACCGGACGGAAACCTCCCGATCCTCTCCCCACCATGCGCGCAGAGGGTTCATGTCGTGGGTTGACGTGGTGCAGACGCAGAGGTACGGGTAGTGCTTAGGGTCGCCGAACTCCACGCTCGTGCTTTTGGGCATTCTTTGGATTTCGAGCGAAAGTATCTTCAGTTCCGACATCACGGAGGCCACGCAGTCCGGAATCATCCCGAGATCCTCGCCGCAGGCAAGCATGTCAGTGGCATGAAGCAGGGGCGGGAGCTTGCGCATTGCGGATTCGCGCCAGAACTCGTTGTGGCGGCGGTAGAAGAAGTCGTCGTGCAGACGGTTGAATGCCCCCTGGCGCTGCGGGTCAAGACTGCGGTAGGAGGCGGTGTTCTGCGCCCCGATTCTCGGATGCCAGTAGCCCTTCATCACCGGGTCCTCAACGAAGAGGACATCTGTCGGGTCATCGTCAGGAGCAGTCACGAACGCCCCGGAAGCCACATCGAATCCATCGAAGGCAAGTTCCTCGGCAGGGTACGGGAGTGCGGGATAGAAATGTCCGAGCAGGCCGCTGCTGTATTTGAGAGGAATCTCCCAGATGCGGAAGAATCCGAGTATATGGTCAATCCTGAAGGCGTCGAAATATTCCGACATCTTCCTCAGCCTCGCCTTCCACCATGCGAATCCGTCCTTTGCCATCTCGTCCCAGTTGTAGGTCGGGAATCCCCAATTCTGACCGTCAGCGGCAAAAGCGTCAGGCGGTGCGCCAGCAGATTCGTCCATATTGAACAAGTGCGGATACTGCCATGCATCAACGCTGGTGCGGGAAATGCCTATCGGAAGGTCGCCCTTGAGCACGACACCCTTAGAATGGGCGTATTCTCGGACTTCGCTGAGCTGTCTGTCGAGATGGAACTGGACGAAGCAGTGGAAATCCACTTCGGTGCGGTGTTCGCTGCAGTATTTCCCAATTTTGGCCGCAGAGTATTTCGCGTAGCCTTTCCATTTGCTGAAATCGGCAGTTCCGAAGCTGTCCCTGAGTGCGCAGAACGCGGAGTAAGGCTCAAGCCAGTCGCGGTTTGCCGAGATGAATGTCTTGTAGGCCGCTGTCTTAGAGAGCTTTGCAAAGGTTTTTTCAAATGCCTCACGAAGAAGCCGTGTCTTTTCGTTGTTCACGCGCTCATAATCCACCTGCGGCAGGGCGTTAAGCTCGGCCTGCAATGCCCTGTATTCCGGAGTTTCCTTGACTCCTGCGGCCTTTAGGCTTATGAACTGCGGATGAAGGGCAAAGGTGGAGTTGGCGTTGTAGGGATATGAGTCCTGCCATGTGCCGGTCATCGTGGTGTCGTTAATCGGAAGAAGCTGGAGTATGCACTGGCCCGTTGACGCAGCCCAATCTATCATTTTCTTGAGGTCAAGGAACTCGCCCACCCCGAAGTCATTCTCACTGCGGAGCGAGAATACCGGGATTGCCGTGCCGGCTCCGCGCCAACGGCGCAGCCCGAAACGGTGGCTGATGTCGGCAATTATAGTGAACTTGTCCTCGGCCGCTGTGCAGATGCGGTTCTCGCCGCTTTCCCATTCCTTTATCGTGAGCGTCCCCCGGTCAGCGATGACAAACTTGTATTCAAAATCCTCTTCCGTGCTTACGGCGAGCTTCCACTGCGGGAAGTTGCTGTCGTCCAACGGGATGAGACGTTTCCATTCGTCCATACCCTCACCGTTCCCGGCAATGCAGAGAACCTCGTCGCGGCTGACTACCGGGACATTGACCGTGATGAGGGTTGTCTTTGCGGCCTTGGAAACCGCAACCTTCTTCACAAGTAATGACTCCTCGGCTTTGCTCGGAATGCCAAGAAAGGAGGTGGTCGGAATGACAGCGGAGGAGGCGCCGGAAGCAGTTGCCTGAGAATCACCCGGCACGATGCCTTCCCGTGAGAATATTCCCTTTGTGAAGGCCGACGAGTAGAACGGAGCGTCCTCGGGCGCGTCCTGCCAGCGGTCACGGATGACGATTGAGGTCGAGGCCGCCGCCCCTGCAAGATTCAGGGAGTGATGCCTCCATTCGTGCCGCTGCGTGCCGTCGCGGCGGACAAGCTTGAAGTTGTAGTGATTGAGAGCCTCGGAGGAAACCCTCGCCACCTTGGCTGACCATCGTCCCATGCCATCGCTGACCATCGGGATTTCCCTGTTGCCGAGACACAGCACAAGGGACTCACCCCAGACAGTGTTGTATTCAATTGAAATCAGAGCGTTCATATATGTGGTTATTTTATGGTTATCTTATGTGTCAGTGTCATATTCGGTCAGTCCTGAAGACGTGCTGTTTCAGCCGAACGCCTTTTCATCTTGTCCCAGTTGAGAACCGGCAGCAAAGTTGCCAAAAAAGCCGCAACAATCCAAAAAATTGATACGGCGGTGAAGTCACTTCCGTTCTCCTGAATCAGATAGCCGCTCGCGATGTCCTGGAAGGCGGCAGCGACATAGCTTGAGACGCCGACCACCCCGAGTGCGGCACCGGTGGCCTTTCGCGGCACGATGTCTATGGCCATAAGCCCCGCCACAATGCAGTAGAGCTCGCCCATGGCGAAGTTAAAGACCGCCACATAGACCGTATTCAGAACAAATCCGCCTCCCGTGAAGAGGAAAAGCGACAGCATCACGATGCCTAAAAACCCCGAAAGCAGCGCCGGACGCTTTCTGTCCCCTTTGAACAAATTGTCAGAAATCCACCCAGCGGAAACGGTCCCGACCAAACCTCCGACCAATGCGGCCACAGCAATGGTGTTCGAAGCCTTTTCCAACGAAAAAAGTTTTGCTTTCTGTAGGAACAGCACACCCCAACCCGTTATGGCATATTTCGTTATATAGATGAACGCGGACGACGCGGCGATAATCCATATCCCCGGATGTCTCAGCACTCTTTTCTGGAGACTCAGCGTTTTCATTGAATCCTCGGGTTTCATCTCTTCGCCCGAGAGTTTCTGTACGGAAGGAAGTCCGCAGCTTTCGGGCGTATCCTTGACCATCAGGAAGATGAGCAGAGAGCCGGCAAAGCCGATGAGCGCCGCAAGCAGGAAGCCCCATTCCCATCCCCACCTCGCGACAACGGCGGCGATGAGGACGAAGGATATGAATTCCCCGATGTAGGGGCTTGTGCAGAATATGCTGTAGAAAGTCCCCCTGCGCGACTGCGGGAACCAGCGCGACAGGCTTATGACTCCGGGAGCGGGCCCCATGGACTGGAACCATCCGTTCATTCCCCAAAGCAAGACCGCCGAGAAGAACAACGCCGAATGCGGCATTCCGAACGAAGTCACGCCTATTCCTAGGAGCGCTATAATGAAGTTTATGACCGAAGACAGCAACAGTCCGAATCCCATGAAGCGGCGGATGTTGCAGTAGTCGGCGATGAAGCCGTTGATGAACTTGCCAAAGGCGTAAATCAGCAGCAGTCCGGAGCCGATGAGCCCGAGTTCCCCCGCCGTCATCACTTCCCCGTCAATCAGCGGCTGCTTCACCACGCTGAGACTCATCCGGCAGACATAGTAGAGGCTGTAACCGGCTGTCACTCCGATGAATGTGCTGCGGCGCACTTTCCTGTAGGTCGGCTCCACTTCCTGTTCCGGGACCTGAGCCGCCGCCGGACGACTTATTCTGAAAAAACTGTAGACACTCATATGCTCTTTTTCATGAATTTGCACAAAATCTTAACGGGACATCGCCAACCGGCTCATTCGGCTTTGTCTCTGCCCCATTCGGAATAGGGACACCTTGTCAGCGACGAATTGTAGTAGCGCCTGTCTCCCGTAACCTCCTTCCCGAGCCATGACGGGCGCTCAAATGTCTCTTCCTCGCTGCCGAGTTCCACCTCCGCGATGACAAGTCCCTCATTGTCACCGAAAAACTCGTCAACCTCAAACGTGTGATCGCCGGCCTTCACGAGCCAGCGGGTCTTGTCGATGATGCCGGGTTCACACAGCAGCATCAACTGAAGGGCATCCTCCACAGAAATTTCCTTCTCCCATTCGAGGCGCGACATACCCGAGGCCGAGCCCCCTCCCTTGATGGTCAGAAACGCCTTGTCCCCACGCACGCGGACACGCACCGTACGTCCGGGGGAGCGGCTGATGTAGCCCTGGACAATGTGCGTTGAGTTATATGCCTCCGCCTTGTATTCCTCGCCGATGACGAGAAATTTTCTTTCGATTTCCTGATGTATTGAAGATTGTTCCTGTGTCATAGAAGATTGCACTTATTGGAGGGATTCATCATCTGACGGTGTCTTCGACAGTACTGTCCTTTTGTAATCGAAGGTAAGGGCCACCGAACGCACGACAAGGTGGACGAAATATGCTGCCAGCAGTAGATGCACGGCCATCACTCCGTCCGGGTGGACGAACAATGCGAGTATGAAATAGCTCGCCAGAAATGAAATCGTCGAGAGTATCATTGTGTTGCGTATCGGGCGTGCCGCCGTGGCTCCGATGTAGATCCCGTCCCAGGTGAAGGCGATGCAGCCGAATGCCGGCATTACCATGAGCCAGAACATGTACGGGGCACAGCCGGCGATTACATCGGCGTCGTTGGTCATGACTTCGAGCATCCACTCGCCGCCGAAATAGTAGAACACCATGAACAGCAGGCACACAAGCCCCGACCAGATGAATGTGTAGCGGACAGTCAGACGCAGGCTGGAGCGGTTTCCGGCACCGATATACTTGCCGCTCATGGCCTCGCCCGCGTAGGCAAAGCCGTCGGTGAAGTAGGAGAAGAGCAGCAGGACCTGAAGCATTATCGAGCTGACTGCCAGGGTCATATCCCCGAAGTGTGCGGCGATGACGGAGAAGCTGACATAGATTCCGATGAAGCTCAGAGAACGTATCACAAGGTCGGCGTTCATCGTGAAGTAGCGGTGGGTCTCCCCTCCCCTGAACGCGCCCTTCACGTCCTTCCACCCGTAGCCGGAGAACACTCTGCGGCGGAATTTGCCGAGCACGATGCCGACAGCCGTAACCAATCCGCAGTACTGGGCGACAACGGTTCCCCAAGCGATGCCGCTGAACCCCACTCCCTCAAACACAAAGGAGCCGAGCGTAAATCCGAGGGAGAGGTATATGCTGACGAATATGTTGACACCATTCACGACAAGGTCGGTAATCATCGGGCTCACACCGTCCTGCATCCCTATGAACCAGCCCTTGAACGCCATGAGGCTGAGGGTCGCCGGAGCGGCGAGTATGCGTATGTAAAAGTATTTGGTCGCAAGTTCCTGAACCTCCGGAGTGCAGTCGATGCAAAAAAATGCCAGCTGCACAAAAAACCATTGCATAAGCCAGAACAGAGCCGCGACGCCGAAGGAGATGCCAAGGCCGCGTGTGAGTATGTTGGCGCACTCACGCGTGTCGCCCCTGCCGTAGGCCTGCGCAGTCATGCCTCCGGTGCCAACCCTTAGGAACGAAAAGTTCCAGTAGAGCAGGTCGAAGAGCATGGAGCCGATGGACGCCCCACCGATGAATGTAGCGGCTGAAAGTCCTCCCGCAGGCTGGTGCCCGGCCACGGCGATGTCGACCATGCCGACAATCGGTATGGTTATGTTCGCCAGTATGCTCGGCAAGGCGAGCGAAAAAATCTCCTTGTTTATGCCCTTTGCAGATGTTCTGTTCATATTTCCATTTCACATTTTGAGAAACTCTCAAAAAAACGATCTGCCTTCGCGTTTCTGAACCAGTTGTCTCTCAGGCATTTCAAGATATACTTATAATTCATTTCCGGTATTTCGTATACTCCTCCAACATCCCGAGGTAGGAGGCATATCGCTCTGAGCTTATCGTCCCCTCCCCGACGGCGGACTTCACCGCGCATCCCGGTTCATGAGTGTGGGTGCATGGTGTGAAGCGACAGTTCTCAGAAGCCTTAAGCATTTCCGGGAAATAAAGGGATATTTCCTCAGGTTCGAGGTCGACGAGTCCGAAACCCCGGATGCCCGGCGTGTCGATTATCCCGCCCTCGCCCCCGCAGAGAGGGTACATCTCATAGAATGTCGTGGTGTGCCGCCCCTGAAGATGCGCTTCGGAAATGAGGCCTGTCTTGGGATTGAGTGATGGGTCCATCGCCTTGATGAGCGAAGACTTGCCCACGCCGGACACTCCGGAAAAAAGGGATATGCCAGGTGCGCCGTCCTCCGATTTTTCGAGACAAAGACTTCGGAGTTCTTCTACTCCCCTGCCCGTCTTCGCGGAGACTTCAAGAATGCGGTAGCCTGCACTTTCATATATTCTGTGGAAGTTTTCGAGCGCTGGAGCGAAGTCGTCGCGGAACTCATCGACGATGTCGATTTTGTTCAGAACTAAGATCGGTTTCACCCCATAGACCTCACAGGTGACAAGCAGCCGGTCGATGAACGGAAGCTTGACCTCCGGGAACGCAAGCGTCACGATGATGAACGCCCTGTCGACATTCGCAGCGATAATGTGCGCCTGCCGGCTGAGGTTCACTGACTTGCGGATTATGTAGTTACGGCGCGGAAGTATGGTCGTGATTGCGGCAGGAGCGGCTTCGGTGGCCGGAACGCTTCCGTCGGGCAGCAACTCACCATCTGCATGAAACTCCACTCTGTCGCCTACAGCCACGGGATTGGTGGCGGAACTTCCCTTCAGCCGCACCTTTCCGCGCAGCACCGCAGGGAACAGCCTCCACGAGGGAAGCTGAGCCAGAAGATAGTGGCTGCCCGTATGTTTGACGACCGTCGCTGTTCCTTCCATTCCCATTTTCACTTCCGGAAGCTTTTTTTCGCCGAAAGCCGTGCAAAGATAGCAAGAAATGTGAAAATAACTAAAAAGGCCTTACCCCGTCCGAATCATCTATGTTCGGTTTCGGGATAAGGTCTCTTATCAAAATTCGGCCTTTGTCCTAAAAGTTGGAAATCAGACCCGTCTGCTCCTTCCCGTCAACCATGCCTCCGGCAAGGAACTGTGCTCCGATGCTGAAGTTCCCGTCATTATCCTCCACGATGAAAACGGCAGCGTCACCGCCGACATCCTCAACAAACGGAGTATAGAACTTTGTGAAATTGTTGCTGAATGACGTCGTCTTCGCATCTCCTTCAAAGGTAGGGGTAAAGTCAGCCTCCTCCTTGACGCCGGCCTTTGTCCCATTGCATCTTTCAATAAGAAGTGCCGCAATGTCAAAGCTTGAGAGATTCGGAAGCTTGAAATAATACACGGCCTTGGCATTTTCACCCTTTGTCACAGTAAACGTGTATGATGCGACAGTGCCATCAAAGCCTGAAGTTATCTTCTCGTCAAACACAACCGTTATCTTGCCGTTGCCGTTGAATGTGAGCGCATCGTCACCGGTGCCGCCCTCCTGAGGTACGGCCCAGATTCCGGTATCAATCTTAGCGTATGTCTTCACGAGATTAGTGTAAGGGCTTATCAGACCATCGGCATCGACAGTCGCGGCGAAGAAGTAGAAACCAACCCTATCCTCAATGAATTTGAAATTTATTACGGCCTTGCCGTCCTTGACCTCAATTTCCTTATAGGCACCGCCCCCGTCTTCCTTAGTGAGGTAAAGAAGATAGTCAAGCCTTTCCTCACTGAAAGTCTGAAACTGCTCCTGCCAATCTTTTGTGCTGACAGGAAGAAGCCGGACAGTCTTGGCATTGGCATCCGTCCTTATTGTGATGTCCACAGACTTTCCGTCAGCAGCGTTTACAAGTTCCGCCCCGGTGATTTTCCCCGTGCCTGAAGGCTTATATGCCGGCGCGGTGAAGGTCTTTCTCGCAATCTTGCCGATTTTCCCTTCGCTGTCAACGGCAATCGCCCACACGACACGCCTGCTGCCCGGCTCAATGTTGTCCTTAAGAACGGCCGTTGCCGGACCATTGTAGATGTGCGACTGACCGAGGGAAAGTGTGAGCAGGCACTCTTCGAACTCCTTGTCCGTCATCTCGTCCATATCCTTGCTGCCCTCGCCTGCATACTCGTCAGGAACGGAAATCCCGTAGAAGAGACGGGCGCAGCCCTCTCCGGCAGTGAATTTGGCAGTAACCGAAGTGTAGGATGTCTCTACATTAAGGAACTCGATGTTGACGTCTATGTTTCCGGTCACTGCGGTCTCCTGTTCCACAGTGACTTCCTCGGTTATTAGGGTAGGCACGCCCTGCTGGTCATAAGCATATACGGCGATGACATATTCCTGCCCGGCCTCAAGCGGAAGTCCCTGGCACTCGGCCTCCGGCTTGTCGAGATACTTGCCGTACACGAGATTGTAGTCATTATAGGTGTCTGTCTTGTCAGACACGAGATAGGGCGCGTACATTTTGAAATGATCGCCCTGCTCACCCTTGGCATATTCCTCATAGGCTTCCACCGAGCGCTCAGCCTGTTCTATGAAGTCCTTCTCGCTGAAAAGCGGAATCATGACAGGGGTCTCAACATAATTGCCGTTTTCGTCATAATCCGATTCAGTGAGCTTCTTTGAGGCTCCGACAACATACTTTGAACATTCTTTTCCTTTAACAACCTTCACTTCCAAGGTGACGGAAGTCTTGTGAAGTACCCGGATCTCAACGAGTCCGTCAATGTCCTCCTCTTCGGGAGTCGAGCCGTTCTTGTCGCATGAGACGGCTCCGAAGGCCACAACTGCTGCGGCCGCAAGAAATTGAAACAACTTTTTCATCTTAATACCATTTAATAAGATTTATACTATATTCTTTAAAACATTCGATTGACTCACTCGGCACATTTCTCAAGGATGTCAGAAGGAACGGTGTCGCATCTGGAATACAGGGTCACATCCTTCGGATTGCCCTTTACCGCCCATATCACCGTCCCGGAAGGCATGAGACTACTGATGACATACTCGTTGGACCAGTTCCCCACGCCATAATCGTATGTCCCGGAAATGACAGAGCCGAGATACGGGTCGGTCTCCAGATTCCACGTTCCCGTAATCCGTCGTGGAAGCATGCTGTCAATATTCTGGTAAATGACGAAACTTCGGTCGCGTCGTTCTAGAACGATGTAGAAGAACGCGCCAGAGGGAAGCGGTGCACCATTCCATTGCGCAAGTTGCCATGTGCCGGCAAGATTAGTAGGGCTGATTTCCATTTCTTGTTCCGGCAACTCTTTCTTGGTACAGGAATCCAATCCTGAAGAAAGGATCGCGGCAACCGCAGCCAGAATCAGTATTCTAAATCTTTTCATATCTCATTGCTCAAGTTCATTATCCAGTCCGCCTTACATCCACCCGTTGTCACCGGCATTCTCGCGAACCGTTATTACTATGGTCTGTCGGCTTGCATCACTCGCCTCCACCGTGGCCAGCGTTGCTCCGACAGCATTTCCGGTCACAGTCAGAATAGTTCCGGAGATAGTCACGGAGGCTGTTTGAGGAGATTCGCAGACAGCGGAGAACGTTAACTTCTCCCCGTTTCTGAAATAGCGCGACAAGTCGATCTTTTGTGTGGTTCCCGGTGCGAGATAGACATTCGGAAGCTTCATCTCAGTCCCATTTACATCGTCTCCCACGGCTCGGAGCAGTGCCCCGGCATCGACGAGGCGTCCCATCTTGCCCCGGTAGTCAGAAAGGTTCATGAGCGAAAGTGAGGAGCCGGCCGAAGTATGGTTATAGTGATAGCCTTTCTTTCCTGTGAAATACCTGTCAATGTCACTGCCGGAATCTCTGAGAAGCCGAGTGAACTCCTTGGCCGTGAAATGCTTGTGAAGTTTAGCCGCATACGAAAGACCGAGAGCCGCAACTCCTGAGACATGCGGGCAGGCCATTGACGTGCCCTCATAGTACCCATAAACAGGCTCTGTTCCGGAGACGAGCGTCGAAAGAATCTGCCCCTGCTGTTCATCACCGAGATCCTCATCGCGTACTCCCGGACGACCATGGTACTCGCCGTCTCCGCCCGGTGCAGAAAGCGTGATGCACGCGTCATAGTTCGAATATGAAGCCGGGGTGAAGTCCGCTGCAAGTGCACTGACAGAGATGCACCCCGAGTAGGCTGCAGGAAAAGCCGCCTGCGCAGCATACTCATTGCCGGAGGCGAAAATCGCAAGGCCACCGTCAATCACGCCATTAGGAGATCCTGCATTGTGTATGAAATAATCAATAGCCTCCTTCTCAAGAGGATATGTCTCCTCCCATTCCTTTTCCGTGGCAAGACCGGGCGTGAATCCATAGATAGGGTTGGCTTTTGCTGAATTGTAGCCCCAACTACACTGCAGTATCACCGCACCGTTATCAGCGGCATACTTTATCGCCCTTGCCTCGCCCCAAAGAGTGACGCCGATGGAACCATCGAAAATCTGGCAGGACATTATCTTCACACCGGACCCAGGTGTCCCATCACCACCGGCTATACCGCAGACCCCGAGTCCATTGCCATTGACCGCCGCTATTGTCCCCGCGACATGAGTGCCGTGACCGGTGTCCCCGTTGCCGTTGTAGGAAATCACTGGGTTGTCCCTGACAAAATTATATCCGTACACATCCCCATCATAGCCGTTTCCGTCTGCATCGGTTCCCGAATTGAAGGACTCTCCCTCATTGACCCACATGTTCGCGGCAAGGTCCGGATGGTCGTACATGACCCCCTCGTCAAGCACAGCGACTATGACAGACGGGTCTCCCGTACACATCTTCCAAGCCTCAAGGCAGTTCACATCCGAACCGGCGATGCTGTGAACGCCGTCCGTGCGGTTATGGTCGAAATCATAGTCACCGACATTGATGTAGCCCCACTGGTCTCCCAGACGTGGGTCGTTAAACGGAAACTCTACAGGAACTGATGCCCGTGTCAGTCCCCTGCGCGCCCTGTCGCTGACGATTATTGGCTTGATGTCATCTCGGTAGGCACGTTTCACAGTCTGGTTATACTGGACCTTGGACACGTCGCCAAGGGCGGAGATGCGGGCTTTTGCGGTTTCGACAGACAGCGACTTGTCGAAACGCAGGATGTACCATAAGTGAAGGCCGGCTTCGCGTGTACGGGCCTCGTTTCTCTCATCTACCGGGAAAACCCTCTGGAGACTATATGCGCCGAGAATATCCAAAACCTCATCCGCAGAAGGTATTCCAGAACGGGTCACGACATTCAGACGCCCGCTTTCCTCAAGCTCGTCCAGAACCTCGGACATTTCCGGGGCAAACTTCACAAGAAGTTCTCCCTCCGCATATTCGCCCGTGAGCCCCGCGTCCACGGTCTCTGACGGCACGGACGGAGCGATAACTTCTTTTGTGCACGCAGCGACACACAAGGACGCCAACGCGATTATTATAGTATATTTCTTCATCCGATCAATCCTCCTCGGTGTTTTCCTCTTCACTTATATAATACTTCTGACGATAGTAAGGATATGCCGCATAGTAGTATTCAAAATCCTTTGGCTGGTTGCTGAATCCAACGACATTTCCCTTTGAGTCTATGCCCCTGTCCTGCTGGGAAAATATGAACGTCTCCGGAATCCAGTCCATAAAGTGAGGGTGGTACAGAATCCAGTCAGGAAGCTTCCCTGTCATGAAATTGAGGTTTATCCTCAGGCTTTTGGCATTCGGAAGTATCTTTGGTATAGTCGTTCCCTTTGGCGCACCTGCCGGAGCCGGCATCGACGAGTCATAAAGAAATCTTATGGTATCCCGCAGCCCCATCTGAACAGCGTCTTCCTCCGTGTAACCCTCAACGCCATCCTCACCTATCTTGAAGTCCGGAATCGGACCCTCCAGATAGCTGTAGGTGAACGCGAGATATTCAAGCTTGTCCCAGCGGAGAAGCGTCTTGAGTGCGGACGCGTCATCTTCGTTTTCCATGTTCAGATTGAGCCCGATTCCGCTCTCGTACCTGCTGTTCGCCTTATTCCGCAAATCGGTCGTGAGCCAGCGCCTCTGCCCGCTGAAGTTCAGTTCCTTAAGATTCGGAAAATTCTCAGGAGTGAGTATTTTCGGAATTTCAGAGAAATTATTGCTGTTCAGGTCAAGAACCTCAAGTTGCTTCATGTCCTTGAGTTCATCCGGCAACGAGACAATGCCGTATGCCGCGATCTGAAGATTCTTAAGATGTCGAAGGCTGCAGATCTCGCTTCCGAGCGGAATTTCAAGGTACATAGTGTTAGTGTTTCCATAGAAAGAGATAGTCTCAGCATACTTCAGATGCCTGATTTCCTGAGGTATGCTCTCCTTGGTGCTGAAAACGAAGAACCGAACCGCACGGACGCGCCCTACTGCCTCAGGGGCAGGAAGACCCTCATCGCCCTCGCTCCAGAGCTCGACTTCACTCCAATTCATCATATTCTCTCCTGTGTCCCAACCGAAACCCTGTATCTTTTCCGAGATTGTCACGAGCGCAAGCGAGTCACCTGCACGATTATCCTCAATCTTAGGGGCTGCCTTCTGGGTCACGGCCAATACGGCATCTTTTTCCAACGTCACCGTCGGATCGGACGGCACGAAGCGCACCTTCGCGGTACGGACTTCAGGATCCGGATTCATTTTCCATTTCATCTCAAGTCTCACGGTACGAGGTCGCGCGCCACGGTCGAGTTTCACGTTATATTGCGATGCAGAAACCCATACATTGCTGCCATCCTCCGTCTCCACTTCAACGTCAAATTCAACATTAGTCGTGACGTTCACATAGAAATGCCTTTCGTCGTAGAGTGCGGTACTCGGAATTTCCTTCTCCGTGAACTCGGGAACAATCATCTTTCCGTAGCCCGTCTGAAGAACCTTGAGCGTCTTCGGGGTCTCTCCTTCAGCCGAGAACCGAACAGATGCGCTCCGGCTTCCGTTTGCGAGCGTGGAGTCAATCCTTATGCTGCAATCAACGATGCCAACACCATTTGCCGGTGATATTGAAATCCATGGTTCCGACGCGAGAGCCACCCATTCTGAGGATGAGGATATCCTTACGACGTCCTCACCGCCTTCTGCTCCGACGGTTATGTTTTCCTTATCCACGTCGAATCCGGCGGACTGCACGGTCTTGTCACATGACGATGCAAGCAAGAGAGCCACCACGCCAAAAAGCATTAAGCTGCATATATGTCCTAAATATCTCATTTTCACCCTATTTATTCTTGTTGTCCCGGTCTTGAACAGACTGCCCAAAAGTCTTTCAAAGTCCCCTTATGTCCTGTTCCTCATCCCTTATCAGCATCGTGTACCCTGCCTTTATGTAGGCCGCGATGTCACTCAAGTCCACCGATATGTTCGGATTGTCCGCAAGTTCGAGAATTCTGAGTCTCGTCGTGAAAGTGTCCTCAATCTTGCGCAAATCGTTGGAGCCTATGAAAAAGCGCGTCAGGCTTGGACATTGGTAGAGTCCTGTCGGCCACGTCTTGAGTATTCTGTTGCCCTTTTCATCTCTCTGGTGACGGATGTTGAACACATCGAGACGGTCACAGTTGAGCGGGTTATATGGAAAATTCGAGAAACAATTGTAGCTTATGTCGATGCCATAAAGATATGGTATGTTGGTAGGCTTGAAATCATCAGGAAGGCTGCTTAACTTATTGTAGCTAAGGTCTATAACCGACAGATAATGGCTCTTAGGGCCGGTCATCGCCCCTTTAGGGATGCTTTTCATCCCGTTTCCCGGAATGGTGAGCGTGGTTATCGGTGAACCTTTGGCAAACAGCACAGCCGGAAAGGTCTCCAGACGGTTATATGACAGATCCACCGTGGCCGCGTTCACACCTTTTGCCGCATCGCCGTTCTCGAAAGAGGAAATCTTGTTGTACGAGAAGTCCACGGACGAAATCGTGTAGTTTGACCTGGCGTTGAATATGTCTGGGAATTCAGTAATCTCGTTATGGGCGAAGGTGACGGATTCCGTCTCGGCATTGTACCCGAAGAAATAGCCGTCCGCTGCCTTCGGAACCGATGTGATACTATTGTTGTTCAGATAAAGCTTGACCAAATGGACCTCCTTTCCGAACGGATGAAGCGTCTTTATCCTGTTGCTCTGCAGATCCAGAAGACCAAGTTTTGACATCTTGTTCAGATGCTCATACTCGGGCAGTTCCTCAAGATTGTTGTAGCCGAGATACAGCAGCTGAATCTTCGGCCCGGAGACAGCGTCTGCGATTGCAGTCCAATCGTCCCTAAGTTGTCCTGCACTTATGCCAGTGTTTCTGGAAAGATTCAACGACACAAGTTCCGGAAGGCTGCCGAGCATATCAACAGGCAATTTTGTGAGTTCAGGACAGTTGTATATCTCGACATCAGTAAGGTTCTTCATATTGCTCCAGCTCCAGTTGTCCTTCTCGGCGTAAAATTCCGAAGACTCGTCGACGTCTTTCAAGAAACCCTCGTCAGTGATGGGCGAATTTGCGATGTAGAACTGCTGAAGGTTGGTCAGCCGCATGACGGCCCGCGAAACTGAGGTGATTCCGTTGGAGAGCACACCAGACTCCACATCCGCCTTCAGTTCAATCCTGGAACTCTTAACCGGCCTCATTTGGGGGTTGGCATCGATTGCGTCACGCAGTTCCTGTGACAGTCCCTCGCGCCCGTCAACGGCAAGAAAACGCGTGTCATAGTCCCAGCGCACCGCATTCTTCTCATCCTCGGACATATTAGCCTTGAGATTACGCAGCAACTGGCCTCCCACTTTTTCGTCATGCGTTCCAAGAGAGAGAATCTGAAGTTCCGTAAGCTGTCCTATAGCATCAGGGACAGCCCCTTTCGCCCCAAAACCGACGAGCGACAGTGTCGTGACGCGACCATTGTCATTAAGCGTCACTCCGGGCTGGTCTCCCCACAAATCTATATCTTTGTTGAAATCCCAGTTGCATCCTACGGCGAGAGACTCGCCGTAGTAACTCCAATGCTCTCCGTCAAGCGCATCCCAGATTTCTTTTAGGGCTATATAGTCCTTGATTGCCTCGCTTGTCCCGCTTAGGAAAACCGGAACCTCAACGCCTTCCGTAACGGCATTGTCCCTAACCTTAAATGTCTCGCTCTCCGTCTCGGCCGTTTCAAGTGGAATCCTCCCTCGGCTGTCGGCGTAACTAGTGTAGCCGGTGACGCGATAGTCTCCCCCAGCCAGCCATACGGTGGTGTCGCATGTGCTGTAGGATGTCTTGGCATTTGTACCCGGAACCCCGTCCGTGTAGAAGTCCTCCACGAAAGTCACGGGCATTCCCTTTAGGAGGGTCACTTCCCGCGTCCCGATGTTGGTCACAGAAAGGTCTATAGCCTTGATCTTGTCAAGCGGATAGGCTGAACCCGAACCGGACTTTGTCATGTCTATGAACTTCTTTACCAGCTTGAAGGACGCCTTGCCGCGCTCAACTGCATTGACGCCTATCTTATAGACAACAAGCCCACCGCTGACAACCGTAAAACTATTGTCGGCATTGATCGTACCCGTGTAGAGCAGACCATCAAGACTGTCATAGAGATTATATCCTATGATAACATAGTCTCCCGCAATGAGCTTGAGCTTGTCACTTCTCAGGCCAAACTCCGCATTTTCGGCATTGTAGGAGTTGAGGACAAGCGTCTGGGATATGGTGGAGCCGGAATGCTGCACCATTATCTGAAGCTTGCACGCATCAGCGAGCAGGTTGAGTTCATCCACTGTAGACTTGACGGTGGACGCGGCCTTGTGAAGGCGGAACTGCACATAGCCATAACCTGTGCCACCGTCCCGCTCCACTTTGCTGCACGACTGCCACAACACGCCCCCAAGAACGGCACACAAGGCCATGAGACCCATTGCCGTAGACACCCGGATGTGAGACATGAAACTTTTACTCATTTTCCCAAGTTATTTCTTTACTATTATTTTGAGAACCTTCTGATTTTCCCCACTTCTGGTCTCATAGGCCACATATATCGCGTTTCTGTTGCCCGGAACACCATGGATGAGAGTATAGAACATATACCAATCATCCCAAAAACTCTCTTCCGAATGGGACTTGGGATCCATCATCTCATCGTCATATTCTCCGTTTTCCTTGTAAATCTTGTAACTCTTGTAAACGCTTGTCTTGCTATTGTCGCTTACTTCATGATACATCGGAAATATGACCATAGGCGTGCCGGCGCTGACATGGATCTCAAATACATTGTCAATCCCGAACTTTTCCCTGCAGAAAGCCATCTCTGCCTCGTCCGTCACCTTTGCATAGGCATGCAGGCGGTTCCAGTCATTCTTGCTGTCGCGAATGTCGAAGTCGAGCGTCTGCGTGTCGCACTGGATGAGCTCAACCACAAGCATCGAACGATGGGAGTTCTTAAGTCTCTGATAGTTGCCGCCCTCGGCAAGTTCCAGCAGCGTTTTTTCGTACAAAGCCTCAGGAACCGCGAATAGGCAGCCGACACGATAATCCTGGGACGCGTCCGCAGTGACAGTGACAAGGGACGGATTGCCGGCATCAACCTCCGCATGAATCCACTCCAGCGAAGGTTTCACGATGTCACCGTTAATGTCCGCATCCACACTTATGAAACGATACCTATCATTGAGAGCGGTCACCTGGAACGAGGCTTTTTCCTTACGATAGACAAAACTGTCCTCGATCAACTTGCCATCCGTCCCATATTTCCCGAATCCCCTGCGGAACGTCTTCCCGTCAGGAGACAGAACCCACTGGTAGAGGTCATTATCCTCCCAAATCGCCCCGTTGCCTACAAAGACCCGTATGAAAGAGGCGTCCAGCCCTTTGTACGTGATCGTATATGAGGCGATTTCCTTCCCTTCCTTGTTGCGGAACGTCAACTTTACGCCGTCTTCCTTAGCAATCGGCTTTGAGATGTAGCTGTCCCTCACCACAGCCCCCGTTGTCAGCGTGTTTCCGGCAATTCCGGCGACAGTTCTGCTGAAGTCAATCTGAGGGATGACATCAGTCGTGTACTGGAAATTCGCATTGACGCAGAACGTCGTATAGACATTGTAAGTGACATCAATCTCCTTGAGTTCTTTGCCTTCAATGTCGGTAATCTTCACGAAGTAGCCGCGCGCGCTCCTGATGATAGTGAGCACCGTCTTTTCTGTACCGCCTATGTTGAGTTTTACTTCCCCCTCTTCCTCATCGAAGCCTTGGCCGTTCGTGGAGACACTGATTGTGACAGAATGCTCCCCAGCATCCCCGCTAAGGTCGAAGACATCAAAGTCACCCTCACGGAAACTGAGCCATGGGGCGGCTGAAGTCAACTTCCACGGACTGTCAGAGTGAAACTTGTATACATACTGCTCTCCGGCCACGACTTCAACCCTCTGCTCCTCAGGAAACGCTATTTCCTCATTCCTATTTTCCTTCTGCGCGGTGCAGGACGCCACGGCAGCGGCAAGCACAATGGCAGCCGCCGTGGACAATGTTCTGATGTAATTCATCTTCATAACTCCTCCTGTCAGTTGAGTCTGTTAGTTTAACTTTATGCCTTCTTTCATAAGTGCCGCAGCCTCGTCATCGCTTATCCACCTCAGGATATGACCGAATGTCCCGACAGTTCCGACGCCATCAACACGCATCGTAGAGTAGAGCAGCACGAACTTTTCAAAACTATTATAGTATGACGGATATGTGACCGGAGACTTCATGAGTATGTTGCCATCCCCATACAGAGTCCCGAATGCCTCTCCCGTGTTTGCAAACACCTGTTCCTCACAAGTAACTGAGGGCGAAAGGGGGTCTTCCGTGCCAAACTCCAGCCTTATGTCATGCCCCTGATATATGAAGTTCCTCAGGATTATCACATTGCCCACCGCAGGATCAGCCTCCGTGCGGAGCAGCATCCGGCTTGTCGCCGCCATGTATTCGTCAAACCATGTGGAACGCTCAATGAGGCAATATCCGGTGAAATCCTTCGCATCAAACGCCTTGCATTTCTGCAATTCGATCTTTGTTTCCACAGCACCTATATCGGACTTGAGACTATTGTCGCAAATCAAAGCAAGGTGAAAACTCGGCACATTTTCTGGGTCGAGAGCATCATAATCCGAGTGAATCCTCACATTAGCGACCCTCTCTCCTGCCGGTATTGTCACCGTATTGTCCAAGATTTCATAGTGAAGCCCCTCTATTGCGCTGCTTTTCTTCTCTACAACCTCAACAGCGAATGTCCTATCCGCTGATGCCGCATGCATGGACACCACCGGAATGTCGAAATCTTCGCTTCCTTCCATTACCGGCAAGGTGTACAGCGTGTCGGGAAACATGAGGTACTCCGGACCTTCATATATCGGATGACCTTTCTGGCAGCCGAGAACAAGTACCGAGACCCCGGAAAGAAGGAAGACTGCCTTATATATATTCTTTATAGTCATAGCTTTCATCTATTTGTTGCTATCATTGGGTTCGATTTCAGCTCCCGGAGACTCAAGCTCGTGCTGAGGGATGGGCCAGACAAACAACGGGTCGTCCTTATCGACTTTGAGGCCGCTCGGAGTAAAATATTCTGAACTCTGATCGGATTTGTCCCGTTCGAAACCCTTATGCCAACGCTTGAGGTCGTTGAGCCGGAATCCCTCCATATACAATTCCTTGATTCTCTCCTCCTCTATTATCGTCATCGCGTTTGACCCGTCCATCGGCGTGCTTCCGCCATAGGATGAATACCTGGCCGACCGGAGTGCGCTTATGTCCTTTCCCGCCTTACCGTAGTCTGGGACATCCTGACTCGCATACGCCTCTGCCCTAATGAGATACTGCTCTGAAAGCCGCAAAACCATCGGGATGCAAACCCCGTAAATCTTGTATGGAACGAAAACACCCTGATCCCCGTAGTATTTATAGACTGCGGGCCACTGAAGTCCGTGGCTATAACCGGTCTGAATGGTTCTGAAAAAAGCAGAGGCGCGGAGATCGGTGCTCCCATAAAGGTTCATCACCCATGTCGCGGGCACATAGTCAGGCTTGTACGAAACGTTGTCGAAGTTGAAGAAGACCTGCCCGATTGCACCTCCATAGGAATTGAGGGTCTGGGACACTTTCCAAATCGCCTCTGTGGACTGCCCGTACATCCACATATAGGAATAGTAACTCACGCCGCTCTGAATCTGCGAAGAGCATGAAGAAAGCTTATAATAGCCGCTGTCAATGACCTTTGACTGTAAATAATAACGCAAAAATCCCCCACCAAAATAATTGAAAAAGGGGCCATA
>ERZ808252.508-NODE-508-length-37093-cov-4.185647_pt1 | contig 37093 bp, 35 predicted proteins | sample MGYA00521242_ERZ808252 | MGnify/ENA primary metagenome ERZ808252 (study PRJEB31516, sample SAMN03275581) | gut metagenome | biome: mammalia-associated habitat; material: feces | host: Papio cynocephalus | place: Kenya | collected 2012-08-07 ...
TTTCATCCGATAAAAGCGATATGTTCCATCACCAATTTGGTGTGCTGTTAGAAAACTTTTATTTTTTTTGGTAAAAAAAAGAGAGAATTGGCTATATAAAAGTGAGGGCTTTTTAGGGAAGCTCAATCATTTTTCCTGGGGATGGTAAATCAGGAAAGAGCAAAGTAACATCCGCTTTTTGAGATTGGTAGGCCCTCTTTGCGTGCACGATTTCGGATTATGACCTTCCCTTTATTTTCCGTTCCTTTTTATTTCGCTATATTTCTTTATGGAGGCGTAAACTATGAAAAACCTTCTTATATTCATTATTTCCGCTACGATTTTTGCAGCTATTTTCATAGTTCTAGTTAGTGTTTTTAAAAAATCGATTGATAAAAAATATTTTGCGAAAAAGAAGGAAGAAAGCGCATTTGATTCCTTTGAGACCGCCGCTTCTTTTGGCGCGAAAGGGGAAATGCTCGTTCATCAGCGCCTTGAAGAAGTGAAAAATCGTTATGGTGGTTACCTTTATCACGATTTTTGTTTTGAAGATGAGCGTGGCTATTCTTCGGAAATCGATCACATCTTGATTACGAGAGGAGGCATTTTCATCATTGAGACGAAAAGCAATAAAGGGACGATTCGCGGAAGTGAGAAGGATGAGTTTTGGAGGTTCTTAAAAGATAATTCTCCAGGGTGGAGATATTTTAAGAATCCGATTCTTCAAAATCAGGGTCATATTTCCCATTTACGAAAAACCATTAAGCCAAACCCTCCCAAGATGGAGTGCATGATCGTTTTCCCTTTTGCGGATATTTCGCAAATCGATAGTGGATATGTCTATTCTCTAAAGGGGGCAATCGACACTATCGTCGCGGCAAGTGCTTCTAAAAAATACAAAGTCGAATTCGTGGAACGAGTGAATCACCAAATTTGCAGTTTACATCAAATTTCCAAAGAAACGCATCGACAAAATCTTGGTGGCTATGATGATTCTAACGAGTAGCTTTTTCTATTTGCCATAAGCCATGATCGATCCTTTAAATTTTAAGAGCTCAGTAAGTTACCGAATTTTTCTAGCGAAAGAAATTTTTTGCTGAAGAATCATAGAAATAGCGATTATGTTTTCTTGTGATTCCTTTTCGCTCGATATTAACTGCTAAATATGCTTTTAGAATGAACAATTTTGCTCTCTTTTGAGATATGATTAGTGGGAATTATGCTTCTTTCTAAAAGCCCTACAATCAATTTTGCCCTCGCTAGTGTGGGTATCCTCACCCCGCTTGATGTGGTTAATCATCTCCCGCGTCGTTACGATTCTTTTCTATATACGCCTAAAAAGAGCCAATATGACGATAAAGAGCGAGTGGTTAAAAAAGGATACGTCGTCCAAAAAGGGAGAAGCCTGCGTTTCAATAAGCGTTCTTTGACGAGTTTCTATTTTAAAACTACGGATGAAGAGACTTTTCTTATTGAAGCCTGGAATCGTCCTTATTTAGCAAGCTCTTTAAAAAGCGATGAACTAATTACCATCTCTGGGATTTATGAAAAAAGAAGGAGCAGTATCGCTTTATTAAATTTATTAAAGGGAGAGATTAAAGAAACTGATGCCTTAAAGCCCATTTACGCGTTGCCTAATGCCGTTCCCAATTATGGTTTTGCGCATCTCGTCAAAAAGTGCCTCGCTTTATTAGATGGGAAGATCGAAGACAAAATCCCTCATTGCTTTAAAGAAAAATATCGCTTGCTCTCTCATTATGAAGCTTTAAAAAAGGCCCATTCTCCTTCTAACTACGAGGATTTGCGCCAAGCAAAAAGAACGCTCAAATACGAAGAGGCTCTTTCTTTTACCCTCAAAAGCGCATTGATTAAAGAAACGAATCGCTTATTAACGAAAGACGCAAAACGGAAAATTAATTACGAGAAAGTAAAAATGTTTATCCGTTCTTTGCCCTTTCATTTATCTAGTGACCAGGTTAATGCTTTAAAAGAATGCTTCCGCGATATGGATTCACCTGCGGTAATGTATCGCTTATTGCAGGGGGACGTGGGGACAGGGAAGACACTTGTTGCTGCCTTGCTTAGCTATGCGAATTTCACACGTGGTGAACAAACCGCCTTGCTAGCCCCAACCGACACTTTGGCAAAGCAACATTATGAGAATTTCAAAAAACTATTCGCGGAGACGCGCGTCAATATTAGCTTGCTTACTGGCTCGCTCCACAAAGAAGAACGAAACTGCGTTCTCTCCGATTTAGCTACTGGTACGACTGATATTGTCATTGGCACCCACGCCCTATTTTCCAAAGACGTCAATTATGCTTATTTGGGGCTTGTCGTCATTGACGAGCAGCACAAATTTGGCGTGAATCAAAGAGCAAGCTTGCTCGATAAAGGGGAGCACGCGGATTTATTGCTTATGTCAGCCACTCCTATTCCAAGGACCCTTGCTTTTACGATTTATGGGGATTTAGACGTTTCTACCTTAAGCCAGTTCCCGCAAGGCAAACGAAATGTGATTACTCGCCTCATTCCAGAAAACGACCCTTTGGTGGATTCGCTTATCAAAAAATCCCTTTCGAGCCAGCATCGCGTCTATATTGTTGCTCCTCAAATCGAAGGTGATGGAAAGCAGAATACTTCCGCCATTAAAATCGCGGAGATGTACCGCAAAAAATACGGAGACAAAGTGACGTTATGCCATGGCAAGCTAGATGAAGAAAGTAAGGAAACGTCCATTCTTTCTTTTCAAAGCGGTCTAACCCCGATAATGGTAGCCACTTCTTTAGTGGAGGTTGGGATCGACGTAAAAGAAGCAGATCTTATGATTATATATAGCCCTTCTCACTTCTCATTGTCTAGTCTTCACCAACTACGGGGACGCGTAGGAAGAGGAGGGGAAGAAGCGCGCTGCTTGCTTTTATATAGCAAGAAAGACGAGTCAGAAAACGAAAAACTACGTGTTTTGGAGAAAGAAGACGATGGCTTTAAGATCGCCGAAGAAGATATGCGCCTAAGGGGGCCTGGAGAAATGGCTGGCACTAGGCAAAGCGGGCTTCCAACGTTTGGGGTCGCTAGCATCATGGACGATTTCAAGATCTTTGAAGTTGCTCGTGATGATGCTAGGAAGATGCTATTTGACAAAGATAATCCCGATTTTGCGCCATTCATTGAAAAGGCAAAAAAAGAGATCAACGATATCTCACTCGCCTAGTGAGGAATAATTGACTTTAAGTTATACTTAACTCAGTGAGGGAAACTGACCATGAAAATTGTAATCGATATGATGGGCGGCGATAAAGGAAGCGCTGCGACAAAGGAAGCTGTGAGGCGTTTTCACTCTCTCCATAAAGACGTTGAGCTTATCCTTGTTGGAAAAGAAGAAGAACTTCGCGAAATGAAAGAGGAAAGAATCGTTCCCGCTAGCGAAGTCATTACGATGGAAGCTGGTGCTTTAGAAGTACTCCGGCAAAAAGAATCAAGCATGGTCAAAGCTATGAAATGCGCGAAAGAAGAAAATGCGGATGCCGTTGTCTCATGCGGCTCGACTGGGGCATTTTTAGCAAGTGCCACTTTGATTTTGAAGAAAATTCCCGGTGTTATTCGCCCCGCTTTAGCGGTGGCAATGCCTCATATCACGCCTATAGGCAATAGCACAATCATCTTCCTTGACGCAGGAAGCTCTAACGTCAATACGCCTATCGAAATGGCGCAGTTTGGCTTTATGGGTTCTTTGTATGCGAAGTGCGGCTGCTCTATCTCTGATCCCAAAGTTGCGATTTTAAGCAATGGGTCGGAAGAAGGAAAAGGCTCACCAGAAGGAAAAGAAGCTTACGCCTTACTAAAAGAAGACAAGCGTATCCACTTCATCGGGAATATCGAATCGATGGACGTTCTTGTAGGGAAGGCCGATGTGATTGTAACGGATGGTTTCTCGGGCAACATTTGCATCAAAGCGATCGAAGGCACCGCAAAAACGATGGGGAAGATGCTAAAAAAAGGATTTCAGCGCAATCTTTTCTCTAAGATTGGCTATTTGCTCGCGAAAAAAGGCGTTCTTGAAATGAAGTCCACAATGGATACCAAGCGCGTTGGTGGAGCAATGCTACTCGGCGTTAACGCGATTGCCGTAAAAGGACATGGCAATAGCGACGCGACCGCTTTCTATTATTCCATCGAACTTGCTTACCGCCTTGCTAAAAACAGCATGGTCGAAAAAATAAAGAAAGGTTTTTTGAATGAAACAAATCAATGAACTATTGAATAGTTTTAATATAGCTCCCCGTGACATCTCTCTTTTCGAAATGGCTTTTACGCATAGTAGCGCGAACGGTACCGCTGGGAAAAACCATTTCGATTATGAGCGACTCGAATTCTTAGGGGATGCAGTTGTCGGGCTAGTCACTAGCGAGCTTATTTATCTATACCATCAAGATTTAAATCAAGGTGGAATGAGCAAGCTCAAGGCACAGTTTGTCAAAACGGAATCAGAAGCGTCTTACGCCTTAAAATACCATCTTGACGAATACATCCGCGTCGGAAAATCCTTACAGGGGGACGTAAAAAACAATCACTCCATTTTAGAGGATGTTTTTGAGTCGTTTATCGGAGCAACTTATTTAGACCAAGGAAGAGAATTCGCCTATAAAATGGTCCGTTCTTTTTTTGAGGACGATATTAAAAATGGCAGCGTCATTCGCGACGAAGACCCTAAGAGCCAACTTCAAGAAGCGATCCAGGCCGAAAACAAAGAATCCGTTGCGTATCGGATTATCGACGAATGGGGACCAAGCAATAACAAGCATTTTGTCTCTGCGGTTTATTTCGAGAATGATATCTTAGGAACTGGCGAAGGAAGAAGCAAAAAAGAAGCGGAGTTTGCCGCAGCGCGGAATGCTTTAAGCAAACTCGCAAAGGAGTAATATGGGGTTATTTTCTTTTCTAAAAGAGAAATTTTCCAAAAAAGGAAAAGACGAAAAAAGCGAAAAATACGATAAGGGTTTAGCGAAAAGCCGAGCCGCTTTTGCTAGTAAACTCGATTCGCTCGCGAAACGCTACAAGGCCGTAAACGCCGACTATTTCGAAGAATTAGAGCAAATCCTTATCGAAGCGGATGTCGGCGTATCGCTTACGATCAATCTTTGCGAAGAATTATTAGAGAAAAGCGAAAAGGAAGGGATTAGCGATCCTAATAGAATCAACGAAGAGCTCATTGATACGATGTTTGTCGATTATGTGAGCAAAGGCGAAAGCATCGTCAACGAGATTCGCTTTTCTACGAATGGCCCAACTGTTTTGCTCGTTGTTGGCGTAAACGGAGTAGGGAAGACGACTTCTATCGCTAAGCTTGCCCATCGCTATCAAAAACAAGGCAAATCCGTAATGCTAGTCGCTGGCGATACATTTCGAGCCGGTGCGACTGAACAATTATCGATTTGGGCAGAACGCTTGCATTGCCCTATCGTAAAAGGAGCTCCTAACGCTGACCCCTCTAGCGTCGCTTATGATGGAATGAAATACGCTTTAAGCCACAATATCGATTTATGCATTGTCGATACGGCTGGACGCCTACAAACCAAAAGCAATCTCATGGCGGAATTAGCCAAAATGAAGCGCGTTATCGGAAAAGAAATCCCTGGCGCGCCACAAGAAACTTTCTTGATTATCGACGCTACAACAGGGCAAAACGGTGTTGCTCAAGCAAAAGCCTTTAAAGAAGTGACCGAATTAACGGGCATTGTGATTACGAAAATGGATGGTACGAGCAAAGGTGGCATCATTCTATCGATTCGCGACGAATTAGGGGTGCCTGTTCGCTTTATTGGCTTAGGCGAGCAAATGGACGATTTGGAGGAGTTCGATCTCGACCGTTATTTGCACGGGTTACTCTTAGGGGAAACTAAAAATGAATGATTTAGCGTATCGCGATGAAGTGGTATCGCTATTTGAAATCTATGGCGAATTATTGTCGCTTTCCCAAAAAGAAGTGCTTCGCGACTATTATTCCTATGATCTTTCTCTAGGCGAAATCGCCTTGAATAGGAATAGTTCTCGAAGTGCGGTTGAAGATGCCCTCAAAAAAGGAGAAAAGAAACTTCTCGAATTCGAGAACACTTTAAAAATATTAGAGAATAGAAACAAGCTGAAATCGCTTTTGGCGGAAGCGAAAGCGAATAACGATTATCGACAATTGGAGGATTACATCAATGGCATTTGAGTCACTTTCGGAACGTTTCCAAAGCATCTTCAAGAAGATGCGGAAGGAAGATAAATTAACCGAAGCCAACATGGATACGGCCTTAAAAGAAATCCGCGTCGCTTTGCTTGAAGCGGACGTCAATTTTAAGGTTGTTAAGGCCTTCGTTAATGATGTAAAAGAGAAGGCGCTTGGCCAAGAAGTCCTTCTTCACGTTAATCCTGGGGAACAGCTCGTTAAGATTTGCTACGATGAGCTAGTAGAACTATTAGGGAGCGACAATACCGGCATTAGTTGGAATAAAGGCACGCTAACGACGATTATGCTCGTGGGATTACAAGGAAGCGGCAAAACCACAAGTGCGGGTAAATTAGGCTATTTTGCGAAAAACAAACTCAACAAAAAGGTCCTTTTAGCGGGGCTAGACGTATATCGCCCTGCCGCAATCGATCAGCTTGGCCAAATTGCAAAAGACCTTTCGATAGACTTCTTTGAAATGGGAACGGGTGTTAGCCCCGTGGAGATTGCTAAAAAGGCAAAAGAGAAAGCAATCGAAGGCCATTACGATTTACTCGTTTTAGATACGGCAGGCCGTTTACAGATTGATGAAGCCCTCATGAAGGAGCTACAGGATATCTCTAAAGAAATCCATCCTGATGAGACATTGCTCCTTGTAGATGCTGCAGCGGGCCAAGACTCCGTGAATGTCACCAATACGTTCCACAAAGATCTTCGCTTGACTGGCGTCATCATGTCTAAACTCGATGGCGATGCGAAAGGCGGAAGCGCTCTTTCCATCAAATACATGACCGGACTCCCCATCAAGTTCGCCGGCGTTGGCGAGAAACTTACGGATTTAGATATTTTCTATCCCGATCGTATGGCGGATAGAATCCTAGGGATGGGGGATATCAAAACCCTTGTGGAGACCGCTCAAGCGAATATCGATGAGAAAGAAGCGAGAAAAGCCGCTAAAAAGCTCGAAGAAGGCAGCTTCACGCTTGATGACATGCTTAAGCAAATGAAGATGGTCCAGAAACTTGGGAGCCTTGGAGCGATCGCTAAACTCATCCCTGGGATGCCAAAGATTAGCGATGAGCAACAAGAAAAAGCCAAAAAGGAAATGACTTCCTTTGAAGCGGTCGTTAATTCGATGACCCCTTACGAAAAAGCTCATCCAGAAGTGCTCAAATTCTCGCAAAAGACACGAATCGCAAAAGGGTGCGGGAAAACCAATGCCGATGTCAACCGCGTTATCCGGAAATGGGAGCAAAGCAAAGAGATGATGAAGCAAATGAAGCAATATCAAAAAAGCGGTAAGTTCCCCCCAGGATTCGGCGGAATGCGTTAATAGAAAAAAATCCCTGAACTCACGAACAGGGATTTTTTATTATAGCGGATTTAATTATTTCTTTAAGGAAAGGAAAGCGCCACCTAAACCAAGCACTCCGCCAATTAACGAAGCAATAGCGGAAATAATCGCGCCAGTCCCAAGCGTGTATTCGGTGCCAGACGTTAAGGCGTTACCGGCAACTTTGGTGTCGGTTCCTGCTAATGATGATTCAAACTCACCGAAATTAACGGCAAAGAAAGACATAATGCCGGCGGCGATTAAACATAAAGCGGCTAAAGACAAGATGTATCCGCCAAGCTTTGCGGGTCTTGCCTTTGAATAGAAGCGAAACGACACTAAGCGCTAATCCAGCGATTACAAGGATTAAAGTGGCCATCATGCCGGCATTTCCAGCGATAGTATAAGTGATAGTGCCATCGGTTGAAGCGGAAGACGCTTTGCCGCCGAATGCCATCCATTCAGGAGCGGCGTCACCGATTTTTACGGCAGCACTAGCACCAAACGCCTCAACAAATCCACTTAAAGATTTTGTTGCTTGAATTTTCCCTGCTAACCATGTGTTTTGCGTTACGAATGGCAAGAACGCCATGCAGAAGGCCAAAATCGCCATAATAGCAACAACCAATTTCACAATCGAAGCGAGGTTATTAGAACGCTTTGCTGATTTTTTCATGAATTACCCTCCAAATCTAGCAAGATTATTTTATCTATCTTGCTTGAATTATAAATATCCATTTCCGAATGAAATGTGCAAAATCTATTAGGGATTCCGTTTACACTTTAACGTATACTTTAGCTAGACATTCATTTTATTCTGTAACGAAAAGCGGAACAAATGATTGCTTGGTTACGTCGACTAATCCTCTCGTTGTTAGTTTTAGTTTCGGGATGACTGGCAAACTCAAAAACGCTAGAAGCATAAAGGGGGATAATGTTCGGCTTACGCCTGCTTGATAGACGCTTTCTAATAATTCTCCTTCTTTTTCGCTAATTGTATAGGCGTCTTCTTTGCTCATCACGCCTCCGATTTGAAGTGGGAGAAAAGCAATTACCTTTCCTTTATTCACATATACGAGTCCGCCTTCTTTTTCTCTTAAGTAGTTACTAGCGATCGCCATATCTCTTTCATTCGTGCCTAAGATGGTGAGATTGTGGGAATCATGATTTAAGCTTGACGCGATCGCTCCTTCTTTTAAGGTAATCCCTTTTATGAACCCTACGAAGTGGTGGCCTGTACTATTATGTCGTTCAAAATCGGCAATCTTTAGTATGCCTTTTGTGATATCAACCCCGTTATTTTTCGTAAAGTCCAAATGGATGTGTTCTTCTTCCGTCATGAGTGAATCCTTTATGATGGATATGACTCTTACCGCTTTTCCTTTTTCTTCTTTGACGATGAAATCTTCTTCATGGATTTCACCCATATGGAAGCTATGGAATGTCTCATTCAATAAAGATTCATCGACTTTTGGTTCTTCAAAGGCAATGCTCTTCTCATTTTGGTAATAAGCCTTTCCTTTATAGTAGACATCGCGAATCTTAAAAGTAGGTAAATCATCCAAAACGATCATGTTCGCGTAGTAACCTGGTGCGATCGCTCCAATTTCTTTGATATTGAAATACGTAGCGGCTTGAATTGTTGCCATGCGGATTGCGATTAATGGATTTTTGCCTAATGCGGTTGCTTTGCGAATAATGTGGTCGATTTCTCCGACTTCTAATAAATCGTGTGCGTGGCAATCATCAGTCACCAATAAGCAGCGGTGGTTATACGGCTCGTCAAATAAGCCAATAAGCGATTCGAGGTTCTTTGCAGCGCTTCCCTCCCTAATCATGATATATTGCCCTTTAGAAAGCTTTTCTTTTGCTTCTAGGAATGTTGGACACTCATGATCAGAGCCAATGCCTTCCTCTAAATAAGCGTCCAAATCTTTTCCGCTCAATAAAGGCGCGTGACCATCGACGATTAGCCCTCGTTCTTTTGCGTCTAAGATTTTCTTTAGCAAGTCAGGATCTTTTTTGATAACGCCAGGGAAATCCATGACTTCTCCTAATCCTAAAACGCGTTTATCTTCGTAAAAAGGTTCTAAATCTTTTGCTTTTAATGTCGCGCCAGACTCATCAAAAGGTGTTGCGGGCACGCAGGAAGGCAAGACGAAATAAACACCAAGAGGCAAATCTTTACTCGCTTCAAGCATGTATTTAATTCCGCTTGCTCCACACACATTAGCGATTTCGTGGGGATCGGCAACGACGGTTGTTGTGCCATGTCTAATCGCTACTTTGCTAAATTCGAATGGAGTTAATGATGTACTTTCGATATGAATATGGCCATCGATAAGTCCAGGGCATAAAATCTTCCCTTCCAAATCGATGGCCAAGTCTGCATCACTATCAAGATATTGTTTACCAACGCCGATGATTCGCTCGTCTTCGACAAGCACGTTTTCTTGCACAAGTTCGTCTAGAAATACGTTTACGACAAAACAGTTCTTGAAGAGGGTCTTCATTGCGACATTTCTCCTTCTGAGCAATCAGCTCCAATGTATAAATTGCGTTGATTATAAGGAAATAGAGTTCTTAATAAAACGTCTTTTTGCGTTGCGTAAGCGATTTCACTCCTTCGAAATAGCAAGAAAGAGGAATCTTAGTGACTTACTAATGAGTTTTAATCGCACCTTAAGTAGGACTTTGTTGGTTTGGAATCTTATAGTTCACCACTCTTTTTTGGAAGTATCAAGCGAATTTTTGTAGTGGTCAAAAGCATAGTCAAAATGCGTAGTTTTTTAAATCTATATGTTCGAGCAAAATGAAAAAAATGCTTTGCCAAATATCTATCCAAACGCGAATTTTATGGAATCCCTAAAAGAACTTTTTGTAATTGTTCTATATGTGCCGCCAGTAGCATTTTTCTGTGCCACTTGCTTCGATCACTCTTTTTGCTATATGAGTTTATATAAACAAGAGTAAAATCTTTGCCGAGGCAGCAATATGAAAATTTGTGTTTTGGGAAGTGGAACTTGGGGGAGCGCAATTGCGAACCTATTAGCCAAACAAGAGTATGGAGTCAGCTGCTATTCTCATAAAGAAAGCGAAGCCTCACTATTGAACTCTACTCATAAACACAAGAACCTTCCTAATATCACCCTCTCGAGTAACATTGCTTTTTCTTCGAACTTTAAAACGTGCATTCAAAAAGCAGAAGTGATTGTTTTTGCTACACCGTCTTCTTATATCAGAGATACAGCAATTTTAGTTAAACCTTATTTTCGTAATCAATTAATCGTGGATTTAGCGAAAGGAATAGAAGAAGGAACGTTATTGACTACTTCCGAAATCATTGAAGATGTATTAGGCAATAAAGATGAAGTGGTTGCCCTTACTGGCCCAAGCCACGCGGAAGAAGTATCTTTGTTTCATCCAACTTGCATTGTTGCCGCTTCTAAAAATGCGACAAACGCGAAAAAAGTCCAAGAGATATTTCATTCTTCGACTTTTAGGGTCTATACCAATAGTGACCGTAAGGGCTGCGAATTATGCGGCGCGTTTAAAAACATCATCGCAATCGCGTGCGGCGTATCTGATGGGCTAGGGTATGGCGATAACGCCAAAGCCGCCTTAATCACTAGAGGCGTCCATGAATTAGCAAAATTAGGCAAAGCAATGGGCTGTAACCCTACAACATTTTCTGGTTTAGCGGGAATCGGTGATTTAATTGTAACTTGTACGAGTAAGCATAGCCGTAATCACCAAGCTGGCTTTTATATCGGAGAAGGCTATAGCGTACTAGAAGCTATTCAAAAAGTCGGTATGGTTGTAGAAGGAGTGAACGCAATCACTGCCGCAAAAGAACTTTGCGACAAATATAAAATCGATATGCCGATCGTGTACGGGGTTTATCAAATCATTAAAGAAGGGGAAACCGCTAGTAGTATTGCCATAAGTCTTTTGAGCCGAGACAAAAAGAACGAGTTTCTCGAATGACTTTAATTTATTGGGATACTTCTGGATTTTCTAGTAAGTTATTGCTAATAACCACTAACTAGTGTGCTAATAAAAACCTATAGGAAAGGATTTGTCTATCGCTCTAATGGGAAAATCCATTGGGTTTTTGACAATAAGTGAAAAAACATGGCGCAATAGCGGCGATTTTTAACCTAATACAAATATCCACAAAGTTCCACAAGAAAAACGAATATCCACAAAGTTCCACAAAAATATTGAATATCCACAAAGTTCCATAATATGATATTTAAGAGATAAATAACGGGAGGAAAGAAGATGACGAATCCCTTCAATATTATGTATGGAATAATTCCCAATAGTTTGGTTGCTCGGAACGAGGCTTTCAATCAAATTATTGGTGCTTTTACAAATCCAAGCATATCCGCTATGACCTATTTAATCACAGGCATCAGAGGCTCTGGAAAAACAGTTCTCCTTAGAAGCGTGACAAAAGAACTAGAAAAAAACAAAGATTGGGTTACTGTAGATTTGAATCCACAAGGAGACTTTGTCTCTCCTTTAGCAGAAAATCTTTATGAAGTGAATCGCAAAAGCAAAATCGATTTCGATTGGTCGATTGATTTTTCTTTGCCTTCCGTTACCTTTCATGTTTCGAAGGACCGAACAATAATTTCTGCTGAAATGGCAATTAGGCATTTCTTAGACGAGCTAAAGAAAAGAAATAAACGTGTCTTAATCACAATCGACGAAGTTAATTCAACAGATAAATTAAAATATTTCGCTAATTTTTATCAGTCATTGATTGGCTCTGGCTATTCTATTTTCTTACTAATGACTGGTTTATTAGAAAATGTCGATGCACTTATTTCTAGCGAAGCGGCTTCTTTTTTGGCTCGTTCTCCAAAAATTGTTTTAGGACCATTGAATCTTCTTTCCATTTCTAGAAGTTACCAAAAAGAACTTGGATGTTCTTCACTTGAAGCGGGGGAATTAGCCAAATTATCCCAAGGATACGCGTTCGCTTATCAAGTCATTGGAAAGATTTGTTTCGAACGGAAAAAGGCTAAAATCGATTCCGAACTTCTTTCCGAAATTGACCATTACCTCGCTGATAATGGCTATAACGTAATCTGGAAAGGAATGTCAGAAGTGGAAAAGAGGATTTGCCTAGCATTAGCAAAATCAAAAAATGGAGAAACCCAAGATGTTATTAAAAAAGCAAACATCAGTATGAAGAATTTCAACAATTATCGTTTGCGGATGATTCATAAAGGGTATCTTCTCTCGAACGGATATGGAAAACTCGTTTTCGCCTTGCCAAGATATAAAGAGTATGTTTTGGAAGTCGAACAGCTTTTAGGCCCTGATTGTTTTTCAAACCCTGCTTAAAATGATTTATTAGGTCTCACTTATCTGATACCTTTAAATCAATTATTTCAATTTGCTTTTGGCCCGATTTATATATTCTTTTTCTCTTCCCTCGATAATGGCTTTCACAAAGTTTGTATCAATCCAAAAGCACTGCTTTTCGTAACTCCTATAGCCCGTGAATTTGTCTTGAACCGGCAATGACGATTGATCGTTGAAATTAATGGCGTGCGGTCTTACATGGCAAATTGGATTTTCTGCGATTCCGACAAAGTTGGTCTTATGAATCAACGTATTATTTCCTTTTATAGACTTCCATTCGGTTGATTTCACAATATCACCACTTAATAAGATCTTTTGAGTCTTTTTATAGGTATACCCAATAAAATCATCAACGATTTCATCAGAGAAATTGTAGAAAATAGCGTTACTTAAAACATATCCTTTATTTGTTTCTTTGAAAATAATGAAGAGGAATCGTTTTTCAGTAAAATCCCTTCTTTGTTCTGAATTTTCCCACGCTGTGTTTGCCACATCAATAAAATCCATTTGAGCGAAAGATAGTTTTTCTTTAATCGAGCCCGTTTTTTGAATTCGGATGGTTTTTACGATGATATTTGCTTTTTGAAATTCTTCCGATTCTTCCAAATTTACAACTTTAAAAATTCTATTTATGTACATCGAATAGCGGTTTTTTGCATTGGTAACAATGTTTAATTCATGTCCGATTTCTTCTTCGTTTTTGCCGAACCATGGCTTGAGCTTCGAGATGACATAGCTTTCTAGATTCGGAACGAGCCCGTTAACTTCTTTTAAAATACTTTGGAAGTGATCCTTTGAAATGTATTCCCTAATAAGAGTACTTAAAAATGATTGTTTAAAGGCAAACGCTCTGGGCTTTGCTGGGATATTTGAGAACGGCTGGGTAGTCCTAACGGTAGAATCCTTGCCTTTTGTGCATGCGGAAAGATAGTTTGTATCTGATTCGGAGATTTGGTCAGCTTTCCCCGCTTTGATTTTTGAAATAATAAAATCATAGTCTTGTTTCAGTATTGCTTTGTCTTTGTCAGAAAGCATCATGATAAAAGAGTCAATTATAGGAAATTTGTCGTATTCTACCCGTTCGCCTTCCATCGGCTTTATATATTCGTAGCAAGTCATTAACATGTCGTTACATTTTTCGATAAGATGGCTGTCTTCAAACGAATTTTTGTAGTCCTCGTTATAGTTAATAATGGTGAGAACTAATCTTTCTTTTGCTCGAAAAACTTCATTTTTCTTGTTTTCGTAAGGCAATAAACCCGTCACTTTAAGTTCCAACTTAGCATCAGGAAAATCCATGCTTGGGTTGCTGTCTAAATCTTTGCCTAAATATTTTTGAATAATTTGACCAATATCGCCTTTATTTTTCTTGTTGCTCAAAAAACCATATTTGTCGATTTGGCCGATTGTTTTTCCGTTAAGCTTTTTAAGTTTGTCGAGAAGCGCTTTGCGATTTTCTTCAATCTCCTCAACCGTTAATTTGTCGCCGTTATCTTTCATATTTTTAATATGATAACAAAAAACATCACTTTGTTTTGCTTTTTAGAATTTTTTATATGACATAAGGTGTTATGCTAAAAAATTAGAGTGGTCGGCATCAAAAAAACTTATGACATTGCATAATAAAAAGGTGGTGCGAAGATTGCTCCCTAAATTTTGCGGGCTTTTTATAAAAGTGACGCTATGAGTTTGGATTCTCTTTGTCAATAATCTTGGAGATTGTGTCACCCATCGTTTCTACCAAACCGCAAACAAGAGCGTTTCCAGCGATAAAATAACGTCTCTTTGGGCTCATTCCGGTATTGGTCCAGTTGTCGGGAAACTCGTCTAGCCTTTCGCATTCGATGGGCGTAAGGATGCGATATTTGTTTGAGATGGGGTCAAGAATGTAATGTGAACTTCTATTCAAGGTCCCTTCGCTGGTGAGCATCGTCCTCCCAGGTCTATCGAGGTAATCCGGGAACGCAATCGGTCCCTCTGAATAGAAGTACTTATGACCATTTTTTGCCGTTCTTTCGATATGCTTTGAGCCTTTTAGATACTTGAATTTTCCGAAGTCGGCGCCATAGCAGTAGTTGGGCACATTTTTGCAGTCCAGACATTCACCGAGCGTTTTCACTTTACCGTTGTAAATCGGATCAACCGGTATGGTAAAAATTTTATAATCCAGGCAGTAACCCGCGTTTTCAAAGTGGAAAGCGAAACCATCCGAGACGTCCGCGATGCTTTTGAAAGAGCCTTTTGATACGTTTCCTACATTGATTTTTTCTCCTGACAATCTGCAAGTGAAACCATTAGAAAACATCATGCCGTCTCGAATTACGTTCTCTGGTTTATTTTTGCCCGTCACCTTTTTGAATGATTTGTAGTATTTGGTCGTGTTATGGAAAGCGAATATGAACGTCCTTCTTCGTCTTTGTGGATGGCCGTAGTCGGCTGCGTTTATGACGCGCCACTGAACTCCATATCCGGTTTCGGAAAAGCAGCGTAGGATGATTCCAAAAGCCTGCCCCCTTTGCTTGGATGGTGCTTTTAATAGGCGGTCGACGTTCTCGAGCAAAACGAATTTGGGCCTCTTTGTTTTAAGAATTTCGTTGATTTGCCACCAAAGAACGCCCTTTTTCCCTTCGATTCCCTGCTCGTGGCTTAATGAGCGGGCAACTGAGTAGTCTTGGCAAGGGAAACCACCAGTAAGTAAAGCGTGGTCAGGAATTTCGAGCTTCTTATCCACTTTAGCGATATCTTTATTGGAAATGCCTTTTTCGCCAAATCTCAAAACGTAACAATTGTAGGCGTGTTGCTCTTTGGTTGCTGGCTCCCATTGATTCGCCCAAACGAATTTCCACGGGCCGTTTTCGATGGCGTGACCTTGCTCATCAAAAGATCTAATTTTATTTAAACCAACTCGGAAGCCACCAACGCCAGCGAATAGTTCCACAACAGTTTTTTCCATTAGCTTGACCTCCGGGATTGATTTGCCCGTATATTTTACTTTATCTTCTTAGAAAGATCAAGATCCTTTCTAAAAAAGATTTTATATTTGTTTGTAGTGAAAAGAATCCTTCATTGAGACATGGCTTTAGTCCATGGTAGTGGAAACTTTCGGTAGAATCATATACGCAAGATTCAATCACTAACTTATGCTGGAATGAGCAATTTCCAAGTATGAGGTTTGCTTCCAATGACCAAAAAATTAGTCTTAGTTATCAAAGGAGTTTACTGAATTAAGAGCAAAACAAATTTACGCAGCATTGTCTTGAAATTTGATTAAATAAGCGAGATTTGCAATGATAGCTGAGAACTTTATTACGAAAATATGTTTCGTATATGTTTGATTTGTAGTGATTTTGCGTTTCTTCGCTTTACTTTGTTTGGCTATTGTTTAATAAAGATATTTAGCGAAAATAATACTGATAGGCCACCTAACCTACTATTTGCAAAAAATATTTGTTGTGTCTATTCTAAAAATAGAGGCATCGTTTGGGTAACCATGACTAAAATTGCGATTGTTGATGACGATAATGAAGATTCTTCCTTTTTGGAAGGCATCTTAAAACGATATGAGCAAAGCCATCCTGGCGTTGAGTTTTTCATTCGCAAATTTGATAACGCAATCTCTTTTTTGGATAAGTATCAGCCTTATGACCTTGTTTTCATGGATATCGAAATGCCTAGCCTAAACGGAATGGACGCTTGCCGTAAGCTCCGCGAATTCGATGAGAACATCACAATCATCTTTGTGACAAATATGGCTCAATTTGCGGTGGAAGGATATGCAGTTAGCGCGTTTGATTTTGTCGTTAAACCAATTTCTTATGATAGCCTTTGCATCAAACTCGATAGAGCGCTTGGACATATATCCCAATTTTTAGGCAAGCACATTTCTGTGAAAACCGTGGACGGCATTATTCAGATCCCGGTCGCAAACATTAAATACATTGACATCGATAACTATGTCCTTACCTACCATACGACGAATGGCAACATTGATGTTACGACAATGACGCTTGGTGAAGTGGAACCAATATTACTTCAAACGGGTTTCTTTAAGATTAACCGTGGATGTTTAGTTAACATGAAATACATCAAGTCTATCAAAGACATGACGATTGATGTCGACGGGGACGAGCTTTCTTTATCAAGGCGTAGAAAGAAAGAGTTCCTAGAAAAATTGACGGATTATTTTGGTGAAGGAAATATCTAAATGACGAATCTATTTTGGTTTAAGCCCGTATTTATGTTCGAGCTTATCCTTGCGGAGAGCATGTTTTTATCAAAACTTAGTATCCGCAAAGGATTTGCTTGGCGGTTACTTTTATCGCTTTCGGTTTGCTTTGCTGTCGCATTTCTCTTACCTTCCGATATCCAGACCGGCCTTTATTATTCTTTCTTGTTTTTAGCGATGTTCTTTGTGACGTTTCTTATGGCTATTTTTTGCTATAAAGCATCATTGAAAGATATTTTGTTTTGCGTGATTGTGGGCTACACAATTCAGCATATTGCTAGTGAGGTTTATGAAATCTTTAATGCGGCGATGGAAAGCTTCACTAACAAAAGCATGAACTTTTATGAGACAAGCGGCATTGCTTCCATCAGCAGCGAAAACTATTTTTTCTTGGTTGTTTATTCCGGGATATTTGTTTTGGTATATGGCGTAAGCTTCCTTTTCATCGTTCCGAAAGTCGAAAAGTACAAAACGTTTGAAGCTAGTAGCGCCTCAATGCTTTTCTTGTCTTCTTTTATCGTCCTTATCGATGTTATTATCGGCTGTGTGGTTATGTCGATTATACCTTTCAAGGCTCTAACCTCTTTTAATCCTTCAATTAAATTCTGGATTTATTTTTTGCTCCATTTTTATAACATTGCTTGTTGCGTGCTCGCGATTATCCTTTTGGTGGAAATTCCGCGTAGAAGTCTAGCGGAAGGGGAATTATTAACCGCTGAGCGACTATATTCTTTGGAAAAAGAACAATACAAATCCATCAAAGACAATCTCGAATACATCAATATCAAGTGTCACGATCTTAAGCATCAAATGCGGGCTCTATTAAACGGGAAACAAGTAGATAAACAAGAAATTCAAAAGATGGAAAACGCCATCGATATCTATGATTTGACCTATAAAACAAAGAACGAAGCCCTCAATGTCGTTTTGATGGAGAAGGGGACGATCTGCAAGAACGAAGGCATTGAATTCACTTGCATTATCGATGGCTCTTGTTTGTCTTTTATCAAGGATTACGACATTTATGCCTTGTTTGGGAATATCCTTGATAACGCGATTGAAGCATTGCGCTTAGTTAAAAACGAAAAAAGAGTGCTTACTCTACAAATCAAAACCAGAGGAAAATTCGTGATGATAAAAAGCTACAACAAATACGTCGGTGATTTGCGTTTTGAAAATGGGCTTCCTATTACGACAAAAGCCGATAAGAAGAACCATGGGTACGGCTTAAAAAGCATCCGCTACGTTGTGAAAAAATATCATGGGCAGCTAAGGATAAAGGCGGATAACAACATTTACGACATGACGATTTTATTCCAATCATCTAACTGATTTTTGCCATTCACTAGGAAAATGACAACGTTCACAAGTTTTACCTATTTCTTTTGCCGTTTCTTTTTTATTGTGAAAGCGCTTAGAAAAGACTAGTAGTTAGCTTTTCTACCATTTTTAAGGAGAAATAACATGAAAAAGAAAATTCCGTTCTTACTTTTCGCCACTTTGTTTGCGACAGCTTTCACAACGCTTGGCGCGTGCGCGGTCGTGGATGACAATTCGACAGATCCTAGCCAAAGCGCTGGTGCTTCGACGGATGATGAAAATGTCACAATCAAAGAATTCGAGATTAGCAGTCAGCCACTTAAAACTTCTTATCTCCCTGGTGAGATTTTTGATCCTTCCGGACTTGTTGTAAAAGCAACGCTTTCTAATGGGAAAAAGAAGAAATTTCGCGATACTAGTTTTGAAACCTATACTCATAAAGGTGAACCACTCACAGAAGATATTACCAAAATCACTTTCACCTTTCCTGGCTATGAAAAGACTTTCGATATTGCAATCACCGTTGGTTTTTCTTCCTCAACGACGCTCGATTTAGACCTTGAAGGAATCAATAAACCTGCCTATTACTCTGACGAGGCGATTGATTTTTCGAAGCTTAAAGTCCGTGTTAAGGATGGGGATGAATTCAAAGTGCTTTCTCTTGATCAATGGAAACTATTTGAAAGTGATAACGAAATCACCGAAATTACTGCGGTTAAATTAGCGGCGGGTTCCCATACTTTAACGGTAAAGTATATGAGTCTCACTAGCTCATTCACTCTTCAAATCGTAGATAAAGAAGCCACGATTTATCCTGCCATTATTGAAGCGGAGGATAACGTTTATTTATACGAAACGCAGGATTTGGATTATAAGAATCTCAAGGATTTTAAAGAAACCAGCAATAAAATGACGGAGAAAAAGCTTACGTCAACGAGCGCTCAATGGGCGAATGAAGATGGGAAAATTCCTGACGAGAATGGAACGCGTATTCTAGCAGGAACAAGCGGCAGTGGCGCTTCCGATGGGTTTGTTCATAATAATTCTGATTATTATTGGAAACGCGCTTTCTTCAAATTCGAAGTCAACGCTCCTGAAGATGGTGAATACGATCTTTATGCTAGAGGGCAGACTTCTGGCGCACAAATTCCAGTAGCCGATGTCTTTAGCTATAACGTAAACGGTGAAAAAGGTAACTATACGAAGAGCATCCCTGCGCAAGTCGAAAAAACATGGGTCGATAATGGTTGGCAAGAAAAAACCATCGTAGAAGCCTATGACGCAACTTATGAATATGAGTACAAAGACTCTACTTCAACCGATAAATTTTACCCTGGGAACCAACTTGATGAATATTATGGTGTGAAGGTTCACTGGGACGATACAGGTTATCGGGGATGGAACAACCAATTCTGGTGGACCGACGCCAAAATCGAAACTGTTACTTTGAATAAAGGTAAGAACGTTATCCGTCTCAATATGAACATACCAAACGGCGACGGCGGATTTGTTATCGATACATTCCGTGTTGTGGAAAAAGACGCTTTCAGCAAAGATGATAAAGTTGAGATTATAAATCTTAGAAATAATGTTACCAAGGATGAAAATGGGAAGCCTACTTTTGCCTTGAAAAATGAGCAAATGCTCGTCTTTGGTGAAAACGATAAGATTTATCTTTCTGAAGGAGAGAAGCTCTCTGATATTTCTAGTACGCCAGTAAAACATCCATGCCATTACACCTTGATGTATTTAAGGCTTCCTAGCGGCAAAGAATTGCCAATCACGGAAGAGATGATTAACGGGCTTGATTACTCTAGGAAAGGCGAGCAAGTAGCGACGATTACCGCAAAAGATCCGCTTAACAATGGGCAAGACACAGAAGAGACTAAAACCTACTCAACAACCATAAAAGTGGTGATTGGCTAAATGCCAATTCACCCTTTTATGGGCTAATTTTGCGGAGATAATCATGAAAAAGAATTTATTAAAAGCAATCATAGCGGTTCCTTGCGCTGGTGCGGTTTTAGGGGGTCTCGCTTATGGAAATTACGAGTGTTATATTCACGAAAGCGAAATCACTTCCCATCTCGCGCCTGCGAAAATCAGCTATGACAAATCAAGCATGTCTGAAGTGCAGGGCAAATCTGCCGATGTGATCGATCAAATCGCGGAAGAAGGTACTGCCTTAATCAAAAACGAGAACGATACATTGCCATTAATCATTGATGAAGATGACGACGATACTCGCTGCTTAAATTTGTTTGGCATTGGGAGCACTGACGCCGCTAACGGCTTCATGCTTTTTGGCGGAGGAAGTGGCGCTGTTACTTTAGACCCCGCAAAGCGCGTAACTTTAAAGGAAGGGTTGGAGAATGCTGGCTACGAAGTCAATAATTCGCTTCTCGAATTCTTCAAAACAAAAGGGAATAACCCCGACGTTAACTGGTGGAAACAAGATCAAAAAATCCTTAAATCCGCGAAGGCGTATTCGAGCACTGCGATTGTGACGATTTCTCGCTTTACTGGTGAGAATTGCACGGATTCTAATAACGCTAGCGACACTTCAAACAATTCAACAACTCTTCCATACCCGGTCTCTTACCGAGACGCGGATGAAGATGGAAGAAATTTCTGCCAGTTGTCATTAAAAGAAGAAGCCATGATCAATTGGGTAGCAGATAATTTTGATAAAGTTATCGTTCTCATCAATAGTGGCAACATGATGGAGTTAGGGGCACTAGACAATTCAAAGATCGGGGCCGTCCTCATTACTTCTTATCCTGGGCAAAATGGTGGGAATGCGATTGGCAAGATTCTTTCTGGAAAAGTGAATCCTAGTGGGCACCTTACCGACACTTACGTTTATGACACCAAGAAAGATCCGACATGGAAAAACGCTTTTATGAAGGAAGATAAGGGCAAGCAAATCCATTACGTGGAAGACATCTATACTGGCTACCGTTATTATGAAACGGCAGACCATGAAGGATATTTCGCATCATTAGGCAAGAGTTACGAAGATTTTGTCTTTAGACCATTCGGATACGGACTTAGTTATACTTCTTTTGATTGGAGTTTAAAAAGTGTCTTACTTCAAGATGGAGAAGAATGGACTCCGATTACTAGTGGTTCAAGTTTGAATGACAAAGATAAAAAACTCCGTATTCAGGTTGAAGTGAAAAATACTGGTGAAACAGCCGGGAAGGAAGTGGTTCAGCTTTATTACACTGCACCCTATACCAAAGGCGGAATTGAGAAATCTTATGTAAATCTGCTCGATTTTGGCAAAACCGATTTGTTATATCCTGCTGGAGAAGCAAATGAAGAGAAGCCGAATAGCCAGATTCTGACTTTGGAATTCTCGCCTTACGACATGGCAAGTTATGATTGCTATGACAAAAATGGTAATGGCAAATCAACATGGGAATTGGATGAAGGCGAATACCAAATCAAACTTCAAAATAACTCTCATGAATTGAATCTCAGCAAAGAAAACACGATTAAACTGATTGTTCCTAATAACGGATATTATTGGGACAAAGATCCTACTAGTGGTGGTGAAGTAAAGAATCGTTTCACTGGCGCAACCGCTGAAAATAATATTCCAATCGATGGCAATAACAATGGCGATAAAATCACTTATTTGTCTCGCGCTAATTTTGCCGCTACATTCCCTGCCTCGCAAACACCAAATCGCACGAGCGGGGCGGATTCTACCATAGATGGCACCTATGTTACCGACAGCGAATACTATAAGGACACTAAACGTCCAACTCTCAATAACAAGGATAGCAATCTCCTTCTTTATACGATGAAGGATGGTTCAAAAGCTAATGCCCATACGCTTCAATGGGCGAAACAAGAGCTCAAAATTAATGAAGAGCTCGTCATGAAACTAGGGAAAGATTATAACGCTCCAGAATGGGAACAGCTCCTTTCTCAACTTTCATGGGATGAAGTCGCTAATATTGTTTGCCGTGCTTCCATGGGCACTCAGCAACCTGCCGTCAGCATTGGGAAACCTGCTTTCGTCATCAATGATGGCCCACAAGGATTAAATACCTATACGACAAGTTTTACAGGTCTAGAAGATGTTTCTGCTTTCCCTGCCGAGACCCTAGTTGGCATGACGTACAATAAAGAATTAGCCCGTCAAGAAGGCGCTGCAATGGCAGAAGAAGCCCAAGCTCAAGGAAGAGTCGGTTTATACGCTCCAGCTGTTGATTTACATCGTCACGCCTATAACGGAAGAAATTACGAGCAATATGGTGAAGACCCGTATTTATCCGGAATTATGGGCGCGAAAATGGCTACTGGCGCTATCACGCATGGCGCACAAGTTTCCATTAAGCATCTTGTTTGCTCTCAACCAGGAATGAATCCACGCGATTACAATACTTGGTTAACTGAGCAAAATCTCCGCGAAAACTACTTAAAACCATTCGAAATCGCTATCAAAGAGAGTAAATCCAACTTCGTTATGACCGCCTTTAATAATATTGGCGGTGTTAGATGCGCTTATTCGTATCAGCTCAATAACGGCGTACTTCGCGAAGAATGGGGGTTTGTCGGCTCGATTGTTACCGACTATAACGTTAATAGCAAATCTAGAACGACTGCTAGCTTGATTCGTTCTGGCAATGACCTTCGCTTCTTAGGGAATCAAGAAACGGTCAGCGAACTTGATGTCAATAACGACGTCGATGTTTACTTAGCAGTGCAATCTGTAAAACGTGATTTGTATTCTTATTGCAATACTTATTACCGCACTAAGACATACAATCCAAACTTCGAGGTATCGAACGCAATCATCACTCAACCATATGTTTGGTGGATCCCAGTTCTTATTACCTTTGACGTTGTTATTGTTTGCGCGATTGGACTTGGCTTATTCTTCTTGTTCAAACCGAAGAAAAAAGCGTAATCCACAAATGGTATTGTCGTAAATGAATTGGACACTTCCGAAAAGACGAACAAGAAATAAGGGAAGTTAATATAGCTTTGAAAAAGGAGTCAAAAAGGATTGGCGGGAAGACCGTCGATCCTTTTTTAGGTTATTTGGACAATTGACGCGGCTTATTATCTGATTTCCACAGAATCGACCAAAGAGAAATGCATTATTTTTTCCATCCAAGCTTCATCTTCAGGACTGTTTTTTCGATCATAGACATGCAAATACACATCTGTGGTCGAATAAAGAAATTCGTTAAACATATAGTCTGATTTTTTTAGATTGTTTGGGAAATCATCGTCTTCGAGGCCTCCTCTTATTTTTCCGCCTCCGTAGAATTGATAGTCATAGATGGAGTATGCATCTTTAAGCTCATATCCAAAATTCAGTTTTACGTAATGCGTCCCGCCATTTTCGATGCACTCGAATTTGAACGTGATCGATTTCTCCTCGATTTTAGAGACGGTCATCCTACTATCATGGAACTGGTCCATCTCATTAATGAACTTGTCTTTATGTTCGAAATCGAATTTATGTTTTCTTGTCATTTTCTTATAACCTCCGTTTGCTATATGTTTGAACTAGTTGAATATTGTTATGGCCGTAAACGAAATAATGCTCTTTATTTTAAAATATAAATCATCACTTAATCGCTAGAAGTTTCCTATATTTTCATTCCGTCTTTGCAAAATCCAAACTTGTGAAGCCAATTCAAGATTTTTCTTGTAATTGTTGGTATGCCATTATGCCTATCGTGTATGGTACTGTCATAATTGATTGCGGTTCCGTCTTTGAAATGAACGTGTGGTTTTCCATATTTTTTATCGTGGGGTTTGTGGGCTGACTTGATTCCTTTTGGAGCCCATTCGCGTTTTATTTCTTCTTGCATTCTTGTAATTTGATTTGAAGCTTTATTCCGTTCTTTTTCTATTTCTTCTGGTATCTCTTTTCGTTCTTTTTTGTGTTTCTGTTTTGCTTTCTTTTTCGCTTTTCTTGAAGCTTTACTAAGTAAGGAGGATATTCCTTGGAATTTTCGTTTTAACGATTCTACAAATGAATCAAATCCTTCTTTGACACTATTCCAATTGGCGGCAATATAGATAATCAAAGCCGCGGTTAGTCCAATCGCTATCCCCCAACCGACAAAAGGAATTAAGCTTGCTGCGTTAATACCCGATACCATTGATGAAATAGTCGAAAAGACTATTGCGGTGCCACCGGCGATAACCATAACCAAATTCTTCGTCTCCACCTCAAATTTGACTTGATTGTTGCAGTAGTTTTCTACTTCGTCATTACGCCTAACGTTTTCACGCCCTTTTATCGCGCTGTCCAAGACGGAACTAATCTCATTTGCTTCGTTTTTGTGATTACCGATTAAGATTGAGTACGCCAATGAGAAGTCTGGTGTTTTATATTTGATTACTTCAATCGCGTTTTTCTCTTCTAACGAAAAATCACCATAGATTTTTTCGACACTTATTTTCCAAAAATAGTTGTCAAAGACATTATTATTTTGTTGTGTTTCTATCCTAATGTTTTTTGTGTTTGACCCATTTTGTTCTTCAAAATATGAAAGGTTAAAAGTGCTATATTCATAGTATTTTGTAGATAAGGTATATGCTTCCGAAACTAATTGGTCGTAATCATCAATAATGTCTCTTACCTGCTTGGCTTTAGCGACTCTGTCGGTTGCTCCAATTGCTATTGCGAATGATGCTATGCTGATTACAAGAATCTTTATTCTTTTCATTGAGGTTCCCTTCTTTTTTACCCATATAAACATAATGAAAACAAATTTACAAACATATAAGAACATTGCTAAATAACGTTAAAGAAATAAAAACATTAAATAATTATGCTTTTTCTCGATATCCGAAAAATGTAGTAATGATTATCTACACAATGAAAACTTCATGTATAATTTTTTGGCTTTATATTTTTTAGGTTCAAACTAAATATTGAAAAATATGATTTAAGAAACAAATTGTGTTTCTTTTGAAAACCATAGTGAAAAATCAAGTGAAATCGTTGCATATAGCCTTTGATTTTGATGTGTTATATTGACTTAGCGTAATTTTAAAAATAACAGTTGTATAAGCGAGAATCACCGACATCAGCCTTAGCAACGCCGAAGACAGAAATAGCTAAGAATCGTGGATGTTCATTTAAAATACAATTCATAGAGAATGCATGTATGCCTCACGGTTCATGGTCCCACTATTTGATTATCGCCATTAACGGTGATAGTATTTGATCATGGAACTAAAAAGCTATTTGAAGAAAAACAATATATCGATTTACTCTTTATCCAAGGAAAGCGGCATTCCTTACACGACTCTATCGAACCTTGCAAAGGGTCGGAGTGATCCGAAGGAATGCCGTGTAGGAACACTTTTACGATTGTCCGAAATTCTTAACACTCCATTTGATAGTCTGATAGCCAAAGATATCAAGGAACATCACTTCATTGATGACAGTGTCATTTTAGATATCAATTCCTTGCCAAAAGCGCTTCGTAACGACATCAAAGAGCTAGAACAGTTTGACGAGGAAAAGAATCCGGATTTCTTTTCAATGGCGGACACGATGCTACTAGCGGCGGATAGAATGTTTGCTTCTGGAGCTATCGATAAAGAAACTTATACGAAGCTTTATAGAAAGTATCCTTTTGGAGAATAACGAAATGGACATTGAAATTAGAAATCTAGATTCTTGCCCATATAGCTCCAGAAATGGTTCCTATGGCGGTGCCGCAGGCGACAAAGACGGCATCATCCTTAATGACGAAAACTGGATTGTTAAATATCCAAAATCCAACGTTGGGATGTCGAAGATATCAAAACTTGCGAAGTTCTCGTGTGGGCCACTATCCGAATTTATCGGAAGCCACATTTATGAGATTCTTGGGTATGATGTCATTGACAATTCTTGGAGTCAGAAAAGGTTTTTTGGTTGTCGCCTGCAAAGACTTTTGCAGGGGCGAAGCGCGTCTTCACGAAATACGCACGGTCAAAAACGTTCATATTCCAGAGCTTAAAAAACGATTTGATATTGAACTTCATGAAACCTGTGATGATTGCTTAATCAGCCTTAAAGAACTTTTTTACCATTTTGGTTTCAATCCAGAGCTTAAGAATATCGATGGGCTAGAAAAAAGGTTTTGGGATCAAGTTATCATTGATGGACTTATGGGCAACAATGACCGGAATAGTGGAAATTGGGGGTATATTGATTGACAAAGGAAAAAAAGAGCTAGCCCCTATCTTTGACAACGGAGCCTCCTTCTATCCGAAGAAAAGCGAAGAAGCGATTAAAGAATTTCTTTCAAAATCGGAAGGTGAGCGAAAAAAGAACGAAAGTAATGTTGTAATGCCTTACTCCATAGACGGAAAGCATCATTTGAACTATCGAAGCATGCTTAATTTAACGAATCAGGAAATCGGCGAACAGCATTTCTCTTGTCTAAAGCTTTCTATTCTAAATAACTTCCATCGAGTAAAAACAAGCATGGAGAAAATAGAAAACCTTTTCGCTTCTATACCGGAAAAATATGATGGTTTAGAAGTGTTAACTAAGGCTAGAAGCCAGTATTATTTGGAATCATTCAAGACCCGCTTCGAAGAAATTCTCGCTTCTATAGCTGTGCAAACGAAAGGCTTAAGATAGGGCTGGCGCTTCATAAAAAGCGTTAACAATATTTAGAATTCAAAATAGGGTATATGAAATGATTGAGATTGATAAAGAATATGCAGAAAAGCATTTTGATTTCTAGCCATGATATTTTGTGATTATCGGGGAGAAAATAAAGCGATATCATCTTGGAAAAGCAAAAAGCTTACCTATAATGATTTCAGCTAAGGAGTTTTATCATTATGAGTTCAAGCACAAAGTCAAAAATGCCTATTGCCCACATTCTTTTTTTAGTGGCAGGCATTACCCTCATCATTTATTACCTATTGAGTGAAGGAGTTCCTTCTTTAGGTAACAACATTGCTTCAATCATGAAATTTGTGGTGGAAGTATTCATTCTTATTCTTTTAGTTGGGTTCTATTTCTATTTCTTATTCGCAAAGCCATTAAGTGGATCAATTTCCGCGATCGCTCCATCCTTATTAATCCTTATTATTGTCGGACCATACGCGCTAAATTTCGGAAGCAATGAAGCCAATAGCATCATTAGTGGCATCGCCAAAATGTTTTATGTTCTTTTGATTGCCTGCGGATTTGTTTTTCTATTCGTCCACAACAAATTAATCGGCTACGTTTTCTCCTTTTCGGCAGTGATTTTCGCCGCTTTTGTTACTCTTTCTTATACGATTGTGATGATTATGGGGCTTGTCAATGATGGCTCATTCAGCGTGAATAAGTTCTTTGAAACTTTGTTCTACGTGATTTCATTAGGTCTACTTTTCGTTGGGGGATACCGTATCAGCAAAAGCAAAAGCTGGTCACTAGACTAATGATCTAAAGAGGATAAATTATTGCCAATATCTCTATTCACGATATTTATCCAATAAAAAGGATTAAGAATCATTCTTCTTAAATGAGTGAAGTAGAAGCGCTAGGAATTTGCTCTAGCGCTTCTTTTTTAAAATCTCAGCAATTCTTTGGTGTTTTCGCTTTTAATAATGCAAAACGGGCATAAAATTTGATTGTTGGTTAAAGTGATTATAAGAAACAATAAATCGTTTCCTTATTTGTAATATTTCTGATTTTTGCTATTTGGCTTTTCTGGCAGGGTCATTTTTAATAAACCATTTTTTAACGCTGGGCCAATATAGCTTTTTCTTAACGTTTCTTTTGATTTAATACCGAGTTTATCCATAATTTCGTTTGCGGAAAGGGGAGTATCAAATTCCATAATATCTAGAAGGCGATTAACGTTACTAGAGATACTTTTCGATTCCTTCTCAACTGAAATTAAAATTTCGTCCAAAGTTGTATCGATCATTTTGAGCATGAACTCAATGAAGAGGTTTGAATCTCCATGTTTATGGCATTCTGAAATGACTTGGTAATATTCACTTTGATATTTTTTTATTTCTGATTCGATAGGAATATATTCAAATGTTTTATTCCATTTCGATAGTAAAACATTTTGCCATAGTCTTGCGGTTCTTCCATTGCCATCGGAAAAAGGATGAATAAAAACAAATTCATAATGAAAAATGCATGACTTTAGTAGAAGTGAAGTTTCCTTATCGCTTTTTAGCCAAGAAAATAAATCTTTCAATAGGGATGGGACCATATTTTCAGGTGGAGCGACAAAAATAACTTTCTTTCCATCGAAAACGCCCTCCCCGTGATTCCGATATTCGCCTGCTTCAAGATCGACTAAGTTCATGAGCGTTGCATGCGCTTTTTTTAAATCTTTTTCGCTATATCCGTCATATTGATCAATCGCTTCATATGCTTTATAGGCGTTTTTGACTTCTTGGATTTCTTTTTGCGGGCCTATTACAATTTTCCCATTAATAACGTCTCTAGTTTGATCGATGGATAGAGAGTTTGCTTCGATTGCAAGAGAAGAATGGATTGATTTTATTTTGTTGTTTCTTCTTAGAATCGGCATTCTCTCTAATGAACCATAAAAAGAAATTTTGCCAATTTTCTCAGTGATGGTTATGACTCTATTTAACATGGAGTTTGATATCGAAAATGGTGGCTGATACATCGTAAATTCTCCAAGTCCTATTTTAACTTAAAACGAATCAAAGATAAATTATCTTGCTTAAATCTTGCTTAATATCTTACTTAGCGAATAGAAAAAATGGATTAAGCCTCAACTAAATCCTGCGAATCTTGCCAGCGAAATCATATAAACCGCCGAATAAATAGCCATGTATCTGCTGCAGCCCTTTGGAAGTACCAATGAGGTCACCATCAATCAATTGATTGGAATAAAACTCATACGCTCTATTTTTACTTTGCTCATCGGTTGGTTCTGAAGAACCCTTTAGCCATTTCTTTAAACTTTCTCTACGCCTATTTGAAATATATCGTTGCTATTTTTAAGCACATGTGATGTCATGCGAAGCGCTTCCTATAAACTTCGGATTCTTTCACTTCTCCATCACCGTTGTTACCTGGTTAGTCGAGCCATGTGAGCTCCTTTTCGACCTCCCAGAAGCTTTTCCCGTCCCATATTTTTGCCTTCAGGAACTTCTCCCTTAAGGCATTCTCGTTCGGGCCATCCATCTCCATCTGATTGAAATCCACAAAGTCGCCATCCGGGCCAAGTATGTCCTCGTAGTACTTATTGCCGATGTTTTTGACCCGCCATTTCATGATTCTTAGATGCATTGTGTGGTCCTCGTCGAAATACGAGTCCAGGAAGTGGATGAACCCATGGTAGTAGATGGTCGCGTCCGCGTTCCACCACCCAGTGTCCAAAAAATGCTCAAGATTTCCATTGATCATATCCGATATCCTCCAAAAGATCCTTGTATTCCTTTTCGATTTCTACACTTATTATCTCGGCTGGCTTATGCTCCAAATCGCCTTTTTTATAGACGTGCATGTGCCAAACTGGGCCATTCCTATTGCCTTGGTTGATATTAGGCTCCGGGTGATAGGCGATTTCGATAACCGGCATATGGTCTTCGCCATAGATTCTCATCGCGTGGAAGACTCCTTTTCTATAAATGATATAGATGGAATTTGTCGAATGGGAATAATCCGGCATCGAGTGGTTACAGCCAATGCCCTCCAGCACCTCCTCACCATGGGGGAGCGTCTGGGCAGTCCGGTATTCGTCACTCGTAAAGCGGTTGTTCTTCGCTTTTGACCCTCTTGACGACATATCACATCGCCTCCTTTAATATTGTTCCATCCCAAGAGAATAGATGCATTTGATTTCGCTTTGCGAGTTGCTTATCCCCTCCGAAAGTGTCTTCGTAGGGGATTATACATACATCGTCGGGAATTCCATCCATTCTTTGTCCGACGCATATTTGCCTTGAGTGGGGAAATCTCCTTCTCATTTCCCAGAAACCGTTGAAAAATGCGGAACGGCAGGAATCATTGTTTACCCCAAGAGTGGATATAAAAAACGTCGATCCATCACGGAGACCCTCAAAGCAAATGTCAAATGTGCTTTCGTCCACCCATCCCACGGTTGGATAAACTCTTATTCCATAACTTTGCATGTAGCGACCAAACCATCTTGACTTGGCGACTGCTTGGATGATGCACCACTTGCTCATCCCGGGATGCATGCTGAAATCAGGGGATGTAGCTCCGTAATAGCCAGAAATTTTCTCAATGAAACGCAACGGGTTGTCGTACTCCTTTTCCAATTCCTCGTCAAAACGGAAGGAGTGGACAATTTTTCTTTTCTTGTCCGTGTCTTTTGATGAGACGTTGTTCGGATTGATGAGGAAGATATCACTATTTATAAGTGATATCGGGAGTGCTTCATTTTCGATGAAGGGGATGTCATAGATGCCCTGTTCCCAGTTGTTGGGTTGTGGGCGGATGATAGTTACATACTGTTTATTGTTGTATTGTGGCATATATCAAATGCCTCCTTTCATAGTGACCTTTGATATATAATCTTCCTGGGTCCTAAGATTATTTCTTAAGGTCTTCGTCAAGACACTGGCGGGTGTCTTGACCTTTTTTGTTGTTTTAGCTTTGATGAATTTTGTTGTATCTGGTGGTTGCCGCGGAAAGTGTGACATGATACTTCCTCTTTATTTCTTTTGGTGATAGGCTCAGACATTCTTCATAAGGCATCAATAGTTCCGAGGCGAAGGTATTCGCTTGCCACTCGGGATTCTCGAAAGGTTTCCTTTTCTTTGGTGAACTTGTTCGTGCATAGCTCATCAAGCCAAGGGCACAGTGGAGAACGAAATGGCCAATTTCGTGGCCGATAGTGAAATGCGCGCGGCAATATCGCTTATGAGATGCTTCAAGAAACACTGATTCTTTGATGTATATTGTTCCGGTAGCGATATCCGTCTTGGCTTCCTCGTTCTCTTCGAAGAACGGATTGCAGTCTGGCACAATCAAGTAATTGAAGTTGAACCTTCTCAAAACGAAACACAAGTCATCGAGGATTTTGGTTGTGTCAATATATTTGTCGTTGGATATTTTCAGAAGTTTCCTAATGACGGTAGCTACGCTTCTGATATAGGAGATGCTTAGAGGCTTTGCCATGCTATTTTTCATGATCCTTATCCTCCAAATATTCCATGATTTTTGAGCATTCATCAGGCGTAAGTTCCTTTAGTTTCCGCGAGAGGGTGAAGGCGAGTATTTTTTGCTCAAGCAAAGCGGAATTCAGTGAAATCTCGGTTTTCCTCGCTGAGCTTGCTTCCGCCTTCATGAAAGTTTCCTTTTCCTTTTCCGAAAGATGATAGATATTGCCTAGTTTGTTGATAAAACCGGCAGGTACTTCGCGCAATCCGTTTTCAATCGCCGATAGATACGATACAGATATTCCTAATTTCTTTGACATCGATGCTAAATTCTCCTCCTTATCAATTCTTAGTTTTCTAATTTCCTTTCCTAGTGTTGTGACCATAATTTATGTACTCCTATACTTAATCCTTCAGATGCATTATACCATAAAGAATAAAAAATACACAATATTGTGTAAAGTGGACTAAGTCTCCAAAAAATCTTGTGAATCTTGCGACATAAAAAGCGTGGATTTCTCCACGCTGGTTACTAAACGAGATAAAACGTATTAGCTAAGTCGTTTAATCCTCTTCGAACTTTTTGTTGAGATGGATAAAATTGCCGAATCTAGGCAATGAAAATTCTGATTTTCCACGTGAGGACGTATCTATAAGCCCTTCTTGCGAAAGTCTTCTCTTGTAGATGGCGAGGTTTCCTTTGCTTATTTTTAACTTTTCCATTAATTCTTTATTCGATGCGTTACCGTCTGCGATTAAAGAAAGTATATTTTTTTTACTTCCCGATAACCCAGACCAAATTTTTCCATAACTCCAGTCACTTAATTTAAGATCATATTCTTTTATTATATCTGGATTAATTGCCGTTTTATCGTTACGGAAAAGAATATCTCCAAGTATTTGATACGCTAAAGCGTAACCTTTGGTTGCTTTGGCTAGGCTGACGGCTTTTTCATCCGTTATTTGGAATGTGTTTTGATAAGAAAGTGCAATTGCTCCTAATGATAAAGGCCCAAGTTGAAGTGTCGGGGCACGGAACAAGAAGGTTAAGGAGCGATCTGATTCTAATTTTGAAATGTTTTTTGATAAACCGGTCATCAAAAGCCTGACATCGTAATGGTCAATGAGAAAACCTTGATATGCTCTAATAAATTCGACCATGCCATCGTTTTTAGCTACGTCATCTATTGCGATGAGAACATGAATGCCTTTTTTCTTAAAATAGCTTAGTAGTTTTTCTAAGTAAGCATGGATACTTGAAACCGGATTATCCCCTTTGACACTAAAACTAATTCCATGAAAAGAGAAAGAAAACTCAACTTTAAGGTGCTGCAATTTCGCTAAGCCATTCTCGTAAAGAAGGCTAGCCATTTGTTCTAGCATGTTATCGGACTGGGATAATCTTGCGACCGCCCAGTTCTCTTTTTCTCGATAGACATCTAGTATATGGTTTAGAGTAACTGTTTTCCCGCATCCTCTTGGCCCGGTAAGAATATAGACGGTATTCCTAGTGGGCTCAGAATCAAAATCATCGAAAATAGGTTGAATTTCATGATCCCTTTGAATGATGTTTTCGCTTGTTCTACCAAATGAGATTGAAAATGGATTCTGCATTTTTGTTTCCTCTTTCTTGAATAATTGTACTTCATTGTACTTTTTATTTTCTTTTGTACTTGGTAAGCTCTCGAATAATGTTTTCTAGCCTTTAATTTATTCCAGGATTGTGCTTCTTTAATGCGATATTGAAAATGCTTTCGATTCTACTCTCTAAATCTTATTTATTCATCAAAAGAAAATAAGTCTTATGGTGGTGGTTGTAGTGGGAGCAAGTCTCTTTTTAAACATTTTGAGTCTATAAAAAGACTTTTCAGTTGTCATCAAATTGACGGCAACCTATTCGGCTTCTTCATAATAATAGGAATAGTCGATGCCTTTCATGAACATTTCTCGATCGTTTATTTTGTCCGTCAAAGCGTTCTTTAGTAATTCATAAATGGGCTTAGAATCAATTGGCGTTTTTTCCATCGTGGCAAGATATTCCTTTTTGTCAATTTTCGACCAATCAACGCATACCCTTAGCCTTTTCTTCAGCAAAAGGTCTAGCCAAATCCTCGCGCTTCTCCCATTGCCTTCCATGACTGGGTGCGCGGCATTCATTTCTACGTACTTATGAACAATTTGTTCAAATGTACAATCTGGTAATTCGTCTATGGGTTTTAAGGTTTCTAAAAGAAAATCTCCGTTTGCGAAAACGAATCCGCCTTTCGATATCGTTTTGGTGCGAATCTTACCGGCGAAATCATACAAGCCACCAAATAAATAGCCATGTATTTGCTGCAACCCTTTGGAAGTGCCGATGTGTTTGTCATCAATTAATTCATTGGAATAAAGCTCATACGCTCTATTTTTGCTTTGCTCATCGATTGGGTCTAACGAACCTTTTAGCCATTTCTTTAAGCTTTCCCGATGTCGACTTGGAATATATAAAGAAAGAGAAGATATAGCGTTTTCATTAAGGGTATCGTTCAAATATTGTTTCCCATCGCTAGAAAACAAATATTTTTTGTGAACATACGTTATTAAATCGGGGGTTTCTATGCTTAAGATTGTTCCAATATCTTCTTGGATCGCTAGATCGGGAAAGAACCGCTACTACATCGGTAGCGGAATAAAACCATTCGGATTCTCTCTCATCCCAAACAGCCCGAACGGATGATCCTAAGAAATAACGAATTGATGTTTTCTTTTCTTTCATAGAAAGATTTTACTATTTCGATATTCAGTTGTCATCAAATTGAGGACAACTGAATGACCATTTTGCTAACTGGGTATAAGAGGACTATCTTATTTGCTAAGAATTGAGCGGTGAAGCCATGAAAAGATAGTCCAAACACTGCTTAGACAATCTTTGAGGAGCCATATATCTATGACCAAAGCTCAATCAGCAGCTAAATAGCAATATGAGCCAGGACCGTATATATCAAATGTGGCGAATCCCTCTTCGATGGTTAAATCATCAAGCAAATAAAACGGCGTCAATTTTCTACTGCTTTCATAATGGTCGTCGACAAGGAAATTGTATTTTTTAGCGTCATTGGGGAAAAGATTCGTAATCATTTCGTAATCACGAGAATCAACGATATAGCCTTCAAAATCTTTTAGTCTTTCTTTTTCGACATATGGAACAGTTTTATCAAGCTGATACGTTTTACCTTTATACGTTAGAGTGTCAGGGGCGTAATCATGTATTTGCATTATTTCTGGGACTTCTTCGCCTCTATCAAAAGATTTTTTAACACTAGAAACTGTCGCAAAATAGGTGATTAGGCAAGTGGTGGCGACTAACCCTAAGGCTATTAGGGATTTAATTACAATCGATATAACGCTTTTTCTTTCCATAAATTAAGCCTCAACAACGGAATAATCTTCTTTAAATGTGCCATTCGCGTTTAACTCCCACGCATACGTGATTAACCTATACTTTTTACCTGACTGTTCTGAAATAAAGCTGAAAACAATATGAGTAGCAAACCAATTTTCATCAATGGAAACATTAGCCGTTCCTTTTGCGCTTAAATTAATTTCCGCAACGTCCTTTAATCCGCTCCACACAATAGCATCTCCGGAATTACACATTTTTTTATTGTAAAAGACAGTAATTCCTTTGCTCGTAATATTTTTTATTGTTACATTCCAAGTTCTTCCGTTTTTAGAAAGTTTTTCAATTCTGACGCAAGGATTTAGCGATCGACTATAGCTTTGTATAAAGTTAAAAATTAATGTGTTTAGTATTGTTCCACCGTTATATTGTTCCTTTTTGTTTCCAAAAGTATGAATGCCTACTACATATGAATAATTGTCCGAAAAATAAGCTGAACCACTTTGCCCTCCGCAAGAATCTATATTCGTATGATAATTATAATCGTCATAGCTGATAATATTGCCTGAAGAATGCCACATCGTTCCCTCTGCCTTGTCACCAGGGTACCCAATGGTATCAATTGAACCATTTTGTACTTTCCAATTTGTCTTCATCCCATTATATCCAAGGAGGTGTCCAACCGGTCTATCCAATGTGCATACCGCCCAGTCGTATTTAGAATCTTTATTTTTATAATATTCTTCTTGGATACTTATTTTTTTAATGTTTACTCTCCATACGTTAGAAGTGTCATTCATGTCGCGCTCACCATTGGCTCCAAAGACAATATAAGCTCTATCTGGGAATCTGGGATTATCTATATTATCTTCATAAGAATTTGATTTCGTTACATCGCCATAGAAGACATGCCCAGCAGAAGCAATTACACTTTCGCCTACAAGGAATCCAGTCCCAACGAATCCAGGGTCTTCATATTTTTTCTCTACATTGTTATAAACGTTCTCATATATGACAACTATTTTTCCTGTCATGCAGTATGGTGAATCAGAAGTATTGGTTATTCTATCTCTTTCGTCGTTGCCAATTATCGCTCTTGTTGAAAAGCTTTCGTGAGTAGCCATAGTCTTAGGAATGTATGGTTTTGTATAATACGATGTACCATCGAAATAGATATTATTGTCTGGCTCATCATATGATGAGGCCAAAGCTAAGTCACCATCTGATACATTTAACGGCCTGTACTCATAACTAAATGGATTAAAAAACTCCGTATTTATATTCTTAGAGGCGACATCATAGGTAGTTATATTTGCGCCATCGCCAATCGATAAAGGAGCTAAAGATTCATTCGAGATGTCATTTTGCGCTGCCCTCCTTTTACTTACAAAATTAGTCACATTGTCAGACACCTGAACATTTGACTCAGCGTATTGGTTAAATGATGCGGAAGTTAAAACGGCTAGTAAACTAAGAATAAATTTAAGTGGTTCCATAGTTATATTCCTCCTTTTACCACTAACTTATATAAACATTTAACGTTTTTTCGTCAAAACGGACAGCGAGTCTATTAGAAACTTCATAATCTTCTAGCTTCAGAATCGTAAAAGCCTTGTTCGGATCAGAAAAGCGGTAATGAGTTTCGTATTCATAATTTTTGTAATCGTTAGGGAATAGTTCTTTCAGCTTCTCGAAATCGGCCGGATCGATGATGAAACCAACGATGTCTGACGTATTCGTGTTTTCATAGAATTGAGTGTTTCTAGTCTTACTCGTATAGGAGTAATCCTTGCCTTTATAGGTGAATTTGGTTGGTTTTGAAATATCATCCTCATCTAGGAACCAGTTCTTATCATTATCGGTAACTATCATGTATTTGCTAGTTAAAAAATAAGTTGATACGGCTGAAACACAAACTAGAGTGGCGGCGCTAAAAGCTTCAATTAAATATTTAAGAAATTTTCTTTTCATTGTCTTCAATCCTTTCTTTATATTTTGCTAAATAAAACTTTTGGGTTGATATTTGATTAGATGATATTCTTATCATATAGAACGAAACGATTGTTGTCAAAAAATGGTGAGAGATTGATAGCGTTTCACCAATGTAGGCAACGAAAAAAGGAAGTTCATCTATAATGCTTTTGACCAGAGCACAAAGGAGGAACTTCC
>ERZ808252.510-NODE-510-length-36944-cov-3.588387_pt1 | contig 36944 bp, 59 predicted proteins | sample MGYA00521242_ERZ808252 | MGnify/ENA primary metagenome ERZ808252 (study PRJEB31516, sample SAMN03275581) | gut metagenome | biome: mammalia-associated habitat; material: feces | host: Papio cynocephalus | place: Kenya | collected 2012-08-07 ...
GAGGTCTGCGTCGCTGAGGTCTGCACGGCTGAGGTCTGCATAGCGGAGGTCTGCACGGCTGAGGTCTGCACGGCTGAGGTCTGCACGGCTGAGGTCTGCACGGCTGAGGTCTGCGTCGCTGAGGTCTGCACGGCTGAGGTCTGCATAGCGGAGGTCTGCATCGCGGAGGTCTGCACGTTCACCGCTTACCTCATCGTTAACCCATAATCTGTGTTTCTTGAGGATTTCCTGCAATTTTTCTTTGGTCATTTTGACTTCCTGCCTTTCTTTTTTTTGCGCTGCTCATACTCATCCATGGCTGCGGCGGCGCGGGCTCTCATCTTGTCCTCCGGCATCGTAACCCATGTGGTGGGTACCATGCACTCGTTATATGGGCAGTGCTCCGGGCAAGTCATGCGGCACCCGTGCCACAACTGCGCACCCGACGGGCGGCCACGTTTTGGGGCTTGTACATGGTGCCGGAAGCGCCATTGCAACACCGCATTGGTTGTCTTGCCGAGCCGTCTTGCGGCCTCCGGTGCCGAGATCGCGATATTGCGCAAGACTGCCTCCTCACTTGCTGACACGCTCATCGCTCACACCTCCCAGCCACCAATGCAACGTAACAGTTACACCCGGCACGTCGGCATAGCGCTTTTGGACGCGCAGCTCCCGCACCTGCTTATCGTCGGCGTATGCCAGACCATTGAGCGCGTCGAGCACGGATTTTGCCACGTTGTCAATATCCGGCTTGTTAAGCGGCTCAATGCTGCCGCTCAGCATCGCAATGCGCTTTTTTGCGCTCACATATTGGGGGACGGGCACGCCGATCACGATGCTCATATCCACCGGCCCGGTAAAATCTTCGCGCCGCTTGGTGGCCTTGGCCGCATAGAAGCGGCCAATCCGCCGCTCATACTCCCGCGTTTTTGTAGGCGTGAATGTGCCGTGTGCCGTTACCCTCGGGCGTTGTTTGCCGACCGCCGGGCCCGGCACAAAAAACGTCAGTGCCTCTGCTGCGTTATGCATCGTCGCCCACCTCCAAGCCCACCAGCACAAAGCCACGGCAGCCTGTGTGCCCGGATGCGGTGTATGCCGCGTCAACGACGTGCACTCCGACACTGCGGAGCGCGGATGAAATCAGCGAAAGCGGGTATGTATCTCTCGTCCCCGTAGAGCGCCCATTTTTGCGATAATATGCGCAGACGCATAATTTAACCGGTTTACCCCGAATCGCGGCAATTTCGGCCGCGTGGAGCGAAAGAAAGGCATATGCGTGGCGCTTGAATTGCCTGCGATGGTATTTGCAGTACGGAAACGGGATGTGAAACCAGATGTTGGACGTCATTTTTTGTCTCCTTTCGTGCCGTCGGCGGCGTCATGCGTCAACGGCGGTGTCCACTCGCCGCTGAGTATGAGCCGCTCCACCTCGTCGATGTCGTAAGATGCGCCATCGCCGCTAAACACGCTCGCATCGTTGCGCTTGTCGCTGCCGCCCTTGCCACGGTTGCCGCCGCGATCCTGCTCGCGTGCCAGCCACGATGTGACAAAGCGCTTGATGCCGGATTTGGTCTTGCGCTTGGACGGGTTGTCAATCAACCAGCCCCGCATGGCATTTAACGCCTGCATCACGTCCACGGCTGGATATAGCTTGGTCATCTCGTCGGCAAACTCTCGGGTTACGCCGTAATCCGTGCCGTCAACCAGCGGCAAATCGATCACGGGCAGAGAGGCCGACGGCGTGGAGACGTCACACGGCTCCGCGCAAGCATACGGCGTAGACGTATGCGTTATTATGGATTCGGATTTGTATTCGGATTCGGATTCGGATTCAGGCGGTGAATCACGGTGACCCACGGTGACCCACGGTGATTCACCGTGATTCACCGTGACATTCGGTGAATTGCTGTCAATATCTGCGGAATCGTGTGAATTATCAGTAAAATCAGGAGGTTCAGGGAATCGCGATTTTTTCGTCTGAATTCGCTGGTGTTCACCCCAGTTTGGGAAGTAGAAGTAGGATTCTCCGTCAACCTTATAGAGGAGAATGCAGCCCGTACCCGCCAATTCTGCAAGTGCCTTCTCGATGTCTGATTCCGTCACACGCTTCCGGCGCGGGAACACAAACCCTTTAAGAATTTCTGGGTCTGCGCTCCCTCTACCGTAGTCATCGACGTATGTGATTAAGTACGCCCAAAGCCGAAACTGAAAGTCCGATAATGCATTGATTTTCTTGCTTGTCCGGATTCCATCTTTCAATATTCTGTTCGGCATTTTTTGGTTCTCCTATCGACCCGCCTCAAAATGGCAGGTCGCCAGCGTCGCCGGGAACCTCCATGTACGGTTCTGCGGCTGCCGGTTCTGCGGCTGCCGGTGCTGCTGGGGCCGGTGCCGCTCCGCCGTGGGAAGCAGCATCCGATTTGCCACCGGCAAAGTGCACATGATCTACGATCACATCATAGGCCACATGGTTTTTGCCGTCCTTGTCCGCGTATTTGCGGCTTTGCAATGAGCCCTCGACGGCGATCATGCTGCCCTTGGCAAAATACTTGGTGACGAACTCGGCGGTCTGCCGCCAAGCCGTGCACGGGATAAAATCCGCCTGCTTGTCCTTGCCGTAGCTGCGATCGCAAGCGACCGTAAACGAGGTAACGGACAAGCCGCTTTGCGTGGTTTTTAACTCGGGGTCGGCGGTCAGCCGACCCATCAGCACTATGTGGTTCAAACTCATTTCGCCTCAGCCTCCTTTTGCGCGTCTTTTTGGATTGCTTCGCCGGTCTCCGGATCGGGCTCCAAATCGGCGTATTCGGCCGGGATTGTTTCGTCTGGCTCATCGTACATATCCGCCGAGATGGTGTTTTTGATGGTGTTGTCGCTGGACAATTCGCGGACAAATTCGGTTTTCAGCGGCGCGTATTTCAGCACGCGTTTCAACACGGTTTTTTTGGCCATCTCATCAAAGTGTGTCACCCATGGGCCATTGTCGGCGGCCTTGCTGCTGGCGCGGCGTACTGCTTCCACGTCCTCGCGGCTCATGACCTCGAATCCGTACCCGCCGTCTTTGGTTTTGAACGTTGCGTAGTAGTAGATTGCACTGCCACGATTGTTGCGTGCCGGGATGTGCTTTAGCTTCGCATCCAGCCCGAATTCGTATTCAAATGTGTCGTTTTCATACACCGTGTGCGCGGTGATCGTGGAAATCTGTCCGGAACGATAGGCCAAATCAATCAAGCCTTTGTCACAAGCCCTGCGGTTTACCATCCCGCAGGAGTGGGCTATATCTTCTTCCTCTCGGAAGCCGTGCACTTGGGGCGGAAGCTCGTTTTCCGCCCTACTCGGTTACACTCATCGCCGATAGTCTCTACACTGCATACCAAACCGGATGGCCGTGAACTTTATGGCCACTTTTTAACGCTTTTGTCACGGTGGATGGATGAACTCCGAAAAATTCGGCAGCTGCTTTTACACTCTCAAATTCGATCGGTGCGGCATTATCCGCGAGAATGTCAACCATCACCCGCTAGCGGTGACTTTCATTTGTCTGTGGAATTATGAGATGCCTTTCCCGAATAGATTGCTTTCGCTTCGCGATCGTCTCAGGCGATTGCTTTAATCCAATCAGTTTTTTTCTGATCTTCGCTTTGGTATCTTCGGGAATCGTTCGCCCGCGTACAATAAAATTGTAAACTGGATGTAGCCGATCGATGTAATAGGCTTCTCTTTCGAGCAGATCACTTTCCGCACATTCCTCAATCACTTCGACTTTGAAATTTTTCCATCCATATTTCTGGATATCTGATTCAAAGTTTTTTGAATGTATGCCCGGATATCTATGATTGTAAATACGCTTGTAGATGTTTTTGCTCTGCCCGATGTAAAAATCTCCGGTTATTAGGTTTGTTATCTTGTAAACACCAACCACAACAATCCTCCTTTCAAGTTGTGGTTCGGTATGCAGCACGGGATTGCCCTGTATGGCGGGTTCCCCCGTTAGCCCCGTTTCCGGGACACCCCTGAGCAATAGGGTTCACACGGTTTTACTTGACCGCAAATGGTTCAGCCAAGTTGGAATTGAACTTCCAGTTTCTTGCTTTTGCCGTTGAAATACGGAATCAGGTATGCCTGCCCCAGCGGCGTATTGGGTTCAACGCCCAGCTGCGCTGCGGTCATCATCGCGCCGAGGAACGACTGCGGCGTGCACTCTTGCAGCTTGTGGTTGGCGCTCAACGCCGAAAGCGTGATGCGGGTAAAGCGCTCTGGGGTCATGACGGACGGCAGTGCTTTGGCGATCTCGCCCTCCATACTCTTGATGTAGTCGCGCATAGTCTTGCGGCCGTCATTGTTGGCCAGCGCGGCGTTTTTTGCCTTTGATATTGCATTAACCATGTCAATTGTCCTCCTTTGCAAATGTCACCTTAAACGGGCGCACATGCGTTGTTTTGTAATACCCATCCAGATCAATTTCGGGGTGGTCTTTTCCGAGCCGCTTTGCGTCAAGCGAGCGGCGCGTCTGCGACTTCCACGATATTTTTCCGCCCGCCCATTGGCCGGTCTCGCCGTCGCCCATGTACTGTTTCAAGCGGTTTTCGGTCTCACAGAGCATGCCGTCGATTTCGGCTGCGCGGGTTTTGAGCTGCTTGTAATTGTCCAACAGCCCGGTAAAACCGGAGAGATCAATCTCCGTACCATCTTCGGATGCCGGGTACATGGCCCCCAGCGCATCGGTTGTGCTGGGTGAGCCGTCAACCGGCGGCTCGGTGTCGGATTCGACGTAGCGCCAAAAATCGATCACCGCGTCGCGCATGATGGCAAATTCCTCGTCCGGCACATACACGGACGATTCGCACCATTCCGGCGTCTCGTCTTCCGGGTCACGGGTCAGTTGATACACTTTAAAGTCGCGTCCCAGCACCAGCGCGGCCAGAAACCAACGCTTGCGGCCGGTTACGGCCATGTAGGCCACGCACTGCGCATAATAGTGCTCCGGAAAATTCCCGTCGCGGTAGCGTTTCTCACCGAGCGCTGATGCGGTCTTGCATTCGAGCCCCGCGTCCTGCCCGGAGATCAGCCGGTCAACATTGCATGCCAAATGCGGGTATGCATCATTGGTAATGATGGCATTGACGCGGTGCACCTTGTACCCGGTGGCCTCGCAAAATCGCTTTGCCACATAATCCTCGAGGTCTCGGCCCTGCCGCATGGCCTCGTTGTCCGGCTTGTCCGGCAGGCGGCCGGTTTTGTCCGCCCACACAAAAAACGACGTCCGGTACGGGTTAAGGCCGAGGATCGCGCCCACATCGCTACCGCCAACGCCCTTGCGGCGCTCGGCCAGCCATTGCTCACGGCTCATCCCGGCCGTGCTGATTGTCTGTATCTTACTCATTTGTTTATCCTCTTTTCATCTCGCGCGGTGCACCGATCGTAGTGCGCCGCAGATTGTGATTGCTCTACCTGCTGCCGGGCTGCTTGAGCCTGCGCAATTGATATGCGCTGTGCATCATCATTCCGGCGCGACTTATTGCCGCCGGTGCGGTGATGTATGCAGCCTTTGCCGGGTGGGCAACCGCGTTTCCGTCCGGTGGTCAACATATATCCGCAATGCCATCCGGATGCCGATCCCTCGCCGCATATATTGCTTTTGTAGCGGCAGTCCGAGCACTCTTTGCGGTGGTAAAATCCGCTGACGGCGGCGACCTTGCGCGGCCGCTCAACAAATTTGTATGGGGTCATGCTCATTTGCGCGGCTCCTCCACGATCTGCGGGTCGAGCACGGCAAAGTGCATCAGCTCGTCCCGGTTGCGGGCGATACGCGTGCGGATTGCGATCGCACGCGCTGCTTCCCGCTCCGCGCGGCGGGTGGCGGCGTTTTCCGCCGCGACCATTGCCGCCGTGGCCAGCAAACAAATGAGGATGATTGCGATGATGAGCGTTTTCATCTTTTGTCCGCGCTCCCCTCGACAAATTGGATAAATGGGATGCGCGGGACCAGAAACCGTTGCCCAATAAAGCTGTAGGGGAACCCGGCGAGCGACGGCCGCTGCAAATGCGCCATGTGATCAAAAAAATCCTTCTCCGTCTCAAATCCGAGGATCGCAGCGACCGCGCAATTGGGCGCGAAGCATGCGTTTGACGCTTTCAGAGCATTCAGCGCGTTTCCGGAGCCCGCAACGGCCGGGGCGAAAAGCTCACTGTCCGGGAGGCCGAAGAAATCGGCCAAGAGCTGGCGGTCAACGGCGGAAATCGGTGCAATGCCGGTCAAGCGTCGTGTGATGTAATTATCCGACTTGCCAACAACCCGCGAAAGATCATACAGTTTCAAGTTACGCTCATACATTGCCTTGTTCACGGCGGGATAAATTGATTTAAATCTGCGCATTGGGGTCACTCACTTTCTTTTAACTTCTTTCGTTTTTATGCATCCATCGCTCTTTCTGCCGCTTTTCGCATGTCAATTTCTGCGACGGCCTTTGCGATTCGTGCTACCATAATTTCGGCGCTGCGATTGATTTCTTCATCCGTGGCGAATTGTTTTGTTTCCAGCAATTTCCACGTTCCATCCGAATTCTTGAGAAACTTTTTCTCATCCCATTTGGTGATCGTACCATCCGGGTGTTTGCAGTAGGATGTAACGTACCCATACTTCGCTTTTTTCGCCATCGGATCGCCCCCTTTCAAATAATATTACGTCGGGCTGGCTTGTCTGTTGCTTGTCACAGGCCATCGCCAAAAGTAATCTGAGCACCCGGCTTTGCTTTTTTGTCCTCCGCCAGCCGCCGCTTGCGGTACTCGTCGTACTGCTTGCGGTATGTGTAGCTTGGGCCGAAAACGTGCCACGCGGCCTTGACCAAATTTGGCTCATATGGCCGGATTTTTTCAAGTTGCTCCGCCGCAGAGGACGATATCGCGCAGCCGCAGCAGCCGGTGCGCGTCAGCCCGTACACCTCATATGCGTCGGAGTAGCGGATACCGTAGTGATCTTTGTACCATGCCTTATCCGCGTCGGTGACATAGTACAGCGGGCGGAGTCGATATTGGCCGTTCGCGGCCTCCGTAAAGCACATCGTGGTGCAGTCTTTACGCGGCACAGATCTCATGCCACCCTCGGCGCGGCGCTCACCGGTGATGACCATGTCATAGTCTTTTTGCACCGAGTGGGCCAGCTGCTTTTTGCAGCAATCACAGCACCGGTTTGAGACCTTAAAGGGTATCGGATTGTCGATGATAAAATCCAAAAGATACTTGGACGAGCCGATCACCAGCTGGATTTCCGGCCGCGGCTCTCCTTTGGAGTTGCAGCCGCACAAAAAATTGATGGTGCTTTCGCACTTCGGATACCGCCGCCGCAGTTCTTCTCGTTTGGCAATCTTGTCCTCGGCTTCGGCGTACTCTGCCGCGATGGACAGCGGGATGCCTTTTTTCTGCACGCCCTCCAGCCCAGCGGATACGATCTTTGAGACAAAAGGCAAACCGTACTCTCTGGTCGCCAGCACGATATTTTTCTTTGGCCGGTACTCGTGGATATCCACCCCGTACTTTTCGGCCATTTCGCGCTTGTGTCGCTTGATGGCATCCATTTCCAGCCCGGTGTTAAAAAAGCAGTACTGGACTGGTGGCAGGCCGAAAATTTTCCTCGTGCTCTCGATCAGGTGCAGCAGTATATCGCTGTCGCTGCCGCCGGAGTACGAGCATATTGCGTGCGGATGCTCCCGCAATCGCTTTGCGACGATGCTTTGGATCGCCTGAAATTTTGCGGGTGCGTCGAAATCCGCATACGCGGGTCGGTCTGTGTACACCCGACTTTTGATTACTTCCTTTCCCATTTTGACAGCCTCCTTACAACACATGGACGAGCTTAAACATGAGCGCTAACCGCACTCCGATCAAAGCAAGGGCCAGAACAATGCCTGCGATTAACAAGGCCTTTTCCGTCGTAATCACCTCCGTTGTTGCATCCCATCATTTGACGGCCGCAGCCACTTTGTGCTATAATAAGGAAAAAGGAGTGGTTGCGATGCAAAAAAATAAGTTATCTCGGAGCAAGCAGAAGAAGATGCGCAAACTGATCTATGACATCGATACCGGGAAAAACATTATGCCGATTCAGCCGGAAATGTATGAGCCGCTGGCAACGTGCATTGAGCTTGGCTATGTTGCCGGAATCAAGTGTGAGCGCAACGTGCGCGGGAATCCGAGATTTGACATCATCAAGCCGCGCGTCACGCTGGCCGGAGCCATTTTTCATGACGATCGGCATCCAAATCTGATGTCGTGGGTTGCGATTGTGCTGTCGATCATTGCGCTTGCCGTCTCGCTGACGTCCACTTTCACGCCATTTGGCGATTGGGCAAAGGGTTGGTTTGACCAATTCAAACCCGCCAGCTTGACAACACAAAGCACGCAAATGACAGGATCAGCGCAAACACGCTAAATATAACCGCCGCGATTTGCGGGCCTTTATCGGGTTGCAACATGGTTGCAACCTCCTTTCTTTTTTTGTCAAAAGAATTTCTTGCCTGCTCTCCCAAATCGTGTTATAATGTTTTGGGAGAGGGGGTGATAATATGGACGTGGAAATTACGCGAGAATCCGAAAAGCTGTTGTGTATGCTTTACAAGGTGTATCTCGATCGTAGGAAATCGGGAGAGCCGAGAGAGTGCGCACGTCAGTTCGAGGATGCATTCTTTTCGTCGGCCGAACCGTTTGCGTCAATGAACCGTGATGACGTAGATGATTTAATTCAAGAACTCGCGCGAAAAGGAATGCTTAAAACATTTATCGTCGGAGATTGTGAACTGACCGACGAAGCGATTGTTTACCTCGAAAACCGCTTCAAAAACGGTTTAATCAGCGTCATTTCTTTCCTCGCGCAGTTTGCGTGAGAGCAGCCTTTGCTGCCACTGCGAGACTGGATACCTAATGTCAACCTCATCAACAGCTACCCGCAGCGTTACTGTGGGCTGTTTGATGGGGTTGATGTCTGTAATGGTGACTTCATCGCAGCGCGCAATTTTGGTGCCGTTCAAAAATACGCCATCGGGTGATATGACAAACTTTGACATGGTCTTACTACCTCCGTTGTTGTGTTTTCAAAAAGTTCTTGCGTTCCCATGCTGCCCATGTTATAATTCAATTATCGCTGAACAGCTTTTCCACGGTGGATTTCAACGCCCTGGCGATGCGGATTGCCGTCTGCACGCCGGGTTCTCGGAGTTCGTATTCGTATCGCTGATACGATAGTTCCGAAATGCCGACTTCCTTGGCAACCTGTGCTTGCGTCTTGCCGGACGCTTCACGGGCTGCACGCAATTTCATGTTCACATCGTCCTCTCTTTCCGAATTAGCACTACCGTTTGGAAGTGTTCTGATATTATTGTATCACTACCGAATGGAAGTGTCAATACATTTTTTCAAATTCTTTTGGGGGAATTTCAAATGACCTTTCACGAACGCCTTGTCGAATTGCGCCAGCAACGCGGCCTTACTCAAAAGCAAGTATATGAAGCCGTGAAGATGTCCCCGGTGGGATACCAGCGGTATGAGTACGGCGACAGGGAACCGGCTTTCCAAAAACTGATTGCCCTTGCGGATTTCTACGAGGTCTCGCTCGACTACCTCTGCGGCCGGACGGACAACCCCGAGATGAATCGGTAAAACAACCTTTCGCCGCTGCCCCTCCCACTCTTCCGGGGTGCGGGCTGCATTGTTTTTCTTGCGTTTCAGATTCAACTTTCGCGTTCACCTCCGTTCACCGCGTCGCGAACAGGTCGTTCGGCGTTACGCCCGTTTGTTGCGTTTTCTCAACTTTTCGGGCAAAAGAAAATGCTCGGAATTGCCGATAAATCGAGCGTCAGCACGTTGCAAATCGCGATGATTTCTGACTGCTTAAATGCATATCGCCCTGCAAGTTTTTTGGACAATTGCCCCTCACTGATGCCGATTTTTTCTGCAAGTCCTTGCTGCGTCAGCCCGCATTCACACATCCGCGCGCGCAGTTTACGGTAGTCCATCTCCGGCATATGCTCACCTCCTATCGTTGAGTTTTCTCAACACCATTATTCTACCACTACTACTTTTATTTGTCAAGCGAAAATTTGATTTTTCTCAACTTTTTTTATTTTTTTATTTCTGCGGTATTGATTTTTCGCAACTCATGTGTTATAATATGGATAGCAAAACGCAAGGGAGAGCCACATGATGGACAAAAAATATACTTTCGCACAGCGCCTGCGCGAGCTGCTCGACCATTACAACATACGTCAAGCGGATTTGGCCGCGCGCACCGGCATTAGTAAGTCCAGCCTGTCCCACTATTTAAAGGGCGACTGGGAGGGCAAACAGGACGTAATATATAAGATATCCAGTGCTTACGGCGTGTCATCGGCGTGGCTGATGGGGGTAGATTGCCCGATGTACCCGGATAATGCCCCAAAAAACGATATCGACCTATTTGCCATCCCAGGCATCCTCCCCGTGCCGAAGATGGTGCGCAAGCCACTGATCGGCACGATCGCGTGCGGCACGCCCATCCTGGCAGAGCAAAATGTGGACAAATACATATCCGTACCGGAGGATATCCGGTGCGACTTTGTGCTCCGCTGCGAGGGCGACAGCATGATTGGCGCACACATTATGCCGGGCGCGTCCGTATATATCCGGGAGCAGCAGGACGTCGAGAATGGCGACATCGCGGCCGTGATTGTGGACGATGAGCGCGCAACGCTCAAAAAGGTATACAAAACCGACAGCGCCATTACCTTGCTGGCGGAAAATCCGGCCTATCCCCCGATCATCATCACCGGCGAGCGGCTAAATCATGTGCGCATCCTCGGCAGCGTGGTAGCGTGGACGAATTATCTATGAAAAACAATTAAATGTTTTTTTTGATAAAGTGGTTGACTTTTGCGCGCTATTGAGTATAATAAAAGTGTAGCTCTTTTGCTACACAAAGTGATTTACCCATAGCAAGTAGTTTCTCCGCTTATTCAGGGGATAACGAAGCTATGGGACTTTTTATTCTATATGACTTTCCAAAACAAATATAAAAATATTCGCCATTCCTATTGACAAATAGAATTGTATGTGTTATAATAATAATGTCAGGAGGGATGATAGTTGAAAAGCTACTCGTCACGGGAGGTTATCAAAGCACTGCTTGCGGACGGCTGGTACGAAGTGAATTGTGTTGGAAGTCACCACCAATTCAAGCACCCAACAAAGAAAGGCCGTACCACCGTAAAGCACCCAGACAAAGATATTCCGCGCCCCACACTGAATGAAATCGAAAGGCAATCCGGGCTCCGGTTCCGGTGAGCCTTTCGGCCCATTTTGGAAAGGATTGATTTTGCATGAAAAAAGCTGACCGCTATTTCTACCCCGCAGTATTTATCTATGAACCCGGCCAAGAAATCGCCGTGCGTTTCCCCGATCTCGGTGCTGCAACCAGCGGCGTAAATGATGATGATGCGCTGCTGTCGGCGCGGGAATTGCTCGGCATCACGATGAACGGGCTGGAAGAAGATGGGGAGCCTATTCCGGCCCCAACGCCGCTGTCTGAGCTGAAAACAAAGCCGAATGAGCGCGCCGTGCTGATTGATGTGTATATGCCTGCCATCCGTATGGCATCGGTGAATCGGTCGGTAAACCGCACTGTCACACTTCCGGCGTGGATGAACGCTGCCGCATTAGAGCGCGGCATCAACTTCTCGCAGGTATTGCAAGACGCGCTGAAAAAACAGCTTCATGCCTAAACTGACGAGAAAAAACCGAAAATATTTGTTTTTCATATTGACAACGGGCTCGGGTGCGTTATATAATAAGGGTGAGCCTTACAGCAATGTCAAGGCCACACCGTGCCCCTGCAAAGGGCGCGGTCGTGTCCCGCAAGGGGCGCGTGGATTGAAGTAATTAAGATCAGCAGAAGCAGATCGATGTGAGCACGCAATCAATTATGCTTGCATGCGCAACAGCAAAGCACCCGTCACCGGTCAATTAGATCGATGGCGGGTGCTTTGTTTGTTGGCCGCTGAAAGAAAAACGGAGGGTGCGTCTCCGCAAAACGAAAGGAGGTGCGGCCAAAAATCCATAAGGAAGGAGTATGGACAAAGGGGAAAAATGAGAAAAACCCTTTGCAATTATCATCTTACCACAACAACCGAAAAAAAGAAAGATTTAATCATTACTTTTTGCTGGAAGGAGCATTACATGAGCGACCTCAAAATAGGTGCGGCATATATACGGGTGTCAACGCACGATCAAGAAGAATATAGCCCGGACAGCCAATTAAAAATGATTCGGGACTACGCCACGAAAAACGGGATTGTCGTGCCGGACGAATATGTTTTTCGCGACGACGGAATTTCCGGCCGGAAAGCCGAAAAACGGCCGGAATTTATGCGCATGATCTCAACGGCAAAGCAAAAGCCAACACCCTTTGACGTTATTTTGGTATGGAAATTTTCCCGCTTCGCGCGGAACGAAGAAGAAAGCATTGTATATAAATCTCTCCTGCGGCGTGAATGCAAGGTGGATGTGATATCCATCTCAGAGCCGATCATGGACGGCCCATTTGGCAGCTTGATCGAGCGCATTATAGAGTGGATGGATGCATTTTATTCCGTGCGGCTGGCGGGCGAGGTAAAGCGCGGAATGCTCGAAAAAGTGACCCGAGGGGAAGCGGTGTCCATCCCCGCCTTTGGCTACCAAATCAAAGATAAGCAGTATATACCCGACCCGGATGAGGCCCCCATGGCACGCAAAATTTTTGACGATTACCTTGCCGGAGTGCCGCAGCGGGAAATCGCCGTGCGGCTCAATGCGATGGGATATCGCACAAAGCGTGGAAACCTATTTGAGCTCCGCACAATCGAATATATCCTGCAAAATCCGGTATACATCGGGAAAATACGCTGGAACCCAAAGGGCCGTACACGGCGTAATTACCATGACAAAAACATTATGATCGTGCAAGGTACCCACACCCCGCTCATAACCGATGAAGTGTTTGCCGCAGTACAAAAAAAGGTTGCCGCAGTAAAGGCATCCTACGCGCCGTATGCGCGTCAAACCGGCATTAACTTTATGCTGCAAGGGCTCGTCAAATGCTCATCCTGTGGGGCAACAATGAGCCGCTCGCACGGCGATGGCTTGCAATGCTCTCACTACTCCAAGGGCACATGCAACGTATCACATTATGTTAGCATAAGTGAACTGTCTCAGCTATTCATGGCGGCGGTCAATGCCGCCGTCGAATCCAAAGATTTTAACATCATCCACAAAACAACCGCCGCCGGAAGCGATCTGCCGGTGTATCAAGCTCAACTGGACAAGGAGCGCCGGAAGCTCGCCCGGATAAAGGATGCATACACATCCGGCATCGATACGCTGGATGAGTACAAGGCCAACAAAACAAAGGTTTTGGCCAGCATTGCGGAGCTCGAAAAAAAGCTGCAAACCACAGCAAAAGCGAAATTTGACGTGGATGCCTATGCCGATCGGGTATCATCCGCCATGCGCGAGGTGGCACGCACGGACATTTCGGAGCCGGAAAAAAACAAGATTATCCACACATTTGTTGATCACGCCGTGTTCACACGGTCAAAATCCGGGCTGTCGCTTGAGGTTTTTTATTTTGACTGATTTTTATATACTTTTAGAGTATGGCGGTGCATATTTCATTTTATTATAATTTTTTTTGAAAAACCTATTGACATATCACCGAATCGGTGATATAATATAATCACAGAGTTAAGAGAGAGAAACAAAAAACGAAAACTTAGAAAGAGGTAATCAAAATGACAAACGGAATCACCACCGCCATTGAAGAAATCATTGAAGAAGCCGCCAAAATGAAGAACGCCTACTTTTGGGAACCGCCGATTAAAGCGGCGGACAGAAGATGGTACGAAGAAAAGCACTCCCACGAAAAAATCGAATGGGACGAGGGCGGACATCATTACAGCGCAGCATATACCGTGTCCTGCTCCTGCAAAAACATCTATGCGAGCGGCTACTATGAAAAAGATGGAAAAAAGACTACGCTTACCGCCATCAAAAACAGCTGCAAACGCATGCAAGCAATCGCAGGTTAACGCAGAGTGACGGGGCGCAAGCCCCGGTAATGCGGGGAGCCGGTCACAACCCCGGCAAACGCAAAAAGAAAGAGGTAATCACAATGGAAATGAACAACACGATTTACACTGATGGCAAACGCTCCGTCCGCTTGGTTATGGCCGTGCGCAACGATGATTATGACCAATGGCAGGACATCAGCGGTGACCTGCTCGAGACTGGCGCAGAGCCCACCGTAAAGGTGGACGATGTGCAATGGCTGCTCGACTGGTGCCGCGATTGGGAGCAATACCGGACGGAGGATGATCTCCAACTCGACGAGGACGCGCTTGCCAGCGCAAAAGAGACGCAGCGCTATTTTGACTGGGAGGAGGTCACGGACAATGACTGATCGGCAATTTAACGTCGCATTTTTCGCGGCTCTCAACGCCACCGACCGCGATGCGTATATCTCCGATTACGCGCTGAGCAGCCTGTTTGCGGACGATGATGATGCAGAGATCAGCCGGGAGCTGGTCGAGCAGCTCGGGCACATCTGGGACGTTGCCCACACCAGCGTGCGCGACATCCGCGCCCACATGGGGCTCACGCAAGCCAAATTTGCCGAGCATTTTTTGGTACCCAAACGGACGGTCGAAAATTGGGAGGGCGAGAAAAACAAATGCCCGGACTACCTGCGGGTGCTGATGGCCGAGGATGCCGGGATGTTTAAGAGACAATAAAAAAATGGGGCTGGCCAACGCCAACCCCACACGAAGCGCGAGGGCAACATGCTCCCGCGCTTTTTTATTTCATTTGCGCGATCAGCGCTTCGCCCGCGCCCTTAATCACCGCCGAGATGTCTACGCCCGCAGCGTTGAGCACGCCCTTTGACGCGTCGGACATCTTTGCCGTGGCACCATCAATAAGCATTTTGCCGAGCTCTTTAATCTCATCTTTGCTCAGCTTGCCGTCCGCGCTCGCCGCTTTCAGGCGCTCGACGGTGGTCTGTTGCAGTTCCTGCACCGTCTGCTGCGCTGCGCTGGTGGCCTCGGCAGTGGCGGCGGCGATGGTTTTGAGTTCTTCACGTTTGCCGATTTTGGCAGTCAGCCACGCGCCCAGCACGCCGATCAGCGTGATCAGCAGGGTTGCTGCGATCTCAACGATATTTGCAATAAGTACGTCCATCATAATATTACCCCTCCATATTTATTTGAGTACCAGCGCCAGTGCAGCGCCAATCAGTCCGGTGGCCAGCGCGGCAACGACTGCCGCAACGATCTTGTCCTGCAATTTGCCGGGCTTGTCCGTGATGGCCTTGACGTCCGTCTTGATCTCCTCTACGTCCGTCTTGACGCCATCCAGACGCTCCCCCATCTTGCCCACGGCGACGGTCAGAGTGCGCAGGTCGCCGACCTCATGCTCCAATGCGTCAATGCGATGGTGGGCGCTTTTGGCGCTGTCCAGCGCCGCCTGTGCAATGTTGTGATCATCCATTGTCACGCCTCCTCCGACCAGTAGCTGCCGAGGTTGCACCAGCCGGTGTAACCCTTGCCGTCAATCACGGTGTACACCTTGCCCCATGTGTAAGTCTCCACGCCTTGCAGCTGCTTGGTCTGATTGGTCGCGACCAGGATTGTGCCGCGCGGGAGGTCCTTGTAGATGATTTTGCCGTTAAAATCGGCGGTTTCGCGCAGGTTGAGCGGGCGGATTACTCTACGGATTGTCATGTCGTCATTACCTCCATCATTGGTTGCGCCCTTTGCGGGCAATTTTTTGCTGCCGGTCAGATACGGCAGCGGGTCGGTCAGCTGGCCATCAATCAGCAGCGACAGGTGCAGATGCATCCCGTCTGCCGCGCTGCCGGTGCTGCCCATCTGGCCGACAATCTGATTTTTTGTGACGCACTGCCCCGGCTGCACGGTGATGCGGGACATGTGGCAATAGCGGATGGTCACATTGTCGTAACCGTACTCCAGGCAATTGCCGTGCGTGTCCGACCAGTACACACGCTGCACGGTCGCGTCGCAGATCGCGCAGACGTCAAGCCCGGCAATCACCACGCTGTCAATGCCGCTGTGGCCGTTGCCGTACAGGCTTGTGATCAGCCCCAGATCGTATTTGTTGCACGCGATCGGGGGATAGTGCTGGATGCGCAGTTTGTACTTGTCCATGATATCACTCTCCTATTTTTGTGACGTATATCCCCACCAGCTCGGCCAGCGCATTGTACACCGGATTGCCGGTGTCACGGTTGCATAGGTACACCACGCCGGACTGGCTGTAATACTTGCCGGACACGAGCGCCATATTGCCGTTGTAGGGGATGGGGTCGTATTTGGTGCCGTCGTGCTGCTCGTCAATGCGGGTGTAGATGCTCTCCGTACCCGTGCCGGGTAGCCACGTCTCTTGTGACGTGTGGGCTTGCAGCACACGGTACAGGTCGCCATTGTACACCAGTTTGTCGCCGACCTTGTAAGCCGTGCCGGTTGTCCACTCCGGATAGTACGCCACCATGCGCAGCGCGGTTGCATCGTCTACCGTCAGCGTGTTGATTTGCTGCCGCACCATCATCTCCTGCACTTCGGCCAGAGACAGCGGGCGGTGCTTTTCTTCGACTGCTGCGCGGGCTGCTGCGTCCTCCATAGCTGCGATTTCTTCGGTGGTCATGTCAATGTATTCACCGTTTACGCATTTTTTCATCTCGTCCATACCTCCACAATGGTACCAACGCCAAAATACGCACCGTTATCGTCAAACACAATTGTCAGTTTTTCCAAATCCGGAGTTGCTCCATCTCCATCTCGGCGCGCATGTGGCTTGGGCGTAAATGTTTCAAAGTTGCCTGTATCACGACGTGCATATTGAAAGGATTCGGCGACAAACAGTTTATTTGTGCGATCAAATATCGCAATTTTGCTTATTGCCCCGCGATAATTCGTCCCCCCAGCGGGAAATGATACTATAGCAACCGTATTGGCACGATCGTTTGCACTCCCAAAACTTACAATCAGATTATGAGTGTTTTGAGTAGCAGTACCATCCGCAGCTACCATAAACAGTGCTCCGTCATCCTCTTGATACGCTCGCAAGATAATGTCGGTTACATTGTCTGGCAAAGTAACTTCGATAGCACTAACAATTTCGGTGGTTTTTATTTTTTTGTGTAACGTCCACGTCTCGCCGCTCCCGCCGCTCGGCATGTCCACCGCTTCCCACGCAGTCGGCGAACCATCTTCGTCCACGGTTTTAATCCGGGCAAGCTGACCGACGGTGGCGGAGGTGATGCCGAGGGCTTTTATCTCGTCTTGTGTTGCGACCTTTTTCCCGCCATAAGTGAGTACACCGGTAAAATTGATTTCATTCCCCACTGCGTAGCTGGTGCGCCCGGTTTGGATAGCAAGCAGCGATTGGTTCCATTTTGAGATGTCGCCTAAGTCAATCCCATCCAACACGGATTTATTGTCGTGAGTATGCCGCGCAGCAGTATTGGCTACCACTGCATCATGGTCTGCGGACGAGCTGCCGCCACCGCCTTTTTCGAGCGCCGTGACGCGCTCATCGAGGTCTTCCCACGTCTTCGCGGCCGAGGGTGTGGCGACATAATCATCCGGCTTTGGCTTGGGCAACACCCGAAATTGTGCCGACCGCTTGGTGCGGTGCTCATCATACACCCAGACATCCAGCACGCCGCGCTTTTGCAGCAGAGTATCGTCCAGTGTGCACTCGCCGTCCTTGATCGGCAGCACCATCGCGCGGGTATCATCCACGCGGCAGTGCAGCACCGGGTCGGACAATTCACCGGTGACCACCAATATTTGCTTCGTGTCCCACTGAGTAAAATAGTCGTTGCCGGTTTTATTCTTAATAGATATCATGTTATCACTCCTTTACGGATTCACCGTTGCGCTGCTTCCGTCCCATTCCTGGTTCACTGTGATCACCGTGCTGTCGGTGATGCCCAGCGCGCTGATGCGGCAATAGGCCAGCCCGGTGAGCGGATAGGTGGCGTTAGCCAGTGTTTTGACCTTAAAGCTGGTCAGATTGCTGCTGCCGTCCTCGGTGCATTCCAGCGTGGCTTTGCCGTTTGTGCCCGTCACCCAGTTATACACGTTGATAGATTGCAGCTTGTTTTTGTCTGTATCGTAAAATGCGATATACGACCCCTTGTAGCGGATATTTGGGCGTAAGGCAGCCAGCGTTTGTAGATGATTTTGTAGGTCATGATTGTAGTCCTCCACCCCGTTAGTCATCCAGCGTGTTATTGACACCAAGCAGTCTCATGCTGGACAGTACCGCGCGCGTCGCGCCGTCGATACTGTCTACCGGCTCGTCCACAAATGCCACCCGAATCCAGTTATGCAGGTACGGCGGCAGCCAGAAACCGACCACGTCGATTTCGTCGTACGGCTCCACCTTGTAGGCATACAGTGCCCATTTCCCGACGTCCTCCCGCCGAATCCAAAACTTCGTGAGCCAACCATACACCTCCATGGTCGTCAATCCGGGGTCTGTGGTAGGCGCTCCTGCGAACATCACGCTCAGCCGCGCCGGATATACATACCCACGCTGGATGATGTCGAATGAAAACCCCATATTCAGGGACATACCGTGAATGGTGATTTCCGCGATTTTGACGTAGCTTTGTGTGCCGTGTGTGCCGTATGCACGGTGTACCCATTGACCTGCGGTGAGCTGTGCCAATCCCAGACACGTCAGCGGAGTATACACCGTCGTCTTCCCGTCCTCTTTGGCTGCGCCGCCGAAGCCCAACGATTGCACGCCGTTATCATCTTCATACGCATCAATCAAATACTTTTTGTTCGGGATTTGATCGACATAATATGCGGTGGCCAGCTGATCGGCCGCTTGATAGCGCACCTCATATGCCACGTCCGGATTGATGTTCCCGCCGCCAATAACCGTGGCTGTGCCGGGTGTCCAATCGTAACTCGCCGACCATATGGTTTCGCCGAGTTTTCGGTACGACAGCTTGTACGAGCAGGTATTTTTATCGCCCACCGTATCATAAGTGGCCGTGCCCATGCACCGCAAATATGTGCCGTCATCATCAATGGTACCATCTTGCAAGCATCGTTGCGTACCGGTTACGGAGACGGTCGGTTTTGCATAGGCTTGTACGCTGATGGTCTGCGTTGTACTGCACGTCCGACCTCGACTGTCGCGTGCCCAGATTGTGAATGTAATATCGCCGCTGTCGTACAGGATGCCAGTCGTGCCATCGAGCGCGACCGTATACCCGCCACCGGTCACATTGCCCTCAATGATGGTAGAGCCGCTGGCCCCGGCCGCAGTTGCCGACCACTTGATTTTGCTGTACCCGGCCACGCAAAGCCCGAATTTGCCGTCCACAATCTCATACGCTTTTGAAGTGATTGACGGCACCGCACTGGTTGTCACCAAAATTTTTGCGTAGTCACTGGACGTGCCTACACTGGTGCCACCGTAAAACGTTTCGCACGACACATAGACGATCGCGCTGACGGAATCCGTCACCCATTCGGGCGGGATCGTCAAGCTATCTGAGGTGCTGACGTTGGTATGCGTCACGCTGTGCCCGTTGCAGGTATAGACGAGCTTGTGCGTCATGCTGCTGTTTTGGCGCGTGATTGTCGCATAAACCGTGTCGGTGTACGCATTGTCTACGATACTGGATGTAAACAATGAGCTCGCCGTATACAGCAGTGCAGGGGAAGAAAATGACGTGGATTGGGTCGGAACGGTCGCCGCAGCGGTATATCCGGAGCCGGTCACGGAGTAAGACACCGAAATTGACTGCCCCGCCGCGCCCGAAGACACGTTAAAGGAGAAGCTGCAACTGCGCGGATTGTTGGTATTGCCTTGCCACACATTGGACGAGGATTTGATTTCTACCGTTTTTGTCGTGCCACCGACTGTGACCGACACGGTGATCCCATTGCCGGTGCCCATCCAGCTGGACGCCGAATGATTTAAAATCTCGCCGTAAACCGTGACCGTGACCGACACATTGCTGTTGCTGGTGCGCGAATAACTATACTCAGCGTACCACGACATATACGGTGAAAAACTGTTATTATAAGAACCGAATTTTGCCATGAAACCTCCTTACGCCAATATTATGTTGCCGTCACCATCATCTGTGCCGGTAATCGTCTCGCTGGCCAAAGTGATATTTTGTGCGCCATCGTCGGTGGCAATCAGCGCATTTGTTGCCGTTACATCGCCACCGGAATCCGAAGAATCCGTGGCAGTCGGCGCATGATAACGAATCAACGACCAATGTTTGTTTGGCCGCACAATGATATCATAGATTGCATCGCCGGTGCCAACCGAAAGCCGCCCTTTGACTTGCGCATCCAAAATGTAAAGTTTCTGGTTGCTGATATAAGCGATCTCCGTGCCGTTTTCCAGAAACGCCAACTTTTCGTTACTCAGCTGCGCCGTAAATGCGTTGTCGCTGCGGCCCAGCTCCATCAGTGCGCCGGAAAATCGGATGTACTGCTTGAGCAGCGCTTGGTCATCGGCCAGCTCATCGGACACCTTTTTTACCTGCCCTGTGGCGTCGGTAAATACAAATTCGATGCGATCCTTGAGCTGGTCAATCTGGCTCTGCTGCTTGTTCCATCGATCATCTGATTCGATTTTCTCGCTTACCGTTTGTGTGATTTCGGATTTTGTCTGATCGATTTTTGTATTGTAATCGTGGATAGCGTCTTGGAGCTGCGAGCCGGTTTCTTGCACCTGCTGGTGGATTTCTCCGAGCGATTTATCCACTTCGATTTGCGTCTTGCGCAGCACTTCCCGTGTGGAGGTAGCTTTTTGGTATTGGATTGTTTCGTTGGTCGGCGCTTGCATTTCGACAGTCGCACGCAGGCCTCCGTCAAATTCCAGCGATGCGCCGCCGTACAACGCGGTTTTTTGCTCTCCGGCGTTGTCGGTCAGTGTGATCGTGTCGCCGGGGTCAAGCGCCGGATCGCCGCACCAATCCAGCGTGTAAGGCTGCACCGATACGCCGTCAATTTGCTCAAACATCGCATCGATTACATCGTCGCGGATGGCATCCAAAAATGGGTTGTCCGCGATAGTAAGCGCGATTTTTTGCACACCGTCTGCCGCCGATGAGCGGTATACATTATCATTCTGCGGCAGGCGGGCAAGCACCAGCGTGTTAATGGGGCCGTATGCACTGCCGATTTCCGATTCAAAATATAAGTCGGGGTTGATTTCGTGTTTGTTTTCCGTCGGGATGATTGACCGGATCGCGATTTTGCCGTCGCGGTCAATGTAGGCGTTGCCCAGCGCGCATTCGGCCGCCCACGCAACCACTTCTCGGCACGTTTCCGAGCCCGCCAAATTGGGTGCAGCAGATAGCGCGGTATCCGCGTTAATCCAATCGGTTCCGGCCAATTCCAGCCCAGCCAGCGCCGCCGCAGCGGCCACATATGCGCCGATGGTGGTCGGGTAGGTGATATTGATTTCGGCGGCGGTATGCTCCGACAGCCGCACCATCCGATCATACCCGGACAATGTGCAAGTGCCCGCGTCGGCGTCGTAGTCTACGCTTTCCAGCACGACCGGAGCGGTCGGGACGGTATCAGCATCTTGCCCATCCGGCCAAAACACGGCGTGCAGCTCCGCTCCAAGCGCCGGGATATCCGTCGCTTCCGTGAGCTGCAATTCGGCCGTCAATTTTGAGCTATAAGCATTTCCGATTACTTTTTCCGTTCCGCCGGTTTCGAGCGTGAGCGTGTTTATCTCGGTTTCGTCCGTGTAGGTCTTACCGCCCGCCGACAGGCTCGCACGAATGCACCGTGCAGCAGCCTTGATCGCCGATTGATATGTATTGCTTGTCTGGTACAAGGCTGCCACCTCACAATTCGACAAAATTTAGGTCAAATTCTTTCATCAGCGCCGCCGGGTTGACCCTCAGATACCCGATTTTCGGCGTTCCGGAGTTTACTTGGATGGTTTTCAGTGCGCCGGTCTCCGGATTCAAATAGGTAACGCCAAACACGTAAGATTTGATTGCCGCAAGGAATTGCTTTGCTTCCGCCGCCGTCAGCGCCCGGAATTTGCAGTATAGTTTATCCTTGCGATTGACTATATCAATCCGGTTGTTCCCGCGCGCATTCCGGCCGGATTTGCTGGACAACAGTGTCTCATACTCTACGTCAAAGCCTTGATCCTGCAAAAAACCGGTCACGTCCAGCGTGCCGATTTTTAACACTGTCATATAATCTCCCCTCCCGTCACGTCAGCGCCAATTCCAAGCCGCCGTTTTGTTTTTCCAGTTCGCGCAGCGATTCCAGCACGACAGAGCCCAGCCGTTTGTTGCCGATTTTCAGCACCAACGTAAGCGGGTGATCGCTTCCGCCGCCGCTTTCCTCGCGCACGATCTGGCGGATCAGACTTTCCGGCGCTTCCAGATTTCGGCCGTTCTGCTGGTCGCCGAGCACAGCCATAAATTGCCGGTTCGGCGGGATTACGGCACCCTGTGCGAGTTTGGGGATGACCGGCGGTTGCGTCGGCACGCTGAATCCCCAGTTTTTGCCGAGCAACTTGCCGAAAGACTTGACAATGGAGCCGACGCCGTTAATAACACCCGCGATGGCCGAGTATAGGCCACGCCACAGCGCATTCAACGCGTCGATAATCAGATTGATTACACCCTTAACGACACCCCAAATGGCATACCAGATGCCGGAAAAGATGTCCTTGACACCGTTCCACGCCTTTTTCCAGTCTCCAGAAAAGACACCGGTAATAAAATCCAGAAGCCCGCGCAGGCTTTGCAGCACGCCCGAGATCACATCCGAGATCACCGCGACCACAGTGCCTACAACATCGATGATCGTATTGATAACTGACGTTACAATGGGCGACAGCTTCGCGATAAGGTAATCGACCAGCGGTTTGATTACGTTGTTCCACAGTGTCAAAGCGCACTCGGTGACACTGGCGAAAAATCGCACCAAATCATCCCACAGCTTTTTCAGGTGCTTATCCCATAGCCATGTGAGCACCTCTTGGATGCGGTGCACCACAGGGTAGATTACTTTGTCATAGATATCATTCCAGATTTCCCGCAGCCCGGCTCGCAGTTCCGACATTTTGGAGAGGATCGCCTCGCCGCTTTCGGCCCATACGTTGCGGATGGATTCCCACATGTCCAATGTGATATTCTTACACAATTCCATGCCCGGAACAAATATATCATTTGTGTATTTGTTTACCAAATCGCAGAAAAACTCGAAATCGGCTGCGCACTCCAAAAACGCATTGCCCACCACATCCGCAAAAATCGGGGCGAACGTCTCGGAAAACGCATTTGCAATGTCCGGCACCCAGGAACCGAGCAGATAATTGATCAACGGCGCAAGCGTGTCCGTCCACAGCCCGGTCAAGCTGTCTTGGATGGATATGAGCGCGTAGCGTACAGGCAATTTAAGCTGTTCGAAAGCGCCGCCCCACGCCGCGATGGACGGGGCATACTTGGTCAGTATGTCATCTTTCAATCCAGCAAAAAGCGCCTTGATTTTGTTGATGGCCTGCTCAACCAACGGCACATCCGGTGTCACATTCGACGCAGGGTTTGTCGCTGGGCTGGATGTGCTGCCGGTAGAAGATGTGGATGTGCCCGAGCCGGACGAAGAATTGTCCGACAAAATGATCATCTCGTCAAAACTCGCGGTTGCCCGTTTTGCTTCGGCTGCGGCTTGTTTGGTATTCTGTGCAAGGTCATTCTCCGCGCTTGCCGCTGCGGCGATTGCTTCGGCCTGCTCTTGGCTCTGCTTTGTCTGCGTCGATTGAGGCCCAAACAGCTTGGCCATAAATGCGCTAAATGCGTTTGCTGCCGCAATCAGATACGACATCAGCTGATTCAACAGCCGGATCGCCGGGGTCAGCGCCTGAATCAATCCTTGCCCGATGATCGACAGGAATTCTTTCCAGTTTTCGGATAGGATGCGGGTTTGGTTGGCCCAGCTGCCGGACGTCTTTGCAAAGTCGCCCTGCGCCATACCCAGCTGATTGGTCACATACGCGTACCGCAGCGCAACCAGCTCGGACTGCGTCATTTTGTCGGTCGTTTTGCCAAATCCGTTTGCCAGCGCGTATGCGTCCAGATTGGTTTGCGTCATGACCACGCCGAGGCTTTTCAACGTTTCGGTTTCACCGGTAAACACGCTTTTTAACTTGACATCGGCCTCGGATTGAGACATATTGTAAAAAGACGCCACATCGCCAGAAAGCGCAGTAAGCGAGATGGCCATGTCACTTGCTGTGCCCTCTGCAATGCCCATGCCGCGTGCCATTGCCATGTAAGTGCTCGCCGTCTGTTTGGCGGCCAGCTTGGACATACCGTACTGCTGGATGGACGTCTGGGCAAATTTCTCTATTTTGTCCGACATGCCGCCGAACGCCGTGTCTACTACGTTTTGCACCTCGGTGACATTGCTGCCGAGCTCCACCGCCTCCGCGCCCAAACTGACCAGTTTGCGGGCGATGGCTGCGATGCTGACCACCTTTGCGATCTTGCCCAATGCGGCTTTCAGACCATCCACACGGGTGGCGGCATTCGAGGCGCCGTCACCGATGTTTTGCAACCCTTGTTTGGCCTGCTTGCCCGCAGACTGCCCGGACGTACCGATGGCCTTAATTTTGTTGTTGGATTTGTCCGCCGCCGTTCCGACACGGTCGACAGCCTTTTCCGCTTTGTTTGCGCCGCCCGCAACGCCGGAGCCGAGCGACGATTTTGCATCATCCGCCGCTCGTTTTGCGGCTTCCCGCAGCTTTTTTAACTCGTCCTCAAATGCCTTTGTGTCGATGACCGCATCAATTACAATGCGGCCGTCTACATGATCCGCCACATAATCACCTGCCCGTCCACAACCGCAGCAAATCGTCCTCGGCATCGGTGTACTGCGTCTGGAAATCGATCATTTTGCGGTTTTCGTTATAAAATTCGCGCTCCCACGATTCCAGTTTTTTGCCCTTGCGCAGTTTTTCGCGCAGCGCCACCACATTTGCGAGCGTGCCGTCCCCTACAGCGTTAAACCACGCCATAAACGTCCACCAATGCACAAATGGCAGTGCACGGATTTCCTGCCCGGCCACGCGGTTTACGTCGGCAACAATCAGCTGCTGATCCTGCTGCCAATCAATCATCTTCGGCCGCTTCGGCGCGTCCGGGTCTTCGGGGCTGCCACAGTTGACAAATTGCGCGAGCTGGCGCAGCAGCTCGGTTTTATCCGTGCTGCTCATCGCGTCAAAATCATCGCAAAACAGGCAACCGGCAATTTCCCATCGCAGCGGTTCCGGCACGTTTTCATTTGTCAGCTCCGCAATGATTTGCAGGATATCCCGAAAGTCTGCATGGATCGCGTGCATCCGGCCGCCAACCGATACGGCGCGCGGGAGTGTCCACTGATCCATCATTCGCCGCGCGCCGCGCGCGCCTGCTGCGCCGCTTGGAGCGCACCGGCTTTTTGCGATTCAACATAGCATTCAAATCCTTCACGGATGATCGGCTCCATCGCGTCGAAAAAGTCGGTAATGACCATATGCCCCGCCCTGTTCGGGGCCATCAGATTTACGCCGTCAAAAATGACGTCAAAATCGTTTGCACCGCCGAACACATATTGCAGCTGCTCTTTGACCTTTTGATCGATTTCTCGCAGGAATCCGAGCGACTTCTCTGCCGAAAAACCGTCCGCAGAAACCGCCGTATTTTCTGCCTGCGCGGCACCCTGCGACAGCTTTGCAATGTACTCATCTCCCAGCTGCTCAATGCGGTGCTGGGCATCAAAAAAACGATGGTATACGTTCGGGTCAGACGGATTAAAGCGCAGCGCATGGCCGTTTACGCTAAATTCTTGTACGCCGGTATCAAAAGAAATCTTCTTCATTTGTGTTTGCCTCCTATACAAATATAAAAAAAGAGGGACGCGCCGATGGCGCATCCCCCAATGCAATTTTTAGGCCGCAGAATCCGCCGTGAACGTAATCGCCCCGGCATCACCGACGGCCGCCGTGCCGGTCTGGCGCGTGCCGCCAAACGTTACATCGATCGGCATGCCTACGGACGAACTGCCGCCGAGGCCGGTCGGGCGTACTGCGCTCGACGGATAGCGCTCAGCAAATGCCGCCGTATTCGCGGTGCCCGCGTACAGGTGCACGACGAGCACATCCATGGATTCCAGCGCAGATACATCCCGGTCGCGGATTGCCGCGTTCCAAATTTTCACCTGTGCCACGTCAGCCGCATCCAGCTCGCACGGGTCAAACGACTGCTTGATGATCGGCTCTTTCAGCGTGGTGTAAGTGTTGCCCAAGATGTCATTCTTGGTTTCGTCGTTCCAATCAAACTCCATCGAGCTGTCCTCGACGCGTTTTCCGATCGGCGACCAAACAGGGGACGAGGTAGTGCCGGTATTCAGGCACAGCAGCAGCATTTTGCGCTTTACCGTCGCGCCCGAAACCGTATTAAAAGTCAAATCGGCCATTGTTTATCAAATCCTTTCACAAAAATTCAAGTTCGTATTGTACGGACAGCTGCACCATGTAAGTGGCTGTCCCGCTGTCATCGGCGGCATAAAGCGCACCGTTTTCGGCTTTGATGCGCTGGTGGCGGCCAAATGTCGGAGCCAGCCCGCGAATGTCCTGCTCTTGCACCCACAATTGGAAATCGGCGATCCAGTCCGCGTTGACCTGCGCCCCGATATCATCCCCCGGCGCGCGCGGAAACACATAATACAGCCCAAAATTGAGCTGATTTGTGACCGTGACATTGCCGATGATATCCGCTTTGCGGCTGATCTCCACCAGCCCGGCCGGAAAAACACCACCGTTGGATGGGATTTGGTCGGTGTAGTCAACGCGGAACGCCGACAAAATATCAAAGCCCGGGAATGTTTTGATCCAGTTCCGCAACTTTGCAAGATTATTCTCGGCCATTGATGTACGCCTCCAATTCCGCCGTCAGCACTTTGCCCTCCGCAGCCCACAACCGGCGATCCCAGTACGACCCGGCGAGCGGATTAAATGTTTTTGTGTAGGTCAGCGGCCGTGTGGTGGCACGCAGCTTCGTGCCCTTGCGGTATCGATACCCTTTGTTTGGAATGTACCCCGGGCCTTTTCCGGTTTTTTCGTTGACCATCACTTTGCCGTAATACAGATATCTTGCCTGCGGCGCTTGCACGACGATTTTTCCGGTTGATACCACCGTTTGATCGTGCATCGATTTGATAAAAGCCCCGGTCTGCTTCGGCATATACTTATCCATCCGCCGCATGACATTTTCTGTGTGATAGCACTGTGCCGCGCCGCCGGGGCGCAAGAGCTGGTAGCAGCGGATTTGATCATTCGGTTTAATTTTTACCGTGATTTTCATCCGCCCACCTCCACATGCACGGCTTGCCCGCGCCAGTATTTTACATCCACGCTCTGCGCCACCACCAGCCCCGGCACCGTCGCCGGAATCAGCGCCGCCCACGCCGCCCGGTCGGCAACCTCCGGGCCCGCGCCCAGCAGGATTTTGTCCCCGACCGAAACGGATGCGGGCATTGGGATGACCAGCAAAAATGAATTTGCTTCGCGGCTGCCGGTCTTGTCCACATTTTGTGTCTTTTTCTGATCGAAAAATGCCCGTGTGTATACCGTGCGGGTGTAAGTCTGTTTGCCGTCCCAGTGATACACCGTGACAGTTTGGTTGCACAGCCGGTAATCGACCGGGCATCCGCTGCGCACGCTCAGCATCCGCCGCACCCCCTGTAAATGTCCAGATACAGGCACGCCGCGCGGTACATTTCGCGTTCCTGCGCGGCCGGAGACATGTCCACGCTCCCCGATGCACTGCCATAAGACACGGACACACTGCCGATGCTGGCCGAGCTGATCGGGCCACCAATGCCGTTTTGCGCGCACTCATAGTAGTATAACGCATCGGCCATCGCACAGATTGCCATGCGCTCACTATCGGCGTCCGGCGCGGTAACAGTGTATATGCGCTTATATCGGGCGAGCTGCTCGGCGGCGCGCCTTTGCAGCCGGTCAAACTGATCGCTGGGGATGGAATCGCCGCCGTAATCGATCTGGTAGTATTGGTACTCAACTGACATAGTGCAGCCCTCCCCCGCGCTTTAAGTCGCGGTCGATACCGTAATCGGGATCGTGGTTTTTTTGTCCGCCAGCGTGATCTTCCCGCCGGTGATCTTGCCGTCGGCATCTGCGGTCAGCACCACCGACGCAATGCCGGACGCTGCATCAGCGCCCAGCACGCGGTTGAAATTTTCGGTGGCGACGGGATCGGTCATGTCCAGCAATCGCGAATCAATTTTAGGCATGTCCCGTCACCGCCTTACGCCTTGGCCTTGTTGTGCAGATAGATGCCCGACAGCTTGTTGTCGTACACGTCCGCGATACCGACGTTGCGGTAGCCAAACTTGTACGCATCGGCGGTCTGGTTCTGGTCCGGCGTGATGATTTTCGGCGCGACGTGCTTTTCAAACTGAATCACGGCGGGTTTGTGAATAATCATAAAGTTGATGTCGCAGCCGGTCGTGGCATTTTTGACGTAGCCGCCCGCCGTCTGGCTGGACGTGGTGCCGTCGTACTGGGTGATCGCAGTGTAAAACCGGGTCTGCGGCACCTGCGTAATCGATGCGAAGCGCGCCAGCACCTCGCGGCTCTTGGTGGTGTCCATATCCTGCACCATGCCGTAAAGCGTCGGCGTGATAAACAGGTGACGATCCTCAAGCGGCACTTCATCCTCGTCCATCGTGGTAATGCCCTTGCGCAGTGCAGCAACCACGGCCGCACCATCCGCCAGCGTGGCAGCGGTCGCGACCTTGGAAATGCCGGTCGTGGACGCATACTGCGCGAACCGGAACGCATCCAGCTCCGGCACCACCTGCGTGCGAATAAACTCGCCCGCCAGCCGCCCGAACGCAATGCCTGCGGTCTCGATATCGTCCATGGTGTCCACTTGGAACATGCGGCCGCGATCGAAGTTGCAAGTGACGGTCTCATTGGTCAGCGTCACGTCGCCGGACACATAACCGGCATTACGCGAGTACGCCGCGAGGCCCTGCATGGACAGCTTGGGGATAATCAACTCGTTTGCGTTGGCGCCAGCCCGCACCAGATCGGCCGCGCCGTCCAGTTTGGCGGTAAGGGATGCCATTTTGTACACCTCGTCGAGGATGGGGACAAACTGTTTAGCCAAAGTAATTGCATTTGCCATAGTAAACTCTCCTTAAAAAATTAGGTTTTCAGCCCGGCGGCCGCGCGAATGGCGGTCTCTTCCGGTGTGTATTTGCCCATCTGCTGTTGCGTACCCGTACCGGCCGCATACGGCGCGGGCGGGTCGCTCTCAAACAGATAGGCATTGTCTTTTTTGAGCGCTTCCACGGCTGCGGCAATGTCCGCAGCTTGGTTTTTGCTGGATCGCAGAGCATCCACGTCCAGCAGCGCGGCAATGGCTTTCGCGCTCCGGCCCTTTGCAGCGGTGATGGCGTCTTTGACGCGTCCGTCAAATGCCATCCCGTCCAATTTGGCCTGCCATGCCTTGTCTTTGTCGGCGAGCTGCCCGCGCAGTTTGGTGATCTCCCCATTCAGCTGCGACATATCCACGCCCTCAAAGGCTTTCAATCCGTCCTGCGCGGTTTTCAGCTGATCCTTGATCGCGTCGTAATCCGCATAGGGCTTTTTGGCGGCTTCCACATCGCGGCCATTCTCGGCCATAATCGCATCGATCACTTCCGACGGCAGCGCTGCATCGCCCACCTTGATGTTCTGCAAAAATTCGCGTTTCATAATTGTCCTCCTGCGCTACGCTTTGATGTCGGGGGTCGCATCCCCGTGCGCCGCAACGTTTTACGCCCATGCTCGGCGAGATATAAAAAAGCCGGTGCCGGTCATGTGTGCGACCTGCATCGGCTTAATTATTGAGTTTTATTGGCTTACTTACATCTCTGCTTTGTGCCCCGTATTACTGCTTACGGATGGCCTTGATTTCAGACAAAGGAAAACCAATCAGCCCCTTGTCTGTCTGCACGGCGATTTCTTCTTCGCCATTTTCGCTGTCAAGTGCTGAAGTGTAAGCGCTCACATGGCCTTGCCACGTTACACCGTCCGTGTCTACCAGAAGTACGTCGTGGCCAAAATATTGAAATAGCGTTGTCATTTATTTTCCTCCCTGCTCGTTGGGACAACATGCGTACCGGATTTGCTGTAATGAATATATGCCCGGTTCGTCGGCGTTTCTTCAAGTGTTTCTGGATTGATGCTGACGCCGATTTGATGATCTACCGTAATAATTTCCTTGTTCGCAAACAAGCCCTTTGCAGTACGCTGAATTTCTCCGGTTCCTGCGTACTGATTCACGATACTTTGAAGCTCGGCGTCACTTACTGTAACATAGCTGCGCCCCGAGATATACCCATCTGCACCTTTTACATGCCGTGCCTGCTTTTCGGGGTTAATGATCAGTTTTTTCGGGTCAGAACGTATCTGCTTCCGAATCGGCAAATCCCGCATATACGCAGCGACATTCTTTTCCTCACTGCCTATATTATACATCGAATTTGCTGCTTTTACAACTGCTTTATACTGTTTATCTGCCGCTGTTCCTTGTTTCGCCGTAAATTCCAACACGTCCGCCCGTTCTTCTTGTGTCCGCAACCCGGCGGCGCGGCTGAATTTCCGGTACTGCGCATTTTGTTGGCCGAGCCGGATTTGGTCAACAAGCAATTTGTCCTTATCTGCGGCGGCATCGTCAACCACAATCCGGCGTTTTTGCTTGCGCATCGCGCGCTCCATTGCGCGCTGCTGCTGCGTTGCCTCATACGTTGTGTAATGTCGGCCGTTGACCGTCACGCCGGTTGCGTTGTCCTGCCGTATCTGCTCAAGCTGTGCGTCGGTGTATTGAGGTTGGCTGACACCGAGCACGATTGGGAATGCGGTGTGCCCGCAGTTCAGCGTGCCGATGCGGCGCACCAAACTGTTGTTAAGTCGCTGGTACGCCGCGTCGGTGTACTGCCTGCCCTGTATCGGCTCATGGTCTGGCGCGGATGCTGCATGCGCGCTGATTTCCCAGCCGTTTGCGCCCATATCGTCGTGATTTTGCTGCGCGATCTGCTCCTGCATCAATCCGAGCCCGCCCATCACATTGCGGCGGACGGCGGCCTCCACCGAAGTGTGCGCGCCGGAATCATAATCGATCACGCGCACGCCCATATCGGCCAGATTTTTTGTTGCCTGCCGCACGGCCGTGTTGGCATCCGCCGCGCCGGAAACCACTTGATTAAATGCAAAATCACAGCATTTGCGGTATGCGTCGGTCAGCTTTGACGCGTGCCCGTGAGGGTCAACAAAGCCGAGCGTCTGTGTGATGTTGTGAAATTGATCATCGGCCATCTTCGTGGCGGCGTGGATGATTTGCTGCACAGTCTCGTTTTGCTCAAGCGGAACGCCTGCGGACAATCGCCGGATGTCATCGCCATAACTGGTTGCTGAGGCCTGTTTCAACAGCCGTTTGACTTGCCGCGCAGATTTACCGGTGCGCTTTTGCAGCTCCTTGCGCAACCGCCTGCGGCCGCTGCCGAGCAGCTCCGCGATGTATATCTGATATGCCGCCGTGCTCGTCATTGATGCCGCCTTGAGTATCCGCAGCGTGATATCGCGCAGCAGATATTCTGTCAGCTCATCGGTAACGGATTCGGCTTTGTCACGGATGGCGTCAATTTCATCCGGTTTGAGCATGCATTTTCCTCCGGCGCACAATATCATCGTAATGCGGTTTTACCCGGATCACGTTCCAATCACATTCTTCCGGCACTTGACCGTAAAAGATCACCCATTCCGGCGCGAGACGCTTCATCATTTCTTCGTAGCCGCGCAGAAATAGGCGCTTGCTCTCTTTGTCGCGCTGCGTTCCGACCGACGATACCGCGACGATGCCACCCACCGGCTCCACCTCTACCGCCCATTATTCAGCACCTCCCTCGTCGATTGTCTCATCATCCGCTTCCGGCGGCATGTAGTCCGCCCGAATCTTTGCCCGCTGCGCGTCCGTGTCGCACGGCAGCTCATAATACCAGCCCAAATACCGCTCCGGTTGGAGCAGGCCAGCATTGACCTGCTGCATCAACTCGCTGTTTTGTTTGTCGCGGTCATAGAGCACGCCGTCACCAAAATCAATCACCAGATCATCCGGGCTATACTGCGCGGATTCCGGCAGCAGGCGATACGCGGCGCCGAGCGCAATGCACATCTGCATCAGCTCGGCCACCATGCTGCGCCAAGACTGCTGGAAATCCAGCACCGTGAGGTTGTAATCCCCGGCGCTGCTGGTGATCTCCGTCGCGGTACGCTCGGCGGCTTCGACCTCCGACAGGATGCCACGTTTCAGCCCAATCAGATTTTCCACACTGCGCAAATAGTCCTGCTTGCGCGCCAAATACGACGATTCCCGCAGCGTCGGCGCGAAGATCGTCACGCCGACATTGTTCGGATCATCATCAATCCCCACAAACAGATCATCGTCAAAATGCTTTTTGCCGTCTGCGCCCATCCGGATCATGTCGGCGGATGCGATGATCCGCGACGCCCCATGCGCAAACTCATCGTTGAGCTGCTGCTCGTTGGTGTTGATGCACCGGATCAGCCCCATGGCCGGAGCGTAAACCGATACCGCATCGGACGAGCCGTCCACCATGTTTTCCGTCGGCGTGCGCAGCTGTGCCATGCCGATACTGCCGATGCCGGGGAGTACCAAATCCGGCTGCAATCCCGCGTACTGCGGCAGAGATTGCAGCGGGATTTCAACGCCCAGCACGTCTGTGTTGACGGACGGCGTGCGAAACAATCGGCTCTCAATGCGCAAAGCGCCATCCGGCAGCACCGTGCGACGCTCCAAAAGCGTATAAGTCATGCCGGATGCGACCGTGCGCTCCGACGTGCCTACGCTTGTAAGCCGTCCGCGCTGGTCGCGCCCGAACGGCGTAAACGCCCGGCGGTCGATCAGCGTAAAGTCAATGGTCTTGTCAGCCCGAATGACCGGTTTAATCAGACATTCGCCGCCAATCAATGCCATTTGCATGGCGCGTTTGCGGTAATTGTCCAGCCTGTCCATCAGACTTTGCAGCACGGGCTTCTGCGCGCCCGCAGCCGTCGCGGTGTACTCGGAAAAAACGGTTTTGTATAATTTGTTTACGATCGTCACCGGCAGCCGCTGGCACGGGTCGGCTTTTTTGTCCGGCTCCGCGCCGAAATATGCCGCATACCATGTGAGGATCGCTGTGCGCATCTCCGTGGATGTGATATCCTTTTGCTGGAATACCTCCTCGATGCTGTGTATCTGGTTACTGCTCGAGATTGCTGCCCAAATTGACATCCGCGCCGCCTCCTGTCTGTATCATGATTTTGCGGCTGCGCATTGCCGCGTGCATGCCCCGGATGTATGCGCGCAGCTGCACAATTTCCGCTGCTTTTTCTCGCAGCTCATCATGCAGCCGGATATTCTCGCCGATCAGCGATTCCCGGCACCATTCGGGCAGAAATCGCTTGTATAACCACCATTTGATTTTGCGCAAATTTACCGCCCCCGCCGACGCCACACCGGGAACATCGCGTAGCACGACGCATCGATGTGGTGGTTGTTGATGTCCGGGTACCCTTGCAGCACCTCGTTTGTTTTCTTGTCGCGCTCATATTCATACTCGGAAAATTCTTTGGCCGTGTCCGGGCAGCGCACCGGATCAATGACAATCGCCGCAAGCGACTGCATCCATTTGTGCCGGTATTCCACACTTCCCGCACCCTTTTCCACAGGCCTACACGGCAGTTCCGCCGCACGGTAATCGCCGATCGACTTCGGCTCGGCAGAATCCGCATATAGGGATTCGTCCATGATGCCTTTGTCGATCAGCATCTGCGCGGTCTGCGCATTGGATGCCCGGCGCGCGGTCAGCTCGTCGAAGATATACAGGGTACGGCGGGCGGCGTCGTAGTGCATCCGATTCCACGCCCACGGGTCGGGGTAATAGCCCCAGTCCACGCCGTTGTAAATACGGTCAAACTGCGCGATCTGCGCGTCGCTGATCGGTTCCAGTTTCAGATTTTCAAATACTTGTGTGCCGGAGCCGATCACTTCGCCCAGGTATTCGTGCCGGTACGCGAGCGGATTTGCGGTTTTGAGATGGTCTGCATCGGCCAAAAAGCGCTCGCCGAGCCATTCGGTCGGCACCTCAAGATATGTGCTGTGGTGCACCCGCTTGCCGGGCTTTGCTTCCAGCGCGTATTGGTTTGCCCAATTGCGCGCCATGGCCGGAGGGTTAAATGATTTGAGCGCCAAAGAAAAAGAGCCGCCGCGAAATAGCGACTGCTCCACATTTCGGATTTCCTCCGGCCCCGCGTATTGGTCTAACTCCTCAAACCACGCAATGCCAATGTAACCAAACGGTACCTTAATCGACTTGACCTTGCCCGGATCGTCCAGCCCGAAAAATAGAATGCGTTGGCCGGTCGGCGTGTACTCGCACGCCATCGGCGATACGCTGGTGCGGAAATACGGCGTCAGCCCCAACGCGTTAATCGCCCAAAGCACCTGCGCATAAACCGATGTGCGAAGCGTATTGCCGACCTTGCGGAACACCGCCGCATGGCAATCCGGGTGCCGAAGCAGCTGCAAAATCAGCTCCACGCTGAGATACGACGATTTCGCGCCGCCACGGCCGCCCTTTTCAACAATCTCATTCGCGGCGCCGGTTTTAATGGCCTTGTGCGTCTCGTAAAAGCTCGGGGCAATGACGGTTTTAAGGGATGTCATCAACGATCGTCACACCCCCATCTTCGGCTTGTTTTTCGGGTTTGTCCGCCCAGCCCTTAAAGTTATTGGACAAGCTAAACATCGCGCCCCGAACGCCCTCATGGTCGTACAATCGGCTCTCTGCATAAGCCTCGCAGCGCGTCTTTGCTCGCGTAACGGAGTCATTAAATTGCTTGCGCCCTTGGTAGTTAAGCAACGCTTGTCTGGATCGGAACCCCAGATACAGCGCAAGCCCCGTAACAGTCGGCGGAACCTTTTTCTGCTCGCACTCGTCAAAATATGCATCAATTCTGGTTTCCATTTCTGCTGCCGTCTTAATGTTGTACGGTCTGGCCATACGCTCACCACCTACAAATAAAAATTGCCGCCGGGAAGAAAGGAGGATAAAGCCCGGCGGCCGAAACAAAGGTATAATCTTTTGATGCCCCAAACCCACCCACCGGATACGTTATGCCGGTACACCAACAAGAGCGCCACGGTCTCCCCGCAGCGCTCCCATCGTAATTATTATACCACTTGATTTTGCCCCCGGGTGATCATCTTACAGCAGCCGCAAATATTTAGCGGCGTGGAACAAAAATCTGCGCCGCCATCGTGACCATGTGGGATAGCTCGCCGTGTACGGATATGGCGATTGATACCGTACGTTGTCCATCACCCCGCGCCGGTACTCGGGCGGGATGCTGTCCAGCGCCCGATCAATGGCCACCAGTTTGCCGTGGATGTGCTCAAGCCGGATCGCTTTATCCTCGACCGGCCGTCCCGGATTGCTTCCGCGCGGCATGCCGTCCGCGGGTGATGCCGACGCGTGCATGATGTCGTTGTACTCCGCATGCAGCCGGTCGTAATCCCGCACGGCGTAGAGCGCTTGGTAGTACACGGCGCGCGGCAGCTTGTAGTCCTTGGGTATGTAATCTCTCATCGTCCCCTCCCCGATGCCGCCAGTATGGCCATCCACAACACCGTGATCATTGCGCCGACAATCATGCCGCCGATAAATTGGATCATGCTGCATCACTCCTCACGCTCAAGTTCTGCGTATAACGTGTTGTGGAATATATAACTCTCGGTGTGCGCTCTCGGCACAATCACCGAGCGGCGTTTCAGCTCCCACCCGGCACGGAGCGCCGCGTTCACCTCGCGGTCAAATTCCGCAGCATTGTCCAGCCTGTTTCTAATTGTCTTGATTTGCTTCATGATATATCGTCCTTTCGTTTTACGCCGTCTGCACAGAAAAAACTTTCCCGCACAAAACTGTTTTCGCATGCGCCATAGTCGCACACCAATCGTCCATATGCCTTGTGGGTGTATTTGCAGGATTTGCAGTGCACCACCGGCTCCACGTCGGCGGCGAGCATGTCCATAACAGACTGCACATTTTTCGCACTGCATCCGTCCTGCATCAATTTCATCAGCACCGCTTCACGCTCAATGTATTCAGCCATTGTCAGCCCTCCTGTTCCACGCTCTGACGATATCATCGTCAGATGCCGCGCAATCGTCCAAAGTAAACACCATATCGCATCCGTCGCAGTAAATCACGCTGTCACGGAAGTAACTGTATGCTTTGTCGAAGCGAACATCTCCACCACAGAACGGGCACCTTTTCAATTCCAACATTTGCACATCTCTATTCACCATCGGTCAATCCTCCACCGTCTCCAACAGCTGCACTTTTTCACAACGGATTTTCCCATCGGTCATGTAAGGCACAACAACACCGGGCAACCATTCCCATTTAATCAACACTTTCCAAATGGGCTTTGCGTCCGGATAATGCGCTTTAACCCATTCCAGCGGTGCGACATTGATGCCACTGCCGCATTCGGTGCAACGATCTGGATTCACGGTTTCAATCAGTTCCGCACCCGGCACAATTTCCCAATTTTTAGGAGGTTTGTATTGTGCACCAATGGCCTTGTACGCAATATACCCGGCATCTGTACGCTCAAAATGTGCGTCGAGGTAATTCACGGCCGACAACAAGCCCTGTGCACCGCTGAGGTCTGCATCGCTGAGGTTTGCACGGCGGAGGTCTGCATAGCGGAGGTCTGCACGGCTGAGGTCTGCACGGCTGAGGTCTGCGTCG
>ERZ808252.511-NODE-511-length-36913-cov-9.429405_pt1 | contig 36913 bp, 30 predicted proteins | sample MGYA00521242_ERZ808252 | MGnify/ENA primary metagenome ERZ808252 (study PRJEB31516, sample SAMN03275581) | gut metagenome | biome: mammalia-associated habitat; material: feces | host: Papio cynocephalus | place: Kenya | collected 2012-08-07 ...
TCAAAATCAAGTTTCATGATACCCAACATTTTCTCTGACTCGTCCATGGCGAGCAACAGTTTGTCTTTCTCCTTGGAAATTAGACTTTTCTTTCTGATGAAAAAGAGTGTGACACGGGACAATCCAACAATCAGAAGCAAAATCGCAAGAATGTACCTCTGACGCAGGATCGTTTTCTCCTGACGAGCAGAGATCACAGCGTGTTTGAAATAATTCGATTGAGCTTTGAATACGGACTGGCAGATCTTTTCCCTGACAAGGAGATTCTGCAATCGGATACTTTCTTCCAACAATAAGACAGATCTTTCAATATTACCTCTTTCTTTTTCGATTTTATAACGCCACCAATGTGAGGAATACGTAGCAGGGTATGCCGACAATCGTTCCAACAAGATTTCGGCCTCCCCATGTCTTTTCAATCTGGCAAGAAGATAAAGCAATCATCGCCAGCAGGAAAACAGCCGCGTGAAAAAATCAATAAAGGAAACCGAACATCCAAAGCGGGATTCGTGCACCGGAACCGATTTCGGTGTCATCAACAGCAAGGTAACTATCCGTTTCGTCTTTGATTTGGTCGAAAGTCTTGCCCGCTCCCCCAACCTCGAAAAGGTATTTTCCGTCGGCGAAAAAATCCCCTTTCTTCGGATACTGAAGTGTATACCGGGATCCAACCTGATTCGCGAAAAAAGTCTCACGGATTGTTCCTATGTCACAAGAACCTCCCAATGCCTGCATCAAGTTACTATTGCCAACGTAGATCTTGTCCGGTTTGACCAGTTTCTTGTAACTTTTCAGTTCAGTCGTCAGCAGATTCAACACCCCGGCCCTGTCCAGAGCATAAAGGATTTTCAGGCAGGAATCCCGCGTGGTTCCCAAAGCCTGACAAAGTTTGCTGATGTTAGGGACGAACGGTACGCTCTCCGCGATGATCATCAACAGTTTCTTTGACTTCTGCACTGTCTCGAATGTCACGTCCTCCACGGCCGGCAAGTCACTTTCTATGGTCTGGGCGACCGTTTCAGCAAGTCTGAGGTGAAAGTCTGCCCCGGATTCTCTGAAATATGGATACATTCCTCTTGACAGATAGTCAGAGAAAAATTTAAGTGGCTTGCATTTCGGCACAATCTCCATGGCAATCTTCACATGACTGCGAAGCAGCTCCTCCAATGTATATGCCGAGAAAGAGGCTATCCCCTCATATTCAAGATACTCCCTAAATGACATATCGTTCAGACTGTACAATGTCTGCCTTCTTGAGAGATCCACCTTTGAATTGTCAATCCGCAACATGGACGAACCGGTGTAGACGATGTTGAGTTTCGGATAATTGTCATACAGGTTCTTAAGGACAGCCGTCCACTCCGGACACTTATGAATCTCATCCAGGAACAGATAATTCACTCCAATAGAGTACAGGTAGTCGGCGAGGTCGAAAATCGAATGCGCGGTAAACCACATGTTGTCCATGGAGACATATAAGGCATCATCCGGATCATAGAAGGTCTCAAGAATATGCTGAAGAATCAGGGTCGTCTTGCCCACGCCCTTCTCCCCCTTAATCCCTAACATGCGCACATCCCAGTTGATCTGGCTGTAAAGATATCTTTTAAAATCCAGCTTAGTCTCAGCAAGTTTCCTATGGTAAACCGTACGCAACGGCTGAAGGTCATTCTCGTTCATGGGCTTTTCTTCTTACAGAGGCAAAAATAGAAATTCACTTTTGCAAAAGCAAATTTAGGCGCATTTTTCACTTTTGCAAAAGTGAATCTTGTCACTCGAAATTTTCTTGATGTGAAAGCGACGATGATTCAGATTCCAGCCGTTTCCCGACGCAACCAGATGGCGAAGAACCGGTCATATACGATGATTTTACCGTTGAATTCATGCACGAAGTCGCGCTTCTGCAGGGCTTTGAGTGCGATGCCCACGCTGCTGGCTGCCGGCAGGCTGTATTTGCGGATGAACTCCTGCGACATCACTGACGATACTCCTTTCTCCTTGGCGATTGCGGACAGAAGAGCTGCTTGATTGGTTGTGAGCGACTTGCAGTAATTGATGAAGGCGTCCTCCTGCTCGTTGATGATGTCCTCGACCACCTCTGCTATGACGGACTTGTCAATGCTCGCACCATTCTCATATAGGCGGTTGAGGATGCTCTGGACATACCATGTCTGGCCATCGACCATGTCATAAAGATATCTGAAGTCTCCATCACCTATCTCAATCCCTTCCTGTTTCAGCCATTTATTCGCAAAAGCCTTATATTCCTTGACATCTATGAGGGGAAGGCTCATTATCTGGGAACTCTGATAAAACGGACGCTTTGCGGACAGAAACATTTCGGACATAAGATGCTGGCTGCTGCCGGCGAATATGAAATAGATGTTCGGCAGGAACTGAATGTAAGAGCGGAGAAGTGCCTCGGCACCTTTTTCGGGATATTCCGCGATCTGCTGAAATTCATCGATTGCGATATATATCCGCTTTCCAGACTGTTTTAGATATTCAAATATGTGTTTCAGGGACTCTTCCTGCCTGTCGGGGGCAACTGCTATGGAGAAAGTCGGGATTCCGGTCAGTTCATCGAATGAAACTGTGGGCCGGAAGTTGGAAAAGAATGACGTGATTTTTCTTAATGCCGCTTGGGAGAATGTATCGACTTGCCCAACAGCCGTTTTTGCCATCAGCTGGATGAACTGGCTCATGTTCCTCGTCGCGCTTATGTCCATGTAGAAGCATCTCGTGTCTGGCTCGTTTTTCCCAATCTGTTCAAAAACATGATGGATGAGTCCTGTCTTTCCGATGCGTCGCGGCGATATGAGTACGACATTGCGTTCATTTGCCAATGCTTTCATGAGCGTTTCTGTCTCTTTTTTCCTGTCACAGAAATACTCCGCGCCCTTGTAGCCATATATTGTGAATGGGTTCTTCAGCCTTTCCATATCATGTGTTACATGTATTATGTTACATGTTTTATGTAATAGCTGCAAAGATAAGGCGTAAATGTCAAAAAATCAATACATCATCAACAAAGGCCTCTGCCAAAAAGGCAGAAGCCCTTATTCGATATATCCTTTCCGTCAGAAGAGGGTTGGTTCCTCGAAGGTCTCGTCATCGTCCGGGAGATCCGGGAGGGCGTCGGTGCCGAGGTCTGAGTCGTCCGGCATCTCGAGCTCTATCGGAGTATCCTGTCCGTCTTCTTCCGGCTTGGTGTCGTCCTCCTTGACAAGCGGCTCTATGAAGCGGACGGATTTGACCTCGCCCTTGGCGGCGCATTTTTTGCCCTTGGCGGCATAGCCTTTCTTGCCGATCCACTCTTCCGCATCGACATCTTCCGGCTGCTTGTCCTCCATCTTCCAGCTGATCTCGTACTGAGGATGAAGATCATCGCTCAGCTCGACCAGATATGACTTCGGATTGTCGGAGATGAAACTCAGCGGGGTGTTGTCGCTGACAACGAATGAGAACCTCTTGACATAGAAGCTCTTGCTCTCCCCGTCCCAGTACAGGGCGGTGAAAGTCTTGTCAGGGTCGAACTTCTCGATGCGGAGAAGGTCACCCTGGTAGCGGTTGACCAGCTCGTAGGAAGTCGTATAGAAGGTTCCGTTGCGGAACACCGCGAGCACCTTGCTGTCCGCCTCGAACTTGCCGAGGTAAAGGCCGTGGGCGTCATCGTTGAGTTTCTGGATGTCAGGATCGAACCAGATATCCTTTCCTTCTATGGTGCTGATGCCCTTGCTGCGGAGAGAGATTTTCTGTATGACGTTCTTGCTGACCAGGTTGCCGCGGGCGGTCTTGCTCTTGATGGCAAGGGTGGAGAAGTCGTATTCGAAACTGGTCTTCTTGAGCTTCGGACGCGGGCGCAGCTGCACGCGGACGGTCTCGGCCTCCCCGTTGTGGTTGGCGGAGAACCAGACTATCTGTGAGCCCGGCTCGCCTGTGGTGATGTCGTACTCCTTGTCGCGCGTCACGGATGTGACGGCGAATCGCTTGGCGTAGTAGATCGATGTCTTGCCCTCGCGGTAGATGACATTGTAGATGGTACGGTTGTCACCGCGGTTGAAGACGTTGACATACAGGAGGTCCTTGCCGAAGAACGCCTTGTCTTCCACCTTGGTGATGCGGTATTTGCCGTCCTTGCTGATGACGATCACCTCGGAGAGGTCGGAACAGTCGCAGATGTATTCGCCCCCGTCGTCTTTCTTGAGACCGATGCCCACGAAGCCTTCCGCGAGGTTGGCCTGGAGACGTGCGTTGTTGTTGACCACCTTGGTGGCGGTGATGGTCTCGAATCCGGCGAGTTCGGTGCGGCGGGGGAAGTCCTTGCCGTATTTTTTCTTGAGAGTTGTGAACCAGTCGATGGTGTAGCGGTCGATGTGGTCGATGTTTTCCTGCACTGAGGACATCTCCTCCTCGATGCTGCGGATCTTTTCGTCTATCACCTTGGTGTCGAACTTGGAGATCTTCCTGACCGGTTTCTCCACGAGACGCAGGATGTCCTCCATCTGGATCTCACGGCGCAGGAGTTCCTGATATTCTTTCATCTTGGCGAACACGTCCCCGATCTGGGTCTCCCAGTCCTTCTGATCCTGCTCGAGAACCTTGTAGATGCGGTTCTCAAAGAATATCCTTTCAAGGGAGGTGTAATGCCAGTCGTTCTCCAGTTCTCCCATCCTTATGCGGAGCTCCTGCAGGAGGATGTCCCGGGTGTGGAAAGTGCTGTATTCCAAGATGTCGTGGACTGTGAGGAACTGCGGCTTGTTGTCCTTGATGACGCAGGCATTGGGGGCGATGTTGTACTCGCAGTCTGTGAAAGCGTAGAGCGCGTCAATGGTCTTGTCCGGAGAGACGTCGTTCGGGAGATGGATGACTATGTCCACCTTGTCTGTGGTCATGTCCTCAATCTTGCGTATCTTGATCTTCCCCTTGTCCTTGGCCTTGAGGATGGAGTCTATCAGGTCGCGGGTGTATTTCCCGTAAGGGATCTCGGTGATGGCGATGGTGTTCTTGTCGATCTTCTCGATGCGGGCGCGCACCTTGACATTGCCGCCGCGCTTGCCCTGCATATACTTGCTGCAGTCGGCGAAACCGCCGGTAGGGAAGTCCGGATACAGTTCATACTCACGTCCTTCCAGAATTGCCACGGAAGCGTCCAGAAGTTCGTTGAAGTTGTGGGGGAGTATCTTGGAAGCGAGTCCGACTCCGATGCCCTCCGTGCCCTGGGCGAGCAGGAGAGGGAATCGTACCGGGAGCTCGGTCGGCTCCTGATTGCGCCCGTCGTAAGAGTTCATCCATCGGGTAACCTTCGGGTCGAACACGACTTCCTTGGCAAACTTGCTCAGCCTGGCCTCGATGTATCGAGGTGCGGCGTTGGAGTCGCCGGTGAGGATGTTACCCCAGTTTCCTTGACAGTCAATGGTGAATCCCTTCTGCCCCAACTGGACGAGTGCACCGAGGATGGACTGGTCGCCGTGGGGATGGTACTGCATGGCCTGACCGACGATGTTGGCCACCTTGGTGTAGGCCCCGTCGTCCATCTTGTACATCGCGTGCAGGACACGCCTCTGTACCGGCTTCAGCCCGTCTATGATGTGCGGTACGGCGCGGTGCAGGATTACGTAGGAGGCATAGTCAAGATACCAGTCCTTGAACATCCCGGAGAGTTTGAACTTATGCGCGTCCCTCTCCAGCAGCCGGTCGTACCTGCCGCTTTCTGCTCCGTTGTCTTCAACCGGTGCCCCTTCTTCCTCGATGATTTCCTCTTCCGTTGTGATGTTCTCGTCTTCCATTGTATTTTTACTCCTCGTATCCGAATTTTCTCAGTTCTTTCCTGCTCTCCCTCCAGTCCGGGTCCGTCTTGACATACATGCTCAGGAAGACTTTCTTCTGGAAGAAGTCCTCCATCTCGATGCGTGCCTGGGTGCCTGTGCGTTTGAGGGCGGCGCCCTTCTTGCCTATGATGATGCCCTTTTGGGATTCCCTCATCACATATATCACGGCGCTGATGTCGTAGCGCTCGGCTCCCTCCTTGAAGCTCTCAATCTCCACCTCGCAACTGTATGGGATCTCCTCCTTGTAGTTGAGCAGGATCTTCTCCCTTATGATTTCCGAGGCGAAGAAACGGAGATTCTTGTCGGTGAAAGCGTCCTTGTCAAACCATGGAGGGCACTCCGGCAGCCTTTCCTTGACCGCTTCAAGCACACTGTCGAGGTTGAACCGCTCCTGCGCCGAGACGGGTATGACAATCGCCCCGGGGAGCTGTTTTTTCCAATAGTCCATCAGTTCCAGGACCTTGGCCTGTGAACTCAGGTCTATCTTATTGAGCACCACGATGACAGGGCAGTCAATACGGCCGAGCTTCTCTATGTATTCCGCGTTCTTGTCGGCGGTCTCCACCGTGTCCGTGACATAGAGGATGATGTCGGCATCGCCCAAAGCCCCGTCCACAAACTTCATCATGTTTTCCTGAAGCCTGTAGCCGGGCTTGAGTATGCCGGGGGTGTCGGAGTAGACGATCTGCCAGTCCTCTCCGTTGACTATACCCATAATCCTGTGCCGGGTCGTCTGCGCCTTTGCCGTCACGATGGAGAGTTTCTCTCCCACCAGGGCGTTCATCAGCGTCGACTTCCCGACATTAGGATTACCTATTATATTTACGAATCCCGAGCGGTGAGCCATTATACGTAAGCTCCCATTTTCAGGATGTTGGCTTCACCTTCGGTGAGATACCTCCATTCGCCTTTCTTGAGGCCTTTCTTGGTGAGCCCCGCGAAGTATACGCGGTCGAGGGCTTTCACCGTATAGCCGAGGGACTCGAAGATACGGCGTACCACCCTGTTTTTGCCAGAATGGATCTCGATGCCGAGTTTGCGCTTGTCGTTAGGGTCGATATATTCGAGTTCGTCAGCATTGACCTCTCCGTCTGTGAGGGTCACTCCGCTGAGAATCTTGTCGAAGTCTTCCTGGGAGAGTTCCCTGTCGAGGGCGACCTGGTAGATCTTCTTCTTGTCATAGGCCGGATGGGTCAGGCGCTCCGCAATCTCCCCGTCATTGGTGAGGAGGAGAACACCGGTGGTGTTCTTGTCCAGACGGCCTACCGGGTATACGCGGGATGAGCATCCCTTGATGAGATCGATTACGGTCTTCTCTGCGTGAGGGTCGCTGGCTGTGGTGACAAACCCTTTCGGCTTGTTCATTATGATGTAGACCTTCTCTTCTCCCTTGAGCCTTTCACCGTTGAAACGGATGTCGTCTGTCTGGACATTGACTTTGGTTCCGAGTTCGGTGACCACTTCTCCGTTGACGGTCACGACTCCAGCCTGTATGAGGGTGTCAGCCTCACGGCGTGAGCATACGCCTGAATTGGCGATGAACTTGTTGAGACGTACAACATCCTTTACCGGAGAATCGAATGCTTCCGTGGCTTCGTTGCCGTTGACTATAGGGCGGCGCTCCAGCATCCTGTTGATGCCCTCGCTCGTTTCCTTGTTGAAATGTGATACTGGCTTCGGGCCTTTCTTTCCGCCCTTCTTTGCGCCGAACGGCTTCTTGCCGAAGCGGTCCTGCCCTCCGAATGAAGGTCTGCCACCTGCCGGACGCGGTCTGCGGTCTCCTCCGAATGACGGCCTTCCGCCTTCCTGACGGTTCTCTCCGTATCCTCCGCGGTTCTCGCCATATTGGCGCGGCCTGCGGTCGGAGTAGCCTCCACGGTTCTCACCGTAGCTTCTTCTTTCGCCGGACGGCCTGTCTCCGTAGTTTCCACGGTTCTCTCCGTATCCTCCGCGGTTCTCGCCATATTGGCGTGGCCTGCGGTCAGAGTAACCTCCACGGTTCTCGCCGTAACTTCTTCTTTCGCCGGACGGCCTGTCCCCGTAGTTTCCACGGTTCTCTCCGTATCCTCCGCGATTCTCGCCATATTGGCGTGGTTTGCGGTCGGAATATCCGCCACGATTGTCATAATGTCCGCCACGGTTCTCACCATAGCCTCTGTTCTCGCCGTACTGGCGCGGCCTGCGCTCTCCGAAGCTGCGCTGAGCTTCTCCGGCATTGTCACTGCGCTCGCTGAAATTGAACTCGACTTTCTCGAAATTTGAACGGTCCTGGTTCTGTACAGCAGCTTTCCTTGGTCTAAGTTTCCGGCCTTCCTTTGTAAACTGGTCCATCACTACTTAAGATTAAAATAATAAGTTATTTTGCCCTCCTGCATGGCAGGCGCGTCTGTGCTCATGTTGAAATGAGTCTGCATCGCCGCGTTTCTTGCGGCTGCGTGGAGGGCCTTGTTTAAAACAGTGGTGCCGTCGCCTCCCGGCACGGCTTTAACCACGTTGCCGTAGTTATCCACCCATATATCTACAACGACTGTGCCGCTTTCCTGCACATTATAAGTCGGTCTCGGTATGTTCCCGACTGTATTGCGGCCGCGCAGATGCGCGTTCGGCTTGCCGTCTGTCCTTCCGTTTCCCGTGTTTCCGTCGCTCTGCCCCGCCTTGTGCCTGTCCGAGCTTTTGTCTGCGGCGTGGGCTGCGGTGAGCGTGGTGTCTTTTTTTGCCATCCCCGGAAATGCCGCTCTCGGATCGAGTTCGGGTTCTTTCGGGGTGTCCGGTGTGTCTGTGGGTACATCCCCGAAGTTGTCCGGTTTCGTCTGAGGGGTGAGGTTCTGTCTGTCAGCGACATCCGGAGACTCGCTCTTCTGTACGAGATTCACCGGATTTGTCCTGTCGGGGTCTTCTGCTCTCGGGGCTGAACCCTTGTATTCCTGTACCGGCACTTCCATATCATCCGAGAAATCGATGAGCATCGTCTTCTCTTCAGGCGGCGGATAGATGTATTTCAGGCCTGTGACTGAGACAAGCGTGAGCGCAGCCGCATGGACAACCACCGTCAGGCATACGCCTGTGAGGGTGGCGATGCGGCCATCACCTGGTCTGCTGTCTCTTTTGTCCTGCATTATTCCGCCTGGGTTGCCAATATCACTTTATAGTGGTTGCGCTTCGCTATGTTCATCACCTGCACTATTTCTCCTACCGGGACGCTTTCATCGGAGTATATGGCGAAGGTAGGGTCTTCTTCGTTCTGGAGCAGGCCCACCAGCTCGTCCTCGACTTCCGTCAGGGGGACGGGGGTCTGGCTGCCGTTGACATGGAAAGTGTAACGGTCGTCTCCCCAGTCCTTTATGGATACGCTCGCGGTGGCCTTTGCCCCTACCTGTCCGGTGCTCTTCGGGAGCAGCAGTTTCAGTGCGTTGGGGTTGACCAGAGTCGAGGTCACGAGGAAGAATATCAGCAGGAGGAACACGATGTCCGTCATGGAGGACATCGAGAAGTTCGGATCCGCTTTTGTGATTCTCCTTAGTGCCATTATCTTACCTCCTTGTTGGCGGCTGCCGGCTCTTCGAGAGCATCCATCAGCTGGATGGTGGCGTTCTCCATATTGAACACGAGGCTTGATACCTTGGCGGAGAGGAAGTTGTAGCCGAAGTAGGCGAGGATTCCCACGATAAGTCCGCCGACTGTGGTGATCATGGCCGTGTAGATACCTCCTGAGAGCAGGGTGATGTCGATGTTGTTGCCGGCGTTGGACATGTTAAAGAATGCCTGCACCATGCCGAGCACGGTGCCGAGGAATCCTATCATCGGGGCGCCTCCGGAGATGGTGGCGAGGTAAGGGAGGCTCGCTTCAAGCTTGGCCACTTCCATGTTGCCGGTGTTCTCCACGGCGGACTGGATGTCTGCCATGGGCTTGCCGATGTGCGCGAGGCCGGTCTCTACCATCCTTGCCACGGGAGTGTCATATTTGGTGCAGAGGGTCCTTGCGGATTTTATCTTGCCCTCATGGATGTAGTCACGGATGTCGTTCATGAAATCCTTGTCCAGTTTGCCCGCCTGGCGTATCTGCCACCATTTCTTTCCGAATATGTAGATGGCTATGATGGAAAGGGCGAGCAGCACCCACATGAGCGGACCGCCCTTGGCGGCCATCTCGATAAGAGAGTAAGACATCTCCTGCGGTGCGGGAACCGCTTCCGCGATGTCTGTCTGGAGCAAATTGAAAAGCATATGTATCTGAATTTAATACAAAGATACTCAAAAAATCGGATTGGAAGATGTTTTATTCATAATCGACACTTGACAAGAACAGCGCGTGCCCTGGCACGCTCTCTCCCGCCGAACATCTCCGGCTGCATCTTTCACGTCCGGAGTCCGGGGCGAGGATGAGTGATGCGAAGTCGTCCTCGCTTCTCTTTCCCCTGCCTACTTCAAGCAGGGTGCCGACTACGGCGCGTACCATGTTCCTCAAGAACCTGTCCGCGCTGATCTGGAACTCCCAATAGAGGTTCTCTCCGCCCGTCTCGATGCCGAAGGTGGATATCACCGGGGTGTACGGCTTCCACAAAGCCCGGCTTACGGTGCAGACGGATGTCTTGACGTCGGAACCGGTCTTCTCGAAGCAACTGAAGTCGTGCGTGCCTTTGAGCAGGGCTGCGGCGCGGTTCATCCTGTCGAAATCCAGATGCGGATAGGTGTACAGATATGAAAACCCCGCCACAAAAGGATCCTTTGTGCGATGCAGAAAATAGGTGTATTCGCGTTGTGAGGCATCGAATCTGGCGTGGAATTCCCCGTCCGACGGACGTATTGATATGACGGCTATTCCGTCTGGCAGGATGGCATTTAATTTGCAGACCAAACGCTTCGCGTCAAGCGCTTCCGGGGCGTCGAAGTGGGCGATGTATCCCACTGCGTTGACTCCGGCATCCGTGCGTCCTGCGCCGGTGACGGCGATGTCGTGCCGGAGGAGTGTCCGCAAGGCGGTTTCGAGAGCCTCCTGGATGCTCGGGGCGGAAGGTTGTATCTGCCATCCGTGGAAGGCTTTGCCGCAGTAGGACAACATGATCATGTAACGCATAATGTTTGCAAAAATAGATAAATAATATGGAAAGTGTAAATATCAGGGAACTCAACGACCGCATCCAGCAGGAGAGCGGATTCGTGGACATGCTCTCCCTGGAGATGGGCAAGGTGATTGTGGGGCAGAAGCATCTGGTGGAAGACCTGCTCATCGCTCTTCTGGCTGACGGACATATTCTGCTTGAGGGAGTGCCTGGACTTGCCAAGACGTTGGCCATCAGTACCCTTGCAAAGGCGGTGGATGCCAAGTTCAATCGTATCCAGTTTACCCCGGATCTGCTTCCGGCCGATGTGACCGGCACATTGATCTATTCCCAGAAAGCGGAGGCTTTCGAGGTTCACAAAGGCCCGATCTTCGCGAACTTCGTGCTCGCGGATGAAATCAACAGGGCTCCGGCCAAGGTTCAGGCCGCTCTGCTTGAAGCGATGCAGGAGCGTCAGGTGACCATCGGTGACAGCACATATCCGCTTCCGGAGCCGTTTCTTGTGATGGCTACCCAGAACCCTATAGAGCAGGAGGGGACATATCCTCTCCCTGAGGCGCAGGTGGATCGGTTCATGCTCAAGGTCGTGGTCGATTATCCGAGCCGCGACGAGGAGAGGCTTATCGTGCGCATGAACAACAGCGGCGACTTCCCGCAGCCGTCCAAGGTTGTGGGTCCGCAGGATATCATCAAGGCCAGGGAAGTTGTGCGTGAGGTCTACATGGATGAAAAGATAGAGCGGTATATCGTGGATATCGTGTATGCCACCCGCAGGCCGGAGGATTACGGCCTTTCGGAATTGAAAGGCTTGATTTCTTACGGGGCTTCGCCGCGTGCCAGCATCAGCCTGTCAATGGCGTCCAAGGCCTATGCTTTCATCAAGAGGCGCGGGTATGTGATACCGGAGGATGTGCGTGCGGTGTGCCCGGATGTGCTCCGTCACAGGATAGGCTTGACGTATGAGGCGGAGGCTGAAAATGTCGTGCCTGAGCAGATAATCGAAAAGATCATAAATGCCGTCATCGTCCCATAGCGCAACTTCTGATCTGCTCAAGAAGGTCAGGAAAATCGAGATCCGGACAAAGGCTCTCTCCCATCAGATTTTCGCCGGTGAATACCATTCTGCCTTCAAAGGACGCGGAATGGCGTTCAGTGAAGTGCGTGAGTATCAGTGGGGAGACGATGTCCGCTCGATGGACTGGAATGTCACCGCCCGTCTCCGTGCTCCTTATGTCAAGGTGTTCGAGGAGGAGCGGGAACTGACTGTCGTGCTGCTTGTCGATGTCAGCCGCTCTGGGCTTTTCGGGACTGCGGTCCAGACGAAACGTGACATGATAGCGGAGATTGCAGCCGTGCTGACATACAGCGCGCTTCTCAACAATGACAAGGTCGGAGTGCTGTTCTTTTCTGACAAGGTCGAGAAGTTCATTCCTCCACGCAAGGGGCGGACACACCTGCTGCGCGTGATACGTGAGATGCTTGAGCTTCAGCCTTCTTCGGACGGGACTGACATCACAGGTGCCCTGCGCTATCTGACCAACGCTCTGAAGAAGAAGTGTACGGCATTCCTCCTGAGTGATTTGCTTGACGTGGACGGGAACGCCGCACCGCGATATGAAGAAGGCCTGAAAGTGGCCGCAGGGCGCCATGACCTGAGCGTGATCAAGGTCCATGACCCCAGGGAACGGACCATCCCGGCCATGGGACTGGTGCATGTGAAAGACAGCGAGACAGGAAAGGCCGCATGGATAAACACGGACAGCCGCAAGGTGCGTGAGGCTTATTCCTCATGGTTCTCCGCGCTCGCGCGTAATGAGACTGCTCTGTTCAACAAGTATGGTATAGACAATGTAGATATCGCCACGGACTCTGACTATGTCAAGGGGCTGATGGCATTGTTTTCTCGCAGATGAGGTCGTTGATTCTGATATTGGCGCTTATGCTGGACGTGGTTCCTTCCGGGCAGGCTTATCTCAAGCCTTTGACACCGAGGGATTCCGTCCTTGTCGCCGACCAGCTTGAATATGGTTTCCAGCTTGACTCCGTGAGACCGGGGACTTCTCTTGCCCTTCAGGATTTCAGCATGGCATCCAATGACACGCTCACTCTTGTAAGGAATTGGAAGATAGATACTCTCAAGAAGTCCGGCTCCGGAATGCAGATCCGGGGCAACATAATAATAGCTCCTTTCGAAGAGGGGGAGTATACTCTTCCTCAGATTGCCGTACGCCGGGTGGACGCCACTGGCCGGGTGGATACCCTTTTGTTTGACGCTCCGTCTTTGGAAGTCTGCACGATGCCTGTGGATACCGCCGCTTTTGTGCCTCATGACATTAAAGGCCAGATGGGGTATCCATTGACATTCAAGGAGATTGCACCATGGATCGCCGCATTCTGGCTTTTGGCAGTGCTTGTCATCCTCGTGGTATGCCTTGTCAAGATGAGGCGTTCCCGCTCATCAGGGGAACTGCAGCATAGCGATGATCCCCCTCATATCGTGGCTCTGCGCCGGCTGGACAAGTTCAGGGGTAATGTATACTGGGCTCCAGAGAAGCAGAAGGCCTTTTATTCCGGCATAACCGATGCCTTGAAGGATTACATAGAGGAACGCTTCGGGGTGGATGCTCCGGAGATGACGACATCGGAGCTTTTCTCCGCATTGAAAAAAGAAAAAGACATAAGCCCGGAACTGTATTCGGATATGCTGCAGCTGTTTGAGCGTGCTGATTTCGTCAAGTTCGCCAAACTTATAGCCACAGATGAGCAGAATGCCGCTGCGTTGCCTGTGGCCGTGCGCTTTGTCACCGGCACGTACCGCACGGAGCCTGAGGAGGGGCGGAAAGAAGATGAACTTTGAGTATCCCTATCTTCTCTGGCTGCTCCTGCTGCCGGTGTTGCTTGTGGCGCGATATGTCTATATCGAGCTTAAGGAACGCCGGCCTCACCTGAGGGTGTCCAAGGCTGAGCCGTGGTTGAGTGGCGGCGGGACTGTGCTCTCTCTGGTCAGGCATGTGCCTTTTGTGCTCCGGGCAGCTGCATTGTCACTGATAATCGTGGCCATAGCGCGCCCGCGTTCCTCCACTGAGGTTGAAAAGCGTGATACAGAGGGTATTGACATAGTGCTTGCCATGGATGTGTCCACGAGTATGCTTGCTCGGGATTTCACTCCGGACAGGCTTTCCGCCGCAAAGGACATAGCCATAGAATTCATATCCCAGAGGCCTTCCGACCGTATGGGCATAGTTGTGTTTGCCGGGGAAAGTTACACCCAGTGTCCTCTGACAACTGACCGTGCCACCTTGATCAATCTGATGAAAGAGGTCCAGACCGATCTCATAGAGGACGGCACGGCAATAGGCAACGGGCTTGCCACAGCCGTGGCTAGGATGATGGACTCTGATGCTCCGAGCCGTGTTGTGATTCTGCTTACGGATGGAGTCAACAATAGGGGAGAGATAGCTCCGATGACTGCTGCCGAGATAGCAAAGACCTATGGTATACGTGTCTATACTATAGGTGTCGGTGCAAATGGCACTGCTCCTTATCCTGTCATGACACCATGGGGGGTTGAGGTCCGGAACATGCAGGTGGAGATAGATGAGGAGTTGCTGAAACAGGTCGCGCAGACTACCGGAGGCCGCTATTTCAGGGCTACTGACAACACTAAACTTGCTGAAATCTATTCTGAAATCAACAAGATGGAGACAGCCCGCACGACTGTGGACAGTTTCCCTGTCTATAAGGAACTTTTTGGTGCTTATGCTCTTGCGGCCCTTCTGTGCCTTGTCGTTGAATTGCTTGTAGGACTTATGTTGAGGAGGTTGCCGTAATGTTGTATTTTGCCAATCCCGGATATCTGTGGCTTCTGCTGCTTGTGCCGGTGTTTCCGATATTGTATGCTCTGGCGAGGTTTTTCCGGCGCCGGAGACTCCGCTCTTTCGGAGATGAGTCTCTTGTGCTTGAGATGATGCCTTCATGGTCCGGAGCTAAAGGATGGTGGCGCACAGTGCTGTTCAGCCTTGGTTTTGCCTGTTTTTCCATAGGAATGGCCCGCCCGCTTCTGGGGGCGAAACTCGTGGAGAGAGAGACCAGGGGGGCTGAGATCGTGATATGCCTGGACGTGTCCAACTCCATGCTTGCGCAGGACTATTCGCCCGACCGGCTTTCGCGTGCCAAACTCGCGATCTCGAAGCTCGTGGACCGTTTGCAGGGTGACAGGATAGGTCTGGTGATTTTTGCCGGAACTTCATTCGTGCAACTGCCTGTCACTACGGATTACGTGTCAGCCAAGATGTTCCTCGGGTCTATTGACACGCATTCAGTGCCTGTCCAGGGAACTGCGATAGGAGATGCCATCCGCACTGCCGCAAAGAGTTTCAGTGCGCAGAGCGAGAAGAGCCGGGCCATCATCGTCATAACGGACGGAGAGAACCATGAGGATGATGCTGTAGGAGCTGCGAGGGAGGCTGCCGAGACCGGGATAAGGGTCTACACTATCGGTGTGGGGACCGTTGACGGGCAACCGCTTAAGATTGACGGGGAACTCCTCAAGGACAAAAACGGGCAGATAGTGGTGTCGCGCCTTGACGAGCCGGCATTGAAGAAGATCGCGGCGGCTGGCGGCGGAGCCTATGTGCATGCGGGCAACGAGGAGTTCGGTCTCAATCCGATAATAGAGGACATCAACAAACTTGAGGATGAGAGGTTCAACTCAGTTGTATTTGAGGAATATGATGAGCAATATATGTATTTCTTCGCTGCGGCGCTCGTTCTGTTTGTGCTTGAGATGCTCGTGGGTGAGAGAAAGCCTAAAAGGAGATGGTTCTGATGATTAGACATAAGATATTTGCGATACTTTTCTTTTTGTCCCTTGCTTTTGCTGCTTATGGGCAGGCTGACCGGCACGATGTCCGGGCCGGCAACCGGAAGTTCCGCAAAGGGGAGTTCAAGCAGGCTGAGGTCGACTATCGGAAGGCAGTCATGAAGGATTCGACTTCGCTGAAGGCGCAGTATAATCTGGCGTCGTCTCTCTACAAGCAGGATGATTATGAGGCTGCCGGGAAGGTGCTGTCAGCAATTCCGGAGGAAGGTGCTCCGGCAAGTGTCCATTTCAATTCCGGGGATGTCGCCTTGAAGAAAAAGGACTATGCGGCTGCAGTGCAGTCATTCAGGAATGCCCTCTTGCTCGATCCGGATGATCTGGATGCCAAGGAAAACTATATTTACGCGAAAAAGATGCTTCAGAATCAGCAGAATGGCGGCGGGGGACAGAATGACGACAAGCAGGATCAGAGGCAGCCTCCTCAAGACGACAAGAACAAGCAGGATAACCAGAATAATCAAGATAATCAGAATCAGAACGACAACAGGCCTCAAGACAACGGCGGACAGCAGCCTCAGGGTGGAATATCTCCTCAGCAGGCGCAACAGATGCTGAAGGCGGTCCAGGCAAAAGAAGATGAGACCCGCAGCAAGGTCGAGAAGGAAAAGGCCGCTCTGCTGCAGTCAAAACAAAAGGAGAAGAATTGGTGATGATGAGAAGATTGATATCAGTTGCGGGCGTATTGCTGTCGGCGTTTATTGCAGTCGCTCAGACTACTGTCAAGGTGCAGGCCCCGAACCTTGTGGGGGTCAATGAGCAGTTCAATGTGATCTTTGTGATTTCCGGCGAGGATGCCCCGTCGGATTTCGAATGGAGCGCGGGGGATGATTTCCAGCTGGTATGGGGGCCGCAGAAAGGTCGCTCTTCGTCAGTGTCCATAGTAAACGGACACAAGAGCAAGACATCCCAAACCACTTACACATATATCCTCATGCCGAAAAAGACCGGACATTTCCGGCTTCAGGCAGCCACGGTGAAAGTCAAAGGTAAGAACTATACTTCTGACATGCCGGAGGTTGAGGTGGTCTCTGACGGGGCGAAGCCGCAAGGTAGCGGTTCCGCGTCTTCCGGTGGACAGGATAGTGGGGCTGCGCAGTCATCCGGCAGTGTCAGTCCGGACGACATGTTCCTGCGCCTTACGCTCAGCAAGCGCAGGCTCATGGTGGGAGAGCCTGTGACAGCCACTTTGAAACTCTATCAGAGAGTGAATATTACGGGCTTTGAGAATGCCAAGTTCCCTGATTTCAACGGTTTCTGGAGCCAGGAGGTGCAGGCTCCGTCCAATATTGAGTTCAAACGCGAGAGTCTTGACGACAAGATCTACAATTCGGCGGTGCTCCGCAGCTGGACTCTCATTCCGCAGAAAGCCGGGGAAATAAAGATCTCCCCTGCGGAGCTTGTATGTCTTGTCAACGTGAGGGCGCAGAGGCAGCCCACCGGGAGTATTTTCGACGATTTCTTCATGGATGACTATCAGACTATCCGCAAGAGGGTGACGACCGACCCGCTGACCGTCACGGTCAGCGCGCTCCCGGCGGGAGCGCCCGCCTCCTTCGGCGGCGGGGTCGGTCAGTTCCGTATCTCCGCGGCCCTTTCGCGCGATTCTCTCCAGACTCATGACGCAGCGTCTCTGGTCATCACCGTGACGGGCAAGGGCAATGTCGCTCTGCTTGAAGCTCCGAAAGTGAATTTCCCTCCGGATTTCGAGGTTTATGACGTGAAGACTTCCGATGTACAGGGAGGCAAGCAGTTCGAGTATCCTTTCATCCCGCGCAGTTATGGCGATTTCACGATAGCGCCGGTGGAGTATAGCTACTATGACATGTCTTCCGGCAAATATCTGACCCTCAAGACTCAGGCTCTGCCTGTCAAGGTGGCGAAAGGCAATGCGCAGTCTGCTTCGGGTGAATCTTCCGGACAGATCGTGCGTGCGCCTTCGGGCAAGGATGTCCGAAATATCGGCAGTGACATACGATATATTTCCACCCGACGCCCGTCATTCCGTCGGGCCGGGACTTTCTTTGTGGGCACTCCGGCGTTTTTTGCCATCCTTGCAGTCCTTGTTCTGGCCTGTGCCGGTCTGTATTTCATGATGCGCCGCCATGCGGCTTTGAAGGCGGATGTCGCGGGCAGCAAGAACCGCGCAGCGAACAAGATGGCACGCAAGCGCTTGGCCCAATGTGAAGAATTCCTCAAAAAGAATCTCTATACGGCTTTTTACGAGGAGCTGCACAAGGCGCTTTTCGGCTATGTCTCAGACAAACTCAATATGGACATCTCCGACATGAGCAAGGAGAACATCTCCGCAAAGCTGGTTGAGAACGGAGTGTCCGAAGCGCTTGCCGCTGATTATATGTCTCTGCTCGATGCATGTGAATATGCCCGATATGCTCCTGCTGACCAAGTCCAGGAGGTGCAGTTGCAGTATGACAAGGCGGTGAGGGTGATATCAGAAATAGATGGTTGTATGAACAGAAACAAGCGTAAAGGACTCGGTGCCGGAGCTGCGGCTGTCGCCCTGCTTCTCGCGATCATGCCGGCCGGAACGGCTCGGGCGGCTTCTGACAATGCTGTGGCTGACTCTTTGTGGACAGCCGGTGCCGCTGCGTATGGAGAGGAAGACTGGGTTGGAGCAGAAAAGGCCTGGGAGGGGATTGCGGATATGGGGCTCGAATCGGCTGACCTGTATTTCAATATCGGCAACGCCTGCTTCCGGCAGGACGACTTGGCGCATTCCATTCTCAATTATGAGCGCGCTCTGCGTTTGGACCCGTCCCATTCTGACGCCCGTTTCAACCTTGAGTTTACCCGCTCCATGCTTCAAGACAAGATTGAGAGTGTCCCCGAGTTTTTCTTGAGCGTGTGGATGAGAAATCTCAGCCGGCTCATGCCTTCGGATGTGTGGGCCGGGATAGGGATCGGACTTTTCGCCTTGGCTCTTGCCCTCGCCTTGCTCTTCCTGCTTGGGCACAGCAGGGCGGCCCGCATGTCAGGCTTTGTCTGCGCTGTCGTGTCTCTGCTTCTTTGCATATTTTCAATATCGATGGCGGCCCGTCAGCGCGCGGACTACTTCCGTGAGGACAGTGCCATAGTCGTGCGCGCCGTGAGTCCGGTCAAGAGTTCCCCGTCGTCAGATTCGTCAAAGGATCTCTTCATCTTGCATGAGGGCACCAAGGTCAAACTTATCGATTCCGTCGGAGACTGGCGCAATATCGAACTCCCTGACGGTCGTCAGGGCTGGATAGCCGCTTCAGACGTTGAGTTGATCTGAAGCGGTTCCGAAGCCTTGCTGTTGGCCCTGTAGTGCGGAGCATAGAGGGATTCGATCTCCACTGACGGAGTCTGGAATATGCCTTCCTGCGTCACGAAGAAGTCTTCAGTGACGCTTGTCTTCTCTTCCGGATAACTGTCGAACCAGTATTCCGTCCTGTCGGCGAGCACGCTGCGGTAGCCTTGCGGGATGAAGTTGACCCATCCCTCGATGCTCAGAGGCCGTGCCACCCAGCCGTAGTGTCCGGATTTCTGCTCCACCGGTCGGAATGCAGCGCATCTCGGAGCTGTCAGCTTGACGAAGCTGCGGTTCTCTGCATTCCATATATTATAGGTGACGCTGATCTTGTCTCCGATATGCAGAATGTCGCCTTCCTTGAGGAGCTTGCCGTCACGCCTGTATTCTCTGCTGACAGTGAATCCGTTGCCTGTGCCCTTGACTTTGGCGAAAGGCCGGCTGATGCTGAGATTCAAGGCTATGACTTTGGTCTGGAGTGTTTGTCCGCTTCCTTTGAGCACGGACGCGAGCGCTTCAATGTATGCAGGGTCGTTATCCCATTGCTGTGTCTCTTTCTGCACCATGATCCATAGTCTGATGCCCTCGGCGATGCTGCCCTGTCCGCATTCTGTGAGAAGGTCGCAGAGCAGTGAGTGGGCGTACAGTTCGCTCTCGAGCAGGCCCCGCCAAGGCATCACGGCGTTAGGGTAGTACATGCCGCCGCTCTGGTGCGGTTCGGCGTATTCTGTCAGGGACAGGATGTCTTTTTCCAGAGACTTGCGCAGTCTGATGGAAGTGAAGGCCTTGACTCCGAAGAAATCTGCAAGACTGTCTCCACCATTCCTGTCAAGCAGGGATTTCAAAGTCTTGATTCTGCGTGCTTTGGCGAGGATGAATCCGTTCAGTCCGCGTTCCCTTGAAGGGACAAGATAGTCTTTTGCAGCTTTTTGGAACTCTTTCAAGTCCATCGCTCCGTCCGTATCCGGTTTCACCTCGGGGAAGAGCGACCTTACATACAGGTATTGTTCCAGACTCAGACCGCCGCACCACAGCGGCCGGAAATTGTCTGTGAGGTACGACCTGTCGAGAAACCTGACCGCTCCCGACAGGGTCTGCCTCAACTCTTCCGGACATCCGTCTTCCATCCCGGAGAGCCTTTCGAGCAGGGTGGCGGTGACTACTGGTGAAGAACTCATCCCCTTGAACCAGCCGAAGCCACCGTCAGGATTGCGCGCCGCGAGGATCTTGCCGGCAATTTCTTCTCTCGCGCTGTCCTCTAGACGGATCGTGTCCGGGAGCTTTGTCAGCAGATGGTCGGCATACAGGGCTTCGCTCAGGCTCAGGACATCATCAGATGATGGTGCGGCAAGAGCCGGGATGGCATCCCGCAGCATCTGGAGAATGCTGATTTCCGACAAGGAAGCGGCTGAACCGTCAGAGTTGACAAATTCCTTACGGAGAGAACGGATGAGAGAGTCTCTGTCAGCCCCGGCCTTCAGGAGGGCCGAGTGTGTCTCGGTGATGGTCTGCACGGCCGGGTAGACCGGAGTGCTGACGAACACCGCGTCCGAACCTGATCCGGCAGAGTCGGGGGTGAAACTTGCCAGAATCCCCAGATTCTCCAGACCTCGGATGTTGACGGGGCACTCGAAGTTGGCGCTTCCTCCTGCCAGAATCTCCAGAGAACCGCATCGTGAAGCGATCTCCTTCCCGTTCCGGTAATCCTTGCTGTCAAATAGTTTGATCGAGATCTTTCCCTTGACACATGAATCACTGCTGTTGGATACGCTCACTCTGGCCACATAGCGGTCCCCATCGTACAGGAAAAGCGGCTCCACCAGGGAGACCTTTACCGGGATGGTCACCGTCATCTCGGCTCGCAGCGCGTTGTTGTGCATCTGTCTGTCGTGGGCGAACAGCTGCACATAATATGTCGAGAGCTTGTCGGAGTTGCGGAAGCTGAACTCGATCTTCCCGTCTTTATCCGAACGCAGGAACGGCTTCCATGCCACGGTGTTTGCGAAATCTTCGCGTACTGTGACGGCTTCTCCGTCTGTTGAGGCTACCTCTTCCGCCAAGTCATCGGCTGCGTTGGCGCTCATGGCCTTGGACATCATGGGAGCTGCTGCCATCTCGTAGTTCATTGCCCCGCCTCTTCTTCCGTATCCGCGCACCATATACCCGAAGCTGTCGCCATAGTTGCCCGGGGTGATCCTGAAAACGATGTCCTGCGTATGCCGGACGGCCGCTCTTATAGGATTCCACCTGTTTGCGCGCAGCGTCTCTGTGGCGGCATCGAAGATGGTGGCCGCGCACTCCACTCCCGGCAGGGTGGTGATTTCAAATGTGTACTTTGTGCCCGGGGCTGTGGTGTCAAGGAAACGGCTGAAACTCAGAGGGAAACTGTGCTCCTGTTTTTCCTGCCTGATGTCCCGGCTATAACTGTAGCTGGTCTTGTCCTTGAACCACAGCACCTTGATGCTGAGCTCCGAAGGGTACTCTTTCTTTCGTGCAAAATGGATTGTCTTCAGTGAACCTTCCTCTCCTTTGATGCCTTCAAACTTCACTGCCTGTCTGTCGAGAAGTGTGCGGCCGTTGCCATACAGCTCCGCTATAGCCCAGACCGGGCCGCAGGTTGAACCGATCTGCAGGTCAAGAGAATCCGTAGACGGCTCCTTGAAGAAGCTGGTGAACTCATCATGGAGGGCATTGTCGGAGTCCGGGGCATAGAGGATCATGGTGTGGTCGAGACCCTCGACTTTTTTGCCGTTGTCCGATACTGCACTGCAGCGTGTGTCGAGGAGGTAGAGGCCGGGTTCGTCCAGCTTCACATCGACCGCCTGCCCGGCCAGTACGGCCCCGGATGATACGGTCTTGCCGTCACGGGTCAGGGTATAGCCGCAATCCATTGACGGATGGGTGATTTCTCCATCCTTGCCGTCACATTTGATGCTGAAACTGAGCTTGTCCGTACTTATGATGCTGCCGTCCATTTCCTGGCCCTTGATGGTGAAGTTTCCCTTGGATATCCCGTTTATGCTTGCAGTGGCATTGAGGGAAGATCTTACGGTGAGGCTGCGGGTGAATTCAAGGGTCTCGCCCGTGGCATCGCTGACCTTGACGGTAATGGCATAGTTTGACCAGCTCTCGGCGTCAGCTCTGAATTTTATCTCGAATCTCCCGTCCCGGTCAGGGGCGAGCGTGCCTTTTTCGACAGTGGAGCCGTAGCGGCTTATGGTGTAGCCGGCCTTGACTTCCCCGAGTTCGTGGCCCGAATAGGCTTTGATGCAGCCTTTGATGCTGACCCCGTCTCCAGGGAGGTATATTCTGCTGTCCTTGTCCCAGCTGAGGGTGAAACTCGGTGTCACGAATTCGTCCACCAGTATGGATGTGCTGCACAGGTGCTTGGTGCCTTGGAGTATGGATATGGAATATAGTCCGCCCCGGGCCATCTTTTCAAGGATGAATTCCCCGGCGGCGCTGCCGTATTCTCCGGTCACAAGGCTCTGTCGGCTGATTTCCTTGCCTTCGGCATCTTCGAGTACTGCTGTCAGCTGCATCCCGGCATCGGCGGCTTTGTATTCATGTGTCCCGTTGTACAGGATGGTCTTGAACTGCACCGTCTCATCCGGCCTGAAAGCTGAGCGGTCAGTGAGGATCATGCAGTGCGTTTCCTCTTCATGGATTTCGTCTTCGTCATCGAAGTCGCTGTCGAAGATGCTCTCAGCCGTTATCCGGTGTTTGTCGCTTTTGTGCAGGCGGCCGTCGCTGTCCCGATAACTTGCCTGCACGCTGTAGCCTATCCTTTTGTTGCCGATCTTGTCCGAGAGTTCTTTTGGAATGGCGGTGAATCCGTCCTGGCTGATTTCGGCAAGACCTATGGAACTGTCATTCCACAGGAGGGTGAGAGTGTAGTGCTCCAGCGGCTTGCCGCTCATGTAGTCCGCCACATAGATTCCGAGTCCGTCCGAGTTGCTGCGGCTTGCGATGGACAGGGTGTATTTGGTGAACTCACCGCTGTAACTTGTTTTACCTGAGTAGCAGCTGATCTCATAATCCCCGTCATCCATCTTCGGGAGCGCTACCCGGACAGTGTCGAAGATATGGAAACTCTGTACTGGATTATCGACACGTGTCTTGAACACTGTCTTCTTGCCGTTGCTGATCTTCAGTGTCGCGCTGCTCAGGTTGCTGAGCGTGATTATAGCTTCTCCATCCTCTATTGACGAACTTATTTCTTTGGCTGTCAAGTTCTTTATGATGATGTCCGGCCAGAGGCAGCAACTGGCGAGCAGTTTGTCCGTACCCTTCAGGGATGTGGCTTTTCTGCTTGTTTCCCGGCAGTCGTCATACAGCCGGCGGAAATCTTCAGATTTGCCCGTGCCCTCGTCTTCCATCTTTCTGAACCGCCTGTAGAGCAGCCAGCTTTCTGCCATGACTCCCACGGCATCGCCGTCGTGCTCTGAGGCCAAGCCTCCCATCTGATCTTCTTCTTCTCTTGATTCCAGTTCCGTATAGCGCACAAGAGCACCGAGCGGATATGTCCCGCCGTATGTCTGATGCATGAGCGCCGAGACTGCCGAGTTGTCCACATTCCGTGCGAAAAGGCGCCATAGCGCATAGTCATAGTCGCTGGACAGAAGCTGCGGAAGCACACTCCCATACGGGTATTGGGAGATGCGGTAATCATTGGTCCAAAACTCCGGGTTTGAGGAAGATTTGAGTTTGGACTCGTTCGCCCTTATGTATGAAATGAGGCTGTCGGTCTGGTCGTGTCGGCCGTCATATATTATGGCTACCGGTTCTCCGAACCTGTCAAGATCACGGTCCATCTGCTCTTTGAGCTCTTCACGCAATTTCCAGTTGCTCTGCGCGCGTACTTGCACGTATTTTTTGCAGGCATCGTAGTAGTCCCAGACGAGGTGCTCCGCCTCCGCCCGGGTTTTGATCTTTTCGAGGATTTCCGCCTGTTGCCGGGGTCTGTCGGCATTGGCGGCGATCCGGTATTCCGCCCATAATGAAGTCAGCCTGTGATCGTCCATGTCTCTGGCTTCGGTGGTCATGATTGTTGTCATAGCAAGTAAGAGGGTGTAGATTATGTGTTTCATTCCGTTCCTTTTTCTATGTGAGAGATGCATTCGGAGACTACAAAGTTGCTTCCGCCCACGTAGACCAGGCTTCCCGGGATTTCTTCGGCATCGTGCTGCGCAGCCTCGACACCTTCCGCCACGCTGCTGAATGTCTGCCTGTCAAGCCCCTCCGTCATGCGGTACAGTTCATCCACGGGGAGTGAACGGCTGATTGCCGGAGCGACGAGGTAGTATTTGGCCTGTGGTGGCATGAGAGGCCTGATTGCTTGTATGTCCTTGTCGGCCATTATCCCGTATACTATGAAAAGAGGCCGTCCACTGTCTTGCAGGTGACTGAAATTCATGCGCAGCGCATCCGGGTTATGGCCGATGTCGCAGATTGTCTCCGGGTCATCGCAGAGCTTTTCCCAGCGTCCGCGGAATCCAGTGATCTTTCCGCTCTGCGAGATGGCCGCTTTGTCGGCTTCGACCCCGAGTATCTCAAGGGCCGCGAGTGTGGTGTGCAGGTTCTGCTCCTGATACGGGCCGTGCAGGTCAAGTCCGAAATCTTCTTCGGGGAAGTCGTCCGCAAAGAACAGCGGACAGTGCACCTCTGCGGCTTTCGCCTCGAATACCGGGGCGGTCTCCGTGTCACGGGAGGCGACAAGGGCCGGGACTCCGCTCTTGAAGATCCCCGCTTTCTCTGCGGCTATCTTGGCGCGTGTGTCCCCGAGCATGGCGCAGTGGTCAAGGCCTATGCTGGTGATGATGCTGAGTTCCGGGATGATTATGTTGGTGCTGTCCAGCCTGCCTCCGAGACCGGTCTCGATCACTGCGATGTCCACTTTTTCATGTGCGAACCAGCTGAAAGCCATACCGGTAGTGATTTCGAAAAACGACAGGCCGTCCATCGGCGCGCTCTGGAGGAAATCCCACACATATTGCTCGCTCACCATTGACCAGCTGCCGTCCTTTATCACTTTCATCCTCTCTCTGAAATCGATCAGGTGAGGAGAGGTGTACAGGCCGACTTCGAGGCCCGATGCCGCGAGCGCCGCTGCCAGCATGGAACTCACGGAGCCCTTGCCGTTGGTGCCGGCTATATGGATGGTCGGGTATTTCCGCCAAGGCTGTCCGAGCGCATTGTCGAATCTTTCCATCCCGGCCAGCCCCGGCTTATATGCCCCCGGTGTGAATCCGTCTTTCTGGACGGAGGGATGTTTTTCGAAGAGCTCAGCGATGAGCCTGTCATATCCTGCCTTATCGAATTCCATGATTTTCTTTTTCACCAAAATTAACTAAATTTACGCACTAATACTAATCTGAACTGGCGATGTCGAAAACGGCTGAGGCTCTGTATTCTCAATATGTCATCGATGGAGTGAGGCAGGAATGTACTCCGTTCCAGCTTCTCCGGCCGCTCTGCGCGAATGTCCTGCCGGCCGGGGCCGGCGAACCGGGCCTATGTATAATCGATGAGACCGTCGATCCTCCCGTGGGCGGATTCGACCTTGATTCTGCGGATATCCGGGATTGTCTTGCCCTCGTGCGTCGTGCGGAGCGTACTGTGCCGTTCGAGTATATGGACTCGTACACCCGTTTCCGCCTGGCTCTTTCTCTTGAGGATGCGCTCTGGCATCGCGGACATTTCCGTCTGGGGGATTTGGAACTTTCCGTCTCTTGGCAATGGAACGATGACCATGTGGGGCGGATGGCCTCTTTTTATGCTTCAGTGCGGGCGGCTGCCGACTATGCTGATTCGCTTGGAATAAGTTTTTCCAAGGCATCACTCCGGAGAGGAAGTCCGTGCAGCTTGTCTGTCCGGGTAGGCATAGACGAACCGGCTTCGGATGAGGAGGTGTTCATACAAGAGCCTTTCCGAACCGAGAATCCTAAGTTGTCCCGGTCGCGCGCGTGCCGGCAGAGCCTTGTCCCCGATCCGGAGAGCTGGGTGATATACATTCCGTTTGACACTGCCGATTTCCGTCTTGGCGGTTCCCTCCTTTCCCAAGCTGCCGGGATCGGAGGCGTTCCTGCGGACATCAGCGATGCGGACTGCTTTATTGACTGCTTTGAAGTCGTGCGGGAGTTTGTCGAAGACGGCCTGCTGCTCAGCGGGGAATCTGTCGGTGAAGGCGGCTTGTTGACGACCCTTGACAAGATGACTTCTGAAGAATGCGGGCTTGAGGCTGACATATCGGCTTTGATGCATTCTTATCAGGAGAAACATTCCTTGCGGCCGCTTTTCTCGGAAGTCCCCGGGGTCATCGTGCAGATCCGGGATTCGGATTTTGATTATCTCGATGCCGAGCTTCTGCTTCAGGATGTCGCCTATTTCCCTTTGGGCCATCCTTCTGCCGAAGTCCACGGGGTTGAGGTGAAATGCTCCGAGAAATCGGGAATACAGACTATATTGGAATCCCTGATGCGCAACGCGGAGGGGGAAGACTAAAACATAATAACACTATGGGCAAACCGAAAATATTCGTCTTGGATACCAATGTCATCCTGCACGACTATCGTGCACTGCGGCATTTTCAGGACAACAATATCGTCATCCCGGTCGCGGTGGTGGAGGAACTTGACAAGTTCAAGAAGGGCAACGACGCCCTTGCATTCAACGCGCGCGGCTTTATGCGTGAGATTGACCGTATTACGGAGGGCAGAAGCTTCGGACGCGAGGGCCTGCCTATCGGGAGGGGACTTGGCCTTGTCAAGGTGGAGCCCAACCACCCGTTCCGGGAGGAGTACTCGCAGATGTTCGTAGACGACATCCCCGACCACAGGATACTTGCCACAGCAATGTGGGTGCGCGACAACCATCCGGGAACTTTTGTGGCTCTTGTCACCAAAGACGTCAACCTCCGGCTCAAAGCAAAGGCGGCCGGTATGGAGGTACAGGACTATCTGACCGACAAGGTTGAGGAGCAGCGGCTGGAAAACTCCCTCAAGGAAGTTCAGACCAGGACTCTCCCCGCCGGGCTGATGCAGGAGCTGTGTTACGGGCCGCAGACCTCGCTGCCGCGCGAAGCGGTGCAGAAAAGTGAACCGGCCCCGAACCAGTTGTTCAAGTTCAATTGGGAAAACGCTGCTGGGAATCCGGTCTGCGCAAGATATGATGCCGGAAGTGACAGGGTGCTGTTGATAAAGACCCGGGAGGCGTACGGCATACGTCCGCGCAACGACGAGCAGATGATGGCTCTGGACGCCCTTCTCAACAGGAAAGTGGAACTTGTCTCCCTTACGGGAGGGGCCGGTACCGGCAAGACCCTGCTTGCCCTCGCAGCCGCTCTCGAGCAGGAGAAAGATTACGAGCAGATCATCATCTCCCGCCCGGCAGTCGTGCTTGGAAGTCAGGAGCTCGGCTTCCTGCCCGGTGACCAGAAGGCCAAGATGACCCCGTTCCTCCAGCCTTTGATGGACAACCTCAATGTCATCAAGGCCCAGTTCCGCCCGTCTTCAAGGGAGGCGCTCAGGATCGAGAGCATGCTCAGCCAGGACAAATTGGTCATCGAACCTCTCGCCTATATCAGGGGCCGCAGCCTGGGCAAGTGCTACTTTATTATAGACGAGGCACAGAACCTGACCCCGCATGAAATCAAGACCATCATCACCCGTGCCGGAGAAGGAACCAAGATGGTCTTCACCGGAGACATTTTCCAGATCGACCAGCCATATCTGGACCAGTGGTCCAACGGCCTTACGCATCTTGGCGAGAAGATGGCCGGGCAGAAGATATTCCAGCATGTCTTCCTTCGCAAGGGGGAGAGAAGCCGCCTCTCGGAGTTGGCGGCAAAATTGCTGTAATCGCGAATTTGTGATAAATTTGCATAATCAATTGGAAACAGTTTTTTAGGAATAATATAAGTATGTTTGAAACGAAGAAAAGAGTCTATTGCTTCGGCGGCAAGACCGCTGAGGGTGACGGCTCGATGAGAGAGCTCCTGGGAGGAAAGGGAGCCAACCTGGCCGAGATGAGCAAGCTCGGCATGCCGGTCCCGGCAGGATTCACCATCACAACAGAGTGTTGTGCCGAGTACTATGAACTGGGCGGCGGCTACACCGAAGACCTCAAGATGGAGGTCAGGGCCGCCTTGAATGCAACCGAAAAACTTATGGGAAAGAAATTCGGCGACCCGAAAGACCCGCTCCTCGTGAGCTGCCGCTCGGGTGCCAGGAGTTCGATGCCGGGAATGATGGACACGATCCTCAATATCGGCCTCTGCTCCGAGACTATCCCGGGAATGATTGCGAAGACGGGCAACCCTCGCTTCGTGTATGATGCCTACAGGCGTCTTATAATGATGTATTCCGATGTCGTGATGGAGAAGGCAGAAGGCATAGAGCCGGCCGACGGTCAGGGCATACGCCAGCAGCTTGACAGGATGATGGCCGAACTCAAGGAAGCCAAGGGCTACACCTCAGATACGGAGATCACTGCCGATGAACTCAAAGATCTCTGCGAGAAATTCAAGGTCAAGGTCAAAGAGGTGCTTGGAGTCGAGTTCCCCGACAGTGCCAAGGCGCAGCTCTGGGGCTCCATAGGAGGAGTGTTCAAGTCATGGAACGGCAAGAGGGCCATTGCCTACCGCCGTATCGAGAAGATCCCTGATGACTGGGGCACTGCCGTGAACGTGCAGTCCATGGTCTTCGGCAACATGGGTGAGACTTCCGCCACAGGTGTGGCTTTCTCACGCAACCCTGCCACCGGAGACAACAAGTTCTATGGAGAATGGCTCATCAATGCTCAGGGCGAGGACGTGGTTGCCGGTATCCGCACCCCTAACCCTCTCAACGAGGCCACCAAGAATGAGCACAACAAGGATCTTCCTTCTCTGGAGAAGGCCATGCCAGAAGTTTATGCTGAGCTTGATGCTATCCGCAAGAAGCTTGAGATGCACTTCCATGATATGCAGGACATCGAGTTCACCATCCAGGAAGGAAAGCTTTGGATGCTTCAGTGCCGTATCGGCAAGCGGACAGGTATCGCCGCTCTCCAGATGGCGATGGACATGCTTTCCGAGGGCATGATCGACGAGAAGACAGCTGTGATGAGGGTTTCTCCTGCCCAGCTTGACGAGATCCTCCATCCTGTGCTCAACGCCGCATCCGAAAAGGCCGCGAAGATGGTGGCCCGCGGACTTCCGGCATCTCCGGGCGGAGCCGTCGGCACGCTCGTGTTCTCTTCCGAGGCTGCCATGAAGGCTGCTGAGGCCGGCAAGAAAGTGATTCTCGTCCGCGAGGAGACATCTCCGGAGGACATTCAGGGCATGCGTGCATCCGCCGGTATTCTGACCGCTCGTGGAGGTATGACATCCCACGCGGCTCTGGTGGCCCGCGGTTGGGGCAAGTGCTGCATCGTAGGCTGTGAGTCAATGATTATCGACCTTGACAAGAAGACAGTCAAGTTCGGTCAGGACTCCAAGACCTACAAGGAGGGCGACTGGTTCTCCCTCAACGGCTCCAAGGGTGTCGTATATGCTTCCAAGGTCGATACGATGGATGCGAGCGAGAACCCTGTGTTCCTCAAGTTCATGAATATTGTGGACAAGTACCGCCGTCTCGGTGTGCGTGCCAATGCCGACACCCCTGAAGATGCTCAGAAAGCCTTGCAGTTCGGTGCGGAGGGCATCGGCCTGTTCCGTATCGAGCACATGTTCTATGGCAAGAATTCTGAGACTCCGCTCGCGAAGCTCCGCAAGATGATACTCTGCAACACGGATGCCGAGCGCAAGGCGGCTCTTGAAGAACTTGAGCCGTTCATCAAGGCTTCAGTCAAGAGCACTCTGCGTGTCATGGACGGCAAGCCTGTCGTGTTCCGTCTTCTTGACCCGCCGCTCCACGAGTTCGTGCCTAAGACTGAGGAAAAAGAGAAAGAGATTGCCAAAGAATTGGGCATCAGTGTCTCTGAGGTTATCAAGAGAGGCGAAAGCCTCCACGAGGTGAATCCTATGATGGGACTCCGCGGCGTGCGTCTGCATGTGACATATCCGCTTATCGCCGAGACCCAGTACAGGGCTATTTTCACTGCGGTGGCTGAACTCCAGAAGGAAGGCTTTCATCCTCAGCCGGAGATCATGATCCCGGTGACCGTTTCCGCCCGCGAGCTCAGTTTCCAGAAGGCTATCTGCGACAGGATCAAGGCCGAAGTTGAGGCCCATTACGAGCAGAGCATCAACTATCATTTCGGCACGATGATCGAGATCCCGCGCGCGGCTCTGACCGGTGAGAGGATGGCCCGTACCGCAGAGTTCTTCTCATTCGGTACCAATGACTTGACCCAGATGACCCTCGGGTTCTCACGCGATGATGTCGGGACGTTCATGGGCAACTATCTCGGGCACAAGATTCTTGATGCTGACCCGTTCCAGACCATCGACACCAAGGGTGTCGGCAAGCTCGTCGAGTATGGTGTGCAGTCAGGCCGTGCAAGGCGTGCTGATCTCAAGTGCGGCGTCTGCGGCGAGCATGGCGGAGATCCTGATTCCATCAAGTTCTTCAGCAAGATCGGTATCGATTATGTGAGCTGCTCTCCGTTCCGTGTGCCTATCGCCCGCCTCGCAGCGGCGCAGGCCGCCATTGCGCAGAGCTAGCGAGTGATTTCAATATAATGCAGAGAGGATGACCTTTTGCCGGGCCATCCTCTTCTGTTTTATGGGTGAGTGCTGTTGCTCATTAATTCATCGCGTCTGCAAGGAGCTTTTCCAGATCTTTTTTGAGCAGTTTGCCTTCGATGGAGATGAAGACGCATTCATCCGGTTCTGTGGCGGTCATCACGAAACTGGTTATAAACTCCCCCTCAGGGACGATGTAGATGCGGACACGTTCGCCGTCATCTTTTGCTTCCATGAGAAGTTCATACTTGCCTTTGCTTATCATCTTCTGTGCATCTGCTGCAAGGGCTTCGTTGATTTTAGGATTTTCGCTGTCGATCAGATACATCCCCGACATTTCCTTGATATAAGGGGAGAGGTTTATGTCCCCGTCAGGCATGTCTATGTCCGGAATACTTCCCATGAGCCTGAACATTGAAGGGGAGATGTATACGGCGCTTACGTTCTTCTCGTCAGAGTATTTGTTGTAGATTGATTTTCCGTCCTGGGCAAGTGCTGCGATGCTGATGAGGAGCAGAGTTGCGATTATGCTTATCTTTTTCATGATGATTTTTTATTTCTTGTTGATGTTTTCTATTATTTGAGATGCCTTGCTGGTCTGGGACAGGGCGGCATCTGTCAGTTCCCTGCCTGTTCCGATTTTGCTTGAAATATATCCGAATGTTCTCTCCAGTTCCGCATAAGCAGCTGCCGGGTCGTCGAAGGTGTCGGCTGGCATCCGGTTGGTGTTCTGATAGTTGACTCCGACTATCAGGGCTGCGGCTACGGCCGCTGCGGCGGGGGCTATGGCGAATTTCCAGCTTGGGCTTCTGCGTGTGGATTTTACAGTCTGGGCAGCGGTGAGCGCGTCCTCAATCCGTTTTCCGAGATTCTCCGGCACTTTTACTGAACTGTCAGACAGAATCTTCTCAAATTCTTCCGGGCCAAGTTTTTCTATGTCTTCTATGCGTTTCATATTCTTTCTATGGCTTTTCTGATTTTTCTTCTCGCGTTGCTGAGATGAACCCTCATGCTGAGCTGGCTGAGGCCTGTGCGTTTCTGGATTTCTTCGTAGCTGAGGTCATCAAAGACTTTCAGTTTCAGAACGATACGTTCGCTGTCGCTGAGTGAGGACATCTGCTTTATGGCGGCGTCTATTTTCTGGCGTTCGCTCATCCTTTCATCCTGAAGGCTGTCGTCCGCCGCCTGCTGAGGTATCTTCTCCTCTCCCTCCGGCCGGTATCTGCGGAGGCGGTCGATGCAGATGTTGCGCAACAGGCTGATGCAGTATGCTTTTGGAGCCCTTATCGTGTCGAGAGCATCCCCCGCGTCCCACAGTTTTAGATACAGATCCTGCACTGCGTCTTCCGCATCGACCCCGGATTCCAGGATATAGAAAGCCACTTTGTACAAGTCGTCCTTGAGCGGCAGGTAGTCCTGTGTGAATCTTTTGGGGGTCATTCTGCGGTGGCGACAATCTGTCCGATCTTGTCCATGTCGATTGTACCGTACAGGCAGAGCAGGGTTCCGTCATCCGGAGAGAACAGAACAAGATCCTTGACTTTGCTTCCGTCACCGGTGACGTATCCGTAGATATAAACCGAATCCTCGTCATCTTTGGCGGACATCAACAACTCCACTCCCTCAAGCAGCTTGTTCATCCTGCGGTTGAACTTCTCCTTGACTTTGAGACTGCAGTCTTCATAGTCAACTATTGTCATCCCGTTGATGGATTTCATGGCATCGAAAGCGGCTTTTGTCTGTTCCCTTTCCTGCCTGTCCATGTCATCATCGTAGGCGCTCATTGCTCCCGCCTTCCTTATGATCGATGTCATGAACCGTCCCAGATTGATGCTCTCGAACTCGTCGTAGTGTCTGAAATCATTGACGAGGGCATTTATCTCTTTGCGCGGGACTTTCTTCCCGCTGTCCTGTGCCTGGCAAAGAGCCATACCGGCAGTCAGGATGAGCATTATCAATATCAGTTTCTTTTTCATTTCGTATGTTTTTATTGTCGTTTTCTTGACGCGTCATATAATAGACGGACAAGTCCCGCGAATGTTAAGGGCAATATACAAAAAAAGAAGACCAGATTTCCTCTGGCCTTCCTCATCTGTCAAAATGACCTCTAATACTTATTGAGCGGCACACCTGCCGTCATCTGGTTGACGCGGCGTTTGATGCCCTCGAGGGTCTTGGTGTGGGCATCGAGTTCAGCCTGCTGCTCGGCAGTCGGGACTTCGCCTTTCTTCAGGCTGAGTGCCCCCACATGCTCCGCGCAGGAGGTGAGCGCCTCATCGATGAGCCCGACGATCTCCACCATGTCTTTCTCTACGTACCCTCTTGAGGTGATGGCCGGCGTACCGACGCGGATGCCGGAGGTCTGAAACGGCGAGCGTGTGTCGAATGGTACCATGTTCTTGTTGACTGTGATTCCCGCCCTTTCAAGCTGGGTCTCGGCTATGCGGCCGGTGAGCTGCTCGAACTTGCCCCTCAGGTCAACGAGCATGAGGTGGTTGTCTGTGCCGCCGCTTACAATCTTATAGCCGCGCTTGAGGAATTCATCGCTCATGGCCTTGGCATTGGCTATTACCTGCTTTTGATATTCCTTGAACTCCGGCTGGAGAGCCTCGAAGAATGCTACCGCCTTGGCTGCGATGACGTGCTCCAGCGGACCGCCCTGTACTCCCGGGAATACGGATGAGTCAAGGATTTGGCTCATTTTCTTCACGACTCCTTTTGGAGTCGTCCTGCCCTGTGGATCATCAAAATCTTTACCGATGAGGATGACCCCTCCACGTGGACCGCGCAGTGTCTTGTGGGTGGTGGAAGTGACGATATGGGCGTATTCTACAGGGTTTTTCAGGAGACCGGCGGCGATGAGCCCGGCTGTATGGGCCATGTCAATCCAGAGGATTGCCCCGACCTTGTCCGCGATTTCCCTCATCCTTGCGTAGTCCCACTCTCTTGAGTAGGCTGAAGCACCGCCGATGATGAGCTTCGGCTTGCATTCGAGCGCCGTCTGTTCCATCTTGTCATAATCGATGAGCCCGGTCTCTGGGTTAAGCCCGTATGCTACGGCATGATAAAGGATGCCGGAGGCGTTGACTGGAGAGCCGTGGGTCAGATGCCCTCCCTGGCTGAGGTCCAGCCCCATGAAGGTGTCTCCCGGGTGGAGGATTGCCATTATCACTGCCATGTTGGCTTGGGCGCCGGAGTGCGGCTGCACGTTGGCCCATTCGGCATTGTACAGGGTCTTGAGGCGGTCGATTGCAAGCTGCTCAATCTGATCCACCACTTCGCAGCCGCCGTAGTAGCGCTTGCCCGGATAGCCTTCTGCGTATTTGTTGGTGCAGATGGAGCCCATGGCCTTCAGTACCTCTTCGGTGACGTAGTTTTCGGAAGCGATGAGCTCTAGCCCTGACTCCTGACGTTCCCTCTCCTTCTTGATAAGGTCGATTATTTGGATGTCCTGTTTCATATTTTAGTGTTTGAACGGGGGCAAATATAATGATTATTTCAGTACCTTTGCCGCGTGTCAGACAGGAAACTCAAGAATATCGAACTCGGACGCGTCAAGCCGGAGCAATACAGAAATCTTCCCCCTTCCGGAGCTGTGGTGGTTCTGGACAACATCCGCAGTGCGCACAATGTGGGGAGTGCTTTTCGAAGCAGCGATGCTTTTAAGGTGGACAGGATCATGCTTTGTGGCATTTGCGCGTGTCCTCCATCAGCCGAGATACACAAATCAGCCCTCGGAGCGGAGAACAGCCTCCCGTGGGAGCATTTCGATGACACCATGCAAGCGATCGGACGGCTCAAGGAGGAAGGCTATATAATTATAAGTATAGAGCAGACCGAAAAGGCCGTCTCTCTGCAGGACTTCTGTCCTGAGAAAGGCGGCCTCTACGCTTTTGTCTTCGGGAATGAAGTGGACGGTGTGCGTCAGGATGTCGTGGATGCGTCGGACTTTTCGCTTGAGATTCCCCAGTTCGGCTCCAAGCATTCACTCAATGTGTCCGTCTCCGTCGGCATCGTCCTCTGGCAGTTCCGTTCACGTCTTATCTGAACAGTCTGTCCCGCTTTGACATTTTGTCACTGGCACGGACATTGATTCTTATCGGCCGTCCGGCTGATTGCCGGATAGACAAAGAATAATATTTAAAACGATAACATCATGATCAAACCATTAGCAGACAGGGTCCTGATTGAGCCTAAAGAGGCTGAGACCAAGACAGCGGCAGGTATCTACATCCCTGATACAGCCAAGGAGAAACCACAGCAGGGTACGGTTATAGCAGCCGGCCCGGGCAAAAAGGACGAGCCGATGGAAGTCAAGGCAGGGGATCAGGTGATCTACGGCAAATATGCCGGTACCGAGGTGACTTTCGAGGACAAGAAGTATCTTATCGTTAAGCAGTCCGATATTCTCGCTGTTCTGTAATATAAATATTGAATCATTATGGCAAAGGAAATAAAATTTGATGTTGATGTCCGCTCCAAGATGAAGGTCGGTGCGGACTCACTTGCAAACGCGGTCAAGGTCACTCTTGGGCCTAAAGGTCGCAATGTTGTGATTGATAAGAAATTCGGCGCTCCTCAGATCACCAAGGACGGCGTGACTGTAGCCAAGGAGGTAGAGCTTGAGGATCGTTTCGAGAATATGGGCGCGCAGATGGTCAAGGAAGTCGCTTCCAAGACAAATGAGCAGGCCGGTGACGGTACCACTACCGCGACTGTTCTCGCTCAGGCCATCATCAACGTCGGTATCAAGAATGTCACCGCCGGGGCCAACCCGATGGATCTCAAGCGCGGTATCGACAAGGCTGTCGCCGTCGTGGTAGATGATCTCAAGAAGCGCAGCCAGATGGTGGGAGCTGACTACTCCAAGATTGAGCAGGTCGGTACAGTGTCTGCCAACAACGACGTGCACATCGGCAAACTCATCGCTGATGCCATGTCAAAGGTAGGTAAGGATGGGGTCATCACCGTTGAAGAGGCCAAGGGTACTGAGACAGAGGTTAAAGTGGTTGAGGGTATGCAGTTCGATCGTGGCTACATCTCTCCTTACTTCATGACCAACTCTGACAAGATGGAGGCTGATCTCACTAATCCGTCCATACTCATCTGCGACAAGAAGATTTCTTCAATGAAGGATCTCCTTCCTATCCTTGAGCCGGTTGCACGTGAGGGCAGGGAGCTGCTTATCATTGCTGAGGATGTTGATGGTGAGGCTCTTACAACTCTTGTTGTCAACAAACTTCGTGGCACGCTCAAGATTGCTGCCGTCAAGGCCCCTGGTTTCGGCGACCGCCGCAAAGAGATGCTTCAAGACATAGCCACTCTTACGGGTGCTGTGGTAGTCTCAGAAGAGAGGGGATTCACCCTTGAGAACACCACTCCTGACATGCTCGGCAAGGCCGAGAAGGTGACGATCACCAAGGAGAACACCACTATCGTGGGCGGTGCCGGTGCCAAGGATGCCATTAAGGAAAGGGTGGATTCCATCCGCAAGCAGATCGAGGCCAGCACTTCAGACTATGACAAGGAGAAACTCAAGGAGCGTCTCGGCAAACTTTCAGGTGGCGTGGCCGTCCTTTATGTGGGTGCAACCACTGAGGTCGAGATGAAAGAAAAGAAGGACCGTGTAGAGGACGCGCTCAATGCGACTCGCGCTGCAGTCGAGGAAGGTTATCTTCCAGGCGGTGGAGTGTCATACATCCGTGCGGCAGCTGCTCTCGAAGGCCTTAAGGGAGACAACGATGACGAGACGACGGGTATCCACATTGTAGCGAAAGCCATCGAGGAGCCTCTCCGTCAGATTGCCAGCAATGCCGGTGTTGACGGTGCGGTCATCATCCAGAAGATAAAGGAGGGCAAAGACGATTTCGGATACAACGCACGCACTGGTGAATATGTCAATATGTACGAAGCCGGAGTCATCGACCCTACCAAGGTCTCACGTGTGGCTCTTGAGAATGCGGCTTCAGTAGCAGGCATGTTCTTGACCACAGAGTGTGGCATCGTTGACATTCCGGAACCGGCTCCGGCCGCTCCTGCGATGCCTGCCGGCGGGATGATGTAGAGATAAACACTTTTATAATGTAGCAGCTCCGGCTGTGGGGATGGCTTTCGGGTCATTTCCGCAGCCGGAGTTTTCTTATATAATATAGGTGTGCTATGTCGGCTGAAAATTTTCTTTAAAAAAGT
>ERZ808252.516-NODE-516-length-36794-cov-31.945453_pt1 | contig 36794 bp, 26 predicted proteins | sample MGYA00521242_ERZ808252 | MGnify/ENA primary metagenome ERZ808252 (study PRJEB31516, sample SAMN03275581) | gut metagenome | biome: mammalia-associated habitat; material: feces | host: Papio cynocephalus | place: Kenya | collected 2012-08-07 ...
GCAACGGCATCACCGTTCCGGCGCAACGGGGTGGCCGTTCCGGCGCAACGGCATCACCGTTCCGGCGGGACAAGGTACCGTTTCCATCCTCTACACGATTAATTAACTCCGAGGGACGACAAAGGCTCCCCTAACATTCCGACACTCGCTTCGCACGCGCCGCCCCTCCAAAGGTAGGGACCGCAGCCCCCTGCGGTCCGCCTCGCCTCCAACCCAATGGCAAGAACAGCGGCCCCCTGCCGCCCATCGCCCCCACACAGACCGCGAAGCGGTCAATCTAAAAAACTGTTCGGCCTTATTCGTGAGCGGAATCCGCGAAAGCCCTTGACGGAGTGTTAGCGACGTCTTTTGTTGCTCATCGGAGTTCCTTCTACTCGGAGTTATTCCTCTCACAGAGCTACGCAGAGCCCCCCATCTCCATTATCTTCCCTACACGGTTAAATAATGATCGACTCTCCTTCCTGCAAAAGCGGGTAGGGTCTTGAACTCGTCAGGGCCGGCGCAAAATCGCCCGAATAAGCGCCAGATGGTTGCGCAGCGAGTCCTTGAACGGACGAAAGTGGCTTTCGGCATTGTTCTCGAAGTAGACTTTCCGGATGGGGACTTCGCGGACGCGGTCCGGCAAACGCCGCGCTTCGAGGAGCATGACCTGCTCGTAATCGTAGCGGTCGCCCGGCAGCTCGCGCAGGCGGGGGATGATTGGGGCGGGAATGCCGCGCAGCCCCGTCTGGGTGTCGCTGACCTTGAAACCCAGCAGCAAACGGAAGAGGAGTCGGGACCAGCCGTTCCCGAGCCGACTGCGAAACGGCGCTTTTGCGTCCGCCCGGCGCACCCCGAGGACGATTCCGCCGCGGCAGTTTTTAAGCGCCGCGGCGACCTTCAGGACGTCTTCCGGCGCGTGCTGACCGTCGGCGTCCGCCGTGACGGCGTCCTCGTCCGGCTGAAGCACGGCAAAGGCCGTCTTCAGCGCGGCTCCCTTCCCGCGGTTGACGGGGTGGGTCAGAACCTGCGACACAAGCGGGCGCACCGCTTCGATGATGTCCCGTCCGGCGGACGAACCGTCGTCCACGAGCAAAATGCGTGCGAAATGCGGACGGAGTGCCTGCACGAGAGCGACGAGGCGTCCGTTCGGATTGTAGGCGGGGATTATCAGTGCACACGCCATCAGGTCACCCTTCGAGTGCAAAATAAAAGACCCCGCATTGCCGTAGTGCAGAACCCCCGGAACCCTCTATTCCAAGTGGGGACGCGCAGTCCCCTTTTTCGAAACGTCGGTCGAAGAAATTTCTGCCGTGTCCGCGAACAACACAGGGCCCACGTCGTATTTAGCTGGCGCGCACCTCCACGCCGGGAAGCGCCTTCAGGGCGTCAACGATGCGCTGGAAGACCTGTCCGACTTCGGCGTCCGTCAACGTCTTTTCGTTCGAGCGGAACTCGAGCGCGTAGGCGAGCGAACGCTTGCCGTCCTTGAGCGCCTTGCCTTTGAAAATATCGAAAAGTTCGATCTTGACGAGCTCGCGGCCACCGTTCTTTCGGATGACCGTAACGAGCTGTTCGTGCGTGACGGCCGGCTCGACGACGAGCGCCACGTCGCGGCGCACGAGCGGGAACTGCGGCACCGGACTCAGACGCCCGACTGCCTTCGTATTTTTCAAGAGCGGCTTCAGTTCCAGTTCGCACAGCGCCATCTGCGTCGTCAGGCGGTAGGGGTGGCGCAACTTCGCCGAAAGCGCACCCAAAACGCCAAGCGGACGGTTGTTGAGCTTGACCTGAAGCGCGGCGCCCTTCGCGAACGCCGGATGCTCCGCCGGAACGAACTCAAGATGGCCCGCATGCAGACGCGCCACGAGTTCCGAAACGACGCCCTTCATCCACAAAACTGACTCTTCCTCCGTGACCGCCGCACGTGTCCGCAACGCTTCGCGTCCGACCGGACCGAAGAACCCGAGCGCGAGACGCTCCGCTTCGGACGGCTTGCCGCCCTTGTTGGAGAACACCTTGCCCACCTCGAACAGCAGCGCCGAATCGAGCTGGCGCGCCGCATTGCGCCCAAGCGAACCCGTCATCTGGGGCAAAAGCGAATCGCGCATCACGCCATATTCGACCGACACGGGATCCGGAATGACCAGCCGGTCCGCAGCCGCGCGCGTATCGAAGTCGTCGAGTTCCTTGCGGGACAGGAACGAGTAGTGCATCGCCTCCGTGAAGCCGAGCGCGAGACAGAGTTCGCGCACACGCTCCTTCGCCTCGAAATTCGCCTGCGAAAGATACGAAATGCTCGGCGCGGAAGGTAGGGTGTCCGGAATGTTGTCGAGCCCGTACTCGCGCGCGATTTCTTCCACGAGATCGGCTTCGAGCGAGAGATCGTACCGCCAGGACGGTATGCCGAAGGCAATGGACTTCTTCTCCGAATAGGGGCCTGTCTCGCGCGCGGTCAGGCCGAGCGCGACGAGAATCGCCACCATGCGGTCGTTGGGAATGTCGATGCCGATCAAACGCCGCGCCCGGTCGAAGTCGAGCGTCACGTCCGGATTCAGAGGTTTCGGACGGTTGTCGACGTCAATCACGCCGTGCGCAATCTTCGCCGCGCCGTATTTCTGCAGAAGGTGCGCCGCACGGCGGCTGGCGAAGTCCGCGAGATCCTTGTCCACGCCGCGGATGTAGCGGTAGGACGATTCGGACGCGAGTCCGAGTTTCGTCGCCGTGAACTTAGTCGACGTCGGCTCGAAAAGCGCGCTTTCGAGAACAAGCGCCTGCGTACCCTGCGCGACGCCGCTCTCTTCTCCTCCCATGATGCCTGCCACGGCGTTGGGGCGCCGCGTATCGCAAATGACCAGCATGGACGGATCCAGCTTGCGCTCGACGCCGTCCAGCGTCTTCATCGTTTCGCCCTCACGCGCATCGCGCACGACAATCGTACGATCCGCGAGCTTCGTATAGTCGAACGCGTGCATCGGCTGGCCCAGCTCGAGCATGACGTAGTTCGTCACGTCCACGCACAGCCCGAGCGCCCGCACGCCGCAGAGTTCCAGTCGCTTCGCCATGAGTTCGGGCGAGGGACCGTCCTGGACCGCCGTCACCACGCGCGCCGTGTAGCGCGGACACCGCACGGGGTCCTCCACCACGACCTTGACTTCGTCGTTCACGTCGCACGTCTCTTCGGCGAAATCCACCGCCGGCATCTTGAGCGGACGTCCCAGAAGCGCCGCGTACTCGCGCGCAATGCCGAGGACGGAAAGCGCGTCCGGGCGGTTCCATGTCACCTCGACATCGAACACGGTCTCCGGCTTTTCGCCCGGCACTGCGTCGCGCACAAAGGCGCCCGTGGGCGTTTCGGGCGGGAACTCGATGATGCCCGCGGCTCCCGAGCCGATCTGCAGTTCCTTTTCCGAACAACACATGCCGAACGACTCGACGCCGCGCAGTTTGCCCTTCTTGATCTTGAATCCGCCCTCGGGGATGATCGAGCCAATCTTCGCAAAAGCCGTCTTGATGCCCTGGCGCATGTTCGGCGCGCCGCAGACGACCTGCCAGGTCTCCTTGCCGTCCGTCACCTTGCAGACGTGCAGGTGGTCCGAGTCGGGGTGCATCGCGCACGCCACGACCTCCACCACGACGAACGTGTCGGCGAGCGGCGCGCCGCCAACCGTCTCAATCGATTCAACCTGCAGGCCCGCGCGCGTCAGACGCTCGGCGAGGTCCTTGGGGGCGATATCGTCAATCTTGACGAATTCATTCAGCCAACTGAGCGGAAACTTCATTGTTCTTTCTCTTCTTTCTTCTCTTCAGCCTTTTTCTCTTCCGCGGGGGTCGCGACCTGCACCGCGGCGGACTCCGCCGCCGGCGAAACGGGTTCCGCCGCGGGCGCGGCGGCCGGTGCGGATTCCGGTTCTGTCGAGGCGGACGGCGCCGTCTGGGCGACCGGCGCCTTCTTGCGCCATTGCGGACCGTACTTCGGGTACTTCTCCACCGGCGAATAGGCGCCGTTGACGTACGCGACGACATGACCCGTGGAAACGAGCCAGTCCAGATGCTTGGCCGATTCGGCGTCGGGCGCGATTTCCTCGCGCAGGGCACACGGATGTTCCGCGACGAAGTTCGCCACGCGGGCGAGCTCGGGGATCGCGTGGGCCGCGTCGAACGGCTTGTAGGAGACGCTCGTCACGAACTCGGGACCGCGCGCGTCGTTCGCACGGAAGAAGTTGAGCTTGCGGTGGTACAGCGCGCCGCGCAGGGCGAAACACATGCCGCGCGGCATGCGGTGCTCGTCCTCCAGCGCGAAGCGCGCCGCGCGCGCCAGAGCCCGAACCGGACTCTTCAAGGCGCGATCCGCCGTGATCATGAGAACCTTCGGATTGTCCATCAGCGGCGCGAGGAAAGACTGGCGGAACGCGCTTTCGGCCTGCTCGCGCGTCAGTTGCGGCGCGTCTTCGGCCGCGCCCTTCGCCACGTAGACCGTCTTCTTCGTCGCGCTCTGGCGCCAAGCCTCGATGGCTTCGGGGTCGCGCACCATCTCGAGATGTGCGCGGTACGCTTCTTCCGTCATGTCCGGATAGCGCGTGCGGATCATCTCCTGCACGCGGTTCGTGAAATCATGGATGTTCGGCGGACCGAGCACGACGCCCGAAAGGCCGCATTTCGCGACGCACGGAAAGTTCCCCTTCGGCGGCTCGCACGCGACCTCGCGCGTTTCGTAGTAGTCGCCCAGATGCGCGGCAAGGATGTGCGCGACAAGCTCTTCCGCGCTCAGCGCGGCGAATCCGCACGCCTTGCACTGGTGGAACGGCCGCGGCGCCGCCTCGCCCGGCTTCACGTTCTTCGGCGCGACGCGCAAGAGGACGGATTCGGGATTGTCGAGGAAGAAACGCGCGAGATCCTTGAATTTGTACGCGTGCGGATCCTGCTGCAGTTTGCGGATGATGGTTCCGAGCGCGCGCGTCTCGGGCAGAACCTTCACCTCGAGCTCGAGCTGCGGCTCTTCGGGGCGCACGGGACCGCGCATCGGGGCCTCGCGCCGGTCGCCACGGGCAAAGGGCTTGCGCGGACCGAACGGCTTCTTGCCGCGGTCGGCTCCCCGCTGGGGACCGCGCGCCGCGTCCGCCGCGGTCTCCTCCCGCGCCGGGCGCATCTTCCCGACCGTGACTCCCGCGTCCTTCTTCGCCCAGTCGGGCGTGAAATCGAACGCGCCAAGATCCAACTTTACCGATTCGTCTGTGCTCATACTGCTCTAATTATAACATATTTTAGCTCGAAAGAGGGAGACTTTTTCATCCGCGCACATAGGGATTGGACTCCCGCTCGCGTGCGATCGTCGTGCAAGGACCGTGCCCGGGAACGACCTGCACGTCGTCCGGAAGCGTCATCAACCGCGCGAGGGACCGCTTCAGCGCCGGATAGTCTCCGCCCGGGAAGTCCGTACGCCCGCAGGAACCCGCGAAGAGCGTGTCGCCCGAAAGGAGCAGTTTCGCGTCCTTGAACCAGTAGCAGACGCCGCCGGGCGTATGGCCGGGCGTCTCGATCACGTCCACGCCGGCGAGTTCGCGGCAGTCGCGGATGTTCCGCGGCACCGGCGCGAGGGGGTAGTCCGGCGGCATCTGGTTGCGGGGATCGCCGAACGCCGGCGCGTCCGCCGGATGCACGTAGACGGGCAAATCGGGGTGCGCCCGCTGCAGGGCGGGAATCGCGCCGATATGGTCGAAGTGGGTGTGCGTCAGCAGGATGGCCCCCGGCACGGCGCCCTCCTCCCGGACGGCCGCAAGGATTTTTTCCGGTTCATCCCCCGGGTCGACGATCCACGCCGTATTGTCCGGCCGAACCGCCACCATGCAGTTGACCTCGAAAGGTCCGACTATCACAAGTTTGAATTTCATAGGACTACCTCGTCTTTCTCGCTTGAACGACCCCTTTGAACGCCGCGCGCGGCCGGACGCGCGCCAGAAAGCGCATGTTCAGCACGAGCGGCAGAACCGAAACCGCGTTGGCCACGCCATCCGAAATCGGCATGCACAGCCAGATTGCCAGCGTCTTGTTCGCCATGAAGTGCGGCAGGAACCAGATGACCGGCAGCAGACAGACGCCCTGGCGCAGGAGCGAAAGCAGGATGGCGGTGCGCGGGCGTCCGATGGACTGGAAGTAGGTCGAGGACACGATATTGATGAAAATGCACCAGATCATGAGGTTCGAAATCTGCAGATCGCGCGCCGAAAGCGCGATGAGCGCCGGCTGGTCGCCCGAGATGAAAAGCCGCGCCAGCCACGTCGGAAACGGCGGGATGACCTGGATGACAAACGCGATCGTCGTCAGCGCGGCGGTGACATACAGCCCCAGCACAAGGGTCTGGTTGACGCGCATGAAGTTGCGCGCCCCCCAATTGTAGCCGATGATGGGCTGCAGGCCCTGCTGGGCGCCCAATATCGGCATCATGATGAGGATGAGGCAGGCCTGGAACACCCCGAGGGAGGCGATCTGCGCCGTCCGCGCCGCTTCGTCCGGAACCCAGCGCGTAAAGGCTATCTGCAGCGAGACCGTGATGAACGCGCTCAGGATCTGCTGGAAGAACGGCGAAAAGCCGATGCCGAACGGACGCCAGACGAGCCCCTTGTGGAAGCCGATGCGCCGCCAATCGAGCCGCACGGCCGTCTGCCCCGTCCAATAGTACCGCAGCGCCCACAGACACGAACAGAACATGGAGATGTTCGTCGCCCACGCCGCGCCGGCGACGCCCATGCCGAAGCCGAAGATGAAAATGGGATCGAGAATCAGATTCAATCCAAAACCGACGACCATGCAGAGCATGGAACGGAACGCCCCGCCCTCCGCGCGCTGCATGGCCGAAAGCCCGAACGACAGGTGCGAGAAGATGTAGGCGAAAAGGAGAATCTGCAGATATTCGCGCGCCGCGGCATAGGCGCCCGGCGTCACGCGCGCCGCGCCGCACCAGGCGAGAATCGTATCGAGATTGAAATAGACGAGCGGCGTCAGCGTCAGAAACAGGAGAAGCTTGAAGGCAATAAGCTGGCCGAGCAGCTTCTCGCAGGCGACCATGTCCTTCGCGCCCAATTTGATGGAAAGTATCGCCGAATGCCCCGCCCCGATCAAAACGCCAAACGCCCCGAAAAGCAGCGTGAGTGGCATCGCGAGCGTGAGCCCCGCCATCGCGTCCACGCCGCACCCCTGCCCGATGAACACGCGGTCGACGACCGAATAGAAGGCGTTCAGGCTCATCGCGACCAGGGCCGGCCACGAATACTTCAGCAGAAGCCGCCCGAGCGGCCCATGGTCGAGTTCGTCGAGTTCGCTCGGGGTCTGGACAGACGCCGCCATCAGAAAACGATCGCCGTCTTGGGAAGCGCCGCGCGGATGCGCGCCATCTCGTCCGCCGGAAGCCCGAGTCCGCCCAGCTGAAGCGCCTTCAGGGAGCGCCAGGCCGACAAATCAGGCGGAAGCTTGCGGATGTTCGTGCGGTTGAACGAAAGGAAAAGCAGACCTTCCTTGCGCGCGAGCCAGTCCGGAATCGCAGTCAGCGGGTTGTCCGAAAGCTCGATATCCGTCAGCGCCGGCAGGTCCTTGAGCGTCTCCGGCACGGTCGTGAACCGGTTCCGCGCCAGGTAAATCCGCCGCAATTGCGTGAGCGCGGCCAGGTTCGGCAACGCCGCGAGGCGGTTGGAATTGAGTCGCAACCACTTGAGGTTCGTCAAGGCGGCGACGGGGTCCGCGTTCGTCAGGGCGTTCCGGTCCAGGTTGAGATAGACAATCTTCGACGCGTCCAGTTTCTCGTCCGCGAGGTCGCCGAGACCGCGATCCTGCAGATAGACGTGCGCCCCCTCCGGCACGGCGCGCGCCGCGTCGGAAGGTTCGTCGAAGCAACCCGCGCACGCCGCGAACGCGGCGAGCGCAAGCGCTTTCAGGACAAGGCCGTCCATTACTTCGCGGCCGCCGCCGCGGCGATGATGCCGGCGAAAGAGTCCGCCTTGAGCGCGGCGCCGCCGATGAGGCCGCCGTCGATATCCTTCTTCGCGAGGAGCTCGGCCGCATTGCCCGGCTTCATCGACCCGCCGTACTGGATGCGGACCGTTTCCGCCATCTCGGCGCCCACGAGCTTGGCGAGCGTCGCGCGGATGAGCGCGTGCACTTCCTGCGCCTGGTCGGGCGTCGCGGTCTTGCCGGTGCCGATCGCCCAGACCGGCTCGTAGGCGATGACGAGCTTCGCGCAGTCCGCCGCGGCCACGTCCTTGAGACCGACGTTCATCTGGCGTTCGATGACTTCGTTCAGCTTGCCCGCTTCGCGCTCTTCGAGCGTCTCGCCCACGCACACGATGGCCGTCAGACCCGCCGCAATCGCCGCGCGCGCGCGCTTGTTCACCGTCTCATCCGTCTCGCCGAAATACTGGCGGCGCTCGGAGTGGCCCACGATCACGTACTTCGCGCCCGCGTCGAGGAGCATGCCCGTCGAGATTTCGCCCGTGAACGCGCCGTGGTCTTCCCAGTGCACGTTCTCCGCGCCGATGGCCACGGCCGTGCCGGCCGCCGCCGCGACCGCCGCGGGAATGTCGATCGCCGGCGTGCAGCAGACGATGTCCACGTTCGCCATATCCTTCGTCGCCTCCGCGATCCCCTTGACAAGCGCCGCGGTTTCGGACGGCTTGACGTTCATCTTCCAGTTGCCAGCAATGATTTTCTTTCTCATTTTCTTTCCTTGTGGTTGTTCGTACCGGCCGTGGGCCGGAAATCAAAGTTCGTTCTTTTCCTGTTTGTCCGCCTTGCGCGTCTTCGGCTTGAAGGCGCGGTATTTGACGCCCGCCTCGCGAAAGAGGTGCTTGACGGAATCCAGGAACGCGTAGTCCCCGCCGTAGACGACCTCGCGGATGCCCGCGTTGATCAGCAGTTTCGCGCAGGTCAGGCAGGGCGAAATCGTCACATAGACCGTCGCGCCGTCCAGGGCGTGCCCGTAGAGCGCCGCCTGGCAGATCGCGTTCTGCTCGGCGTGCACGCAGAGGCACTCCTCCAAATGCGACCCACTTTTCGTCGTCCCTGCGCACCGCGGACACCCCCCCGCAAAGCAGTTCTTCACGCCGTGCGGCGTCCCGTTGTACCCGGTCGAGAGGATGTGGTTGTCCTTCACGATGATGGCCGCGACATGTCGGCGCATGCAATTGCTGCGCTTGGCGACGACCACGGCTATCTCCATGAAATACTCGTCCCACGTCGGACGCGGGTCGGCGGGCAGGCGTCTTTTCGTCATTTCACCTCGGCCGCCGCCTTCGCCGCCGCTTCGCGCTCGGCGAGCAGATCCTCCACGCGCTCCTTGAGCGTGGCCAACTCTTCGATGTTCATCGCCGCCAGCGGCTTGTTCTCGCGCACCGGAATGTTCATCCCGTGGTCGCGCAGGAACTGGTCGACTTTATCCTGATTCTTGCGATAGAAATAGTACCCGGCCGCGGCCAGACCCACGCCCACCGCCGCGCCAACGATATGATCGGTTGTAATCGCCATAGTTTATATCTCCTTTCCAAAAAATAAGGAATGACTCTATTATACCATATTTACGGGTTCGTGTGTGCCGTTTTTTGTGAATATCGCCTCCGCATGTGAATTGCCCATGTAAAGGCTCCGAGAGTATGGATGTTTACTCGGGCAATGGACATTCTCCTCAAAGGCGGGAGGCCCCTCACCCCTCCCCATGGGGGTGGACTGGTGGCATTTACTTTGACTGGTGACCTCCCGCGGAAACGAAACCCAAACACGGCGGGATTTGTCTCGGTCCCCACGGGAATCCTAACGAGGCCACTCCGCCCATCCTGCGCAATTTGTCGGTTTGAGTCCGTTTCGCACCGTTTTTGCACGCGCGGCGGTTCCGGCGCAACGGTATCGCCGTTCCGGCGCAATGCCATCACCGTTCCGCCAAGGGCTTCGCACGCGCCGCCCCTCCAAAGGTAGGGACCGCAGTCCCCTGCCGCGCGTCACGCCCCCAACCCAAAGGTAGGGGCGGCAGTCCCCTGCCGCCCGTCGCGCCCCCACCCAGACCGCGAAGCGGTCTATCTAAAAAAGGTGTTCGGCCTTATTCATGAGCGGAACCTGCGGAAGCCCCTGGCGAAGCGTTAGCGAAGCCCTTTGTTGCTCCTCGGAGTTTCCTCTCCCTTTTCTACATTCTCTACACGGTTAATTATCCCGTGCGGGGCGCAAGGGACTGCGCCCCCTACCATTGGACGGTCCACGGCCCCCTCTCTCCATTCTCTACTCAGAAATGGCTGTTTCCAATATATCCTTAGGGACTGTTTTCAGCCCTCGAACACACCCCCCTCATGCGGCTGAGAATTCGCCGCGGCTAACATTTGCGCTAATTGGACATTCTGGCGTCCAAACGCGCTAAAACTGCAAGTTATCGCCCCAAAACCGCCTCACGCTGAAAAAGGGTCTCCGCATGAGGTCCAAAAACATGCGCATGTTAGACCCCCTCACATGCGCATGTTAGACCCCTTAACATGCGCATGTTAGATACCGTCACATGCGGGGGGTGTCGGCGGGGTGTTCAGCGGGGTAAATTCCCCTCCTGCGGCGGGTACAATCCGCCTCCTGCCCCGGGCGCCCCTATCCCTTCCTCTCTAGCGTCGTCCAAAACAAGGCGCGTGATGCGACTCTCGAGCGCTTCCGTCACGCGCATGGCGGCGTGGTGCAGGCTTTCCCCGGGTTGGACCCGGAAGGTTTGCGGCGCGTCCGCGCGGAATGTCGCCTGCATGCAACGTGTGCCCATATCCCAGACGGACTGCCCTTTCCCCAATACGCGCCGCGAATACCGCGCCCCCAGGCAGACCACCGGGGCGCCCGTCCGCAAAGCGAGCTGAGCGCAGCCCCGCTTGAAGGGACGCATCCGGTCCGTGCCGGGCGAACGGGTTCCCTCGGGGAAGATGAGGACATTCCATCCGGCGGCGAGTCTGGGGGTCGCTTCCGCCACGAGATCGGCATCCGCCGGCAGGGAGAGGGCGCGCACGCTGGCCGCGCAGCACAGGTTGTTCCTGAGACTGTTCTTGGCGATAAAGAGCGTTTTGGGCACGAAAGCGGTTATCGCCACGACATCCAGCAGGGACGGATGGTTGCAGGCGAGGATTGTGCCGCGCCAGGGGCGCAATTCGCCGCGGTCGATGCGGATAAGGCCCGAACGGTTCAGCATCCAGACGAAAATGCGCCAAAGCGTGCGCATGATCTCCTGGCGCGCGGCCCGGCTCCAGACCAGCAGAAACACGGGGATGAGCCCGACGCCGCCGATGCCGAAAACCGCGAAAAGCAGGATGGCCCCCAGTCCGCGGCGGTTTACGCGCATGGCGGAGCGTCCTCAAGCGTCAGGTAACGGCCCTCGATTCTGGGGCACGTCCCCGAGAGGAAGGCGTGGACCGCGTCGAACGCGAGCGGGGCGGAATCCGTCCGGACGGCGTGCGTCGAAAGGCGCACCCGGCGCGTGCCGTGCGGGCCGAAGAGGATGGCAAACCCGCAGGAACAGGGGTCTTCTTCCGCATACACGTACAGTTGCCGGACCGGGTCGGACAGAAGTTCCAGGAATCCGCATTCGATCGTATCCGTTCCGGCGGCCACGGCCGTATAGGGCGCGGCGTTTTTCGTCGCCACGCTCCACAGTCCCGGCGCGGCGTTGTAGACGGAGGTGCTGAAGCGGTTCGGCGAAACCGACCCGTCCGCATTGAAATCGGCGACCAGCCGCCGCGTCAGCGAAATCTCGCCATAACGCGAGGCAAAGACGGTGTTTTCGGTCCATTCCGTCTCGACTTGGGAGGCGAGCGCGAAAAAGACCTTCTGCAAAGGCGAAAGGCGCCGCCGGGCGGGCGCCGCCACGCGACCCAAATCCGGCTCCATCCCGGGCAGAAGCGCCGCGAACGCGGCGATTTCGAGCTCCCGCGTCATGCCCGCTTGAAGACAAGGGAGGTGTTCACGCCGCCAAACGCAAAGTTGTTGGACATGACATGGTCCGTCGTCTTTTTCCGCCCTTCGCCGACAATGAAATCGTGGTCGCCGCAGCGCGGATCGGGCTCCGTCAAGTTGAGGTTGGGCGAAAACCAGTCCGCATTCATCATTTCGACGGACAAAATCGCTTCCAGCGCGCCACACGCCCCGAGGGTATGGCCGGTATAGCTCTTGAGTGTGCTCACGGGCGGACGGCACGCGCCGAACACTTTCGCCATGGCCGTGCCTTCGGCGATGTCGCCCAGCTCCGTGGCGGTGCCGTGGGCGTTCACGTATCCGATGGCGTCCGGGCCGATCCCGGCATCCTCCAACGCGAGAGCGAGCGCCAAGGCCATGGTGTCCGCATTGGGCTGGGTGACGTGGCGGCCGTCCGTATTCGTGCCGAAACCGGCGATTTCGGCGTAAATCTTCGCGCCCCGGGCGAGGGCGTGTTCCCGTTCCTCGAGGATAAGGGTCGCCGCGCCGTCGCCGATGACCAGTCCGTCGCGCGTGACGTCGAAAGCGCGCGGCGTCGTTTTCGGCGCGTCGTTCCGGCGGGAAGTCGAGAACAGCGTATCGAAGACCGCGACCTGCGTGACGCTGAACTCTTCCGCGCCCCCGGCGATCATGGCGTCCTGCTTGCCGCCGGCAATCGCTTCGTACGCCTCGCCGATCGCGAGAGAACCCGACGTGCAGGCCGTGCCCGTGGGCAAAAGGCGTCCGGTCGTGCCGAAATGGACCGAGAGATTCACCGCGCATGTCTGGGGCATCATGCGGATGTAGGTCGAGCTCGTCACGTTGCGGACGACGCGCTCCTTCACGATGGACGAGAAATCCACGCACGCCTCGACGCCGCCCGAACAGGATCCGTAGGCGATTCCCAGCCGCCCGCCTTTCACGAAGGGATCGTCCTTCAGCCCGGCGTCCTCCAGCGCGCGCTCCGTCGCATACAGCGCCATGATGGAGACGGGGCTCATGGTGCGGACGATCTTGCGGGTGTATTCCGCCGGCTTCTCGAAGCGACTGGGCGCCCAGAGACGCGTCTGCATATTGCCGATCGCGGCGAGTTCGGACGAGACTTCGACGCAATTCTCATACCGTTTGAGGCGATTGAAAGCCGCTTCGGGCGTGTTGCCGAGCGAACTCACCAGTCCCCGGCCCGTAATGACGACGCGGCGCTTCAAATCATGCCTCCGTTCACCTGGATGACCTGCCGCGTCACGTAGGACGCCTCTTCGGACATCAAAAAGCGCACGACCGCGGCGACTTCCTCGGGCTTGCCGAACCGGCGCATGGGGATCGCCTTCATCGCTTCCTCGGCGAAGATGCCCTGGATCATTTCCGTCTCGATGACGCCCGGGGCGACGCAATTCACCGTTATGCCGCGCCGGGCGAGTTCCACCGCCAAAGCTTTCGCTGCGGCGATGACGCCCGCCTTGGCCGCCGAATAGTTCGTCTGGCCCCGGTTGCCGACAATGCCCGAGAGGGACGAAATCGCGACGATCCGGCCGCGGATATGCTCCTGCACCATGGGCAGGACGAGGGGCTTGAGCACGTTGTAGAAACTGTCGAGGTCGGTACGGATGACGCGGTCCCACTCGTCGTCTTCCATGGCGGGGAAGGCGTTGTCCGCGGCGATGCCCGCATTCAACACGACCCCGTAGGGCGCGCCCTCTTTGGCGACCCAATCCTCCAGCGCCGTGCGCGCCGCGGCGCGATCGGCGACGTCGAACTGCAGAATCCCGCCCGTGCCGCCCGCCGCACGCACCTGCGCGGCGGTTTCCTCGGCGGCGGCGCGTCCCTTGACGCAGTGGATGACGGGATCGTACCCCGCCCGGACCAAATCAAGCGCAATCGCGCGGCCGATGCCGCGGCTGGAACCTGTGACGATAACTTTCTTCATGTGTAAGCCTCTAAACTGTCCGCTGTCGGCGTCCCCTCGGGTTGAAAAGCGTTCATCAGCGCGGAGGCGACTTCCCGCCCCGTCGCTTCATCGTGAATCGTGCAGGCGAACGAGCCGAACTCCTCGTCCGAAAAAAGCGGCTGCACCCGGATGCGGTAGCGTCCGCCGGCGGCGAAACGGTCGAGTTTGAGCGAAAGACGCCGCGTGCCGAGCAGAAAACCGACTTTCGGCGGCAGACCCGTCCGGGCGCGATAAAGACCGGTGTACAGCGCCATCGTCTGCGCCATGTATTCCGCCGCGACGCACGAAGGCACCCCTCCCGATTCGGGCTCGAAAAAGGGAGACTCCTCCGAAACGGCGACCCACGCCTCCACGAAATCGTCCGACTCCTCCGGCGGATAATACCCCGAAAGCAAAATCATCGGCGCGGCCTGCGGCAGGAGTTCGGCAAGGGGCGTCATTGGGCGAGCGCCCTTTCCGCCATGTCGCAAATCTCGTCCACGGCGGGCGAATCGGTCAATTCCTTCAAAAACCGCCGGCGGAACGCGAGATGTCCGCGCGCGGCGCAAAGACGGCGGGATGTCGCGTATTCGAGCCCGCTGATCATCCAGCCGACCTGGATAAGGACGAAGTCCGCGAGGCATCGGATATCCTGGTAGTTCACGGCCCGCCGGGCGCGTATCGCCTCCAAAACGGCGGGGCTGGGCGGCGCGGATACCTTCAGATTCCAGAACGCCCGGCTGTCCGTGCGCCAGTCCGTATGGGCGATTTGGTCTTCCAATACTCTGAAAATGTCGAGTTTATCCGCGTCCCGCACCGTTTTCGCGCAAACAAGCGCGCGCGGCGAGGGGGCCGGCGCGGGAATATCCCGCCGGTTGTGCACGAGAACCGCCCACAAAATGGCGTCCTTGTCCGCCCACGCGTCGAGCCACCCCTTCTCCCGGACGATGTCGTGCGAGAAGACGGCGTGGTCCACGCTTTCCGAATCGCGGAAGGTGTTGTAGCGTTTCAGCTGCTCGTACCGTCCCGTGTCGTGCAAAAGCGCCGCGGCTTCGCAGGCGAGCGCCGTGGGGGCGTCGAACTTTTCCCCGGCGGCGATGCGCCGCGCCGCGTCCACGACACCCTCGGTATGGACGAGCTTCAGCTGCATCATCGGCGGCAGGGCGCCGTCCGCCGAACGGTAGGTATCCACGTAAGCCGAATAATCCGCCCGCAGACGCGCGAGCGGATCGTTCTTCTCCGGTCTGGCGAAAGAGGACGTCACTTGACCGGCAAAAGCTTGTCGACGCCGCCCATGTAGGGACGCAGGACTTCCGGAACCGTCACGCTGCCGTCCGCGTTCTGGCACTGTTCCAGCAACGCCACCAAAAGACGCGGCAGGGCGACGCCCGAACCGTTGAGCGTGTTGACGAGCTTCGTCTTGCCGTCCGCATCCTTGAAGCGGCAGTTCAGGCGCCGCGCCTGGTAGTCCGTGAAGCACGAGCAGCTCGACACCTCGAGCCACTGCTTCTCGCCCGGCGCCCACAACTCCAGATCATAGCACTTCGCGGCCGAAAAGCCCATGTCGCCCGAGCTGAGCATGATGACGCGGAAGTGGAGCCCCAGGCCCGTAAGAACCTCCTCCGCCTCGTGCACGAGCACTTCCAGCTGCTCGAACGCGTGGTCCGGATGCACGAAATTGACCATCTCGACCTTGTCGAACTGGTGCACGCGCAGCATGCCGCGCGTCATCTTGCCCGCGCTGCCCGCTTCGCGGCGGAAGCACGGCGTATAGGCCGTCAGCTTGATCGGAAGCTTCTTTCCGTCCAGAATGTCGTCGCGGTAGTAGTTCGTGACCGGGACCTCCGCCGTCGGGATGAGCCAGAAGTCGTCCACGTTGCAGTGGTACAGGTCTTCGGCGAACTTCGGCAACTGGCCCGTGCCCGTCATGGACACCGAATTCACAACGAACGGCGGCAGCATTTCCGTATACCCCTGCTTTTGGCAGTGCAGGTCGAGCATGTACTGGATGAGCGCGCGCTGCAGCTTGGCGCCCTGTCCCAGGATGATGGGGAAGCCCGTGCCCGTCAGCTTGACGCCGCGCGGGAAGTCGAAAATGCCCAGTTTCTCGCCGACTTTCATGTGGTCCAGAACCGGGAAGTCGCGGTCCTTCCATTCGCCCACGAACCGCACGACCTTGTTCGCCGAGCTGTCCAGCCCCGTCGGGATCTCCGGCGCGGGGATGTTGGGGATCATGAGGAGCGTTTCGCGCAAATCGTGCTCGACCGTGGTCAATTCGCGGTCGATTTCGGCGATGCGGTCGCCCACGGCGCGCATCTCGGCCTTGGCCGCGGCAATGTCGCCGCCGGCGGCGGCGATTTTGCCGATTTCCTTCGACGCGGCGTTGCGCTTGGCCTTCAACGTCTCGGTCTCGCCCAAAAGCGCGCGGCGTTTCGCGTCCAGATCGCGCGCCTTCTCGAGCCGTGCACGCTCCACGCCGCGGCGGGCGAGCGCCTGCGCGGTGGCTTCAAAATCGTCTCTCAACTTCTTGATATCGATCATTTCTCGAACTCCTTACTGGTTCCGTCGTTAATTATATCATATTTTGCGCCTTTTAGCGCGGACTTTCCGCGTTCAGCGGCTCCCGCACGCGCACCGTCTCGATGGAAAGCGCCTTTTTCGTCGCGCCGTCGAAGGTGATGACCGCCCCCTCGAGCGTGCAGGGGCCTTCGGCCACGTCGAACCGCCCGGGCATGCCCGTGATGAAACGCCGCGTCACCGGCTTGAGGTCGCGCCCGATGGAACTGAGATACGGACCCGTCATGCCCAGGTCGGTCAGAAACGCCGTCCCTTTAGGCAGAACGTACGCGTCCGACGTCTGCACGTGCGTATGCGTCCCGACGAGTGCCGTCACGCGTCCGTCCAGATAATGCCCCAGCGTGATCTTCTCGCTCGTCGCCTCGGCGTGGAAATCGACGAAAACCGGCACGTCTTTCGGGATTTCGTTCAATATCCGGTCCATCGTCTTGAACGGACAATCCACGGCGGACTGCATGAAGACCCGCCCCTGCACGTTCACGACGGCGAACCGCCAGGTCGGAAGCGTCACGAGGCACCAGCCCCGCCCCGGACATTCCGCGGCGAAGTTCGCCGGCCGCACGAGATTCATGCAGCTGTCTATCTGCCCGGCGAACTCCTTCTGCCCCCACGTATGGTCGCCCAGCGTGAGGGCGTCCACGCCGTTTTGGAGGAATTCGTTCGCAAGCGCCGCGGTGACACCCGATCCCGCGGCACAGTTTTCCACATTGGCGATCACCGCATCCAGGTGCAGCTCGGCCCGCAGACGCGGCACTTCGCGCTTGAGGATCCGCCGTCCCGGAGACCCCACGACATCTCCTATCATCAAAATTCTCATTGCGTCACCTATTATACCATATTTAACCGCGCCCCGATACCCCTACTCGCCACGCCGATTGGGCGGACCCGACGGGCGCCTGGCTAAAACACTACGGGGTTCTATCCAAAACCCCGTAGTGTTTTGGGGGAAATCCCCGTGGGGACTCAGGTTTCCGCCAGACAAGCCCGTACTTTCCTTCGGTTCGAAACCTTTATGGCGAGCATGGCGCACAGTATGCCGCCAAAGAGAACCAAAAGCGGCGCATCCCCCAGGCGCACGTAGACCGTCGGCGGAGGGTTGGCGGCCAAAAGCAGGGTTTCCGCCTGCGTACCCCGGCTATCCACCAGCGGCGCACCGTCACGGTCCGTCAGCCAATGGGTTGAGCCGTCAGGGAAAATGAAGCCGGAAACGCCCGAATTCCCCGTGCGGACGACCGGCAACCCCGTCTCCAAGGCGCGCAAAACGCTCTGCCAGGCGTGCTGGACAGGCTCGATGGAATTCGAAAACCAGCTGTCGTTCGTGATGAAGGCAAGGAACCGTGCGCCGCTTCGCGCTTGCCGGCGGATAAGGTCCGCATCCGTATCCTCGTAGCAAATGGCCACGCCAAACGGATAGGTTCCGCGGTCGGTTTCGAGATTCAGCAGGCGAAGCGTTCCCGGCGTGCAACTGCCGACCGGCGCGAGGCGTTGCAGGAAAGTCCAAATCTTGTCGCCCGGAATATACTCCCCGAAGGGCACGAGATGCACCTTGTCGTAGACCCCCACGACCTGCGCCAGGCGGTTGGACGGATTTATCCCGTAAAGTCCGGCCGAATTGTAGAGCGCCGTCCCCACGCGGCGTTCACCCCCGGCCAAAAGCGCACGGGCCTGCGCCTGCCCCAGCGCCCACCCGGCAAACGCCTCCGCCCGGCGGCTTTCGACAGGCCCCCACTCCGCGAGCGCGCTTTCCGGCAGAACGAGCAAATCGCAGCCAAAGGGACGGAGCGAACCCAGGAGTTCCCGGTAGATTTTCGCCGGATTCTCCTCCGCCGCGCGGAAAACGCACGGAAAATTGCGCTGGACGACGCCGACGGAAAGCGCCGTGCGGGCCTCGGGCGCGACGTTCGGGCGGAACGCTTCGGACAGGGAATAAGCGCCCCAGATCAGCACCAGCGGCAAAAGCGTCTCCACGAACCGCACCGCGCGCGGAACGCCCAGATCGGCCGGACGCCACATGCGCTCCACAAGCGAGGTCAGAAATCCGTTGACGAGAACGACGATCGCGCTCAAAAGCGCCGCGCCGCCCAGCGCCGCGGGCGCACCCAGTCCGGTCTGGGCGAGCGCAACCCCTAGGAAGTTCCAGGCGAATCCGCCCAGGAAATTGCCGCGCACCCACTCGAGCCCCGCCCAAAGGACAGGCTCCAGAAGGAGGATGGCGAGCAGGCGCCGCAGGTAAAGCCGTCCGGGAGAGGGATAGTTCAAATCGCCTTCCCCGGCCGCCCACCGCCAGACCTGCGAGACAAGCCACCCGAACGCGCCGAAATAAAGCGCGCAATAGGCGGCGAGACCGAACCAGCCGAGGACGACCAGGAACCAGGGGCCGCCGTTCTTGACGATGGCGGGCATCCAGACGAGCGTGGCGATCCAGAAGAAGAGACCGTTCGCGAACCAGATCCGGAACGCCGTCCGCGGCGATTTGCGCCGGGCGACCCACAGGAGCGGGACGAGCGCGAAGAGGCAGTCCGTCGCCTCCCCCATAGGCGGGAAACTCGCCCACAGGAGGAATCCCGGCAAAAGCCACGCGACTTTCGCCAAACGTTGCAAAATGCGGCGGATCATAGGGGCGCGTCCCAGCTCAAGTCCACCCGCTGCGCGCTCCCGGCCGGCGGCTTGGACGTGCGCGGCACGCGCCGCGTCGTTATCCACAATCCCTGGCGCCGGAAGGTGACGAGCCCCGAATCTTCGCCGGGAAACTGCGCCGGCTCGGTGAGCGAAATGAAAAGCGGCGTGGACTGCTGCACAAGGAACGAAACGGGATAGCCGCTTTCCGCCAGAAATTGTGCGTTCTCGCGCGAATTCTCCGGGCTCGCCACAAAGGACGAAACGCCGCGCGCCGCCAATTCCGCAAGCGCCTGCGCATTGAACGCGTATAGCGTCCAATCCGCCGAAACATCCGCTGCGCCGCAGGCCTTCAGGAGGCGCAAGGTCGCCAGGTCGGACGCTTCCCATTTCGTGAATCCCGCCCGCAGAAGATGCTTGACCGCCACACGCAATTTGGCGAACGCCTGTTCGGATACGTAGACCGGGAGCGCCAGACGCGTCGTTTCGCGCGCCAGTTCGCGTCCTTCCACCTCTTTCACGGCGTTTTCGTCGATTGCGTAGACGATTTCGGACCATTCCCCCAGCGGAATCTGCTGGTCGAGACGGAGTTTGAGCGTGTTCCCCGACGCAGGCTCCGCCTGCCGCGTTTCGGCCTGCTCCAGGCGGATGCTGTCCGACGAATCGTCGCGCGCCTCCTCTATGACCTGTGCGCGCGCCGCGTGGCGCTGAAGATCCAGCTCGGCATATAGCGCGCGGCGCAATTCGTTCAACAAGCCCGCCGGCACGAACAACCGGTCCGGATCAACCAGGTCGATCTTCCCGGGCGCGTATGTCTTGGGCATGGACTTGCTGAATGCTGCGCGGATGGCCTCCGCCGTCTTTTCCGGATGGGTCGCCGGCGCAAAAGTCCCGGCGATGGACGCCTCCGCCGACACATCCCGCCACTGTCCCCGCGCCGTTACGCAATCCGGCGCAATCGTCACGCGCAAATCGACGTCCAAAAGCCCCGGATAGTCGCTCATCCGCACGCTAGGCGTCGGGAAGCGGCGCTTGACGGCATTGGACATCGAACAGTAGACCCTGTCCCCGGCGCGCAGGAAGGAGAAATCGCTCAGCGGGTCGCCGTCCTTCCCTTCCGGCAGGCGGACTTCGATGTCGCTGTCGGCGGGAACCTCGAAAACAGGCGAACGGGAGAGCGCCGTGCGCAATTCGCCGATGCCGAAGCCCAGGGGCTTGCCCCCCTCGGGCGCGTCGAATTGCAGTCCGTCATGCTTCTCCAGGGCGCGCAAGGTGTGGAAGCGCAACCACCGGCGTCCTTCCCGGTCGCGCGTAATGCGCTTGACGACGCCGATGCTCGTGCCGCGGTGGCCGAGGGACTCCGTGTCGATGGGCGATTCCGCGGCGCTGGCAGGCGTGAAGCGCAATTCGGTCGTCCGCCGCGAAAAGACCGTCTCGAGGTCCGCCGGCGAAACGGTGCGCGCGGAGGCAGGCGTCCCATCCAGGATCTCCCGGTAGTACCGCGTCACGCTCGCGACGTACAGTTCGTTCTTCATGCGCCCTTCTATCTTCAGCGAGCACACGCCCGCCTCGGCCAGCTTGCGCGCATCTTCGCCCAAACGCAGGTCCTTCATGGAAAACGGATGCGTCAGGTGTCCGTCGGGCGTCGGATACGGCAGGCGGCAGCAATACGCGCACAGTCCGCGATTGCCGCTGCGGCCCTTTTCCATGGCCGAGAAGAGGCAGAGCCCCGAAAGGGAATAGCAGAGCGCGCCGTGGATGAAACACTCGAGCTCGATGGCGCCGCACCGCTTGGCGATGAACCGGATCTCCTCGAGGGAAAGCTCGCGCGCCAGAACGACACGCGTGAACCCGGCCTCCCCGAGCGCCAGGACGCCCTCGAGGTTGTGCGCGACAAGCTGGGTCGACGCGTGCAGGGGCAGGTGCGGAAAATGCGCGCGGCACAACCGTGCGACCCCGAGATCCTGCACGATGAGCGCGTCCGGCCCGATCTCGTCCAGATCCGCGAGCGTGGGAATCGCCGCATCCAGTTCGTCCTCGTTCAAGAGCGTGTTGAAGGCCACGTACACCTTGCGCCCGCGCGCCCGGGCCACGCGCACGAGATCGCGTAGCTCGTCCAGGGAAAAGTTGCCGGCGAACTTGCGCGCCGAGAAATCGGTCAACCCGCAGTAGACCGCGTCCGCCCCCGCATCAAAGGCGGCCAGCGCCGTCTTGAAGGAGCCCGCCGGAGAAAGAAGTTCACAGTCCATTGAAATCAAGCGTCGCGAAATAGTCGTCCATCGTCTCGGCGCGGCGGATTGGACGGACCGATCCGTCCTCCTCCAAAAGCAATTCCGCGCTGCGCAGCTTGCCGTTGTACTGGAAGCCCATGGCGTGCCCGTGCGCCCCCGCGTCGCAAATGACGACGAGGTCGCCCGGCTTCAAGACCGGCAAGGTGCGCTGTATCGCGAACTTGTCGTTGTTCTCGCAAAGCGAGCCCGTGACGTCGTAGATCGTCGTTTCCGCCGACTTCTCCTTGCCGGGCACGACAATCTCGTGGTAGGCGCCATACAGTGCCGGACGCATGAGATTGGCCATGCACGCGTCGAGTCCGGCGTAGAGACGGTAGGTGTTCTTGATGTGGCGCACGCGCGAAACGAGATAGCCGTACGGCCCCGTGATGCAACGCCCGCATTCCATGTAAAGGGCCAGAGGCTTCAGCCCTTTCCCTGCGACAAGTTCGTCGTACGCGTCCTGGATGCCCTTCCCGACAACGGCGAAATCCATCGCCTTCTGGTCCGGACGGTACGGGATGCCGATGCCGCCGCCGATGTTCACGAACTCGAAATCGATGCCGAGCCGGTCGTGCAGTTCGCCGACGAGCGAAAAGAGGAGTTTCGCCGTGTCGATGATGTAGTCGGGGTCCAGTTCGTTCGAAGCGACCATCGTATGCAGTCCGAACCGCGTCACCCCCGCCGCCTTCATCTCCGCGTAGCAGGCGAACAACTGGTCGCGCGTCATCCCGTATTTGGCCTCTTCCGGCTTGCCGATGATCGCGTTGCCGCCCTTGAGCGGGCCCGGATTGTAGCGGCAGCAGAAAACGTGTTCGGCCGGCGCCGCCGCGAGTTCCGCCGCAAAGTTGGGGATGGCGGACGGCAGGAAATCCCAATGCGTGATGTCGTCGAGGTTGATGACGGCCTTGAGCTCCCACGCCTTTTTGAACTCCTCCGCCGGCGTGTCGTTCGAGGTGAACATGATCCGGTCGCCGACGTTCCCGACCTTCTCCGCGAGCACAAGCTCCGGCAAGGACGAACAGTCGCTCCCGAACCCGAACTCGTCCTTGAGCAGTTTCATGATGTACGGATTCGGCGTGGCCTTGACGGCGAAATATTCGCGGAACCCTTTGTTCCAGGCGAACGCCTTCTTGAGGCGCCGCGCATTCTCGCGGATAGCGCGCGCATCGTAAATGTGAAACGGCGTCGGATAGTCCTTGGCGATTTCTTCTAGCTTATTCTTGTCAAACGGAAGCGTTCTCATAGTTCTCCTTGGGAAACAAAGGCATATTATACCATATTTAGAGCCTGAGCGGAGAATTACTTTTAAAGAAAAAGTCCCTGGTGATTAAACACACCGAGGGACAGGGAAGACAAGTGATGTGATAAAAGGGAAGAACCGACACACGATAGAAAACCCAAAATCTACCTGCGCCGACCCCTCCATGTCAACGTGAATATGATAACATTATTTGGACGGAATAGCAACCCCTTTTTTAAGGGCAACGCTTTTTGCGGCGACAGGCGCAAGCCCCCACACACACAATCCTGTTAATCCTGTCTACCACGACTAAAAACCGCACGGGCGGCAAGGGACGGACACGCCGCCCCAAAATCCTGTTCATCCTGTTAATCCTGTCCCCCCCCTCCACAATCTCCTCATCCTCCCAATCTCCACTCTCCAATACCGACAAGACCCCGTCTCGACGCAGGTCAGTGACCTTTGATACGAAAGTCACTGACCTACGACATAAAGGTCACTGACCTTTGATGTGAAAGTCACTGACCTTTGATGTGAAAGTCAGTGACCTTTGATGTGAAAGTCAGTGACCTTTGATGTGAAAGTCACTGACCTTTGATGCGTAAGTCAGTGACCCTTGCGCCCCCGGAAAGTTTGGAAGGGCGAAATCACAGCAAAGACGGTCCAGCCCGGCGCCCCCCCCCTCACGCCCCGAACAAACGCAACCCGCCTGTCGTTTTGAAATCCCGTTGCAGGATAGCGAAACGGACCGCAGTTTCCTGCGGTCCGGGCGTGTCGGCTCCGTAGAGCCAACTAGCGGAATCCGATTACTCGACAACCGACAGACTCCGGACGCCGTAGATCACGACCGGGGACGTCCCGACTTTCAGCGTGGCCTTGCGGTACTTCTCCTCGACGTTCAGGTCGTTTCCGAAGATGTCGTAAACACGGAATCCCCGGCTGGTCGTATGGACCTCGATCGTCGCTTCATCCGGCTCGGGAGTTCCAGACAGGTCGTCCACCCGTGAACCATAGAGGCGGTTCCGGTCGCCCTGCCAGACGAGCGCACACGGGACGTTGCCTTTCCAGAAGCGTATAGTCCGCAATCCCGACTGGGCGACGGAATATTCGAAGCCCGAAGTCTCCGGCACCCATTCCCGCAGGAACTTCATCGCTTTCAGGCGTCCTTTCTCCTTACCGTCCTTCGAAAAGAAGCCGCACCATGTGCAGTACCAGTCCACGCGCTCCGTGATCGCCGCGGCGAGCGGGGTCGTTCCCAAGGCGCCTTCATCCGTCTTGCCGCCCTCGCGCAGGTTGGTGAAGGCCACCCCGTCGAAGGCCGGATGCGAAGAAAGCAGGAAGAGCGAGCCGAAGAACTGCGCCGCCGTGAGATCGACGCCTTGCGGAGCGTTCTGTCCGGGCTTGAAGCCCACCGGCGCGAAGTTGAGCGTCATAACCGGCAATTTCGCCCATTTCGCCGTCCCGCGCAGTTTCCAGAAGAGGTCTTTTGGCTGCGAGAAGGTGAAATTCTCCCAGAAAAGCACCAGCCCGCTCACCTGCTCGCGCACGCCATTGAAGAGCACGGCCGACCAATCGCCCTTGGGCTGAACCCAGATTTCGGGCGTCTCGTCCGGGAACGCCTTCCGCGCTGCGGCATAGGGCGCCAGACGCGTCGCCCACGCGCGGCCCTTCGCTTCGCCGTCCTGCTGCTTCGCCGTCTGATCCGCGCCCTCGGGATTGACGGACAGGGCGACGACTACGCGGCGCACGCCGCGCGAATAGAGCTTTTTCAGCGAGTCCGCGGCATCCGTCCCGATGTCAAGCTTGCCGAACGCCTCTTCTTCGTCCAGATTGAGGTATAGATACTCGGCAAAGCCCTCCTTCTGCTCGTCGAAGAGGAAGCTGCCGCCCGCCTCCTTGAACGCCGCCAGTTCCGCGTCCGTCGCCCCGCCGGTCGTGACGAGCCCCCACGGGGCCACGTCCTTCGACGCCTTCTCGTCGGGGACGGGCGCGCCCAGTCCGTAGACGAAGATCGGCGCGCCGCTCAGCGTGAGCGTCACGACGCCTTTCTTCGCCTTGATCTTGCGCGTGCGCCCGATTGCGTCGCGCACGACGACATACCCCTTCGGCGCCATGAAGGCGTAGGGGGTATGGCTCTTCCAGTGGTCGAGCCAAGGTTCGAGATGCCCCGTGAAGGGACGTCCCGTGAACATGCCGTCATACGGATAGCAGCCGTCCTTGCGGTCGAAGAGAATCGCCATCTCGCCGCGCGGCGTATCGAAGAACCACGCCTGGCGGTCGTCCGTGTAGTTGACCGTGCGCGCGAACTTGGCCCCGTCCAGCGCTTCGGAAACCGCGCAGTAGGCGAGAATCGAGGGCTTGACCGTGCCGTCCCGGCGCAGCAGACCGTAGTGGTACTCCGAATTGTGTTCGTTGATGCCGTTGATGTCGCTGTGCACCCCGTCGTGCAGCTGGTACCAGTTGAGCGCCGTGACGCCTTCCATCTTGGCGATCGCGCAGGAAAGGACGATGCTTTCCGTCGCCGTGCGCGTCGAGTCCGAATCGTCCTTGTTCGGCGGCGTGCGGGCGTAAACCTCGGTCATGATGAGCCCGAGCGGATGCTTCGCGCGGATCTTCGCTATGCACTGCTTCGCCGCCCAGATCTGGGGACGGTAGTTCCACTTCCAGGCGGAGTCCGGGTTGTCGGGCGTCTGGTTCAGGCGGCCGGGATGGATGGCGAGGATATCGCAGTATTCCCAGCACCCGGCCTTGTCCATCGCATCGAAGAACTGTCCGCCGTCGACGAATCCGGCGAAGCCGAAGGAGGAGATCTTGACCTTCTTCTCCAGCTTGAGTTCGGCGCGCGCATCGTAGAACGCCTTCAGCCAGCCCTTGTACCAGTTCGCCCGGCCCATTGCGTCGTCCCAGTTGTGGCAGCCGAAATTGAGTTCATTGCCGACCTCGACGATCGGGCAGTTGCGTTCGGCGGCTTCCGCGAGTTTCTTCTTGGCGAACGCGACCCGCTGCGTCTCGTTTGTCGCCTTGTCGTCCAGGTGGAACGCCAGAATGCCGCGCCGGCCCTTCTTCGCATACTTCTCCGTTTCGGACTCGGAAGGCGTGCGGACCCACCGCACCCCCATGCGCGTCAGGAGACGGTCGCAGGCTTCCGCGGAAGGCATCTTGAAGTTCGCGGCGATGCCCATGACGCTCGTCTCGAGCGACTTGTACTTGTAGGGCTCCATCGTCGCCACATCCGTCCGCACGAAGGAATTGGTGAGTCCGTCGTCGAATTCGGCGTTCACGAACCAGTATTCGCGTTTGCGCTTGGGGAGGTTGAACGTGCAGTTGGTGGTCCCGTACGGCGGCAGGGTCACCTTGAACGCGGCATGGACGTCCTCCTGCCCGTCGAAATTCCGCGCCACGATGCGGCAGGACGTCTCCTTGGTCACATTCGTCGGATTCACCATCGAAACCGTGAAATGCGGCGTCTCTTTGGCCGAATTGAACAGATTGAAGTCGGCGTCCGTCGTGATCTTCGCCGCCATCGCCGCGCCGGTCTCCAGTGCGCACGCCACGTAGGCGGAATTCGTTCCCGGCAGCAGATACATGTTGATGACGTTCGAATACGCCCGCTCGCCCTTAACCTGGACTTCCGTCGCCGCCGCGGTATCCTTCTTGGGACCCTGTCCCTGCACCTGCTCGAAATACTCGCCCGTCGCCGGCATGATGATGCCCTTGGCGTTCTCCGCCGTCAGCTTCGCGTCGCGCAAGGCTTCCGCCACATTGCTCGCGCGGTAGGAGAGCCAAAACTCTTCGCGCGGGAATCCTTGGAACGTCCCGACCGTGTCGTAGGCGAGATAGAGCCGCCCTTCCGGCACCGTGAACGGCACCAGATTGGCGCCGCCCCGTTCGAACGACTCCCCGTTCTCGGGCTTGACCCACACGCCGTCACGGTAGAGCGCCGCGCCCGGCTTGCACGTCCCCATGAGATGGAAGCGGATCCGGTTCTGCCAGATGGCGCCGCCCGAAACCGTGCCGAACTTGGGCGCGCTTTCGTTCAGGACAATGCGCTGTTCCATCCGCAAACGCGGACCGCCCTCCGAAACGAGCAGCGCGTAGTGTTCCTTGATGCCCGGATCCCCGAGCGCGAAGTCGATGCGGACGATGGCCGGATCGAGCTGCTTCACGGACTTCACCTTCGGCCAGTAGCGTCCGTACTCGTTCACCCAGGACGACGTGTCGCCGATATAGGGGTAGGCCAGCGTCGTCCAGTCGAATTTGAGCAGGTCGTTCCCCTTGAAGTCGCGGATGACGGCGCTGTTTCCTTCCGCCACCGGCACAAGCCAGTTCTTCGCCGCGGCCCACTCCGCCGGCATCTCGCCCGACCCGGCGCGCGCCGCGCCCCCCAACGCGAGGGCCCACCCCGCCAGAACCCATCTCTTCATGTTCCTTTTCTTTCCTTTCGTGTCGTGTACATGTAGTTCAAATGCGAGTTCACCGGAAGTGCAGCACGAACCCCAGCTTGTCGTACGGCGAGGGCTTGTGCACGAAGAACGCCCGGTGGACGAGATTCGTCCCCTGATACTCCACCCATACGCCAAATGCTTTGGTGAGCGTCGGATCCGCGGTGATCATCTCTCTTTCATTGTCGGTGAAAGGCTTGCCGACGAAGAAGCCGTTCGTGTTCGACTCGGTCCAGGTCTCCTCCGCGCTGGGCGTCCACTGCTTGCGCGAAACGTAGATGCGGTTCGTCTGGGCCGGCCACCCCCCCGGACCATAGGCATACTGCTCTCCAAGTCCTTTGCCTTTTGCGGCGGGATAAAGCACATTCTTGACAAGCGCCATCCCGCCTTTCGGCACCCGTTGCATCTCTAGGCTGTGAATGTTGCATTGCCCCACAAATGCTTCTCTGTCCACGGACTTGAGATTCGGCAATGCAAGAACGATATTCGTGATACTCTGTTTGGTATACCCTCTGAAAACGTCCCCCTTCAATTCTTCCAATGGCCCCGCCAGATAGACGCTCGTGAGGTTGGCGTCGTCGAAGGCGTTTTGGGACATGGCATGCACATTCGTCAAAACGAGATCGCCATAGAAGAAAGAACTTCCCTTATCCTGAGTCAGTTTGCTAGTGATGTTCGTCACGCCCGGGTTAAGCAAGTCCATGACATTTATAGGGGCGACCTTTTCAGTGTAGACACCAAATATTCGGTCTCCGACCGTCCGGAGATTCGGGAACTTCAAGACGGCATTGGTAAGACTGCTGCACCTGTTGAGCATTAAATCGGACAGCTTCGACACCTTCTCGCCTTTTAATACGACGTCCGTCAGGTTTGGATTGCTCTGAAGCATTGATTTACCCAAGGCATCCACGATATCGCAGTAAAACTTCTTTAGCGCGCTTTTCCCCGATAATGAGCTTTCTCCAAATACAACGCCGGATACTGTAACGCTACTGCCGCCCGTAAGCGTTAACGGTTTGTTCAGGTCAATAACGCCATCTCCATCGTCTACATGGGACTTGCCCCCCCAAACTGACAGAACAGTATCTTTCAATGAGACGCTCAGCGTCCACTGTTCGTCGGAAATGGTCTTCGCGCTGCTGTCGTATGTCCAGTTTTTTGCACACACGGTCCCCGCAAGCGCCAGAATCAGGGCGAGCAGAATATATTTTTTGTTCATAGGCACTCCTTTCCGGATTTAATCTTTGCAAAACCTTCTCATGTTCGATTATCTATATTATAGCATCATCGCTTGTCGGAATGCAAGCAAAAGAAGGATTATTGCGCAAGTGAATAGAATGAAAAACGAGTACCGCGGCGCATTGGGAACGGCGCGGCATATGCAAACGCGCGCGGAGAGAAATCCCCTTCGCGCGCGTTCCTTCCTCTCAATCCCCATCCAAGGGGAGGAAATCCGGCTATTCGGCGTCCTTCCACCAGACGACTTCCGCCGTCGGCATGGACTTCACGTCCGCGTTCTCGTAGATGAAGTTGACGGGACGGAAGCGCGTCGCGGCGCAATTGTCCGGCGTGCGGATCGTGAAGGCGAGTTCCGCCGACGCGCCATAGGCGGGCAGTTCCGGCACCGCCACCGTCTCATGGTCGTAGAACCAGCCCTTGGGCAGGCGAACCGTCACCTGGCCCGCCTTGAGCGGCGTCGCGGACGGATTGAACACCCGCACCTGGGCCGTGACCGCCTGGCCCGGGTTCAGCTCGACGAGTCCGGCGTCCGTACGCTTCGCCGCGCCGAAGTCGACCGACACGAGCGGCTGCGCGTCATTGAGCGCGAGCACCGCGGCGAAGTTCTTGAAGCGCGGCATTTCGAAGCCGAGCTGGTCCTTCTCCAGCGTGAAGGCGACCGGCTCGAGCTGGCGCGAACCTTGCCGGAGGACGTATACGCCGCGCGGCGCCTTCACGCCCGGCGCGAGCTTCCACTGCACGCGGAACGGTCCCACCGGCGCGTCGTTGTAGCTCGTGACCGAGAGCACCGCGTTGCCGCGCGCGTCCACGAGCGGCGACTCGAAACGCATCTTGGTGCGGACGCGCTGCGGCAAGTCGGCCGTGGCGACCTTCTGCGCGCCGACAAAGGCGAGATAGGCGTCCATGAACCGGTAGGGCGACGGATCGGAATGCGTATCGCGCCACTCGTAGGTCGTCGCCGCGCCGCCGTAGATGGAGCCGAGGTAGCCCGCAAAATAGAAGCTCGTGCCCTTCCCGTGTTCGCGCAAGACGCCCGCCGGCTTGCCGTTGTGCGCCATGACGATCGTCTCGCCGGCGACGGAATTCACGTTCTGGTAGCCGAAGCCGCTGAACATGAACTTCCCGGCCGCGCGGCTGATGGGGTGCGTCGAATCCCACTGCTGGAAGAACTCGAACTGCGTCTTGTGGAGCTGGTCCGCGTCCACCACGTCGAAGCTCATGGCGCTGTAGCCGAACGGATTCTTCTCCGCCGCGAGCGAGTCCACTTTCTTCTGGGCGACCGGCTCGATGCCGAGGAACTTCAGGAAGCGGTCCTGCGGGAAGCCGTGCCCGTCGTAGATGCCCGGCTGGGCGTCCGCGAACACCGCGCCGCCTTTCGCGACCCAGTCCTCGACCTTCTCCAGCACGTCCGTGGGAATGTACTTCGCGTCCACGAAGAACAGGGCGGACATCTCCGAAAGGCGGTCGCCTTCGCGAATCTGGTCGTCCGTGACGAACGTGACGGGATAGCCGTTGCCGCGGATGAGTTCGTAGACGCGGAAGACGTTGTCCGGTCCGCAGTCGAAGAGCGAGCCGAGCGAGCGCTCCTGAAGCGCGTTGCAGGTGCGGCTGTAGTAGATCGCGACCGGCTTCGAGGCGTTCTGGCGCCGGGCGGGCGCGAGCACGTTCTCGATCTGGCGAATGGCGCGGATGGCGTCCGAGTAGGCCGCGAGTTTCGGCCGCGGCGTCTGGTCGTAGTTCGTCAGGCCGAACTTCGGGAACTCGGCGTGGTTGTTGCCCTCCTGCAGCATGAAGTGCGAGAAACCCTTCAAGCCCTTGCCGATGAGCGTCCAGTACGAACGCACCGCCAGATCCGGATCCGGCGTGTGGGTGCTGCCCTCGCGCACTTCCATGCGCTTCTTGTCGTAGCCGAACGCGCTCAGCGTGTCGTATTCCGCCCCGCACCAGTCGTCCACCGCGTACACGTCGTAGCCATAGCGGTCCGCCTCCTTCACGCCGATGCGGAAGAGGTCCTCGTCGTTCAGCGGCCGCCAGCCGGACCACTCCACCGCGTTCAGGTCCAGGTTGGCGAACTGCGTCGCGATCGGACGCTTCTCGGGGTCCGTCAGCGACGCCTTCACGCGCCGCGCAATGAGCCGGGCGTACTCCTTTGAGCAGAAATCGCGGAAGTCGATGAAGTTCGCCGTCGCCTGCGCCCGCTTGAACGGGTCGGCCAACTTCTGCGCCCCCACGCAATCCGCACGCTTCGCCGGGACGATCTCGCCGAACGATTTGTAGTCCGTATGCCACACCGCGTTCAGCTTCGCGAGCGTCCCGTACCGCTTCTCCAGCCAGGCGCGATAAGCCTGGACGGACGTTTCACCGTAGTCGTAGTTGCCCGCCTGCTCCCAGGCGATCATCCAGCTGTCCACGCGCGCGTTGATGGGCGAGGCCACGACCTTCTGGACTTCAGCCAGATCGTTCGAGTACGCCGTCTCGTTGGCGGGCGCAAAGGAGACGCTCCACTCGTTCCAGTACTTGCCTTCGTTGTTCGCCTTGCGGCCGACGGGCGTGAAGTTCTCGTCCTTCTTCGGCATCGGATACTTCTTGGAGAGCGTCCCCCAGTCGGGTCCGCGCTGCAGACCGTGCGCGCCCTTGAGCCCCGTCGGGTTCGGACCCGTGCGGCCGTAGTCGTTCTGCTCCACGTCGCACCCCGCGTCAATCAGCAGATAGGAATTGAAGAAGACCGGGTAGTTCTGGTGAATCGCCGAGCGGAAGCGCGTCTTCGCGTCCGCAAGACCCGTGTTGAGCGCGACGTTCATCGGGTGCTCGCGCGCCGCGAGAAAGCCCGCCGGGACCTTCGCCGGACGCAAAGCTACCTTCTCCTGGGCGTTCTTGGACGGATCGAACGCCGGGTCGTTGCTGATCCACACGGCGGAAATGCGGTGCGGGGGCTGTCCGCCCTTCACCCACGCTGCGCCGGCGGCATGCGAAACGACGAAGGTGTACGTCCCCGGATACTCGAAGGTCTGATCGAACGCGTACCACCGCCAGCCGGCCGGACGGTCGACCACCGTCTTTTCCCACGGTTTCGAACCGCGCAGGCTGTTCTTGAAGTCCACGCGCTCGTAGCGGATCGGTTCGCCCGTCGGCGCGTCGATGCGCACGGCCATGTTCATCAGTTTGTTGGAAGGCGCGTAGTACTCCATCCACACCCGATACGTGCCCGGCTCGCCGACGGTCACGGGGAACTTCCCGCTTCTGTCGAAGGTCTTTCTTCCGTCGATCTGGACGAACTTGTCGACGACTTTGTCGCCTTCCGTCGCGAACAGGTCGACCTGCCGCGTTTCCTGCGCGGAAAGCGAAAGCGCCGCGCAGACGACTGTGCCCACAAGTGCGGGCAGGGCCATGGATTTCATCGAGTATCCTTTCATTTTTGTTTGTAAACTCTTAGTTCGCCTTGCGGAAGCGCACCGCGAACCCGCCGCCGGGCGCGAGCTTGAAGTCCAGCTTCTCGCCCGCGGCGACGGTCTTCGTCTCGTGCACGCAATATGCCGTGCGCCAACCCGAATCGTCGCCGTCGCGGAAGATTTCCGCCGTCCAGCGTCCCTCCTTCAAAAAGGCGGTGTCCAGCGTGAACGTCTGGGCGGACGAAACGCCGATGCCGGCGGCGTACCACGCGCCATCCTTCGCCAGCCGGGCGCACGCGGCGACCGTGTCGGGCGAACCGCCGAGGGCGACCGTATCCGCCCACACCGTCGGCACGGACGCCATGTAGGCGAGGGATTCGCGGTTCTCGGGCTTCAGATAGTTCGTCGGCCCGTCGCACAGCATCTGCAGGGGCGCCTCGAAGAGCGTCATCATCGCCAACTGCCGCGCGCGCGTGCCGAAGGAAGCCGGGTAGACCGAGCCGCCCCGGTAGGTCGAGGCGACCTCGTAGTGGAGCATCGCCCCGGGCGTGTAGTCCATTGGCCCGGTCAGAAGCCGCAGGTGGGCGATGCGCACGTCCGCCGTCGTCATGTCGCAATCGCCGCGGAACCATTTCATCTGCTCGAGTCCGTGCACCGCCTCGTAGTTGAGGATGTTCGGATACGTGCGGCTCAGTCCCGTCGGATGCACCACCCCGTGGTAGTCGAGGACGAGCTTCTCCTTCGCGCACGCCGCGGCGAACCTTTCGAGGAAGCCCATCGCGTCCGCGTCGCCGCGGTCCATGAAGTCCACCTTGAAGCCGGCCGCGCCCAGCTGCGCGAAGTGCCGCGCCACGCGCGCCTCGTCCCCATAGACCTGCGCCCAGGCCATCCAGAGAATGACCGAAACGCCGCGCGCCTTGGCGTAGGCGATGAGATGCGGCAGATCCACGTCCGGATTCATCTTCCAGATGCACATCTTGTCGCTCCAGCCCGCGTCGATGACCAGGTATTCAAGCCGGTTGAACGCGGCGAAATCGATGAAACGCTCGTATGTCGCCGTGTTGAGCCCCTTCGCCTTGCCCTGGTTGTCGAAGTCGTTCCACCACTCCCAGGCGGCCTTGCCCGGCTTCACCCACGAGAAGTCCACCCCCTTCGCCGCCGGCGCCGCGAGCGCGTAGACGAGATCGGACGCAACCAGCTGCGCCGGCGTATCCGCCAAATGGTACGCGCGCCACGGATACGTCCGCGCGCCGGCCGTCTTCACGAGGTAGGGCTCGTCTTCGAGCACGCGGATGAACCGCGCGTGGCTCTGGGGCGCGTCCACCCAAATGCGCGTCTTCTCGTCCCACTGGGCTTCCGCATACGCCGTTTTGGACGGATACGGCTGGAAGACGCCCTCGTAGGCGATGGACGCCCCCAGCGCGTGCGTCGGACGCAGATAAAGGACGGGATAGTCCCGCACGTCCACGTCCGTCAGCGCCACGGCGCTCCCCTTCGTCTCATAGAGGAACGGCATGTAGATGAGTTCGTTCGCCGCCAAAGCCGGCGCGTTCGCGGTGGACTTGCGCGGCACCGTCTCCTCGCAGCCCCACTCCGTCGTCGCCGAATACCAGCTCGCCGCCGTCCCGTCCGGGATGCGGACCCCGGCGCGCTCCCCGTTGACCGTGACCGACGCGTTCGTGAACGCCGTCTCGAATCGATACGCGACGCCGTCCTGGCGCGCCGCCAGGCGCACGCCCCAGTCCCCGAAGTCGACGAACGTCCACGCGCCCGTAAGGTCGATGGCGGACTTCTTGTAGAGCGGCGTCGCGAGTGTCCCTTCCGTTTCGCCTTCCGTCACCTGCGGAATCCGCGTCCGGGACGCGGCATAGAGATCCGCACCGTCCACCGTCAAGCCGACAGCCGTGGGCGCGACGACTTCCTGCCCCCTGCGCAGGATGCGCACGAACAGGCTCTCGCCTTTCGCTTCCAGCCGGATCTCGTTAGGACCCTGCACGGCGCGCGCCAACGGCGCGGACTCCGATGCACGACCGGCGAAGGTGCACAAAAGCGCAAGAATGCCCAGCGCACGAACAACTGTAGTTTTATTCATCATAATGCGCCTATTATACCACAAGCGCGGCATTTTCCGCAACTTAAAGCGGGTGGATTGCGCAATCGAATATCAAGAATGTTGCGAACCGGCGCCTTTTCTGTACTGGCGCGGAGACAGTCCCGTCAGGGCGGCGAAGTCTTTGCGAAACGAATCCGCGCTCGCGTAGCCGCAAGCACGCGCAACCTCCCCGATCGGGCTGTCCGTCTCGCGCAGGAGCCGTTCAGCGAGAATACGCCTTTCCTGCCGGATGCAGACGAGGATGGAGCGGCCCGTCATTTCGCGAAAGCGCATTTCCGCCAGTCGCCTGGAGCAGCCCATGTGCCGCACGACGTCCACGACCTGCAACCCTTCCCCCACATGCTGGCGCACGTACTCCAGGGCGGACGCGATCTGCGAATCCGGACGGCGGAACTTTCGCGTGGACTGGCGGTGGACGACTTCCGAAACGCCGAAAAGGAGGTTGCCCTGCGGACGCCGCCCCTGCAGAAGCGCCTCCAGCGCCTCGCCCGCGCAAATCCCCGCGCGGCGGAAGTCCAGCATGATGCTGGAGAGCGTCGGGGAGGTGTTCTCGCACACGTTGCGGTCGTTGTCCACCCCCACGACGGCGAACTCGCGCGGCACGCAGCCCCGCTGCGCCGCGAGGGCCTCCAGCACGCATTCCCCCACGATGTCGTTCGCCGCGAAGATTGCGCACGGCCGGGGCAGACGGGACAGGAACTTCCGGATGTTCCGCATGAAGGAATTGAAGGTCTCGCCTCCGGCGGGCGACCTTGCGGACGGGAAAAGATGCATCCGCCCCCCGCTTTGCTCGACAAGCGCCCGGAACGCCGCGCCGCGCGACACGCTCCATTCCAACGGCGTCGCCCAGGGCACGTAGGCATAGTCGGCGTAACCCATCCGGGACAGTTCGCGGAACGCCGCCTCCGCCACACGCGACGAATCGCTCCGGACGCAGACCGCGTCCGCCTGGTCCGGGAGGTTGCAGCGGTCCAGGAACACCGTCGGAAGGGATTTGAAATCGGCGAGCGTGTAGTTCGCCGCGAGCGCCCCGCCCTCCACCAGCACCCCGTCCGGCGCGACGTCCGCGACGATGTCCGCTATCCGGACGGCGCGGCGCGGCACGAGCCCCGCCCGTTTCTCGCTCGCCGCATTCCCGACGGACTTCACGACAAGCCGCCAGCCGCAAGTGCGCGCGAACTCCCGCACGCCCGCCAATTCGCAAAGATTCTGGACGTTGAGAGAGGCTTGCAGATAGAGGACGGTCTTCATGCGAGTCGCTAGAGCGAACTGGCCGGAAAGAACGTGCCGACCGACTTGCCGGCCAGAAGTGGAACCAGCACGCTTTTGCGTCCGTTGGCGACGTAGGTGTCTATACCCGCCGAAACCGCGGCTTTCACGGCCTTCAGTTTCGAGTCCATGCCACCCTTGGAGAGCTTGCCCTTCTCGCCCGGATGCACCAGTTTGGCGGCCTCCCGGAAGTTCGCCACGTGCGCGATGCGCTTGCCGTTCGCGTCCAGCAACCCGTCCACGCTCGTCAGGAGGACGAGCGCGTCGGCGTGCAAAAGCCGGGCGATGAGATACGAGAGCCAATCGTTGTCCCCGAACGTGAAGAGTTCCTTCATTTCCTCGTCCGCCACCACGTCGTTCTCGTTCACGACCGGCAACACGCCCGCCTGGACGAGGTGTTCGAGGGACTTCTTCACGTTCTGCGAACGGTGGCGCGTCTCGAAGTCCGCATGCGTCAGAAGGACCTGTCCGATCTTCACGCCATGCGCACCGAACAGCTTCTCGTAGGCGCAAATGAACCGCACCTGCCCCACCGCCGCGCACATCTGGCAGTCGTTCACGTCCCGCGGACGCTCCTTGAAGCCCAGGGACTCGATACCGGCGGCGACCGCGCCCGAGGAGACGAAGACAAGCTCGTGCCCCGCCTCTTTCAAAGCGCTCAACTGCGCGACCAGGCGACGCAACGTAGCGGGATTCGGACGTCCCGCCTTGTTCACAATCACATGTGAACCGACTTTCACAACAATTCTCATACGCGTATTATACCAAACTCCGCGCCCCGCGTCACGCCCAAACCACCCCGCCCCTCAACGCAAAAAGTGTACCCTGTCGCGCGGCACCCGGGACAGGTCATTCCGATGGATGGAGAGCGAAAGCGGGAATAAGGAGAGGGATCGGTTGAGGAAACGAAAGGAAAGAACGCGGAGATCTGTCTCCGTCCCCATGGGAACCCGAACGAGACCACCCCCTCATGTCCCCGTAAGGCACCTGCGCAATTTGTCCGGTTTGGGTCCGTTTCGCGCGGTTTTTGCACCCGCGGCGGTTCCGGCGCAACGGCACCCCCGTTCCGGCGCAACGGCATCCCCGTTCCGGCGCAACGGCACCCCCGTTCCGGCGCAACGGCATCGCCGTTCCGGCGCAACGGCACCCCCGTTCCGGCGCAACGCGGCTAACGTACGACTATCACACGCCGTCCTTGTCCTCGAAAGGCGAACGGCGATGGACGAAGAACGCCTTGCGCTTCCCCTTCTTCGTCTGGCATACCCCAAAACAATTCGACCGTTCGGGCTCGTCTAATTTCGCCAATTCGTCTTCCGTCGCCGGGACGGAGCGGTCACACCCCGGATTCCGACATCTTGCCGATTACCCTGCGCCATCGCTCTGGCCTTTTCCTGAAACAGCAACGGGCGCCCCCAAGAGGATAATCTTCGGGGCGCCCGTTCATCTGGACATCGCGCGTACCGGTCATTCCCAGTCGGCGAAGTCCGTAACATAGATGATTGCGCAGTCTTCCGCGTAAATCTTGCCATCCGCGGACACCGGCAACCCCACCCTGGCCGTCATCACCCAGCCCTTGCCGACCAACGGCACTTCCGCGTAGTAGCAGTTCGGGCCCGAAAAGTGCTCCGTGACAATCAGCTCGCTCTTCGCCGAAGCCTTGTCAAGGAACGCTTCCCCGCATTCGATGCCCTCGTCCACCAACAAGGCGGAAACCTTCCCGTTCGGCTGAATCGTCAGCGTCAGCGTGGACGTGCCGGTCGTCGCGGGATCGCCATGGATCTCGA
>ERZ808252.519-NODE-519-length-36761-cov-5.438239_pt1 | contig 36761 bp, 29 predicted proteins | sample MGYA00521242_ERZ808252 | MGnify/ENA primary metagenome ERZ808252 (study PRJEB31516, sample SAMN03275581) | gut metagenome | biome: mammalia-associated habitat; material: feces | host: Papio cynocephalus | place: Kenya | collected 2012-08-07 ...
GCTTCCGTGGAGGACATCGCCCGGGATATCCGCAGAAAATTTGCCTGCGACCATTTGGGGCTGGCCTTTCCCATCACCTCCCGCAACCGCTTTGCCATCGTGCTGCGGGGCGTGGCCATGGGCGTGAAAAGGATCACCCTGATGCTCAGCTACCCCACCGACGAGGTGGGCAACCATCTGTTTGACGAGGAGCTGCTGGAGCAGGCGGGCGTCAACCCCTACAGCGATGTGCTCACGGAGGCGGACTACCGCAGGGCCTTCGGCAATCCCGTCCATCCCTTTACCGGCATGGATTATGTGGCCTATTATAAGCAGCTCATCCAGGACTGCGGCTGTCAGGCGGAGATCATTTTCGCCAACCGGCCCGAGGCTATTTTGCAGCACACGAAAAACGTCCTCTGCTGCGACATCCATACCCGCCGCCGCACCCAGGCCCGTCTGGTGCGCGCCGGCGCGGAAAAGGCGCTGTGTCTGGATGAGATCCTCAACGAGAGCGTGGACGGCAGCGGCTATAATGAGCAGTATGGCCTTTTGGGCTCCAACAAGGCCACGGAGGACCGGGTCAAGCTCTTCCCCCGGGACTGCGCCCGGTTCGTGGACCGGCTGGCGGCGCTGCTGCGGCAGGCCACGGGAAAGAACATTGAATGCATGATCTATGGCGACGGCGCCTTTAAGGATCCCGTGGGCAAGATCTGGGAGCTGGCGGATCCGGTGGTCTCCCCGGCCTGCACCCCCGGCCTGCTGGGCACGCCAAACGAGCTGAAGATCAAATATCTGGCAGATAACGATTATGCGGGCCTCACCGGCGAGGCGCTGCGGCAGGCGGTGCGGCAGTCGATCCAGGACAAGCAGGGCGACCTGAAGGGCAGCATGGCCAGCCAGGGCACCACCCCCCGGCAGCTCACCGACCTGCTGGGCTCTCTCTGCGACCTGACCTCCGGCTCCGGCGACAAGGGCACGCCCATCGTGCTGATCCAGGGCTATTTTGACGATTATTCCAAGGAATAAGACCGGGCTTTCCCCGGCGGCCTTGCGCCGCCGGGAACCGTTTTTTGCGGGGATTCGACAGAATGACTAAAAATAACGCCCCGGTTTCGTGAAATTTTCTGGAACAATTCGGTATTGCAAAGCGCCGGTTTTTCGGTACAATAGAAGTATCGCGGCACGAGAGGAGGCGGTTTCCTTGCAGATCCTGGAAGAGCGCATCCGGCGGGACGGACTTGTCCTGGCGGGCGGCGTCCTGAAGGTGGACGGGTTTCTGAACCACCAGATGGATATCCAGCTGTGCAACCAGATGGGCAGGGAATGGGCCCGTCTGTTCGAAGGCTGCGGCGTAAATAAAATTCTTACCATCGAGGCATCCGGAATCGGCATCGCATGTATCGCGGCTCAGTACTTCGGGTGCCCCGTTGTTTTTGCCAAGAAAAGCAAGAGCAAAAACATCCCCGGCGACGTCTGGACGGCCAAGGTGGAATCCTTCACCCATGGCGGCGTCAACGATGTGATCGTCTCCAGAAAATATCTGGGACCGGAGGACCGGGTGCTGATCATCGATGATTTCCTGGCCAACGGCGCGGCCCTGCAGGGGCTCATTGAGATCGTCCGTCAGGCCGGAGCCCAGCTGGTGGGCGCGGGGATCGCCGTGGAAAAGGCCTTCCAGAAGGGCGGCGACCGGATCCGGGAGCAGGGCGTCCGGGTGGAATCGCTGGCCCGCGTGGCGGAGATGGATCCGGAAAAGGGCATCCGCTTCTGCTGAGCGCCGAAAAAGCAAAAACCGAAAAGTTCATACTGGTCGATATATATCAAATGATGTGGTTTTGAAGTCTCTACCCGGCTGCCGTAAATGGCCGGACTATCGATGGAGCGCAGAAGGGCGAAGGGCCTTTTTGTCTCGTCCGCCGCGGAGACTCAACGGGTCCCCGCGTTTTTTTGTTCCATAGCGCGAAAGCGATGGAAATACATCGGAAGAAACCAACGAACAAGTGATTTGGAGGAAAAGATCATGAAAAAGCTTGCAGCTCTGCTCCTGGCGCTGGTGATGTGCCTCAGCCTCTGCGCCTGCGGCGGCGGAAACAACGACAGCAAACCCGAGATGAAGGTCGGCTTCATCTTCCTGCACGACGAAAACTCTACCTACGACCTGAACTTCATCAACGCCGCCAAGGCCGCCTGCGAGCAGCTGGGCGTCACCCCCGTCATGAAGACCAACGTTCCCGAGGGCCAGGAGTGCTACGATAAGGCTGCTGAGCTGGTAGACGACGGCTGCACCGTCATCTTCGCCGATTCCTTCGGCCACGAGGATTTCATGATCCAGGCCGCCAAGGAGTTCCCCAATGTGCAGTTCTGCCATGCCACCGGCACCAAGGCCCACACCGAGAACCTGGCCAACTACCACAACGCCTTTGCCTCCATCTATGAGGGCCGCTATCTGGCCGGTATCGTGGCAGGCATGAAGCTGAACGAGATGATCGCCGCCGGCGAGTTTACCGCCGAGGAGGCCAAGATCGGCTACGTGGGCGCTTATACCTACGCCGAGGTGGTCTCCGGCTACACCTCCTTCTTCCTGGGCGCCCGCTCCGTCTGCCCCACTGCCACCATGGAAGTCACCTTCACCGGCAGCTGGTATGACGAGACCGCCGAGAAGGAAGGCGCCAACAAGCTCATCGCCAACGGCTGCAAGCTGATCTCTCAGCACGCCGACTCCATGGGCGCTCCCACCGCCTGCGAGACCCAGGGCATCCCCAATGTTTCCTACAACGGCTCCACCGCCTCTGCCTGCCCCAACACCTTCCTGGTCTCCTCCCGCATCGACTGGACGCCCTACTTCAAGCATGCCATCGAGTGCACCCGCGACGGTAAGGCCATCGAGGCCGACTGGACCGGCACCATCGCCACCGGCTCCGTGGTCCTGACCGACATGGGCTCCGCCATCGCTGAGGGCACGGAAAAGGCCGTGGAAGACGCCAAGAAGGAGCTGGAGGCCGGCACCCGCCAGGTCTTCGACATGAGCACCTTCACCGTGGGCGGCCAGAGCCTGAGCTCCTACATGGCCGACGTGGACACCGACGCCGACTACACCCCCGACACCGAGGTCATCGAGAACGGCGCGTTCCAGGAATCCAAGTTCCGCTCCGCTCCCTACTTTGACCTGCGCATCGACGGCATCAACCTGCTGGACGAAGCTTATTGACCGACCTCTCTGGGAAGCCCCGAAGCATCGCGGCGGGGCTTCCCATTTTTGACCCGCTTCCCCAAACGGGCGGAAGATGCAAAAAGGACCCATCCCCTGCTGCAAAGGGCAGTGCGTCGACTGGTTCGCCGCCGGATTGCCCTTTGCAGCAAAGCTGTCTTTCCGGGACGGCGAAAAATCTGAAAAAGCAGGAGCGTGAGACCGTTGGAAAACAAAACCGCCACCGTAAAAATGCGGAACATCACCAAGACCTTCGGGTCGGTGGTCGCCAACGACAAGGTCTGGCTGGACATTTACAAGGGCGAGATCCTGGCCCTTCTGGGAGAGAACGGAAGCGGAAAGACCACGCTGATGAATATGCTCTCCGGCATTTATTTCCCCGATGAGGGGCAGATCTTCATCAATGACCGGGAGGTGGTCATCCGGTCGCCCAAGGACGCCTTTGACTATGGCATCGGCATGATCCATCAGCATTTCAAGCTGGTGGACGTGCTCACCGCGGTGGAAAACATCGTGCTGGGGCTGGACGAGCCGGGCCGGCTGGATCTGGACCGGGCGGCAGAAAAGATCCGGGCGCTTTGCGACGCTTACGGCTTTGAGGTGGATCCCTGGCAGAAGGTCTATAATATGTCCGTTTCCCAGAAGCAGACGGTGGAGATCATCAAGGTCCTCTACCGGGGCGCGGACATCCTGATCCTGGACGAGCCTACCGCCGTCCTCACCCCCCAGGAGACGGACAAGCTGTTCACCGTCCTGCGCAATATGCGCAACGACGGCAAGGCCATCGTGATCATCACCCACAAGATGAACGAGGTGGAGGAGCTTTCCGACCGGGTGGCCATCCTGCGGCACGGACAGTTTGTGGGCGATATGCCCACGGCCCAGTCCAACGCCATGGAGATGACCAATATGCTGGTGGGCCATCCCGTCAGCCTGAGCATCGACCGGCCGGAGCCCAAGGATCCCAAGCCCCGCATCCGGGTGGAGCATCTTACCGTCCGCAACATCGACGGCGTGGTCAAGCTGGACGACGTTTCCTTTACCGCCAACAGCGGCGAGGTGCTGGGCGTGGCGGGCATTTCCGGCTGCGGCCAGAAGGAGCTTCTGGAGGCCATCGCCGGTCTGCAGCCGGTGGAGCGCGGCAGCATCACCTATATCAACGACGACGGCCGGGAGGAGCCCATCCTGGGCAAGGATCCTCTGAGCATCGCCGATATGGGCGTTTCCCTGTCCTTCGTGCCGGAGGACCGGCTGGGCATGGGCCTGGTGGGCAATATGGACATTTCCGCAAACATGATGCTCCGCTCCTATCGCCGGGGCCGCTCCCCCTTCCTGGACCGGAAGGCTCCCCAGAAGCTGGCGGAGAGCGTGGTCTCCGAGCTGGAGGTCAGCACCCCCAACCTGACGACGCCGGTGCGCCGGCTGTCCGGCGGCAATGTGCAGAAGGTGCTGGTGGGCCGGGAGATCGCCTCCGCCCCCACCGTTTTGCTGACGGCCTATGCCGTCCGGGGCCTGGATATCCATTCCTCCTATACGATCTATAACCTGATCAACCGCCAGAAGGAGCGGGGCGTGGCCGTGATCTATGTGGGCGAGGACCTGGACGTGCTGCTGGAGCTTTCCGACCGGATCCTGGTGCTCTGCGGCGGCAAGGTCAGCGGCATCGTGGAGGGCCGCGGCGCAAAGAAGCGGGACGTGGGCATGATGATGACCCGGTTAGGAGGGGAAAGCGACCATGACTGAGAAAAAAGGCAAGCAGCGCACGCCGCTGTTTCATATCGTCAAACGCAAGAGCCTGCCCTGGTATCAGGCCTGGGCCATCCGTGCCGCCGCCATCGTGCTGGCGCTGGTGGTCTGCGCCGTGGTCACCACGCTGCTCACCGGTGAAGATCCCCTGCAGGTCTATGCCACCATCTTCCGCGGCGCCTTCGGCACCCCCCGGAAGATCTGGGTGCTGCTGCAGAACATCGCCATTCTGCTGTGCGTCTCGCTGGCGGTGACGCCGGCCTTCCGGATGCGCTTCTGGAACGTGGGCGGCGAGGGTCAGCTGCTGATGGGCGGTCTGGCTACGGCGGCCTGCATGATCTGCCTGGGCGACAAGCTGCCCAATGGGCTGCTGATCCTGCTGATGGTGATCGTGGCGGCGGCGGCCGGCGGCATCTGGGGCGTGATCCCCGCCATCTTCAAGGCCAAGTGGAACACCAATGAGACGCTGTTTACCCTGATGATGAACTATGTGGCGACCCAGCTGGTGGCCTTCTTCGTCATCGTCTGGGAGGTGCCCAAGGGCGCCGGACAGATCGGCATCATCAATCAGAGCACCGAGGCCGGCTGGCTGCCCTGGATCTTCGGGCAGAAATATCTGCTGAACATTCTGGTGGTGGCCATCCTCACCGGGCTGGTCTATATCTATCTGAACTACAGCAAGCACGGCTATGAGATCTCCGTGGTGGGCGAGAGCGAGCGCACCGCCCGCTATGTGGGCATCCCCGTGAGCCGGGTCATCATCCGGACCATGCTGCTCTCCGGCGCTTTGTGCGGCATCGCCGGCCTGCTGCTGGTGAGCGGAACGGACCACACCATCACCACCACCATCGGCGGCGGCCGGGGCTTTACGGCGGTCATGGTCTCCTGGATGGCGAAGTTCAACCCCGTGGTCATGATCTTCACCAGCTTCCTGCTGGTCTTTCTGGAGCGGGGTGCAGGAGAGATCTCCACGGCCTTTGGCCTGAACCATTCCTTCTCGGATATCCTCACGGGGATCATCCTGTTCTTCATCATCGGAAGCGAGTTTTTCATCACCTATCAGCTGAACTTCCGGAAAAACGGTAAAAAGGAGGACTGACGGATGTTTGATTTTGTTTCCTTCATCCCCCGGGCCGTGGTGCAGGGGATCCCGCTGCTTTACGGCAGCATCGGCGAAACGCTGACGGAAAAGGCCGGCAACCTGAACCTGGGCATCCCCGGCGTCATGTATGTGGGCGGCATCAGCGGCGTCATCGGCGCGTTTCTTTATGAGCAGGCGGCGGGGCAGAGCATGAACGGCCTGCTGGCCGTGGCCATTCCCTTGCTGGCGAGCCTGCTGGGCTCGCTGCTCATGGGCCTGATCTACTGCCTGCTCACCGTTACCCTGCGGGCCAACCAGAATGTCACCGGTCTGGCGCTGACCACCTTCGGCGTGGGCTTCGGCAATTTCTTCGGCGGCTCCCTGATCAAGATCACCGGGGCGGAGGTCCCCTCCATCGCCCTTTCCCGCACCAGCGCCTATTTCAGCCGGTCGCTGCCCTTTGCCGACAAGCTGGGCTGGTTCGGAAAGATCTTTCTTTCCTATGGCTTTCTGGCCTATGCGGCGGTGATTTTGGCCTTCCTTGCCGCGTATGTTTTGAAAAAGACCCGCACGGGCCTGTATCTCCGCGCCGTGGGCGAAAGCCCCGCCACCGCCGACGCGGCGGGCATCGACGTGGCCCGGTATAAATACAAGGCCACCTGCATCGGCAGCATGATCGCCGGCCTGGGCGGACTGTATTACGTGATGGACTATGCCTGCGGCGTCTGGTCCAACGATGCCTTCGGCGACCGGGGCTGGCTGGCCATCGCGCTGGTGATCTTCACCATCTGGCGGCCCAACATCAGCGTCCCGGCCTCCATTCTGTTCGGCGGACTGTATATTCTCTATCTGTTCCTGCCCTCCGGCAATCTGGCGGTGAAGGAGCTTTACAAGATGCTGCCCTATGTGGTGACGCTGATCGTGCTGATCATCACCAGCATGCGCAACAAGCGGGAAAATCAGCCGCCGGCGGCGCTGGGCCTTTCCTATTTCCGGGAGGAGCGGTAAGCCGCCATGCTCTGTCCGTATCTGTTTTTCGATCTGGACGGTACCCTCACCGATCCGGCCCGGGGCATCTGCGGCAGCGTTCAGTATGCCCTGGAAAAGGGCGGTTATCCGGTGGGGCCGCTGGAGGATTATTATTCCTGGATCGGGCCGCCGCTGCTGCTTTCCTTCCGGGAGCAGCTTGGGGTGGACGAGGCGGAGGCCCGGCGGCTGCTGGAATATTACCGGGAGCGGTTTTCCGCCCGGGGGCTGCTGGAAAATCAGGTCTATCCCGGCATTCCGGCCCTGCTGCGCAGACTGCGGCAGGCGGGGGCCAGAATGGCGGTGGCCACCGGCAAGCCTACGGTCTATGCGGAGCGTATTCTGGAGCATTTTGACCTGCGGCAGTATTTTGAAACGGTCTCGGGCATTGATCTGAACGATGAGCCCATGACCAAGCAGGGCGTTTTGCAGACGGCCATGACCCGGCTGGACTCGCCGCCGCAGGAGCAGTGCCTGATGATCGGCGACCGGTCTCACGACGCACAGGGCGCTGCGGCCTGCGGCCTGGCCTGCGCGCTGGTGCTCTACGGCTATGGCAGCCGGGCGGAGGCGGAGGCCTCGTCGCCCCGCTATATCGCGGCGTCGGTGGATGAATTGGCGGCGCTGCTGCTGGGATAAACGCAAAAAAGCTCCCTTCGGGAAGCGCGGCAGAGCGCCGTCTTCTCCGGAGGGAGCATTGTTATGGAAAAAACAGGCCCGGCTATCGGGTCAGACCGAAGACCATCGCCGCCAGCGCCGCGGTCTGCTCCGGCGTGCGGGCATCGTCCCGCAGCAAAACAGGGTAGCCGCAGCGCAGAAAGGCCTCATAGCGGGCGGGGGAATTGATCCGGGCGAGACACTGGCGGAAGCTTTCCATGGCGGCCGCAGGATCCGGCTCCGCCTGCAAAAGCCGGTAAAGAAACTGCTTTTCCCGGTCGGGCCGCTGGAAAAACCGCGTCACCGAAACGCCCGGCTCCGCCAGCAGAATGAGCATATGCCCCTTGTCCGTCTGCTGCCGCAGCAGCGAAGGGGGGATGTTGGTGTCTACAAAAACGGGCCTTTCCTGCCGGGAGAGGGGCTCCAGCAGCTGCAGCTCCAGCCGGGCGCATTCCAGCGTTACCCCGTCGATCCAGCGCTCATATTCCTCCGGCGTCCGCCGGATAAACGCCCGCCAGTCCTGCAGGTCCCGGCTCCAGGTCAGGCAGGGGTATTCCGCCGGATCCAGCCCGGGCAGCAGCGCGTCGTGGTAGTTTTCCTGGCAGGCGATGCCGCCGAAGGTCTCCGCCAGACGCTTGACCAGGGTGGATTTGCCTGCGTAGGCGGTGCCGTTGACCAAATAAAGCCGTTCCCAATCCATATCAGCTCCTGACGGCGATCTCCCCCGCCAGACTCCGTTCAAACCAGCTTCGGACGCTTTCCACGCCGCGGGTCCGGGCCAGCGTCCACATCAGCTTGGTAAAGGCGGCCTCGGAGGTCATGTCCTGGGCGGAGATCACGCCCTTTTCCAGCGCCAGCTTGCCCACCTCGTAGGTGGAAAGATCCGACCGCTCATAAAGGCACTGGCTGGCCACCACCACGGGGATCTCATGCCGCCGCAGCTCCTGCAGCTTTTCGTAAAGATCCCGATGCACATAGTGCAGCCCGCCTGCGCCGAAGGCCTCGATGAGCACGCCCCGGTAATTGCTCTGCAGCAGCAGGTCGAAAATGCCGGGATCCAGCCCAGGGGTCAGCTTCAGCAGGAAGACCTGGGTACAGAGACCGTCCTCCAGACGGAAATCCTCCGTCTGCGCCGGGATCAGCTCCCGGTGCAGCTCCAGCCCAGCTCCCGTGACCCGGGCCACGGGGGGATAATTGATGCTTTCAAAGGCGTCGAAGCCGGAGGTCCGCACCTTCACGCCCCGACAGCCCAGCATGACCTTTCGGTCGAAGGCCAGAAATACGCCGGGAATGCCGCTGGCGGCCATGGCGGCGGCGCAGCGCAGGTTGTCCGGCGCGTCGGACAGGGGATGCACCAGCGGCAGCTGGCTCCCCGTCAGCACCACGGGGATGGGCACGCCGCGCAGCATATAGGTCAGGGCAGAGGCCGTGTAGGCCATGGTGTCGGTGCCGTGGGTGATGATGATGCCATCGTGATCCCGGCAGGCCTCCGCCGTCTGCCGGGCGATCAGCTGCCATTCCTCCGGCTGGATGTTGGAGGAATCCAGCGAAAGGATATCCCGACAGTGGATGGTGCAGCCGGGCACATTGTGCAGGCTCTGCCGCACCAGTTCCGCGGCAGACAGCTCCGGCTGCAGCCCGTTTTCCCCCGGCTCCGAGGCGATGGTGCCGCCGGTGGCCAGGACTAAAAGCTTCTTTTCCCGCATGGTTGAGTCACCGTTCCTTCCTTCGTTCTTTCTGAGCCTCTTCCTTTGGCAAAAGACCCAGCAGGGCCGCGTTGCGCCGCAGGGGCGCCACCCCACGCCAGACAAAGGCCCGCCCGGCATATTTCCGCCGGAAGGCCCGGTCGGAGAGGGTCAGATCCTCCGGCGCCGGCATGGGGACCCGGGGCAAAAGCTCCGGCAGGGGCGCGGCGGAGGCCGCTGCGTTTTCCGGGCAGCACTGCTGGCACCGGTCGCAGCCCCAAAGCGCCCGGCATCGCCGCACCAGACGCTGCTCCTCCTCCGTCAGCGGGCCGCGCCGCTGGGTAACGGCGGAAAGACAACGGTCCGCAAGGACGGTCCCGCCGCCGGTGAGCGCGCCGGCAGGACATTGCCGCAGGCATTCGCCGCAGCCCCGGCAAAAGCGAAGGGCTCCGCCGGTGGGACAGACGGCAAGGTCTGTGGCCAGAAAGGCCAGAAAGACATAGCTGCCCGCCGCGTCCGTGATCAAAAGGCCGTTTTGCCCCAGCCTTCCCAGCCCGGCCAGCGCTGCCGCCCGGACCTCCGGAAAGGGAGAGACGTCGGCATAATAGAGAAAGCATTTTCCCGGAAAGGCCCGCTCCAGCGTCTCCCGCACCGGCTCCAGCCGCCGCCGCAGGACGGCGTGGTAATCCTCCCCCCGGGCATAGCGGGAGAAAAGGCCCTCCGGCTCCCGGCCTGTGGCATAGGGAAAGGCGGCGCACAGCAGGCTCCTTAGCCCGGGCAGCCGATCCAGGGCCTGCGCTGCCCGCTCCGGCTCCAGCTGCGCCAGCAGCGGCTCCGCCGCCAGACAGCCCGCCGCGCAGGCTCCGGCGGAGCGCAGCAGCGCCCCCAGCGGGGCAAAGGGCTCAGCCATGACGCTTCCTCCTTTTTTCAAAAATGATGGCCGGGGGCTTGTTTTCGCCCCGGGAGATGTGCTATACTGCGATTTTGTGAGGTGATCTTTTTATGGAGACCGTAGAACGCAAAAAGCCCAATCTTGGCCCCGTTTATCTGGTGTGCGCCGCCATGCTGTGGAGCACGGCGGGGGTGCTCACCAAGTTCATCCCATGGAGCGCACTGACCGTGGCCACCCTTCGCGGCGTGATCGCCGCGCTGGTGCAGATCCTCTATACCCGCACCTTCCGCATCCGGCTCACCAGGCCCGTGCTGCTGACGGCCTTCTGCTATCTGGGGGAGACGCTGCTCTTCACCATCGCAAACAAAATGACCTCCGCAGGCTCGGCCATCGTTCTGCAGAACACCGCGCCGCTGTATATCATCCTGATGTCGCTGATCGTTTTGAAGCAGAAGCCCTCCAGGCTGGACTGCTGCGTGGGCGCGGTGATCTTTTCCGGCATCGTGCTGTCCATGATCGATACCCTCCGGGGCGGCGCGCTGCCCGGCACGAACCCCATGCTGGGCAATCTGCTGGCGCTGCTCTCCGGCGTGTTTTACGCGGGCATCTTTTTCACCAGCCGCCTGCCCGGGGCCAATTCGCTGCATTCCGCCATTCTGGGCAACGGGCTGTATGTTTTGCTGCTGCCCACGCTGCTCTTTGATCAGGCGCTGCTGCATCCGGCGGCAGACGCCGTGCCGGCGTGGCAGTCCTGGGCGGCCATGCTCTTTATGGGCGCCTGTCAGCTGGGGCTTTCCTGGATCTGCTTCAGCAAGGGCATCGCCACCACGCCGGCCCTGCAGGCCAGCTTTATCACCATGATCGAGCCGGTGCTCAACCCCCTGCTGGCGCTTTTGCTCCTGGGGGAGGCCATGGGGAAGCTTTCGATCATCGGCTCTGTGCTGGTGGTGGCTACCATCGTGGTCCACAGCGTTTTGACCATTCGCCTGCAGGAAAAGCAGAAAAAACCGGCGCAGGAACCGGAAAAAAGCGTATAAACAGCCCTTCTTTGGCTCTCCGCCGCGGCGGAGGGCCTTTTTTCAGCGTTTTTTCTTCTGCTGCGGCGCGGGTCTTGCCCGGCCCGGCTTCCCCGGCTGGGAGGCGTGCTCCGGCTTGCGCTCGGGCCTGCGCTCCGTCCGGCGCGGAGACGCCTGCTTTTCCGGGCGGCGGAAGGGCCGCTCCGGCGGCACGAGACAGTGCTTGCCCGTGCCGATCAGATCCTCCCGGCCTGCCAGACGCAGAGCCTTGCGCACCAGCGCGAAATTCTGGGGGTTGGCGCTCTGCAGCAGCGCCCGCTGCATGGCCTTGTCCTCCGGGGAGCGGGCCACGAAGACCGGCGTCATATCCCGGGGATCCAGACCGGTATAGTACATGGCGGTGGAAAGCGTCCCCGGCGTGGGATAAAAATCCTGCACCTGCTCCGGTTTGAGCCGGTTTTCCCGCAGGTAGCAGGCCAGGTCGATGGCCTCCTTCAGGCCGGAGCCGGGATGGGACGACATGAGATAGGGCACCAGATACTGTTCTTTGCCGTATTTTTCCGAAAGGGCGTAATACTTCCGGCAGAACTGATCGTAAACGTCGGCAAAGGGCTTGCCCATATAATGGAGCACCCGGGGGCTGATGTGCTCCGGGGCCACCTTCAGCTGGCCGCTCACATGCCAGCGCACCAGCTCTGCGAAGAAATCGCCGGTCTTGTCCTGGAGCATATAGTCAAAGCGGATGCCGCTGCGGATAAACACCTTTTTCACCCCGGGCAGCGCCCGCAGCCGGCGCAGCAGGTTCAGATAGCCGCTCTCGTCGGCGTTGAGGTTGGGACAGGGCGTTGGGAAAAGACACTGCCGCTGGGGGCAGGCCCCGTGTTCCTTCTGCTTTGCGCAGGCGGGATGGTCAAAGTTGGCCGTGGGGCCGCCCACATCGTGGATATAGCCCTTGAAATCCGGGTCGGCGATGATCTGCCGGGCCTCCTCCAGAACGGACTGGGTGCTGCGGGCGGAAACATAGCGGCCCTGGTGCAGGGCCAGAGCGCAGAAATTGCACGCGCCGAAGCAGCCCCGGTTGTGGATGATGGAAAAGCGCACCTCCTCAATGGCGGCAACGCCGCCCAGGGCCTCATAATCGGGATGGTAATACCGGGCGTAGGGCAGGGCGAACACTGCGTCCAGCTCCCGGCCCTCCAGGGGCAGGGCCGGCGGATTCTGGATGAGCCAGCGGCTGCCGGTGGGCTGGAGCAGGGCGCGGCCCCGGGCAAAATCGTTTTCGTTCTGCTGAAGAAAGGCCGCGCGGGCATAGGCCCGCTTGTCGTCCCGCACCTGCTCGAAGGAGGGCAGGAGCAGCGGATCCGGAAAGGCACATTCCCCGGGGTCGGCGGCCAGAAAGCAGGTGCCCCGGATGTCGTGCAGCTCCGAGGGCTTTTTTCCCTGCCGCAGACCGTGGGCCAACGCCGTCATGGAGCGCTCGCCCATGCCGTAGGAAAGCAGATCTGCGCCGCTGTCCTCCAGAATGCTGCGGCGCACGGCGTCGTCCCAATAATCGTAATGGGCAAAGCGCCGCAGGGAGGCCTCGATGCCGCCGATGATGATGGGCGTTTGGGGAAAGGCTTCCCGCGCCCGGTTGGCATAGACGATCACCGCACGGTCGGGCCGGCGGCCCGGTGCGCCGCCGGGGGTATAGGCGTCCTTTTGCCGCCGCCGCTTGGCCACGGAATAGTGTGCCACCATGGAATCGATGTTGCCGGAATTGATGAGCACGCCATAGCGGGGCTTGCCCATGGCGAGAAAATCCGCCGGGCCGTGCCAGTCCGGCTGGGAAAGGATCGCCACCCGGAAGCCCTCCTTTTCCAGCACCCGGGAGATCACCGCCGTCCCAAAGGAGGGATGGTCTACATAGGCGTCGCCGGTGACCAGCAGAAAGTCATAGTAATACCAGCCCCGGGCCAGCATATCCTCCCGGCTGACGGGGAGAAACTCTTCTCTGGAACGCATGAAGCGCCTCCGTTCTGTTTCGTGATGTCAGCACTCGCGCTTGCGGATCATGCGCTCCTGCCATTCCTGCCGGGTGATGAGCACCGGGCGGGGCTTGCTGCCCTCGAAGGGGCCGACGATGCCCCGATCCTCCATTTCGTCTACCAGACGGGCCGCCCGGGAATAGCCCAGCTTGAGCCGCCGCTGGAGCATGGAGACGGAGGCCTGTCCGCTCTCCAAAACGATCTCCACCGCCTCGTCGAACTTTTCGTCCTCGCCCTCCTCGTCCAGACCGCCGCCGCTGTTGGCCGCGGCCTCTGCCTGCTGGGCCTGCTTTTCGATATGGTCCAGAATTTCCTGATCGTATTCCACCGTGCCGCACTGCTTGACGAAGGCCACCACCTCCTCCACCTCCGCATCGGAGACGAAGCAGCCCTGAACGCGCTGGGGCTTTTGCAGACCCAGCGGGAAATAAAGCATATCGCCCTTGCCCAAAAGCTTTTCCGCGCCCTGCTGATCCAGGATGATCCGGGAATCTACGCCGGAGGCCACGGCAAAGGCGATCCGGGAGGGGATATTGGTCTTCATGAGGCCGGTGATCACGTCGGCGGAGGGCCGCTGGGTGGCGATGATCAGATGCATGCCGGCCGCCCGGGCCATCTGGGCCAGACGGATGATGGCCTCCTCTACCTCGCTGCGGGCCACGGCCATCAGGTCGGAAAGCTCGTCGATGATGATGACCACCTGGGGCAGCCTTTCGCCCTCGCCCCCCTCGGAGATCACCCGCTCCATCTCTTCGTTATAGCCCTTCAGATCCCGGGTGCCTACCTGGGAGAAGAGCTTGTAGCGGCGCATCATTTCGGTGACGGCCCAGTTCAGCGCGCCCGCCGCCTTTTTGGGGTCGGTGACCACGGGGATCAGCAGATGGGGGATGCCGTTGTAAACGCCCAGCTCGATCATTTTGGGGTCTACCATGATCAGGCGGACCTCCTCCGGCGTGGATTTATACAAAAGGCTGATGAGGATGCTGTTGATGCAGACGGATTTGCCGGAGCCGGTGGTGCCGGCGATGAGCATATGGGGCATTTTGGCGATGTTGCCCACCACCGGCTGGCCGGTGATGTCCTTGCCAACGGCGAAGGAGAGCTTGCTCTTGCTGCTTTGAAAGGCGGGGGAGCCGATGATGTCCCGGGCGGTGACAACCTCCTGCTGCTCGTTGGGCACCTCGATGCCCACGGCGTTTTTGTCCGGAATGGTGGAGACGCGGATGCCGGAGGCCCCCAGCGCCAGGGCGATATCATCGGCCAGATTGACCACCTTGCTGAACTTGATGCCCCGCTGCAGCAGCAGCTCATAGCGGGTGACGGCAGGGCCCTCGGTGGTGTCGATGACGGTGGCGGAGACGCCGAAGCTCTCCAGCGTATCGGTGAGCCGCTCGGCGCAGCGGCGGATGGCCTCCTGACTGCCGGCGGGCTTGCCCGTGCCGGGCTTCAGCAGCCGCAGGGGGGGATAAAGATAGATGGGCTGCTGCGCGCCGCTGTCCAGCGCCTGCTGGATCTGCTCTGCCACGGAGGGCTCGTCCTCCGGCGCGGCCTCAGGCTCTGTCTCAGGCGCATCCTCCCAGGGGGCGGCCTCCGGCGCGGGCTGGGGCGCTTTCGGCTCTGCCGGGGAAGCGGGCGGCGTTGGGGGAGCTTCCTGCTGCTCCACGGCCCGGAAGATCTCCTCCGCTGCGGCGTTTTTTTGTTCCTCCGCCCGGGCGGCGGAGCCGGCAGCCGGCTTCTTTCCCCGATGGAACAGGCTGCGCAGCGCATCGGCCGGCGTTGGCACAGTGGGCGGCGCAACAGGCCCCTCCCGGTTGGGATCGGGCCGGCGGGTGGAGACGGGAGAATCGTCCAGCGCCACATCGATGCCGGAGGGCGTTACCGGCCGCAGAGGCCGGGCGGGGTTGGCTGCGGGCCGGGGCGTCTCCGCGGGAGGCTCACGCTCCGGCTCCGGCAGGGGCTTCAGATGCAGAAGGGCGCGCTTCATGCGCTCCGGCGTCAGATGGCAGCCTGCCAGAAACGCCGCCAGCAGCAAAACGCACAGCAGGATGGCTGCGCCCACGGTAGAAAGCAGCGACCGGAGCAGCTCTGCCAGTCCGCCGGACAAAACGCCGCCGGAGGTCAGCGCCATGCCGGAGGCGCCCAGATCCGCCGGCTTCAGCCCCTCTGCCCCCTCCGGGACGGCCAGCACATGGCGCACTGCGCCAAACAGCAGCGGGCAGAGCCCCCAGCAGATCGCCTGGACCCGCACCCGCTTTCTCCGCTTGACCACCAGCAAAACGGCGCAGATCAGCAGACACAGGGGCAGCGCCTCCTCCCCATAGCCCAAAAGCCAGCGGAAGACCGTCTGATAGCCCTGCACCAGAAAGCCGCGCACGGAGAAAAAGGACAAAAAGCCTACAAAGGCCAGCAGTCCCAGCCCTGCCGCCAGCCAGCAGCGGCGCAGGGCAAGCTCCTCCGCGGCCTTTTTCCGGGCGGCGGCGGAGGGCTGCTTTTTCGTTTTGGACGCCGGCTTTTTCGCCGGTGCTTTTTTGCCCTTTTGAGAAGTTTTGGTCTGTGCCAAAAAGCATCACCTTCCTTAGAGAATGCTGCACACGATGGCGATCACGCCGGCGCACAGGCAATAGAGGGAGAACCAGCGGAAGCTGTTTTTCTTCATCAGCAGCCGCACGGTAAAAATAGCCAGATAGCCAAACAGGGCGGAGGTCGCAAAGCCCGCCAGACAGGGCAGGGCCAGCTCCGCCGTCATGGCTCCGTGGAACAGCTCGGGCAGCTTGAACACCACTGCGCCGCAGACGGCGGGGATGCTCATCAAAAAGGCGAAGCGCACGGCGAAATCCTTCTGAAAGCCGCAGAACAGCCCGCCGCAGATGGTGCTGCCGCTGCGGGAAACGCCGGGAAACAGGGCGATGAGCTGCATGAGCCCCACCTTCAGACCGTCGGAATAGCGGGCGTCGGCCTCGGTCTTTTTGCCGCCGCTGTGCTTTGCCGCCACCCAGAGCAGGACCGCCGTAAAGCACAGGGCCACGCCGATGAACAGCGGGCTGCCAAAGGCGCTTTCTACATAGCCCTCCAGCACCGCGCCCAGCACCAGCGGAAGGGTGGCGAGCAGGATCAGCACCACCAGCCGGCGGGCGGGCCGGTTCCGGATGCGGAAGCCGTCGAGGATCCAGCGGATCCCCTCCACCACCAGCGTCTTGACGTCCTGCCAGAAGGCGGCCACCACGGCCACCAGCGTCCCCAGATGGAGCATCAGGTCAAACGCCACGGCGTTTACATTGTATTGGTCAAAATCCAGCAGCGCCTGCACCAGCGCCAGATGACCGGAGGAGGAAATGGGCAGGAATTCCGCAAGGCCCTGCACCGCGCCCAGTAAGATCGCGACCCAGATCGGCATGATGATTCACCTCATTAAAAATAGCGTTCGGTTCAGTGTATGAAGGCAGCGCGCCGTTCAGACGGCGTCCTCCGCCGGAAGCTCCACCAGATATTTTTTCAGCATCCGGCAGGGCTTGTAGGAGAGCTTGGACTTGCGCAGGCCCGGGTCTCCGGCGTCGTCCTCCCGATTGATAAAGCAGACGCCCTCGCCGGCGGCGTATTGGGAAAACTGCTGGACGATCATCTGATAGGCCCCGTGGCACAGGGGATCGGCCTTTTCGATGTGGACGTAGAGGGTATCGCCTCGGACCTCCCCCAGGGCCATGGAAACGGCCTGATCGCCCTGGGAAAAGACCGCGCCGCCAAGAAAGCCGTAGTCCGCATAGTCCTGCAGCACCTCCAGTGCCCGGCGCTCGTCCTCCTGAAAGGTCAGGGCGTCCTTTTGCCGCAGCGCCTCATAGCGGGCGACCAGCGCCTGCACCGCCGGGAGATTCTGCCGGGTGATGGGTTCGAAGCGCCAATCCGGATTGGCCCGGATAAACTGGCGGATGTGGTTCCGCTGGCCGGCGTAGGAATGGCCCTCCAGCGTCTGCAGATCGGCGGCGTTGTAGAGATAATCCTCCGCGTCCGGGATCTCCCGGGCCTGAAGCCCCGGGCAGACCGACTGCAGCAGCGCCAGCTCCTCCTCGGAGACAAAGCCCAGCTGCAGCGGCTGGTCCGGCTGCTGCCGCCGGAGGGTCTCGATGGCCCGGATGGGGTCGCCGCCCATGGGCGAGCACCAGAAGACGCCGCCCTCGGTCTCCCGCCCGTGGGAGCGGAGGAAGAGCGTATCGTCCTGCACGGCGTATTCCGTATGATAAAGCTCCCGCCAGAGGAAAACGCCCCCCAGGGTGTCGTCACAGATGCGGCCGCTGGCCTTTGCAAAGAAAGGCCGCAGGGCTGGCAGGGCGGAAAGGGTCAGGGGAGAAAGGGAAAGCATCGCAGATACCTCGCTTTGAGAGATAATAATACAGCTTGCATTATACCATAGCTTTTTGAAAAATGCATCAAAAACCGCCGACTTAAATTTTTTTGAAATTTCTCTGGACGCAGTTGCGCCGGTTTTCGGGAAATGCTATAGTCAGAGACAGAGAAGATATGCGCGAGGACGGTGGAAGGAGCGGTTTTTGTGGCGGAAGGAAACGAAAAGCATCGCTGGCTCAAGCCGGTCATGACGGCGGGAACGATCCTGTTTTTCCTGCTGCTGGGCGGGCTTTGCGTCTATGCCTGGCGGGCGGGCCTGTTTCGGGACGTCGACCGGCTGCAGGCCTTTATCCAGCGGTGCGGCGTGTGGGCGCCGCTGGTCTTTGTGCTGATGCAGGTGACCCAGATCCTGCTGGCCTTTATCCCCGGCGGGCTGCTGCTCTCCGGCGGCGTTGCGGCCTTTGGGCCATGGCTGGGGCTGTTCTATAACATGACGGGGACGCTGCTTGGCTCCGCGCTGAACTTTGCCATCGCCAAGCGCTGGGGCCGGCCGCTGGTCAAAAGGCTCATGCCGGAAAAGACCTGGAACAAATATGTAGGCTGGCTGGACGAAAACCAGACCCGCTTCCAGCGGCTCTTTGCCGTGGCCATTTTGCTGCCCTTCTTTCCGGACGACGCGCTTTGTCTGGTGGCGGGGCTGACGCGGATGCGCTGGCAGAGCTTTCTGCTGATCCTGCTGCTGAAGCTGCCCTCCGTGGCGGCCTACAGCCTGGCCTATCTGGGCCTGTTTCGGTTTTTGCCGATGGGATAAAGGCCGCGCTGCAGCGCGGCAAAAGGGCCGCCCCCGAGGGGGCGGCCCTTCCGCATACATAAAAAGGAGAGCGGGAATGGCGGTCTCAGTTCAGCAGCTGCCGGAACAGGGGCAGGCTGCGGCGGATCATATCATGATCCACGCAGGTGCTCAGGCGGAAATAGCCCGGACAGCCGAAGTCGTCGCCGGGGACGATCAGAAGGCCCAGCTGCTTGGCCCGGTCGGAAAAGGCCTGGGCGTCGCCGCCGGGCGCCTTGACGAAGAGGTAAAACGCGCCCTCCGGCTTGACGCAGCGATAGCCGAAGTCTGTCAGCGACTGATAGAGCAGCCGCCGGTTCCGGTCGTAGGCCTCCAGATCGGGCCGCAGGCCGGTGCTGCGGGCGATGACCTGCTGCATCATGGAGGGGGCGCACACGTGGCCGTGGGTCCGGGCCGCGCCCATGACGGCGGCCATCAGCAGATCGTGGTCCTCCACGCAGGCGGGGATGCAAACATAGCCGATGCGCTCCCCGGGCATGGAAAGGGATTTGGAATAGGAATAGCAGATGACGGTATTGGCATAGATGCCCGGAACAAAGGGCACCTCCGCCCCGTCGTAGGCCAGCTCCCGGTAGGGCTCGTCGGCGATCAGGTAGATGGGGCGGCCGATATCCCGGCTCTTGCGCCGCAGCAGCGCCGCCAGCCGCTCCAACGACTCCCGGCTGTAGATCACGCCGGAGGGATTGTTGGGAGAATTGATGATGACGGCCTGGGTGTTGGGCGTGATGCGCGCCTCCAGCGCCTCCAGGGGGATCTGGAAGCGCTCCAGATCCGGCGGCGCCAGCACGAAGCGGGAGCCGCTCCCCCGGACGAACACGCCGTATTCCGGGAAGCAGGGGGCGATGGCAAGGATCTCCGAGTCCTCCACCCGCAGGGCGGTGAAGACCGCCGTCAGCGCCGGGGCTGCGCCGCAGGTGAAAAACAGCGCCTCGGGACGGATCTCCATGCCGGAGCGGCGGCTGAGATCGGCCGCCACGGTCTTTCGCAGCGCCAGCGAGCCGCCGGCGGGCGTGTAGCTGTGGAGGGCCACCGGATCGCTCTCCGCCAGCGCCGCCAGGGCCTGCCCCACCTGCTCCGGCGCGGGAACGGAGGGATTGCCCAGCGAATAGTCAAACACATTTTCCGGCCCGATCTGCCGGGACAGTGCCAGACCGTATTCAAACAGATCCCGGATGCAGGAGCGCTTTGCGCCCAGCTGATACATTTCCTGGGATACCATGGTTCAACAGCGTCCTTTCTGAAAGAAGCTGGGCTCAGCGGCTGCTGGCCCGCCAGATGTGCTGCGTTTCCGCCGCGCGGATCAGCTCCTCCCGGAAGTCCGGGTGGGCGATGGAGATCAGAGCCTCCGCCCGCTGCCAGGTGGAAAGCCCCGCCAGATTGACGCAGCCGTATTCCGTGACCAGATAGAAGGCCTGGCTCCGGGGGGCGGAGACGATATCGCCCTGGAAATGGGGCACGATGCGGGAGCGGCGGACGCCGCCCTTATCCACAAAGGAGGAGGTCATGCAGATGAAGGCCTTTCCGCCGGGAGACATGGCCGCGCCGGTGAGAAAATCCAGCTGGCCGCCGGTGCCGCTGATGTGCCGCAGGCCGGAGCTTTCCGAGCTGATCTGCCCGTAAAGATCCACCGCCACGCAGTTGTTGATGGAGATCATGTTTTCCACGCTGCCGATGGTGGTCAGGGCGTTCACATATTCCAGCGGCCCCACGGTGACGGCGGGGTTGCAGTCGACCCAGTCGTAGAGCTGCTGCGTCCCGAAGACCATGCCGGTCATGCCCTTGCCGGGGTGCAGGCTCATGCGGCGGTTGGTGAGCTTTCCTGCCCGGAACAGCTCGTAATATGCATCGCCGCAGAGCTCTGTGTGCATGCCGAAATCCTTCAGGTCCGACTGGGCCAGCAGCGCGCCCACCACGTTGGGCAGCGAGCCGATGCCCAGCTGCAGCGCCGCGCCGGAGGGGATCTGGGGCACCAGCAGATTGGCGATGGCCACCTCCTCCGGGGAGGGCTCCGCCAGCGGGAACTGGGGCAGAGGCGGATGCTCGCCCTCCACCACGAAGTCTACCTCATCGATGTGGATGACCTCATCGAAGCCGCCGAAGATCCGGGGCAGGCGCTCGTTGACCTCCAGGATGACCAGATCCGCCTTGTCCAGGATCTGCTTTGCCACGCCGGTGGCGCAGGAAAGATTGAAATAGCCGTGCTTATCCATGGGCGTGACGCTCATCATAGCCACGTTCACGGTGAGAAAATTGCGATAGTACCAGGTGTTGTTGCGGAACACCATGGGGATAAAGCTGCAGAGTCCCCGGTCGCAGAGCCTGCGCTCGTAGGCGGAGAAATGCCAGCTGTTGTAGCAGAAATGCTCCCGCGTGGGGTCGCATTCCGCCACCTCCAGCGGGCCGAACATCAGGTTGCCCCGGAGCTTCACGTCCCAAAGCTCATCCCGCCGCCGGGCCAGCGCCCGGTCCAGCAGGACGGGGAAGCCCACGTTGGAGGTATAATCGACCCAATCGCCGCTTTTGACGGCCCTGACCGCCTCGTCCGCCGTGCGGAGCTTGGCGCGGTAGGAGGAAAACACATCGTTCACAGGCGTCCTCCCGGATCAGACGGCGGCAAAGCCCGCCCGGAAGGCCTGCAGATTCAGCGCCCGGAGCTTTTCGGGGACGGTCTCCGCCACCACGGTCTCCCAATCGGCGACGCCGTCCATGCCCAGCGCTTTGACCATGCTGCCGAACAGCACGATATTGGCGCATTTGCGGTTGCCAAGCTCCTGAGCGATGCGCTCCGCGTCCAGCACGAAGCAGCGGAAATGCTTCTGCATGGCCTCCAGACAGCCCTGGGGATATTCCGCCAGCCCCGCCGCCGTGGTGGAGGAATCCATCCGGTAGGCGTTGATGACGGCAACGCCGTCGGGCTTGAGATAGTCCGCATAGCGGACGGCCTCCATCTCCTCAAAGGCCACGATGATGTCTGCCGCGCCCTTGCCGATGACGGGGGAGAAGACCTTCTCGCCCCAGTGGACCTGGGTGGAGACGCTGCCGCCCCGCTGGCTCATGCCGTGGACCTCCGACATTTTTACGTCGTAGCCGGCCTTCATCAGACCGTTTACCAGCACCTTTGCGGTCAGAATGGCGCCCTGACCGCCCACGCCGACCAGAAGCGCGCTCTTTTTTTCCTTCATGATCAGTTCTCCTTTCTGGCGATGGCCCCGGTGGGGCAGACCTGGGCGCATACGGTGCAGCCCACGCACTGGCCCTGATCGATGACGGCCTTGCCCTCCCGGAGCATCACGGCGGGACAGCCCACTCTCAGGCAGGCCCGGCAGCCCACGCATTTTTCCGGGTCTGCGGCGCATTTGGCCAGGTCGTGGCGGATGCGCTTGATGAGCAGGCAGGGCCGGCGGGTGAGGATGGCGGTGGGAACGGTGGCCGCGATGGCGTCGGAGACGGCCTTTTCCATGGCCCGGAGGTCCTGCGGATCCACCAGGAGCACCTGATAGCCCATGGCCTGCAGGATGGCCTCGATCTTGAGCTTTTCGGCCATGTCCCCCTCCAGGGTAAAGCCGGAGCCGGGGTTTTCCTGATGGCCGGTCATGCCGGTGATGGAATTGTCTAGCACCACGGGGATCAGGCTGCCCTTGTTATAGACGATCTCCGCCGCGCCGGTCATGCCGGAATGGAAGAAGGTGGAATCGCCCAAAACGCCGAAGACCTTTTTGTCCTTCTGCCCGGTGGCGGCAAAGGCCTTTGCCATGCCCATGGCCACGGTAAAGCCGCCGCCCATGCAGACGCAGCTGTCCAGCGCGTTCAGCGGCGCGGCCGCGCCCAGCGTGTAGCAGCCGATATCGCCGGCGACGACGGCGTCCTTATGCCGGGAAACGGTGTAGAAAAAGCCTCTGTGGGGGCAGCCGGGACAGAGCGCCGGCGGCCGGGAAACGGCGGAAACGCCCAGCTCCGCCGGGACGGGCTTTTCGCCGAAAATGCGCTCCCGCAGCAGCTGCGGGTTCAGCTCGTAGAGCAGGCCGGTGAATACCTTGCCCACGCAGGGGATGCCGGCGGCGCGGATCTGCTCCTCCATAAAGCCGTCCAGCTCCTCGATCACATAGAGGGTCTTGACCCTGGCGGCAAACTGCCGGATCAGCTCCATGGGCAGGGGATTGGTCAGGCCAAGCTTCAAAAAGGAGGTCCCCTCCGGGAAGGCGTCCTTGGCGTATTCATAGGCGATGGAGGCGGCGATCACGCCGATCTCGCCGCCGGCCAGATCCTCCCGGTTCCAGGGGCAGTCGTTGGAATAAGCCTCCAGCGCCTTCATGGCCTGCTCCACCTTGGCGTGGTTGCGGTAGGCGTTGGCCGGGGTGGAGACGAACTTTGCGGCGTTGCGCACATAGGGCTGGACAGGGACCTCCTGCCGCGCGCCCACAGACACCAGGCTCTTGGAATGGGCCACCCGGGTGGTGGTGCGCAGCAGCACCGGCACGTCGAAGCGCTCTGAGATCTCAAAGGCCGCCCGGGTAAAGTCCAGACATTCCTGAGAATCCGCCGGCTCCAGCATGGCCAGCCGGGCGGCCCGGGCATAGTGCCGGTTGTCCTGCTCGTTTTGGGAGGAATGCATGCTGGGGTCATCGGCAGAGACGATGACAAAGCCGCCGCCCACGCCGTTGTAGGCCGCGGTAAAAATGGGGTCGGCCGCCACGTTGACGCCTACGTGCTTCATGGCGCAGATGCTTCTGACGCCGGCGATGGACGCGCCGTAGGCCACCTCTGCGGCCACCTTTTCGTTGGGCGCCCATTCGCAGTAAAGGGCTTCCTTATACTGGGGGAGGGCTTCAAACACCTCCGTGCTGGGCGTGCCGGGATATGCGGAGCAGATCTTTACGCCTGCTTCATATGCGCCGCGGGCAATGGCCTCGTTGCCGGAAAGGAGCGTGCGGTTCAAGGTCAGGACCACCTTTCTGATACGAATACTGTTATTCATACTGATATGTTCAATGATATTGCCATTATACCCTATGCAAAGCAGCCCTGTAAATTGCCCGATCCGGAGAAAAATCCGGGAGCTGTTTAGCAGGATGTGCCAAAGCTCGCCGCGTTTCCCCCTTCTTTTCCCCTCCGCGGCATAAAGATACGGCAAAACCCACAAAAGCTCTTTTCCTTTTTTGTCGCAGAGCAAAACCCGGCCGCAGGCAAAGCCTGCGGCCGGGGAAGGGGAAGCTGGATCAAAGGGAAAATGCCTGCAGAAAACGGGTCAGGATGGCGGCGGTCTCCGCGCGGCTGGCCTTGCCCTGAGGAGCAAGCATATTGCCGCCGCGGCCCTGGATCAGGCCGGCGGCCACCGCCCAGGACATGGCGTCTGCCGCCCAGACGGAGATGCTGCTGCCATCGGCATAGGCGTCCAGCGCCGCACGGGCGGACGCAGCCCAGCCCTTGTGCGCTGCATACCGGAAGAGCATGAGCGCAAGCTGCTCCCGGGTAATATTGCCGGGCATATCCGTACCGTCGGAAATGCCGTTTTCTATGGCCCAGGCGCGGCCCGTCTCAAACCAGGTCTGGCCGCCGGAGGTATCAACGCCGTCCATGCGGGCCAAAATGGTGACGATCATGCCGCGGGTCGTATCGCGATCAGGCGCAAAGGTGTCGGAGGAAACGCCGGACATCAGGCCCTTTTCATAGGCAAGCGTCACGGCCTCCGCATACCAGGCGGTTTCCGCTACATCCCCAAAGGGAAGCGCTGGCGTCTCCGGCGGGGAAGCGGGCTCCTGCGGCTGCGAGGGCTGCGCGGGAGAAGGTCCCACGGGCGTAACGGGGTCAGGCTTTTCCGGCGTGGGAGGCGTGGGAGGCGTGGGGTCTTCGCCCGCATGGATCACATAAAGCCCGCCCCGTTCCACGGTGAAGGTGATCGTTTTGGTCTCGGGATCCAGCGAGGAGGGGACGGACGCGCCGTCATCCGCAAAGGTCACATAAGCCTTGTCAAAGCTGCAGCTGACCGTCAATGTGGGCTTCCGCGCGGCGAGAACAGGGCTGTCCTCCACGGCGACCGTGGGTTCGCCGGCCTCGGTAAAGCCGAAGGTCAGCTGCGCGTTGAAATCGTCCTCCGCCATGACCGGGACGGCCAGCGCCAGCAAAAGCGCCAGCAGCAGCGCAAGGGATCGTTTGAGCTGTTTCATAGATCGTCCTCCTATCAATTATCCTTGGCAAAGGTCCAGACGCCCTGCGTATTGCCCTCTTTATCGGTCACATCGATGGTGACGCCGTTTTCCGCCGCTTCCTTTTCCAGACGGGCGCGGTCCAGCAGCAGATCTCTGGCTTCACTGTTGACGATCATGGTCAGACGGTGGGGATCCAGATAAAGAGGATTGAGCCGGTCTTCTGCAAAGAAGCGGCTGCAGGGGAAGGCGTAGCGAGGATTGGTCACGGGCAGCGCGCCGTTTTCGTCCTGGATCCGGGAGGGGCGGGGCAGATATTCCAGAAGAGAACCGCCCAGCGAAAGCGGGTTGGTATAGCCGTAATAATTCTTCCAGAGATAGAAGATGCCCTGCTGGCGCATATCCAGATCCGTTCCGTTGTCGATGAAATCACAGCCGACGACGCGGAAGTCATAGGGAGTATAGTATTCCGGAATGTGATTTACCTGGATGGCCGTGCCGCAGCGGACAAAGGCGCTGTCTTCAATGACGGAATTCATATTGCCGCTCCGCTTCCCGCCGCAGTCCAGCAGATAGCCTACCTTGCAGTCCTCAAAGAGATTGCCGGAAGCGGGGCAGAGATAGCCCGTGGGCGTGTTGCGGACGCCGTAGTCAAAGCCGCGGAAGGAGCAGTTCCAGATGTATGCGCCGCATAGTCTGTCGAAATCGGGGATCGTCAAGACGCCGCAGGTGAAGCGCTCGCTGCCATTGGTCTGCAGGGGAGCTTCGTTTGCTTCAAAGGCGATATTACGGATGCAGAAGTGTCCCACGTTTTCCAGCCGCATACCGGGCATAACGGTGGCCTTGCCGCCGTCCTCCCCGATGGCGCCCTCCAGATAAATTCCCTGCGAAAGGTCCGCATTGACGGTGATAATGTCATCATACCGGACGGCGGGGAGCTGAATGGTATAGCCAAAATCCGCATTGTCCTTGCTGTCGGCATAGACCTCCGGGTGCTTTTCCCGGAGCCACGCCATAAAGCTTTCGCTGCTGGCAAAAACGGCGTTGAGCTTTTCCGCGGTATCCAGGTCGGAGGCGTCCCGCGTTCCTTTTGAATAATAGTAGAAAAACACGACATAATCATCTGTCATTTCCCGGGGCTGTTCGTCGGGCAGCGTGACAGTATAATGCACCCGCAGATACCCCCCCTGGCAGGGCGGCTCGGTGGCGGTCATGCGGACGGCGGGCAGCAGGCAGCCGTGGTATTCGATGGGGGGGGCATCTCTTCCAGCTGGGTCGTCGGTTCGTTTTCGGGGTCGTCGGGATCGTGAACGCCCACCATCTCGAAGGAAACATCGGAGATCCACCGGTAGCAGGCGGCCGGAGCCTCCTGCTGATCGTCTGCTCTGTAATTCTGCACCAGAGCAAAGAAGCCATCCCGGACACCGACGGCGCCTTCTCCGCGGGTAAAGCCGGTGCCGACGCGCCGGCTGTTGTCGCCAAAGCCAAGCCGATCGCCTTCCGGCTCACCCATACAGAAGAGATAGTCGTTGCCCTTGTATTGGAAGGAGGTCGTCTCATGCGCGGGCCGGTCAGTGTAGATATCAGTCCCAAAGCCGCCGTTGGAGGAAATAATGAGATGGGCGCCGGTGTTCTTGACGGTGACCTCCATTTTGATATAGCGTTTCTCCGGATCGATCTCCTGAATGTCGATGCCGGCCCGGCGCAGCGTCTGTTGAACGGCCGCATCGCGCAGGTCTGCGTCCTCCAGCAGCTGCTGCCGGGACTGCTCGCGGAAGATGACCAGAGAGACCTTCAGGTCCCCATTGTAAAAGCCCTCAGGCCAGAGGAAATAGACGGTTTCCGTTGTGCCATAGGATCCGGTCACTCCGTTCCGAAGATAGCTCTCCTCGGAGGCCTCCGGCGCGGAAAAGAAACCGATGTTCGGCAGACTTACGGTGACAGGGAGGGGGTAGGTTTGGTCATCCTTCGTATAGGTGATAGCGCCTTCACCCAAGGCCGATGCTTCCAAATATACATAGGAGAAGTCGGACGCTGCGCGGGACTCTGCTTCCACGATGCCCTCCGGGAAGGTCAGCTCGTCAAAGGTCAGCTGCGTGGTATTCCCGGCGGCATCGGTATAGTAGAAAACATAATCGTAGCCATAGGAGAACTCCATGTCCAGCGAGGACTGGTAGGGTTCGTCATCGGAAATAAACGGAGCTTCGTTGTCGTCCCAGGCTACCCACCGGCAGTATAGCCCTGCCTGGGTGGGCTGTACGTCCTCCGCCATGGCGGTCACAGGCAGCAGGCCCAGCAGCAGGCAGAGGGCCAGCAGCAGGGAGAGCGTACGTTTTCGAAAAGTGCTATGCTGGCTGCCTAGTGTTTGAGCTTTTTTATAAAAACCGGCCGCAGGCAAAGCCTGCGGCCGGGGAAGGGAAAGCGTTTATTTTTTCTTTTTTGCGAAGACATAGGCTGCTGCGGCGCCTGCGACGACCACCACTGCGCCGCCGCCGATCCAGGGCAGGGCCTTGAAGCCGGTCTTGTCGCCGGGAGCCTCGGGCTCCTCGGGGGTCTCAGGCTCGACGGGAGTCTCCGGCTCGACGGGGGCCTCCGGCTCCTCGGGGGCCAGCCCCTCGAAGGAAACGCTGGCCACATAGGTGATGCCGTCGTTGCGGATGATATACACCGTGCCGCTCTTGGCGCCGCCGCGGACGGCCTTCTCGGCGTTCACATTCACCTGCGTTCCGCCGGGCAGCGACAGATAGATCCGATCCTTATTCCCCTCCGTGGGGGTCACAGGCTCGGGCAGCTCCGCCTGCTTGGCGTTGTCGGTGATCAGAAAGGCCGTGCCTGCGCCCAGCTTCTTGGTCTTGGCGCTGAAGCCGGTGCCCAGATCCACGGGCTCGCCGTTGACGGAAAGCTCATAGATATTGATGTTGTCGGCGGTGGGCGTCAGCTCCGCCTCCACCCGGCGGGGCGCGTCCTGACCGGCGCCGTTTTCCGGCGCATCGTTGACCACATAGGCGATGCGGCTGCTCCAGCAAACATCCAGCTGCTCGGCCTTATAGCGCCGCAGGGCGGACTGGGTGTCGCTGCCGGCGGCGGAGTCGTTGCTGTAGAAATAATCCACGCCGTCGACGGTCTCATAGCCCACGATGCCGATCAGATGGCCGCCGGTGCTGTTGGCCGCGCCGTTTTCCAGATAGGGATAGCTGCCGTTGGGGGAACTGGAATACTGCACGCTCAGGGCAACGCTGCGGCCCGCCGCCAGCTCGTGGCGGACGAAGTCCAGATCGGCGTAATGGGCGTAGGCGCTGAAGCCGTAGCTGCCGGCGATGGCCACGGTATAGGACCAGTTGCCGAAGCCCTCGTAATTGAAGTCATACTCCCGCAGGGCGACTTCCTCGGGGAAGAGATTCATGCCCCGGTCGTTGAGCATCATGGTCATGGTGGTGGGGCTGCAGATCACGCTGCCGATGGAGGCGTCCCGGACCATCTGGCTGTAGCAGGGCGTATCCAGCAGGACTTTTTCCGGCAGGGCGCTGTCATCGGGGATGTAGATGGGGATGGCCTGACCGTCCAGCGTGTTTTTCAGCGTGGCGGACACGTTGCGCAGGGTGGGGGTCACACCGGCGTTGTTGCTGTGCAGCGTTACCTGGAACTGGAGCTTGCTGGCGGTCTCGCCGTCGGAGCCCTTGATGTAGAAGGTATCCGTATCCACGGCGGCCAGCGCGTTGGAGGGATCGGTGGAGCCGCGCTTCAGGTCGATGCCCCATTTGCCCCAGGAAAGGAAGCCGCTCCATTCCTTCTTCATGTCCACATAGGCCCGGACCTTCACCTCCACCCAGGTGCCGTCGGGCGTATCCGCGCCCCAGCTGGCCACCAGGTATTCAAAGGCGGGGACGGAGATCTCCGCAGAGGTCCAGACGCCCTCCTGGGCGCCATCGGTCAGACGGACCGCGCCGTCGCCCACCTCTTCCGTGACCTCCACATCCTGCAGCTGACCGGCGGAAAGCGCTTCTGCGGAGCTGACCCGGACGAAGTTGTCCTGGGCCACATCGCCCCAGGCGTTTTCGCCGCCGGTCTCATCGGCAAATGCGCCGAAGCTCAGCAGGCTGGCGCATAGGGCGCAGACACACAAAAGCGAAAGGGCTTTTTTCCAATACTGTTTCATGATTTGTACCTCTTTTCTGTGCTGAAATTGCATTTTTATGATCAAAGCAGGCCTTTTTTCCTGCAAAAATCCTGAAAATAACGGTAATTTTCCTGCAGCAGCGCCGGCGTGTCCAGCTCATAGGGACAGCGGGCGGCACACCGGCCGCAATGGAGACATTTCTCCACGGTCTGCATCTTTTTGATCCAGGCGGGGGTCGTGTAGCTTTGCCAGGGGGCCCGGCCCAGCATCAGCTGCATCCGGGCGGCATCGTGGATGGGGATGCCCATGGGACAGACGGCCTCGCAGTAGCCGCAGCCCCGGCAGAAGCCGCCCTGCAGCGTTTTCCGGTCGGCCTCCACGGCGGCCTGCAGGTCCGGCGTCAGCGTGAGGCCCTCCCGGGCGGCCTGGAGAAAATCGTCCAGCTCCCCGCACTTCTGCACGCCCCAGACGGGGAGAACGTTGTCATACCGGGCCAGAAAGGCATAGGCCGCCCGGGGGCTGGAGATCAGGCCGCCGCTCATGCCCTTCATGGCGATGAGTCCGATGTTTTTCTCCCGGCACAGATGGATGAGCTTCAGCTCCTCCGGCGTGGAGAGATAATTCAGGGGGAACTGGATGGTGTCGTAAAGCCCGCTTTCCGCCGCTGCCAGCGCCACATCCAGACGGTGGGCCGTCATGCCGATGAAGCGGGTCTTGCCGGCGCGCCGGGCCTCCAGCAGGGCGGCGTAGGCGCTTTCCGGGTCGTTGGGATCGGGCAGCTCCGGCAGACAGTGCAGCTGCCAGAGGTCCACATGGTCCGTCTTCAGCAGGGAGAGCGAGGTGTCCAGCTCCGCCAGCGCGGCGCTGCGGCTGCGGGCCATGCTCTTGGTGGCAAGATAGATGCCTTCCCGTGCGCCGGAGAAGGCATAGCCCAGCTTTTCCTCGCTGTCGGTATAGCCCCGGGCGGTGTCGAAGAAATTGACGCCCTGCTCCCGGGCATAACGCAGCAGCCCGGCGGCGTCCTCTCTGGAAATGCGCTGGATGGGCAGCGCGCCGAAGCCCGTCTCGCAGACGGATAGCCCGGTGCGGCCCAGGGTGATCTGTCTCATAGCGTCCTCCTGTTTCTTATAATTATAAGATATGCCCGGACGCGTCAGTCCATCAGCTCGCTGGTGCGGGCGATAACCTTGAGCTCGATGGTGTCGCCGGTGACATACCAGGTCTGGCCCTGCAGCAGCATGGGAGCAGCGCCGGTAAGGGATTCCTCGCCGCTGTCGCCCTTCAGATCCAGCTGAAAGGCCACCAGGGCAAAATCCTCCGCGGTGGGATAGGTCTCCTGCACGGCGGAGAGATAGCTGTGGCCGTCCTCCGCTTCCTCCAGGATGGAGATATGCAGGGTGGGATTGGTTCCTACCACGCCGAGGCATTCTGCCTGCCAGCGGGCCAGGGCGGAGAAGTTGGTGCCGTCCAGCGTCAGCCGCTGGTAGGTTGCTTGCTGCTTTTCCGGGATGACGCAGTCGATGAGGGCATCGATGCCGCCCTCGCCCAGATACATGGCGGAGTAATAGCTCTGCAGCGTGCCCTGAATGGTGGAGCGGCCCGTATAGGCAGGGATGGCAAAGGCCAGCACCAGGCAGAGGACGGCCAGCGCGCAGACCACGGCGGCCAGCAGCAGGAGCTTTTTCTTTTTGGGGGTCGGATTCGTTTCGTTCATGATGGATCTCCTTTGGTCTCAGATAAACTCACAGCGCCAGGATGGCGGCCTCTGCTGCCTGGGCGCAGGTCTCGGCCCGGGCGTCGGCCTCCGCCATGGAAGCGCCCTGCATCAGGGCGTAGATCTTGATCTTGGGCTCGGTGCCAGAGGGGCGGATCACCAGCGCTTCGCCGGTGGAAAGCTCATAATAGACCACGTTGGAGCCGGAAAGCTCCAGCGGCTGCTGCTCCGCCGGGGTGTGCCGCAGGCCGGAAAGGTAGTCCCGCCAGGCGGAAACAGGAATGCCGCCGAACTCCGTCAGCGGCCGCTGCCGCAGGGCGGCCATGATATGGGCCATGCGGTTCATGCCGTCCTCTCCGGGCAGCATCACGTTGCGGGTGTGCTCGCCGTAGCCGCCGAAGCGGGCGGCGATCTCCTCCAGCCCGTCCAGAACGGTCATGCTGCGGCTGCGGTACCAGGCGGCCATCTCGCAGAGCAGCATGGCGGCCACGACGCCGTCCTTATCCCGGGCGTGGTCGCCGATCATGTAGCCGTAGGATTCCTCATAGGCCAGAATGTAATGATACTTGCCCTCCTGCTCCAGCTCCGCCAGCTTTTCCGCCATATACTTGAAGCCGGTGAAGGTGTTGAAGCAGCGAGCGCCGTGGGCTTGCGCGATCTGCTGGGCCAGGGGCGTGGTGACGATGGTCTTGATCAGGCAGGGATCCCGGGGCAAAACGCCCCGCTCCGCCCCGTGCTCCAGAAGATAATTCAGCAGCAAAACGCCGGTGCGGTTGCCGGAAACGGGCACATAGCCGCCGCTGCGGTCCCGCACCACCATGCCCACCCGGTCGGAATCCGGGTCGGTGCCGACGATGAAGTCGGCGTTTTCCCGCCGGGCCAGGTCGATGGCCATGGCAAAGCCCCGGGGATCCTCCGGATTGGGGCTGATGACCGTGGGGAAGGTCCCGTCCGGCCGGAGCTGCTCCGGCACGGGGATGAAGTGCCGCAGGCCGCAGGCCTCCATGACCCGGGGCGTGATAAAGCCGCCCACGCCGTGGAAGGCGGAATAGACAACCTTAAAAGCGGGATCCTGCCGCAGCAGCGCAGGATCAACGGCGCACCGCAGGACGGCCTCAATATACAGCCGGTCAAAATCCTCTTCCAGCCAGGTGAGGGGGGCAGGCGCGGCGCATTCCGGCCGGGGGGCGAGAGGATCGAGCTGCGCCATCTCCGCCGCCACCAGCGCCGCCTGCTCCGGCGGCAGCTGCGCGCCGCCGTGCCAGTAGACCTTATAGCCGTTATATTCCTTGGGATTGTGGCTGGCGGTCACGTTGATGCCTGCCGCCGCGCCGAAATGACGCACCGCAAAGCTCAGCTGGGGCGTTGGGCGGCACTGGCGGAACATCCGCACCGGGATGCCGCTGCAGCGAAGGGCGTTTGCCGCTTCCTCCGCGAAAAAGCGGGAATTGATCCGGCAGTCGTAGCAGATGCAGACGCCCTTTTCCGCCATGCCGCTGCGCAGGATGACCCGGGCAAAGGCCAACGTGGCCTGACGGATGATGTATTCATTCATGCGGTTGAGACCCATGCCCATGAGCCCGCGGAGACCGGCCGTGCCGAACTCCAGCGTCCGATAAAAGCGATCCCGGATCTCGCCCGCGTCCGTCAGGCTGCAAAGCTCCTGCCGCTGCCGGGCGGTGAGCGCCGGGGACTGGGACCAGCGAAGATATTCCGCGCTGCTGTCCGTCATAAAAACGCTCCTTTCTGTCCTGAAAAAAATACGATATCAATTATAATTGCCTATTATAGCACGCTTTTCGACAGTTTTCACCCTGATTTTTAAATTTTTCTGTTTTTCCGCAGGGAGTTGACAAACGCCGCAAACGGAACTATAATATATACGTACACGGTGAGGTAGATCCATCGATCGGCGCCGGTCCCCTTGCAGAGCGGATGGGCATAGGCGAACGGTCGTGCGCAGGGCTGGCTCCTGCCGCTGCGCGGATGCATCGGCATCTTGCCGGTACGGGAAGACTGAGCAGTTTCCTTTTTTTTCTCTTTTTCTTTTTTGCAGACGCCCCGACGCTCCCCTTACGGAGAACGCCGGGGCGTTCTGTATCGATTGGGCCATCTGGGTCATCCGTTGGGTCTGCCGTCAGCCGCACAGCCGGCGCAGGCCGGGGATCCGCCGGAAAAGCCAGACCAGCGCCAGCGCCGCCAGATAAACGGCCAGCGCCCGCAGGGCCAGCGCCGGTCCCTGGGGCAGCGATGCCAGCAGCAGCGGCGTTTTCAGCACGTCCAGCAGCAGCGGATGGACCAGATAGGCGCCCAGCGTGCAGCAGGCGGCCTCGTGGAGGGCGGCCTTTTTTCTTTCGCCCCAGAGGGGATGCCGGCGCAGGCCATCGTGCAGCGCCGTAAATATCGCCATGGCGGGCAGCAGCGCTCCGGGGGAGAAGAAGCTCAGGGGAAGGGGATCCAGCGTGCCGGTCCTGCGGCAGAGCAGCCATTCTGCCGCCGCCGTGGCTGCCGCGCCCAGAACGCCCAGCAGATAGAGCAGCCGCCGGGCCCGGGGCGAAAGGGGAAACCGGTAAAAATAGCCGCCCAGCAGGTAGAGGAAGGGGAAGCCCAGCAGATAGGGGACCTTCATTTTATCTACGATGAGGGCCAGCGTTGGGAAGCAGTCCGCGCGCAGCAGCAGGGTCACCACCGCGCCGAAGAAAAAGCACAGGGCAAGGCAATATTGCCAGAGCCGCCGGCCGGCGTTTTCCGCAAAGACGAAGAAGACCGGCGTAAACAGATAGAGCGCGGCGGCGGCATAAAGATACCAGAGGTGGACCGGCTGGGTGAGCAGATAGACCGCCGCGGCCCGCAGTCCGCCGTAGGGCTGGCCGCACAGGCGGAAATAGAGGTAATAGATCGCCGACCAGAGGAGCATCAGCGCCAGCAGCCGAAGGATCCTTTTTGCCAGCGTCCGCCCCTCCGGCGGGCGGCGCAGCAGGAAATAGCCGCTGATGATCACAAACAGCGGCACGGAAAACCGGGCCAGCGAGGTCAGCAGAACGCTGCCGGGGGTGACGGCGCCGGTGGCGTGGATCACCACCACAAAATAGGCGGCCAGCAGCCGCATCAGGTCGATATCGCTGTCAAAGGAGCGGGGCTTTTCCGCCATGAGACATCCCTCCGTGCGCACATCAGATCGCTTGGCTCCAGTATAGCACAGCAGCGCCCGGCGGCGCAAGAAAAAACGCCCCCGCAGACCGGATCGGCTGCAGGGGCGCGGCGCGTTTGTTCAGAAGGCTCAGTCCATCTTGGGCAGCTGAGCCAGGCTGGCGGCGATCTCCTCGTCGGAGGGGATATAGTCGCTCATCTTGCCGTCGTTGAACTTTTCGTAGGCCACCATATCGAAGTAGCCGGTGCCGGTGAGACCGAAGACGATGGTCTTTTCCTCGCCGGTCTCCTTGCACTTCAGGGCCTCGTCGATGGCCACGCGGATGGCGTGGCTGCTCTCCGGCGCGGGCAGGATGCCCTCCACCCGGGCGAACTGCTCCGCCGCTTCAAAGACTGCCGTCTGGGGCACGGAGGTGGCCTCCATCAGGCCGTCGTGATACAGCTGGGACAGGGTGGAGCTCATGCCGTGGTAGCGCAGGCCGCCGGCGTGGTTGGGCGCGGGGATGAAGCCGCTGCCCAGGGTATACATCTTGGCCAGCGGGCAGACCATGCCGGTGTCGCAGAAGTCATAGGCAAACTTGCCCCGGGTGAAGCTGGGGCAGGAGGCGGGCTCCACGGCGATGATCCGGTAATCGGCCTCGCCCCGGAGCTTTTGGCCCATGAAGGGGGCGATCAGGCCGCCCAGGTTGGAGCCGCCGCCGGCGCAGCCGATGATGATGTCCGGCTTGACGCCGTATTTGTCCAGCGCCGCCTTGGTCTCCAGACCGATGACGCTCTGATGCAGCAGGACCTGGTTCAGAACGCTGCCCAGCACATAGCGGTAGCCGGGAGTGGTGGTGGCCACCTCAACGGCCTCGGAGATGGCGCAGCCCAGGCTGCCGGTGGTGCCGGGATGGGCCTTTAGGATCTTGCGGCCCACGGCGGTCTCCATGGAGGGGGAGGGCGTTACGGAAGCGCCGTAGGTGCGCATGACCTCCCGGCGGAAGGGCTTCTGCTCGTAGGAGACCTTGACCATATAGACCTTGCAGTCCAGCCCGAAGTAGGCGCAGGCCATGGAGAGGGCCGTGCCCCACTGGCCGGCGCCGGTCTCGGTGGTAACGCCCTTCAGGCCCTGCTTTTTGGCGTAATAGGCCTGGGCGATGGCGGAGTTCAGCTTGTGGGAGCCGGAGGTGTTGTTGCCCTCAAATTTATAATAGATCTTTGCGGGGGTCTGAAGCTTTTCCTCCAGGCAATAGGCCCGCACCAGCGGCGAGGGGCGATACATCTTATAGAAATTCCGGATGTCCTCCGGGATGGGGATGAAGGGCGTGGTGTCGTCCAGCTCCTGCCGGATCAGCTCGTCGCAGAAGACAGGGGCCAGATCCTGCGCGGTCATGGGCTGGTGGGTGCCGGGGTTCAGCAGCGGGGCGGGCTTGTTTTTCATATCTGCCCGCACATTGTACCAGGCGGTGGGCAGCTCGGATTCCTGCAGATAGATCTTGTAAGGGATGGTTTGTTCAGACATGGTAGTGTCTCCTTTCTTTCTGGGGACGAAAAAAACTCCCGTCCCACAACAAATAAGCATTTGCTGGGACAGGAGGTCAGATCCTGCGGTGCCACCCGGCTTGACGCGGCCTTCCGCCGCGCCCACTCGCTGCGCACAACTATGCGCTGATCTTTTTTGACGGAGGATCAAGCTCCGGCGCGCATACTCCGGAGCAAAACGCTCCGTTTCCGGTTGCCCTCAGAAGTCCATTGGGCGCTGTCTGGCTCTGCCGCGATCTCACCGTCCGCGGCTCTCTGGAAAAGCAGGGTCAGCGCTTACTCACGCTTCCTCAACGGTTTAGCACATTATAGCGCCAAAGGATCCGCTTGTCAAGCGGAAATTTCAAAAAATTCCGCAATTTTTCCGGCCGAAGGGCTTACGCCAAGGGCGGCTTTGGCCGGTAGCGGATATCGGAGACGGTGTAGACCGTGACGAAGGCGTTGGGATCCGTTTTGCTCAAAAAGCTCATGAGCTTCTGATATTCGCTGTTGTTGACGATGGTGATCAGCTCCCGCTGCACCGCGCGGGTAAAGGCGCCGACGCTCTCATATTCCGTGGCGCCGCTGTGCAGCTCCCGCAGGATGAAGTCCCGGACCTTCTGCTCCTCCCGGCTGATGATGCAGACCCGGCGCTTGAGATTTTGCCCGAAGATGAAGCGGTCCAGCACGATGCCGTTGAAATAGGTGCCCACAACGCTGAGCACCACGGTCTTGGAATCGTAGGCCAGGGCGGAGGAAAGGGCGATGCACATCCCGGAAAGGGACATGGCCTTGCCGAGATCCATATGGAGATATTTGTGGAGGATCATGGCCACGATATCCAGTCCGCCGGAGGCGGCGTTGCGGTTGAAGAGGATGCTCAGGCCGTAGCTCACCACCAGAATGTAGCACAGCACATCCAGCTCGGCGCTGCCGGTGAGGGAGGTGAAATCCGGAAAGCACCGCTCCAGAACGGCCAGCAGTATGGGCAGCACGATGCAGGCCACCGCCGTTTTCAGGGCGAATTCCTTTCCGCAGGTGAACCAGCCGAGGATCAGCAGGGCGATGTTGAGGATCAGCGTAATGGCGGAGACCTGCAGCGGGACGAAATTGGCGATGACGATGGCTGCGCCGGCGATGCTGCTGACGGAGGCGTGGCTAGGCATCAGAAAGAAAAACACCGCCACAGCCAGGACGATATTCGCCCAGAGCATCACGGCGGCTTCCCGCACCAGCGGCGGGACGGGCAGGGCCTTCAGCTTTTTCATGGGTTTGCTCTCCCTTTATGCTTCTGCAGTATTTGCCCGCCATACGCGGGCAGATCTATCTTACTATACCTGTTCTTTCAGGTCAATAGCAAAATCTGTCCGCCGGGGGAAAACAAAAGATCTTTTGGCCCGGGCCGCCGCAGACCGAAGAAACGCCGCCGGAAACACAGAAAAAGGACCGCACCAACGGTGCGGTCCTCTGGAGCTGCTAACCAGAGTCGGACTGGTGACCTCGTCATTACCAATGACGCGCTCTACCAACTGAGCTATAGCAGCAAGTGGCGACCAAGATGGGGCTCGAACCCACGACCTCTAGCGTGACAGGCTAGCGTTCTAACCAACTGAACTACTTGGCCAT
>ERZ808252.520-NODE-520-length-36727-cov-6.219623_pt1 | contig 36727 bp, 31 predicted proteins | sample MGYA00521242_ERZ808252 | MGnify/ENA primary metagenome ERZ808252 (study PRJEB31516, sample SAMN03275581) | gut metagenome | biome: mammalia-associated habitat; material: feces | host: Papio cynocephalus | place: Kenya | collected 2012-08-07 ...
AATGATTTATCAGCTTTTTCTTATCTTTCAACTACGCATTTATCGGATGAACCTTCTATCTTTGCTCTCGGTGATCATAGCGATTATTGTTCAATTTCTTTGTTTTCGTAACTATAAAGATACAACAATTTTTCGCTAATCACCAAAATTACAGACGATTATATTTCGTCGAACTCACGTTATGTTATTTCATAAAAAACGGGGTCTCATCACCCTTCCCGAATGAACTACCCCTCAAAAACCAAATCATCTCCGCGAAGCCTTCATTGTAGGCTTTTCGGAGATGATTTGTTTGAATATTATTTGCCTGCTGTTATTCCAATGAGCGGAGCAAGGCTTTTCCGTCGTTCACCAGTTTTTCCACATCTGCATTACGCCCTATCTCGGTAGGGGCAAATTTTTTGAGCTCTGTTTCGAGCTTGGCCAGCTTGTCACCCTTGAGCTCAGCGCGCAGGATACGGATTTTCTCATAGTCCTGAATGCCTTCTATAAGACGCTCCATGCGCACACTGCTTCCACCGGGATAGACCAGGAAACAGTCGCCGGCTGCCCAAGTGCGGAAACGCGTATCTTGCAAGGGATTTTTCACCCAGCTGTTGTAAGCCCAACGCAGATAACCGCTGTAACCGGCTGCTGCGGCATGCCAGCCCATGAAGGCCGATTCGGCAGGATTAGAGAAGATAAAGGTATTGGGGCGCTCGGGGCCACAGCAGGTGTAGAATGTCACACGATTACCCTTGGCAAGGTGAGCATTGAGCTGCTCGGGCGTAAGCAGCGGCTGCTCATAGGCAAAACTGATGTCGTACATGCGCTCGGCCACTTCGGGACCGAAATAATTGACAGCACCTTCTACGCGGTAGTCCTTATCGGCCTTGAAAAGAATCTTGTAGGCAGGCTCAAGCAGGTTTTTCGGACGTTCGTCCATAGCTATGCAGGTTTTCTTGAACCATCCTTTCTGTTTCAGATGAGCGGCAAAATCCTTTAGGAAAGGCAACAGGTATTCGTCATATTCCTTACTGCCGGGGTCGAGCTTTACCTGACGCGTGCAGTTCTGCGCTTCGTCATAATATTCAAATGTCAGGTGCCAGGGCACGATGGTGTAGCAGTCTATCTGCTCGGTGATGCCACACGACATCATGAACTCTACCCATTTGTCAAACACGGTATAGTCGTATTTCCAGCTGCCGTCGACGCTTTTAAATTTGCCTATCATGCTCTCGAAGGGGTCTTCGGTCTGCGAATTCCAGGGATGCTGAATGATGCTGCAGGTGATAACTTTTTGTCCGGCTTCGGCCAGGAGTTTCATGATGGGGCGCATCAAGTCGAAATGCTGCTGGCTCCAAAGCGGCACATTATAGAAACGAGCCACGGAATAGGGGTTTTGCCAAAGGTCGAGATGGAATTTCCATTGAGAAGGTTCTGGAAGAGTGCGTTTGCCCACTTCGAGCACAAGGGGGATGGAAAGCGACTTGCCATCGCAATCGGCAGTAAGAGTGCCTTTGTATTTGCCGCTTGGGGCGTTTTGGGGCACACGGATGTCGAGCCACAACGGGCGCAACGTATTGGCGCTAACGCTCATTTCGCCGGCCGGCTTGAGCCAGTCGCCTACAAGGCAGGAGTCGTTTTTGTTGCCCATGACGTCGCTCATCACATAGCGCACGAAATACTTGCCCACAGCAGCGGCGGGAATGACGTTTTTTCCGCTGCGCAGATCGCTCACTTTAAAACTCAAGCTCTTCACGGCTTGAGGAGCAAGCACCACGGCCTGTGCGCTGACGCGTTCGCCTTTCCATGCATAGAGCGAAAGTGTTTTGGCCAGGACGGGCACGGCATTGCGCTGATAGCGCAAATCTGTAGACCCCCAGCCAAGACGGATATTCTTGACGCTCTGCCATGCGGCAGCCGGCACAGGACGAGGATCGGCCAATTCAACTTCGCTCATTTGGGCAAAAGCCGGCATTGCTGCAAGGACAAATCCCCATAAAATCATTTTTTTCTTCATCTCTTTTTTCTGTTTATTGATAATGTTGTTTTCTTCTACCGGCAGCGTTTGCCCATGGTTGCTTTTACCATATATATAATGAGGACGAAATAGGCTACGATTGAAATCACATGGCTCCATGGGCTGTTGATCCAAGCGTCGTTGACGGGGTTGAAGCCGGCAAAGCGCAATATGGCACTGACCACACCCATCAAAGCCCCGCCGGCAATGAATCCGGAGGCTATCAAGGTGCCCAAATCGCCGCGCACCTTGCACTCTGCACTATCTTTTGAACGCGAAGTGACATACCAGTTTACCGCACCGCCGGCCAGGAGTGGCAGGTTCAAATCGAGCGGAATGAACATACCCAAGGCAAATGCCAGGGCTGAAATGCCTATCAAATCAAGCGCAATGGCAATGAGGGCTCCTATGCCGTAGAGAAGCCAGGGCGCGCCCTGACCGCTCATCAGCGGCTCTATGACGGCTGCCATGGCATTGGCCTGAGGTGCGGCCAGCTGACCATCGGTAAAGCCATACGTGCTGTTGAGAAGCATAATGACACCACCGACGGTGGCGGCACTGACTATAATGCCGAGAAACTTGAAGGCCTCTTGCTTCTTCGGTGTCGATCCCAACCAATAGCCTATTTTCAAATCGGTCACTACCGTTCCTGCCGTAGACAATGCCGTGCACACCACACTTCCCATCAAGAGAGCGGCAACCATGCCGGGCCAGCCTTTCAAGCCAATGGCCACCATGATGACCGAAGCCAGTATCAGGGTCATCAGCGTCATGCCCGAAACGGGATTGCTGCCCACAATGGCAATGGCATTGGCGGCAACGGTGGTAAACAGGAATGTTATGAATGCCACAAGCAGGATGGCAACGATGCTGAACAGCAGATTGCCCTCCATCACTCCGAAAAAGAAGAATGCAAAGATTACCAGCAATGTGACAACAACTCCCACAGCTATGATTTTCATCGAAAGGTCGCGCTGCGTGCGCGGTTCTGTTTCCGAGTCATCGTGTTTCATCCTAAAAGCCTTTCCCGCAAGCTTGGCGGCATTGGCTATGATCTTCCGGCTTTTCCAAATGCCCAGCAAGCCTGCCATGGCTATGGCACCGATACCGATGCTCTTGGTATAGGCAAATATCTGCTCGGGCGAAGCCGACACAGCGGTCACTCCGTCTAAATTGATCGGCAGATTTTCCCAAAACACGGGTATCAATGGAACGATAATCCACCAAACAAGAATCGAACCGGCACAAATGATGGCCGAATATTTCAGCCCCACAATATAGCCCATGCCCAAAACGGCAGCTCCCGTATTGATTTTGAACACCAGCTTTACCTTATCGGCAACAGCCGCACCCCACGCAAACACGCCGGTGGAAAAGGTGTCGGCCCAGGAACCGAATGTGGCGATTACAAAATCATAAAGTCCGCCTATGATGCCGGCAAAAAGCAAGGGTTTTGCCTGTCCGGATTCGCTCTGGCCCGACATGAGCACCTGTGTCGAAGCCGTTGCCTCGGGAAAAGGATATTTGCCATGCATCTCCTTGACAAAATACTTGCGGAAAGGTATCATGAACAACAGCCCTAAAAAGCCGCCCAACGCACTCGACAGAAAGACTTTCATGAAATCGACTGAAATCTCAGGGTATTTGGCTTGCAGGATATACAACGCCGGCAAGGTGAAAATGGAACCTGCCACAATCATTCCCGAACAAGCTCCGATGCTCTGTATGATTACATTTTCGCCCAAAGAGTTCTTCCGATGGGTAGCACCCGCCACACCAACGGCAATGATTGTTATAGGAATCGCCGCCTCGAACACTTGTCCTACTTTCAATCCCAAGTAGGCACAGGCTGCCGAAAATATGACTGCAAAAACCAAGCCCCACGTTACAGACCAGGGCGTAATTTCCCTGCACGGAGCCGATGCATCCATCACCGGTTTGTATTCTTCACCTTCTTTTAATTCTCGAAATGCGTTTTCGGGTAGTTTCTCTTGCTCTTGACCTTTCATAAGATACTGAATGTTTTTACTGCAAAAATAAGAATAAAGATTCGTTTACCGGGCACAGTCTGCGCATAAAGACGGTGATAAGTCCCAATAATGCCTTCAAATCCTGTCAAAAAAGACTTGACTTTTTCCAAATACCTTTATTACTTGACGATTGTGATTTTGTCGATGTCGGGGCACCAAGCCTTTGCATTACCGATGCGTATGGTGTTCAAGCCCTTCTTCAAGTGAATCTGCCTGGTGATGTTTTTCACAATTTGCCTGTTGTCGCCCGGTGTGCTGATTTCAAATTCTTCACCACCGTTGACACTACAGAAAACGCAGCGGTCTTCATCGGTCAGATAGCTCAGCTTCATGGTATATGTTCCACCCTTTTGACAAAAAACATTGCGCCATTCCATATAGTTGTCCTTGTGGTTGCCGAGCCATTCCACTTTCGCACCGCCCGAGCAGAATGAAGATTCGCCATATTTTGCATAGCCGAGACTGTTGTTCATGCCGATGCATTGGAAACGTTCTAGCCATGCAGTCTCTGCCTCATATACAGTGCGCTGTTTGCGTTTTTCTGCTTTGAGGGAAAAGATGCGCACATCGTGAGGCTGCACATTGACAAGCATTTTCCCCGCCGTCACTTCTGACAAATCCTTTTGCATAAAGAGGTCACGCACTTTCACGTTCCCCTCCAAATCAACGTCACGCATGTCGAGTGTGAAATTTTGCCCGTTGTCGGTAGGATTGTAAACTGCCACGGCACGTGTGGTGCCATTAAGTGTCAGTATGTCCTTAACATAAAGGTACACGCCATTCTCTTCTTTCACCACATAAGCCTGTAAGGCAAGCGGATCCTGATTGATGGCAATGAGTTCCTTGTTCTTTAGCAGAGCTAAGGACTTGGCAGGTATGGTGGTCATGTCGCATCCTATGAGCAGCGGAGAACTCTGAATACACCACATGCCGAAATGGGTGCGCTCCTCGGCATCCGAGAGCCCGCGTCCGATTTCCAGCATATCCATGTCATTGTAATGCCCCTTTGTGGCATAAGCCGAGAGATAGCGGTTTTTAGAGATGATACGCTTTACAGCGTTCCAGTCGGGAGTTATATCGGCATCAATGCGCCAGGAAGAACCAACATTATGCACCCAAGTGCCGGGAAAGTTCCAACGGCACACGTTGATGCGCACGTCCTTCCGTCCCGTATTGGCAACGGCACGGTAGATTGCAGTATAGCGTTGCTGCTCGTCAAGGTCGAGATGCTCTGAATTTTGAGGGGCAACACCGCCGCAGAAGTCCACCTTGATAAAATCAAACTTCAGATCCTTGAAGAAAAAATCGGCATCTTGCCGGTCATGTCCATAAAGACCTACGCCGGTACCCAGCTCGTCCTTGTCCCAATAGCTTCCACACGTGTTCCGGCCCGCATCCGAATAGATGCCAGCCTTGAACCCGAGACGGTGTATATGCCTGACAACGGGTTGCAATCCGCCCGGAAACCGGGTGGGATGTATAAGCAATTGCCCGTTGGCGTCACGTCCACCGAAATAGCCGTCGTCGATATTGATATAGCTATATCCCACCTCTTTCAATCCTTGTTCCGCCATTGCATCGGCCTGCTTCATTATCAGGTCGGCACTGATATTGACACGGTAAGTGTTCCACGAGCTCCAACCCATCGTTGGCTTTTCGTAGCTTCGGGCTGGAAGAGCGAGCGGCATGACGGCAGAAACAGCCATGACAAAATATTTCCTTTTTCTCATGTTATAAAAGTCTTTACTATCTGATTTTTTGCAAAGGTATCAAAATTACCCGTTGGCAGAACCAATTTAGCGCAGAATTAACTCTGTCAATAGGTTTATTTGTTTTGCGATTAATGTATTGTGGAAAAACATCCGCAGTTAGCATAGCAGAAACTCGCCTGTCAATTACGGTTGCGGCCTTTCGTTTTGCAGATTCACAGTTACATTTTGTAGAACCAAGACTTGGTTGATAGAAATCAAGACTTGGTCACTTAGAATCAAGTCTTGGTTATTAAAAACCAAGTCTTGATTCTGCAATTTATTACTGCGATTCTGCAAACAAACCCTGGAAAGCTGCAATATTCGGCACTGCATATTTGATTTTCTACAGAGAGAAAGGATTTTCAGCGTCCATATCGTTTTCTTTTTATACTTTTGTAGTCTTAAACACATCCCAAATGATTACGCTTTGTCCATTTTCACGCCTTATACATGAGCAAGCCAAGAAATATGGCGCAAAAACAGCTCTCAGCTATCGCGACTATGATAAAAAGGAATGGATTCCAATTTCATGGAACCAATTTTCCGAAAAAGTCACGACCGTATCCAACGCTCTGCTTGAATGGGACATAAAAGTTCAGGAAAACATTGCCGTATTTTCCCAAAACATGCCGGAAGACTTTTATGTGGATTTCGGGGCATACGGCATAAGAGCCGCAACCATACCGTTCTATCCCAACAGCAGTTCTTCACAAGTGAAATATATGGTCGACGATGCCGAAATACGTCTTATCTTTGTTGGAGAGCAACAGCAATACGACACAATCTTTCCCATATTCCCATTGTCAGATACATTGACGCACATGGTCATCTTCGACCGCAAAGTGGTGCGCCACCCCTCCGACCATGTTTCCATCTACTTTGACGAATTTCTTGAGATGGGCCGCTCCCGCAAATCACAGGATGAGGTAAACAGACGCACAGCCCTTGCCACGCCGGAAGACATCGCCAACATCCTGTATACAAGTGGGACAACCGGAGCAAGCAAAGGAGTAGTGCTCACCCACAAAATGTATCAAGCCGCCATGCGCGAAAACGACAGTGTTTTGCCACTGTCCGAAAACGATGTATTCCTGAATTTTCTGCCTTTCACGCACGTCTTCGAACGCGGCTGGGCCTATCTCGGGATTTCGGAAGGCTGCCACCTGGCTGTAAACCTGCATCCGGCCGACGTATTGCAATCCCTGCAGGAAGTGCACCCCACCTGCATGAGCGCCGTGCCACGTTTTTGGGAAAAAGTCTATGAAGGAGTGCTTGAACGAATCGGCCACCTCCCCACCCTACAGCAAAAACTCTTCAGAAAGGCCATGACAACAGGCCGCATCTATCAAATAGACTATCTTAGCAAAGGGGAAAAACCGCCATTGTCGCTGAAATTGAAATACAAATTGTTTGACAAAACCGTTTTTGAGACTCTGAGAAAGAACATCGGATTAGAGCATGGCAACTTTTTCCCCGTAGCCGGAGCGGCAATAGCCAAAGAAGTGGAAGCCTTCGTACACATTTGCGGCATCAACATCATTTGCGGTTACGGTCTGACAGAGTCGACAGCAACAGTATCGTGCGACCGGGTCGGAGCCCCCTTCAGCATAGGCTCGGTAGGACGGACACTGAAAGGAGTGACAGTAAAGATCTCGGACAGCAACGAAATCCTGCTAAAAGGAGATACCATATTTAAAGAATACTACCGAAAGCCCAAAGAAACCCACGAAGCAATCGACGATGAAGGCTGGTTTCATACCGGTGATGCCGGATACCTGAAAAACGGAGAGCTCTTTCTGACCGACCGCATCAAAGACCTTTATAAGACTTCAAACGGCAAATACATAGCTCCGCAGCAAATCGAATCGAAACTGATAGTCGACCGTTATATAGACCAGATTGTGGTAATAGCCGACAAGCACAAATTCGTATCCGCCCTTATAGTCCCATCCTATGCCCTGCTCGAAGCCTACGCCAAAAGCCATGACATCAAATACGACAGCATGGAAGATTTGTGCAACAACAAAGAAATCCACACATTTATTCTGGAAAGGATCAACACGCTTCAACAAGATTTGGCCTCATTCGAGCAGGTAAAACGTTTCTGCATGCTGCCAAGCCCATTCAGCATAGAGCGGAATGAAATCACCAACACCCTAAAGATAAAAAGGAAAATCGTATTCGAACACTACCGGAAACAAATAGAAGAAATGTATGAAGCATAGCATTTCAATTGTTTTTTGTAACTTTGAGCCACTAAAGAATCAACATGATTACATCAGACCAGCTAAAAGACCTGACTGACAGAACCGAGGCACTCTACCGCTATCTTGACATAGAACAGAAAAAAGTAGAAGTCGAGGAAGAACAACTACGCACACAGGCTCCCGGATTTTGGGACGATCCGAAAGCAGCAGAGGCGCAAATGAAAATAGTAAAAGGGCTTCAAAAGTGGATTGACAACTACAATAATCTGAAGAATCTGGTTGACGAAGTCGCATTGGCATTCGACTTCTACAAATCAGACATGGTAAGCGAAGCCGAAGTCGATGAAGACTACGAAAAAGCCTATCAGGCACTTGAGTCACTGGAGCTCCGCAATATGCTCCGCGAAGACGAAGACTCCATGGACTGCGTACTGAAAATCAACTCAGGAGCAGGAGGCACCGAAAGCCAGGACTGGGCATCCATGCTGATGCGAATGTATCTGCGTTATGCAGAACGACACGGATACAAAACGCGCATCAGCAACCTGCAAGACGGCGATGAAGCAGGAATCAAGACAGTCACCATAGAAATAGAAGGAGACGATGCCTATGGCTATCTGAAAAGCGAAAACGGTGTACACCGCCTTGTACGCGTCTCGCCGTTCAACGCCCAGGGCAAACGCATGACATCATTTGCAAGCGTCTTCGTAACACCATTGGTAGACGACACCATAGAAGTGGCAGTCGACCCATCGAAAATATCCTGGGACCTCTTCCGCTCAGGAGGTGCAGGCGGCCAGAATGTCAACAAAGTGGAAACCGGCGTACGTCTGCGCTACCAATACACAGACCCCGACACAGGCGAAACAGAAGAAATCCTCATAGAAAACACCGAAAGCCGGAAACAATTGGAAAACCGCGAAAACGCCATGCGACTGCTTCGCAGCCAACTATACGACAGGGAACTTCAGCGCAGAAAAGCCGCCCAGGCCAAAATCGAAGCCGGTAAAAAGAAAATAGAATGGGGAAGCCAAATACGCAGCTACGTCTTCGATGACCGCCGGGTAAAAGACCATCGGACAGGCTACCAGACAAGCGATGTTGCAAAAGTGATGGATGGAGGCCTGGACGGTTTCATAAAAGCCTACTTGATGGAATTTGCAGGTAAAAACAACGAATAACCACATATTACCAACATAAAAATTATATACTATGAGCCAAAGCAGTAGAATTCGCAGCCAAAAGCGCGAACAACAAGCCGAAAAGAAAGCAAAAAAAATCGTCAACGGAATCTTTATCGGATTAATCGTTCTGATGATATTGCTATTAGCCGTCTACTACACCGTCGCTTCATAAACAAGCAGATCAGATGGCTGACGAGATAGAGCACAAATACCTCGTAAAAGGTAGCTTCAAATCTCAGGCAAAGAAAGTAAAGCACATCGTACAAGGCTATATCTCCACAGATATAGCCCGTACTGTTCGTATCCGCATCTGTGACAATGAAGGATACATTACCATCAAAGGGCCAACATCACCTGACGGATTGCAACGCTACGAATTTGAAAAAAGAATCTCCGCGGCCGAAGCCGGTGAACTAATGAAGCTATGCCTGCCGGGTGTCATCGACAAGCACCGGTACTACATTCCATACAGTTCGCATATTTGCGAAATCGATGAATTCCATGGTGATAACGAAGGCCTCGTCATCGCAGAAATCGAAGTATCCGAAAAAAAGGAAATCGTGCAGCTTCCACCATTCATCGGACCGGAAGTTACTGGAATCGCCCGCTACTACAATTCGATGCTCCAGAAATACCCGTATAAAGATTGGAATGACGAAGAAAAGAGATATTCCGAACCATAGCCGCATCTACAGATAAACCTCAAACAGATTCTGTAAAAAAGAAAACCGAAAATAACGGCAGAAAAATGCGTTCCATATTTGAATAATGTTGTAATTTTGCAGTTCATTCATCTTATAATGGATGTAATGTGCTTATAAACTATCAAATATGCGTCAGTTAAAAATCAACAAAAGCATCACAAACCGTTCAAGTGCCGCACTTGACAAGTATTTAGTAGAAATCGGGCGAGAAGAATTGATTACGACCGATGAAGAAGTCGAGCTGGCTCAACGAATCCACAAAGGCGACCAAAAAGCATTGGACAAATTGACCAAAGCAAACTTGCGTTTCGTTGTCAGCGTGGCAAAACAATACCAGAACCAGGGTTTGGCACTGAACGACTTAATTGACGAAGGAAATTTAGGGCTCATCAAAGCTGCTCAGAAATTTGATGAAACACGAGGATTCAAGTTCATTTCATATGCCGTATGGTGGATACGCCAAAGTATCCTTCAAGCCATCTCAGAGCAAAGTCGCATTGTTCGCATGCCCCTCAATCAGGTTGGTTTTCAGAGCAAATTGAGCAAAGCCAAGATAAGCTTTGAACAAGAATTCGAGCGCAAGCCTTCCGTTGAAGAATTGGCCGAAGTAATGAACACTCCGGAAGACAAAATAGCCGAAGCACTTGGCAGCAATGGGAAGAAGGTGTCAGTGGATGCTCCCTTCCAAAACGATGAGTCAAGCGCCATGATCGATATCATGACAGACGAGAACGCGCCCACCACCGACCAGGAAATGGAAAAAGAATCGCTGTCTTCCGATTTAAATGCAGCCTTAAGTTGCATTACAGAACGTGAGCAAACGGTTCTCAAAATGCTTTTCGGCATCAACTATCCGGAAATGACGGCAGAAGAAGTTGCCAATTCCTTAAACTTAACGCGTGAACGCGTAAGGCAAATCAAAGAACGTGCACTGCGCCGCCTACGCGATCAAGAAAAAATCAAGATGCTTCAAAAATACTTGTAAGCACAAATTCACCCATGCATTGACATACGATAAATAACGGTCAGAAGGACAAAGCAAAATGCCTTGTCCTTTTATTTTGCCTTTCGACAGCTTTACCGTAACTTTGCCTAACTATCAGACATACAATGATTGAAACAAAACACATTCTAATCAACGATTACGATTATGACTTGCCTGAAAAATGCATAGCCAAATATCCGGTCGAGACACGTGACCAATCCAAGCTTCTATATTACAACCAAGGAAAAATCAGCGAAAGCCGGTTTACACTACTGCCCGAACTGCTTCCTCCGGGCAGCCTTATGGTTTTCAACAACACGAAAGTAATACAAGCACGACTGCACTTCAAAAAAGAAACCGGAGCTTTGATTGAAATCTTCTGTTTAGAGCCATATCAGCCTAAAGACTACCAACAAATTTTCGAGCAAAAGGATCATTGCCAATGGGTCTGCCTCATTGGCAACCGCAAGAAATGGAAAAACGGCATCCTTCGCCGCAACATACAATTAGGCGATAAGGAAATTACCTTGCAAGCAGAAGCACGAGGCAAAACCGGCATAAATGAAATCGTCGACTTTAATTGGAACGATGACTCCGTCAGCTTTGCCGAAATCCTCGACATCATCGGCGAACTGCCCATTCCTCCATATCTCAACCGAAAGGCAGAAGAACGCGACAAAGAAACCTACCAAACCGTCTATTCAAAAATAGAAGGAAGTGTGGCAGCCCCTACAGCCGGTCTGCACTTCACCGAACGCGTGCTGCAACAGTTGGACAAACGCGGCATAGAACGCGATGAAATCACCCTACACGTTGGAGCCGGAACGTTCAAACCCGTCAAAACCGAAGAAATAGAAGGGCACGAGATGCATTCGGAATACATCTGTGTTTCCAAAACAAGCATAGAAAAACTCCTTCGGCATGATGGCCATTGCACAGCAGTAGGAACTACTTCTGTACGCACGCTCGAAAGTCTGTATTATATCGGAATCAAGCTTTTAGATAACCCAAATGCCAACGAAGACGATCTGCACATCAATCAATGGATGCCTTACGAGCTGCCCGACAAATACAAAAACGTTTCCACCTGCGAAGCTCTTCAGGCCATAGCCACTTACTTGACACAAAACCATCTTGACGCGCTCCATACAAGTACGCAAATCATCATTGCACCGGGCTATTCCTACCACATTGTAGGCAGAATCATCACCAATTTTCACATGCCAAAAAGCACTCTGCTTTTGCTTGTATCGGCATTCATAGGCGAAGACTGGCACAAAGTCTACCGCTATGCGCTCAGCCATGATTTTCGTTTCTTGAGCTACGGTGACAGCTCTTTATTAGTTCCTAAACCAAACAGCAAACAGACAATATGATAGATTCCTTAGACGATTTGGTGCCCATAGTCGACGAAGAAGGCAACATTACCGGAGCTGCCTCCCGTCGCGAATGCCACAACGGCAGCAAACTTTTGCACCCTGTTGTTCATTTGCACGTTTTCAACAGTAACGGTGATTTATATCTCCAAAAAAGGCCCGACTGGAAAGACATCCAGCCCGGAAAATGGGACACCGCATGCGGCGGTCACGTTGATCTTGGCGAAAACGTAGAGAAAGCCTTGCGACGAGAAGTTGAAGAAGAATTGGGAATTACGGAATATGAGCCAAAACGCATTGCATCATACGTTTTCGAGTCCGCCAAAGAAAAAGAACTCGTATATGTACATCTGACTTGTTACGACGGAATCATAAAACCCAGCAAGGACGAATTGGCAGACGGGCGTTTTTGGAGCAACAGAGACATCCGCAATGCCATCGGGAAAGGCATCTTTACGCCCAATTTCGAGAGTGAATACAAAGACATCGTACTTCCATACGTAGACAAGCATCCTTTCGGCACATCCTCTCCGAGTGACAACCACTTCGATTGAACTGTGGTGGAAAAAGACTGTCAGGGCTTTGTTTGCAGCCGGGGCGAGATAATTTTCCTCCCGAACTCAAGCTGACCATTCTTATTCCACTTTGCCTTTACAAGATAAGAAAGGCGCGGGCCAACCTGCTTATCCGAAAAATGAGCATGAAATATCATCCACAGATGCCCTTTCCTATCCGTAAAAAACGAGTGGTGTCCCGTTCCCACCAGCCCACCGGCATTTTGGAATATGGGATTGCGTTCCGATTTCACCCACTCTTCTTTCATGCTTTTGCTTGTAGAAATACCCACACCATATCTCTTGCTTCTAAAATCGTTTGCCGAATATGTCAGATAGTATTTCCCTGCATGCTTCAGTACAAACGGTCCTTCATTGATACGGCTCCCCGGAAAAGCGGGGTCACATTCCCACGACTGGCTCGTTTGCAGGCACATGCGCATTGTTTCATCCTTCAATGAAGCAAGATTATCCTCCAATTGGGCCATATATATCACATTTCCGTTGCGAAATTTCACAAAAAAGAGATACGGTGTGCCATCGTCATCAATAAACAAAGACGTATCTATTGCATTTTCTGCCAGCAACGGGCCGCTACCGATTTGTTTAAACGGGCCCAAGGGCGAATCTCCCGATGCCACATAAATATGTTCATTGGCAGAATAATACATATAATATTTCCCTTTCAAACAATAGACTTCAGGAGCCCAAAACCACCGGGTTTCGGTTGTATTGCGCTTGTCCAACGCCAGTGTTTCATACTTCCAGTTTTTCAAATCGTCTGAAGAGTAGACTTCAATACCGTTTCCGGAATGAGTTCCATATGCATAATATTTGCCGTCTGCCACCAAGACATAAGGATCGGCCAACGGCAATTCGCTTTTTCTCTTGACTTCAGAAGCCTCTGCCGTCAAAAGCGTCAACGACAGCAATAAGACTGTGAGCACGATGCCCAAGCATATAAAAGATAGGCGTTTCATTTGTTTTCACTTAAAAGAAATCCAATTCTGCCATTGCAAGTTTTTCTCTACAGGCAGTTTCCAAAAATTTCACACGAACATAGCGTGCATGCAACGGCGATGCAAAATAATAGAACCGCCGTGACGGGTCGTTTATCACATTTCCAAAGGAAAAATCACCGGCTTTTTCCCAGTTATGGGTGTCATTGCTGACATATACGCATCCTTTCGTTGCCATACCTTCCGCTTTTCCACGCATCGGCGTGCATGCCAAACCATTCAACACACAATCGCGTCCCAAATCCAATTCTACAGTCTGAGGCAAAGCTGCCATTGCCTGCCACCCGGTATTGTCATTTTCATCAAAAGCCTGTTTGCAAACAGCTTGTGCATCTTCCGATGTGCAATCCAATACTCTCCAGTCTTTTTTTATGAAGCCGAAACGATGTTCCATTACTTCGCCCACGCCATTCTGATTGACAGCGACAGCACGCAGACGTGCGGCATCCAGAGGAAATGAACCAACATAAAGAATTCCGTTTGCAGCTGACGGTTCTGAGCCGTCCATCGTATAATAAATCCGGTAATCCGAAACATTTTCACAGGATTGCTCTTTCGGGCCAATCGTCACATTCCCGTCAAGAGTGCGCCGGCAAACAAGACGCGGCGGGCGTTCGGGATAATAGCAAGCCGACATTGTACTTATCGCAGGTATATCACGCCATGACAGTACACGCAAGCGCACAGCTTCGACCACTACGGCAGGAAAACGAAGTATGCGCTTATAGCCGATATTTGTAGAACGTGCCACTTCCCTCCATCTACCATCCACAAGGGCTTCGACAACGTGTTTTTCCACACGTTCTCCGTGACGGGCGATATCTTCCTGCAATACGATGCGATTTATCAATGCAGGTTTTCGCAGTGCAACAGTTATCGGTTCCACGCCAACCAGGCACGTTTCATCATCATTGTCCAAAATTTTACGGGAGCCGTCACCGCCAGCCAACAGATTGTCGGCATACGTCTCGCGGATGTGGCGGCCCACCTCGCGCAACACTTTGACATCTGCCTCAGAAAAGCGTCCTTCGCGATTGGGAGGTATGTTTAAAAGGAATGTGGAATTGCCTCCCACCGACCGTTCATAAATGTCAAACACATCATCGGCAGAACGCACATACTGATAGTCATCATCACGATAAAACCAACCGTCACGGATGGAAGTGTTGGTCTCTGCCGGCTGATAGTGCAAATACTTGGCCGCTGCAAGAACCGAACGACTGCCCAAATCCGCATCAGTCATGTCATAAAACACAGAAGCCGTATCGGGATTAAACGGATAGCCCACCACATTCCATTCTGTTGAGCGCGTGCGCCCCGCTTCATTGCCACACCAACGAATGTCTTCCCTGCCAAAGATGACCGCCTTGGGAGCCAGACGACGAATCAGGGTCTTCCAGGCTGCATAATTGTAACGCTGTCCGCCTTTTCTCTTGGGGTGAGCCCCGTCAAACCATACTTCATGAATGGGACCGTATTCCGTAAGCAATTCAAACAGTTGGTTAAGAAAATATTCGTTATAGTCGTCCACACAAAAGCGGAACGTGGTTTTGTTGCGAAACGGCCGTCCGGGAATCTTTCGCGGTATTGTCCGCTCGGTATAGGCACTGCCATTGCCATAAAGGCCTTCGGGCGACTCAATCTGATAAAGGTCGGCCGGTGACAGATAGATGCCCAATTTCAATCCATACTTGCGGCACGAAACCGAAAGCGACTTGAGAATGTCACCCTGCCCGCTTTCAAACGGCGACGACATGATGCCGTGACGCGTATATCGGCTTTGCCACAACACAAACCCGTCGTGATGCTTCACTGTCAGCAGCACTTTCTTCATTCCGGCAACCTTCATGGTTTCACACCACTGGTCGGTATCCAGTTTCTTCAATGCAAAAACAGAAGGGGACTCCATTCCGTCGCCCCACTCGCGGCGCGTAAATGTATTAGGCCCAAAATGTATGAAAGCAATAAACTCATCGCGCAAGGCCGACAGCTGGTTTCCTGTAGGATGCAGGTGGGCGGCTTTGCGCGCTACGGAGGCCTCGTCATCATCATCCGCAATAGCAACCGTATTATTGACACGCGCATGCAGACACGGCAATGCCGACGCCATAAGAAGCAGTATGCCCATGAGCCTTTTCCGCACGTCTTTCATAGTGCCGTTTTCTTTTGTTTCAAGAAATCACGTATGCGGCACACGGCAGTCGCGGCATCAGGCGCATCCTGCGTAAGTTGCTCCATTGGACACATACCCATCATGTCACGCCGCTTGATGTATGGAACCAACTGCGCATACGAAAACGGTATGCCGTTTGAGCGGAGCATTGAAAGTGCTCCTTCGCTCATCAAATCTGCATACACTCGGGCTACTCCACCGCAGACAAGCAATGAAGCAGCAGCCTTGCCAACAACCTTGTCTGCCACTTCGGCTCCTTGCAAAAGGCCGTTTCCATCGGCCGACATGTCCAGCAAATCACGTATGCCTTTACCGAAAAAGCAGCGCATTGTTTCGTCTTTTCCCACGACACACGAACAGCCCTTTGCATGCAGGCATTCTATCAGTTTCTCCATTATCATCCAAAATCTTTATATATAAAAACGTCTTGAGTGCCGTTTTTATTGTCTGCGCTTCTCTTTAAATTTAAAGCCTTCCATTTTCAATTTAAAGCCTCGCCGAAAAGAGTAAATGCACTATCTTTGCAGATTGTAAACATGACAGGATGAAAATCATAGTAGTTACAGAAAACCGGAAAGAAGGCAATAATCAGGCAAACGGAACGTTAAATATAAAATGCCCGGTTGTCATGATGAAAGCCGATTCTTCATTATTGAAAGACAATAAGCCTCTGTTCGTCCCCGATTTCACATCGCGCCTTACAGGTGGGTTTCACCTTGTGGTGCGCATCAGCCGCCTCGGCAAGAGCATTCCGAAACGCTTTGCCCACCGATATTACGACGGAATAACCGTAGGACTTGACGTAAGAGCCGACGACATAGCCGAGCAACTGTCGCGTGCCGGACAGCCTTGGGATCTGGCAGAAAGCTTCGATGGCGGTACCGTCATAGGAAGCTTCATCCCGACAGACGGAAGCCCTTTAGGCAAAATGAAAGCAACGCTGCACAGCAAAGACGGCACCTCATTATGCTACGAAACCGAAACATGGCTTTGGAGTGTTGACGAACTGATTGAGCAGACCAGCCGGATTTTCCAACTGCGGCAGGGCGATTTGCTGTTTTGCGGCCCGGCAGCGACACGTGTCCCCTTAAAAATCGGAGGACACATCGAAGCTGCCATCGGCAACCGGTGCCTGCTCGACTTTAACGTCAGATAAAACAACCAACAAAGAATCAAGCCACCATGCACAAAGGCCGACTATGTATATTAAGCATTCTATCATTGCTGCTAACCGGAATGTCGCGGTTGCAAGCCAACGATTTCATCCACATAGATTGGAGCAGCCTACACAACGACAGTGTCATGCCCCACGTAACCCAAACCATCGATTTGGGAGTCAATTGGCAACAATATACCTATCGTGTAAATATCGACTATCCCGAATATGAACCTGTCACAAAGAAAGAACAGGCTATTCTCAAAAGCATAAAAGCCACGCCATCCGACACCTTGCGCTATCAATGGCAGATAGGAATCTCGCGAAAGCATGGCATTGGCGAAGTGGCCATATATCCGCTCATTCAAAAAGACGGAAAATGGATGAAACTCACAAGCTTCAGCCTAAATGTAACCCCTCAAAGCAAAACAGGGAGGCAAGAAAAGCGGTCAGCTCAAGAGACAAAAGCACGCTATGCCGCCCATTCCGTACTGAAAGAGGGGAAATGGGTCAAGATTCGTGTTTCGGAAGAAGGCATCTACCAGCTGACTCCGTCACTGCTCAAGCAAATGGGATTCAACGACATCTCACGCGTAAAGCTATACGGGTATGGAGGACGTGTGCAGAACATGGTCATTACATATTCGGGCAAAGATGCCGACACAGACGACTTGGAAGAAGTGCCAACCCTGCGACGGGCAGACGGGTTGGTGTTCTATGCCAACGGAACCCTGCGCTGGAGCAATTGGGCCTATTCAAGCCAGGCAAAACGATATGTCAGCACACGTGAAATCAATCCCTACTCGTCCTACTCCTACTATTTCGTCACCGAAGGCGACAACCCCCAATCAATAGAAGAAGAACCGGCCATCGGAAACTCGACAACAGCCATTGCCACGTATCCCGAACGCATCTTGATAGAAAACGATGCCTACAGCTGGTATACAAGTGGTCGGCATCTGTTCGACAGCTACAACTTTGCCAACGGAAACTCGAAAAACTACACGCTGCCAACACCCGACAGGGAAGCCGGGAAAACAGCCTGGCTGACATTCAGGATGAGTGCCGCTGCATCGAGTGCCACGACCATCAGCAGTGCATTCAATGCAACAAGCCTGAAATCATTCACCATCGGTGCCACGGGACAATACGACCATGCCATCACCAGAGACGGCCTATACAGCATCGACAACCTGAAAGATGGCGAAAACACCCTCAACATCAAAACGACAAGCGGCCACAACGCCCGGTTAGACTACATTTGCCTGAACTATGACAGGAAATTGCAACTTAATGGCAATTTTCTCGTATTTTCCCACTATCTGACAGGAACGCACACCATGACACTGACCGGAGCCGACGCATCAACCAAAATATGGCGCATAGGCCAGGCCGGCGACCCCATAAAACAAATTCCGGCATCATTGAGCGGAAATACTCTGACATTTAACGTAGTCGACCCCACACGCAGATTCGTAGCCGTAAACACAAGTGCTACCTACCCAACTCCTGAAATAGACGGCCGCGTGCCCAACCAAGACCTGCACGCAGACTCCACTGCCGACATGGTAATAATCATCCCCGGAAGCGGAAAGCTGGAGGAACAGGCCAATCGCCTGGCAGAATATCACCGTCAGGCAGACAATTTGCGCGTACGCATTGTCAAGGCCAATCAATTATACAATGAATTTTCGTCGGGAACTCCCGACATAGGTGCTTATCGCCGTTACATGAAAATGCTATACGACCGGGCTGAAAACGAAAACGATTTGCCACGCTACCTGCTCATGTTCGGTTCATCCCTATGGGACAACAGGATGAAGACCGCCCAGACAAAGGGACAGAATCCCAATGACTATCTGCTCTGTTACGAAACCGAGAACTCGGTAAACGAAGTCTACAGCTACGTTGTCGATGATGTGCTCGGCCTATTGGACGATGGAGAAGGCCGCAACATTTTCACCGAAAAAATAGACCTCGGGATAGGTCGGTTCCCGGTAACAAACGCAACCGATGCCCAAACGTTGGTAGACAAAAGCATTGCCTATATGAAGAACATCGAAGTAGGGGCATGGAAAAACACTATATATATGCTGGCCGATGATGGAGATTACAACGGACACATGAAAGATGCCGACGCCGTCTACAAAAATATCATAGCAGACAATCCCGCCATGCTCGTCAAGCGCGTCTATTGGGATGCTTATCCCAGAGTCACCACTGCAACAGGCAATTCCTATCCGGAAGTAACCGAGCTATTGAAAAACGCCATGAAAAAAGGAGCACTCGTCATGAACTATTCCGGACATGGAGCGCCCTATACCATCTCGCACGAACAGGTATTGAAGCTAACCGACTTCAAAGAATTCAACTCAGCGCGCATTCCCATGTGGATTACCGCTTCGTGCGAGCTGACACCGTTTGATATGCCCGAAGAAAACATCGGAGAAACCAGCATGCTCAACAAAAACGGTGCAGCCATAGCATTCTACAGCGCCACACGAGCTGTCTACGCGGATGAAAACCGCATCCTCAATGACAAATACATGCATTATTTGTTGGGAAAAGACAAAAACGGCAGACGATATACCATAGGCGATGCCGCCAGGCTGGCCAAAACAGCCTTGGTCGACATCAACAGCAACGTTCTCGATACAACCTCAAACAAGCTCAAGTACGTTCTGATGGGCGACCCTGCGCTCACACTCAAAAAGCCTACCGAAAAAGTAATTATAGATGAAATAAACGGACAAAAAACAAGCTCCGGCAACAAACCGCAGCTCAAAGCCGGCAGCATAGCCAGAATAAAAGGACATATTGAATCAGCCGGCGGCAGATTAAACGACTACAAAGGAATTGTCTCGCTGCTATTACAAGATTCAAAGGACACTGTAGTCTGCAAAAACAACACCGGAGACAGTAAGACCCAATATACCTTATATGAACGCAACAAAACACTATATGAAGGCAGCGACTCAATCAGAAACGGCATATTCGAAACAACCATCCCCATACCTTTGGACATCAATTACAGCAATCAAAGCGGACGACTGAACTTATATGCTGTAAATACCGACAAGACCATCGAGGCCAATGGCTTCACCGAAGATTTTACGGTTGGCGGATCTGAAGACATCGCCCAAAAAGATTCCATCGGACCGGCCATGTTTGTATATCTGAACAATCCCGATTTTAAAGACGGTGAGACAGTCAACGAAACGCCCTATTTTTATGCCATTCTGTCAGACTCGGACGGAATCAACACAACGGGAACAGGAGTCGGACACGATCTGCAGCTCGTCATAGACCATAAAGACACTTACATTCTGAACAGTTATTACGAGAATGACTTCGGAAGTTACACACAAGGAACAGTGACTTTTCACCTGCCTGAACTCGAAGCCGGCAAGCACCATCTGTTTTTCAGAGCATGGGATTTGAAAAACAATTCGTCTTCCACCATTCTTGACTTTAACGTAGAGGTCGGACTCAGGCCTCAATTATTAGATGTCAGGACAAGCAGGAATCCGGCTTCGGCACAGACAACCTTCATTATTTCATATGACCGGCCTGAAACGGAAACACAATTCAATATAGAAGTGTATGACGCATTCGGACGATTATGGTGGACACACAACGAAACAAGCAGCACAGCCAATGGCTATCATACCATTGATTGGAATCTTACATCCAACAGTGGAGCTGCATTGCCAAGCGGCTTATACCTATATAAGGTAAACATTTCCTGCAACGGAAGTAAAGAGACGACAAAAACGAAGAAATTAGTCATACGAAAACAATAAAAGCAACGCCAGCGAGTTTTTAATATAGACCCTAAGGGCAAAAACAAGAGTATGAGAAAATCACTAATTATATTAATTGCATCAATATTGACTTGTATCACTGCCAAAGCACAAGACCAAAAAGACAAGTTCAATCCGGTACAGACAGCCGTAATCTCACAGAGCATCGCTCCCGATGCAAGAGCCGGCGGTATAGGCGATGTGGGAGCAGCCACAGACCCCGACGTCAATTCACAGGCATGGAATGCCGCCAAATATCCTTTTTGCATCAGCAAAGCCGGCGTAGCACTGAACTACACGCCTTGGTTGCGCCAACTTGTAAATGATATTGACTTGGCCTATCTCGTAGGTTACATGCGTTTGGGAGACTATCAGGCAGTCAGCGCCTCCATGCGCTATTTCTCTTTGGGCGAAGTATTCGCAAATGACGGAACAGACTCTGATGACGGAATCAGCATGACATTCAAGCCCTACGAATGGGCCTTCGATGCCGGTTACTCACGTATGCTCAGTGAAAAGTTTTCCGCATCTGTAACTTTCAGATATATCTATTCCGACATTTCCGGGCACTACGATGACGGCTCTGAACCGGGCTCAGCATTTGCCGTTGACTTGGGAGGCTACTATAATACATATCTCAACATGGGATCGCGCGAATGCCAACTGTCGTTAGGACTCAACATTTCCAATTTAGGAAGCAAAATCAATTATGGCGATGACTACTCATTTTTCATTCCGACGAATTTACGCTTAGGCGCCAACTACATGGTACCACTCAATGAGTACAACCGCATTTCGTTTGCCGCTGACGCCAACAAATTGTTGGTGCCCACCTATCCCACCGATGCCCAATGCGCCAAAGCCTTAGGATATAAAACAGACGACGGCCAAGACCACACTGCAGAATATCAAACCTATCGCGAAGAAAACTTTTATAACATATCACCCATTACAGGTATATTCAAAAGCTTCAGCGACGCACCGGGAGGATTCAAAGAAGAACTGGAAGAAATACAATGGAGCCTTGGCGTAGAATATACTTACAATGATAAGTTCATACTGCGTGGAGGCTATCACCACGAAAGTGAAACGAAAGGAGGGCGCAAGTACTTTACAGTAGGTGCCGGCTTCCGCATGAATGTGTTCAGTCTTGATGCCGGATATGTCATTTCTACGGCAGCATCCAATCCGCTTGATCAAACATTGCGCGTCTCACTTGGATTTGACTTCGACGGTATTAAAGATTTGTTCCATCGGGGACGTTAAATTTCGATTGTTTTAAAATGGCCAAACTAAGAGTAGGTTTAGGATATGACGTACACCAGATAGTAGCCGACAGACCTTTATGGATTGGTGGAATAAGAATTCCTGCTCCATTCGGACTTTTAGGGCACAGCGACGCGGATGTACTGATTCACGCTATATGCGATGCGCTACTGGGTGCAGCCAACATGCGGGATATCGGGTATCATTTCCCCGATAGCGACCCACAATATGCAGGCATTGACAGCAAAAGACTATTGGCAGAAACCACATGCTTACTGCAACAGCATGGCTATACTATTGGGAACATCGATTCCACCATTTGTGCGGAAGTACCGAAAATCAGTCCATTCATTGAGCAAATGCAAGAATGCCTTGCTCCATTGATGAACATTGACAAACAGGATATATCCATCAAAGCAACGACAACAGAGCGTTTGGGATTTACAGGACGCAAAGAAGGTATTTCAGCCTATGCCATAGCTTTGATAGAACACGAACCACATCGCTCTTGATTCTACAAAAAATACGGCAGAATATTGCCGCATTTAAAAGATTGTTGTAATTTTGCAGCGTCAAAAAGAGATTAAAGACATAGACAATATGGCACATTTCTACTCATTCGGCTTTTACTTTTATTACTTTGCTACAGTTAAGAAGTGAAGCGGATGCCTGTGTGCCCAAGGAAATACAAAAGAAAAATATTTAAGGTCCCGCTCCAACAAGAGCGGGATTTTTTGGTACAAATAAAAAGAGGATGAAAAAAGTAGCGATACAAGGCATCAAAGGATCGTTTCACGACATCGCAGCTCACCGTTTTTTCAAAAACGAAGACATTGAGCTCGTATGCTGCGAAACATTTGAAGATCTCTTTGAAGCAATGAAAAGAGACAGCAGCCTATTGGCCATGATGGCTATCGAAAATACGATTGCAGGCAGCCTGCTCCACAACTACGAGCTGCTACGCGCAAGCAACTTGACTATTGTTGGCGAACACAAGCTTCATATCGAGCACAGTCTGTTATGCCTGCCCGACGAAAGCATAGATGATATCAAAGAAATCAATTCGCATCCGGTAGCCCTAATGCAATGCCGCAACTTTTTAAAACAATTCCGCGATCGGAAAATAGTAGAAACCGATGACACAGCCGGAGCTGCCGAAATGATAAGCCGCCTCCATCTGAAAGGACACGCTGCCATTTGTTCGAAATTCGCTGCCCCCATCTATCACATGAAAGTGTTGAAAGAAGCGATAGAAGACAATAAGCACAACTTTACACGTTTTCTATGCCTTTGCGACCCTTGGAATGCCGACACATTACGCGATGCAAAAAAATCCGACAAAAGCAGTATCGTATTTTCAATACCTCACGAAAAAGGTGAATTGTCGCATGTTCTCTCGGTCTTGTCTTTTTATGACATAAACATGACTAAAATCCAATCTCTTCCAATAATAGGACACGAATGGGAATATCTTTTCTATGTAGACGTCACTTACAGCGACTATTCACACTATCGTCAATGCATCGAAGCCATCAGGCCACTAACAAAACAAATAAGGATTCTTGGAGAATATGAATCAGACGATCACTAATTCGCTTATCACCCCGGCTAAAAGACTGGAAACAGTCAGCGAATACTATTTCAGCAAAAAACTAAAAGAAATTGCCATGCGCAATGCCAAGGGCGAAAATATCATCAGCCTGGCTATCGGAAGCCCCGACATGCCTCCATCTGCACAAACAATCGAAACACTTTGCCAACAGGCAAAACGCGATGACGTTCACGGTTACCAGCCCACAGTAGGCATTCCGGAACTGCGTAAAGCTATGGCAGATTGGTACAAACGCTGGTATCATGTTGACTTGGACCCCGATTCCGAAATCCAACCCCTTATTGGTTCTAAAGAAGGCATTCTACATGTCACTTTGGCTTTTGCCAACCCCGGAGATAAAGTATTGGTCCCTAATCCCGGCTACCCGACATATACATCACTGACCAAGCTTTTAGGCTGCGATATCGTCTACTACGACCTGAAAGAAGACAATGACTGGCAACCAGACTTTGAGGCTTTGGAACACATGGACCTATCTCATGTAAAAATCATGTGGACTAATTACCCCAACATGCCGACAGGAGCCAATGCGCAAATGGAAACGTACAAAAAGCTTGTCGACTTTGCCCGTCGCCACCACATTCTGGTTGTCAACGACAATCCTTACAGCTTTATTTTGAACGAGAACCCCATCAGCTTATTACAAGTGCCTGATGCCAAAGATTGTTGCATAGAATTCAATTCTATGAGCAAAAGCCACAACATGCCCGGATGGCGCGTAGGTTTGCTGGCCACCAATGCCCAATTTGTCAAATGGATTCTGAAAGTAAAGTCGAACATTGACTCCGGAACTTTTCGCCCACTGCAACTGGCGGCAGCCAAAGCATACGAGAATGCCCCGGAGTGGCACAGACAAGCCAACTTTGAAGTATATCACTCACGCCGCAAAATAGCAGAAAAAATCATGGAAGCCATTGGCTGCAACTACAATCCGAAGCAAGTAAGCATGTTTCTTTGGGGACGCATTCCAGACTCCTATGCCAATAGTGAAGAACTGACAGAAAAAGTCCTAAACGAAGCTCATGTATTCATTACCCCGGGCTTCATCTTCGGAACCAATGGGCAACGTTATGTACGCATATCGCTTTGCGCCAAAGAGCCACTGCTGAATCAAGCCCTTGAAAGGATCCAACATGTTTTCAATAACCACTAAACAACACAACTAAGCACACATAAATATGAATATGGAACTCGATTTACTGCCCTTAAATCTACCCGGGGTTTCCAATGAACGTCCTTTAATCATAGCCGGCCCTTGCAGCGCCGAAACAGAAGAACAGGTATTGGAAGCAGCACGACAACTAAGCCACAATGGTATCAAAGTGTTTAGAGCCGGTATATGGAAACCTCGCACAAAACCAGGAGGCTTTGAAGGAAACGGAGAAAAAGCCTTGCCATGGATGCAACGCGTAAAAGAAGAAACCGGCATGCTTACAGCCACTGAAGTTGCAACGCCTCACCATGTAGAACTGGCATTAAACGCCGGCATCGATATCTTATGGATTGGAGCAAGAACCACAGCCAACCCTTTTGCCGTACAAGATATTGCCGATGCATTGAAAGGTGTCGATATTCCCATTCTCTATAAGAATCCTGTTAACCCGGACCTTGAATTATGGATTGGCGGCATGCAACGTCTCAACGGTGCCGGCATCAAACGACTGGCAGCCATACACCGCGGATTTACGTCCTACGACAAATCCATCTATCGCAACATTCCTATGTGGCACATGCCTATAGAACTACGTCGCCGCATCCCTAACCTGCCCATAATCTGCGACCCAAGCCATATCGGAGGGCGCAGAGAATTAATTGCTCCGCTTTCACAACAAGCAATGGATCTCGGTTTTGATGGTTTGATTATTGAAAGCCATTGCAATCCCGACAATGCCTGGAGTGATGCAAAACAACAAGTAACCCCTGATGTCCTTGATTTCATCATTGATAAGCTGACCGTCAGAAATACCGTTGATACCACAGAAAGCCTGAAATCGCTGCGGTCACAGATAGACGATTTGGACAATGAACTGATAGAACTGCTATCCAAACGCATGCGAATCAGCCGTGAAATTGCCCAATACAAAAAGGAACATAATGTGGCCGTAATGCAACCACAACGATACAATGAAATAATAGACAAACGCGGTGCACAAGGCGCGCTTTGCGGCATGTCGGTCGATTTCATGAAGAGCATCTTTGAATCCATCCACGCTGAAAGTGTACGCCAGCAAATTGACATTATCAATAAATAAGGACAACCACACCTATGAAAATTCTTGTTTTAGGGGCAGGCAAAATGGGGTCATTTTTTATCGACCTGTTGAGTTTCGATCACGAAACTGCCGTATATGACATTGACCCCAAGCGTCTGCGTTTCATGTACAATACGCAGCGTTTCACAACTCTTGAAGAAATTGAATCTTTTCGCCCTGAACTGGTCATCAATGCTGTATCACTTAACCATACTATTGATGTCTTTAAAAGTATCACCCCGCATTTGCCTGCCGATTGCATTCTTAGCGACATCGCATCGGTCAAGACAAATTTGAAAGACTATTATACGCAGTGCGGTTTCCGCTACGTATCAACTCATCCGATGTTTGGTCCTACGTTTGCCAACCTTGGTGCTTTGGCCAACGAGAATGCCATCATCATTAACGAAGGCGACTACATGGGGCGCGTTCTTTTCCGCGACATTTATAGCAGGTTGGGGCTGAACATCTGCGAATACAGCTTTGCCCAGCACGATGAGATAGTTGCCTACTCTCTTTCAATACCGTTTGTCTCGACCTTTGTCTTTGCCGCTGTCATGAAGCATCAAGATGCACCCGGCACTACTTTCAAGCGCCACATGGCCATAGCCAAAGGCGTATTGAGCGAAGACCGAACCTTGTTGCGCGAAATTCTCTTCAATCCACACACCGGCGGACAAGTATGCAAAATACGGCAAGAATTAAAAAACCTGATCGAAATCATAGATCATAAAGACGAAAATGCACTCAACAACTACATTGACCGGATAAAGCAACACATAAAATGATCACACATGAATACTAAAAAACTGCCTTTCCTCAGCGATTACATGTACGCTTGTCATCCTCTTATTCTAAAGAGAATCGCCGAAACTGCCGACACGCCTTTTTTCGGATATGGCGATGACGAAATTTGTGATTCTGCCAAAGAAAAAATCCGAAGTGCTCTTCGTGCACCCAAGGCCGAAATCTTTTTCCTGATAGGCGGCACACCGACCAACGTAATAGCCATCGACGCCCTCATTCCACCCTATCAAGGCGTGCTTGCAGCCGAAAGCGGCCATATCAGCATACGCGAAGCCGGAGCAGTGGAAGCTACAGGACACAAAATCGTCACCTTGGCTCCGACTAACGGGAAAATAATGGCACAAAACGTCCAAAGCTATTTAAGAGCCTTCTATGCCGACGAAACTTGGAAACACGGAGTAGAACCCGGAATGCTCTATATTACGCATCCGACCGAAACAGGAACCCTCTATTCCTTATCGGAACTTAAAGAGCTGTCCAAAGTGTGCCACGACAATCATCTCAAACTTTACTTGGACGGAGCACGTCTCGGCTACGGACTGGCTGCCACCGGAAGCGACATTTCCCTATCTGACATAGCCAGCCTGTGCGATGCCTTCTACATAGGCGGAACTAAAATAGGAGCTCTCATGGGTGAAGCTCTTGTATTTCCTGAACCAAACACTGTCAGCCACATTTTTTCACAAGTAAAGCGTCACAACAATCTTTTGGCCAAAGGATGGTTGCTCGGACTGCAATTTGACACCCTGTTCACCAATAACCTTTATCTCTCTCTTGCACGGCATGGCATCCTAATGGCCGAAAAGCTCAAAAAGGGCATTCTGGAAAAAGGCTTTAAACTGTTCGCCGACTCACCCACCAATCAGCAGTTCATCATAATGACAATTGCAGACTATCATCGGCTGAGCGAAAACGTGGATTGTGAAATATGGCAGGAACTTCCGGACCAACAAGTGGCCGTTCGCCTATGCACCTCATGGCACACAACCGAAGAACAGGTAGACCGACTACTTGACTTACTTTAGTTCCCATAGCATCGGTTCTCTTCTTGCAACCATATCCCGAGAGATTTATCATTATTCATAAGAAACACATTCAAAAGCATGGAAGTTTATCTGATACGCCACACAAGTGTCAAGTTGGCCGAACCTACATGCTACGGACAGACAGATGTAGACGTAGCCGGCACATTCGAAGCAGAAGCAGCACAGACAAAATTGCATTTACAGGGAATTCATTTCGACAAAGCCTATTGCAGTCCTCTCAAACGCGCAACCAAACTGGCCGCATACTGCGGGTTTCCCGATGCCGAAAGAGACGACCGGCTGATAGAAATGAATATGGGCGACCTGGAAATGGTGCCGTTTCGGAACATTCCCGAGAGCGACATCGACCAATGGTATAACCATTATATGGACATAAAAATGCCGGGCGGTGAATCCACGGCAGACGTTTACGCCCGTATGGCCGGTTTCTTTGGCGAACTGCGCAAAAAGCCCTATCACCGCGTAGCAGTGTTCTATCATGGTTGCGCTATACTGTGTACACGAATCATGCTTGGCCTGCTCCCTTACACTGCCGGATTTGACGATGTTACACCAAACGGCGGCATCGAGATCATACAATTATGACTTCTGCCGGATATGTTCCTTCCCTATTCTTTGAGTACATGACAAACAGATAAAAGATTGACGGCCAAGACCTGTATCAAACGTCATTTTCGCCAAGTTCACTTGAGAGAAATGCTAAAAACATCGGCACAATTGCAGCCTTAAAGAAGATATTTGCCGGATAATGGTTGAGAATTGCCAATCTATACCGGAAATTTGCAGGACCAAGTCTTGGTTTTTAGTAATCAAGACTTGGTTATTAACGATCAGGACTTGATTTATAATAACCAAGTCCTGATTCTGCAAATTATAACAGCAAAACTACAATTTACAGCAACGTGCATGGAAAAACACCGAACATTGCTACAATAAAAAAGGAACATCTTACTCCTTCACCACTAAAGAGTAAGATATTCCGCAATGAACAGCTGAATCGTGGGAAACTATCCGGACATTCCCATTATGCTCAAATACCTTTGTTGCCTACAGGCATACGATAAATATAGACATTGGTATCGAAATGCTCAAAGCCAAATGTTTTACAGAACTGATTACCTGCAACCCGGCGATTGCTGGCAGTAAGCATCACGCTCGGAGCACCCAAATAATGGGCAAATTTGAGAACCTGATCCATCATTGTATGTGCCAAACCATGACGGCGATATTTTTCATCGATTACAAAATCGTCCACCCACGCACGGGGTGAAGAACAAGTCTGGCAGATATTGACTGTAACCATTCCCCACACTTGATCTTTTTCGCCCGAATCTGCTGCAGTGCGCTCAGGACGCAAGAAGAACAAATGAGATGATGTTGAATTGAGTATTGTACAAAGCGTATACTTTAAAAAAGCACTCCTATTGGGTGTATACTGTGCCAATAACCTTTGTACGTTTTCTAAAACGTCTTCAGAAAACTCAGTTACTTCTACAAGCTTTGCATGTAACCGTTCGGGATTTGAATGATGATTTTCCATTTTATCTGACTATATTTGTTTACTTTATTATCATAAGAAGCAATTCTTATTGAAAGCACGAAGTTAAGAATAAGATTCGTTTCAAAGATTACAATATCACTATTTCTTCGACCAGTTCTCAAGCATTCGTGCAATTTACTACTCAGCGTTATTCAATTATGTAACGTTCTTTTCCAGCTTTTATTTTGTCACCGAAGAAATTTCTATTGAAAAAGCCAAAATGACAGGATACAAAAAAACATGAACAAACAAATTCATGGCATACTTTTTGATTGTATTATTTCAGAAAACGAAAAAATATAACTTTTATGGATATAGACAAATACACTATCAAAGCGCAAGAAGCCATTAATACGGCTCTGCGTAAAGCTTCCTCAGGAGGACAGCAAGCCATTGAACCCGAGCACTTGTTATATGGAGTCATGGAAGTAGGCGAAAATGTAACAAAATACGTTTTCGACAAACTCAGTGTCAACGTCAGGCAGTTGCAATCTGTTTTGGAAAGCCAGCTACGTTCCCTGCCGAAAGTATCAGGCGGTGGGCAGCCCTACCTTTCCAACACCACAAATCAGGTGCTGATGGAAGCAGAAAACATTGCATCCAAGAACGGAGATGAATTTACCGGTCTGGAAGCAATCCTGCAAGCCCTATTGAAAGTCAACAGTACAGTGAGCGGCCTGATGAAAGATGCAGGCATCACTGCCGATGGCTTGGCAAAAGCCGTACAGGAATTGCGTGGCGGGCAGAAAGTAAATAGCCAAACCGCAGAGGATACATATCAGGCATTGTCAAAATATGCGCGCGACCTTGTAAAAGATGCGCGCGAAGGCAAGCTCGACCCGGTCATCGGACGTGATGAAGAAATCCGGCGCGTATTGCAAATCCTAAGCAGGCGCACAAAAAACAACCCTATTCTAATAGGTGAACCAGGTACAGGAAAAACAGCCATTGTCGAAGGGCTCGCCGAAAGAATCATGAAAGGCGATGTTCCTGAGAACTTAAAGGACAAACGGCTCTTCTCACTTGACATGGGTGCACTCATAGCGGGTGCAAAATATAAAGGAGAGTTTGAAGAACGTCTCAAAAGCGTCATCAACGAGGTAAAGAAAAGCAATGACAACATAATACTTTTCATTGATGAAATCCATACGCTTGTCGGTGCTGGCAAAAACGAGGGCGCGATGGATGCCGCCAACATATTGAAACCGGCTTTGAGCAGAGGCGAGATAAGAACCGTTGGCGCAACGACTTTGGATGAATATCAAAAGTATTTTGAGAAAGACAAGGCATTGGAGCGTCGTTTTCAAACCGTAATGGTTGATGAGCCAAGTACAGAAGACAGCATTTCCATCTTGCGCGGATTGAAAGAACGCTATGAAAACCACCACAAGGTGAGAATACAAGATGACGCAGTCATTGCCGCAGTTCGATTGTCGCAACGCTATATCAGCAATCGTTTCTTGCCCGACAAAGCCATTGACCTGATGGACGAAGCCGCAGCCAAATTGCGGATAGAACGCGATTCACTGCCTGAAGAACTGGACGAAACCGTCAGACACCTTAAACAGCTGGAAATAGAACGTGAAGCCATCAAACGCGAAGGAGATGAAAGTAAACTGCAGCAACTGACGAAAGAAATCAGCGACTTGAAAGAACAAGAAGAAGCTTATCGCGCAAAATGGCAGAGCGAAAAGGCCATGGTCGACAAAATCCAACAAAACAAGCAGGAAATAGAACAATTAAAATTCGAAGCCGACCGTGCCGAACGCGAAGGCAATTACGGACGCGTAGCCGAAATACGTTATGGTAAATTGAAGTCATTAAATGACGAAATTCAGCAAATACAGAAGAAATTGGCTGAGACCCAAAACGGAAACGGCATGATAAAAGAAGAGGTTACCGCTGATGATATAGCAGAAGTAGTAAGCCGTTGGACAGGTATTCCCGTCAGCCGTATGCTTCAAAGTGAACGCGAGAAACTGCTTCATATGGAAGAAGAACTTCACAAACGCATTGTAGGACAAGATGAAGCTATTCGCGCCGTGAGTGATGCCGTAAGGCGGAGCCGCGCCGGTGTGCAAGACCCCAGAAGGCCGATTGGCTCGTTCATCTTTTTGGGAACAACAGGTGTAGGTAAGACTGAGTTGGCAAAAGCATTGGCTGAATATCTTTTCAACGATGAAAGCATGATGACTCGAATCGACATGAGCGAATACCAAGAGAAATTCAGCGTCAGCCGTTTGATTGGAGCACCTCCGGGCTACGTAGGTTACGATGAAGGCGGACAACTGACAGAGGCCGTAAGAAGAAAGCCCTACTCGGTAGTTCTTTTTGACGAAATCGAAAAAGCCCATCCGGATGTATTCAACATTCTGCTCCAAGTATTGGATGACGGGCGATTGACAGATAACAAAGGCCGTACAGTCAATTTCCGCAATACGATTATCATAATGACGTCAAACATGGGCAGCCAGTATATCCAAAGCCGCTTCGAAGAAATGAAGAACAAAAATGCCGAAGAGCGCGAACGGATACTGGCAGATACTCAAAAACACGTTATAGAATTGCTCAAAAAGAATATACGTCCAGAGTTTCTCAACCGTATCGACGAAATTATCATGTTCCGCCCTCTTACGCAAGACGAGATTTCAGACATTGTCAGACTGCAAGTCAACGGTGTATGCAAACATCTGCAAAGCAATGGCATCACTTTAAATGTTACAGACAAAGCCATTCATTTGCTTGCTCAAGCCGGCTATGACCCCGAATTTGGCGCACGCCCCGTAAAAAGAGCCATTCAACGTGACTTGTTAAACAGTTTAAGCCGTATGATTCTATCTGGAACAATTGACCGGACAAAGCCAGTTGTAGCAGATGCCAAAGACAATAACATCGTATTTACGAATTAGATTACTCATAACAATTTGTGCCGGGAGGTTTTAAAGCCTCCCGGTTTTTTTTGTGCCCTACAGGCTCGTTCCTGATTGCACAATCTTTCTGTATAAGTGCATTTATCATTGATGTTGCTCAAACAAGCCACATTTTGTTTGTTTCATTAGAAACCAATTCACATAAACACATTTAAGACTATAATTCAGCACATTGCAATCATTCAACATTCAAACATATCTGAATTTTCCGTTAATGATTACTTAAATCAAAAACCATTCATTCCATAAAAGAGAAATCGAAGTATTTTTGCGTAAAACAAAAAAGATGCGAGAAATAGACAACATTTGCAGACTTTTGGACAAAGGAGAAAACGATAAAGCCATCCGTCTTCTCAACATCCAGATTAACACCCATGAGGCAGATGACAAACTTTATTATATGCGTGGAAATGCCTATTTCAAATCCGGAAATTGGCAATATGCCATGGAAGATTATATGCAAGCCATATCCATTAATGCCGAAAGTCCGGCCGCAGAAGCCATCAAGATGGCTCGTAACATTTTAGAGTTTTATAACAAGGAAATATTTTGTCAATAATATGAGCAAGATGAGAGGTGCAATAATAATCGACATTGACCGATGCAAAGGATGCTGCCTTTGTATGGAAGCATGCCCTTTTGATTTATTGGAGCCGGCGCCCCACAAGGTAAACCGGAAAGGTTATACCTATGTCCGACAAAACGAATGGGAAAAATGTACCGGATGTGCATCATGCGCTATTGTGTGCCCGGATGGCTGCATCAGTGTATACCACAAAAAAGAACATTAACACACAAGAAAAGACAATGGAAGAAAAAGTAGAATTGATGAAAGGCAACGAAGCTATTGCCCACGCTGCTATCCGCTGCGGCTGTGACGGCTATTTCGGTTATCCCATCACTCCACAGTCCGAAGTCCTTGAAACTCTTACACTGCTCAAGCCGTGGGAAACGAGCGGCATGGTGGTTCTCCAAGCAGAGAGCGAAGTGGCCGCCATCAACATGCTTTATGGCGGCGGCGGTTCCGGAAAACGTGTAATGACCTCTTCATCAAGTCCCGGTGTAGCCCTTATGCAAGAAGGCATCAGTTACATGGCCGGTGCAGAAATTCCCGCTCTCATAGTTAATGTACAACGTGGCGGACCCGGCTTGGGAACCATTCAGCCCAGCCAAAGCGACTACCGCCAAGCCACGGCGGGAGGTGGAAATGGAGATTATAATGTAATCGTTTTAGCTCCGAATTCCGTTCAAGAGATGGCTGACTTTGTGGACTTGGCATTTCAATTGGCTTTTAAGTACCGCAATCCAGCCATGATTCTTTCGGATGGCGTCATCGGCCAAATGATGGAAAAAGTTGTACTTCCTCCTTTAAAGCCTCGTCGCACAGAAGAAGAAATAGCTCGTGAATGCCCATGGGCCGTCAACGGGCACGGTTTAAAGAAACGAAAACCTAACATCTTGACTTCGTTAGAGCTTGACCCGCATGTAATGGAAGAGAAGAATCTACGTCTGCAAAAAAAATATCAAGACATATGCGACAATGAAGTAAGGTATGAAACCTATCTATGCGATGATGCCGAATACTTGATGATTGCCTTCGGATCGGTAGCACGCATTGCCATGGAAGCAATTGACAAGTTGCGTCAAAATGGCATCAAAATTGGATTATTCCGTCCCATTACGCTATGGCCGTTCCCCGGCAAGGAAATTGCTCGGATTTCACAACAGACTAAAGGAATACTTGTCCCGGAAATGAATGCGGGACAAATGATCATTGATGTACGTCTGGCCGTTGAGGGAAGAACTCCCATAAGGCATTTCGGGCGGTTAGGCGGCATAGTCCCTACTCCTGACGAATTAGCAGATTCGTTCAATAAGAATTTCATTCACAATGCATAATCAGCAAGACAGCGACCATGACCAACGAAAACAATCCGCAAAAGAATGAGGCACGTCACCTATGGCATCGGCCTACGCAGCAAGATGACAAACTGAAGCTGCGCAATATGCTTAACGTCATATTCATGATTCTGGCCATTGCTTCCATAATCATTTATTTTGCAATACCTCGTCCTCAGGGGTTGCCCTATTTCTTTGTTTGCTGCTTCCTTGCCATTATCCTAAAGGGCGTTGAAGTTTGCATACGTATGGTGACTAACAAAAAGAATAAAAGATGACAAAAGAAGAAATCTTACAACTTGAAAATTTGGTTTACAAAAAACCTGCATTAATGAACGACGTCAGCATGCATTATTGCCCGGGCTGCTCACATGGCGTTGTTCACAAGCTAATTGCAGAAATCATTGAAGAGATGGGAATGGAGGAAAAGACCATTGCCATCTGCCCGGTAGGTTGTGCCGTTTTTGCCTATCGCTACCTTGATATCGATTGGCTTGAAGCTGCTCACGGACGTGCTCCGGCCTTAGCCACGGCCTGTAAACGCATGTGGAACGACCGTCTGGTTTTTACCTACCAGGGCGATGGTGATTTGGCTTGCATTGGTGCATGCGAAACCATCCACGCGCTGAATCGGGGTGAAAAGATTACGATCATCTTTATCAACAACGCCATCTATGGTATGACAGGCGGTCAAATGGCACCCACGACTCTTTTGGGAATGAAAACATCTACATGTCCCTACGGACGCGACCCGCAATTGCATGGCTATCCGTTAAACATCACCGATATGGCCGCATCACTCGAAGGCACTGCATTTGTTTCACGACAAAGTGTCGAGACTGTCGGAGCCATCAGAAAGGCAAAGAAGGCCATCCGCCATGCATTTGAAAATTCCATGAACGGAAAAGGATCGAATCTGGTCGAAATCGTATCAACATGCAACTCCGGCTGGAAGACTTCGCCTGTCAAAGCCAACAAATGGATGGAAGAAAACATGTTCAAATACTATCATTTGGGCGATTTGAAAGACATTTAAAGCATTCAACATGAAAGAAGAAATAATTATATCGGGATTTGGTGGACAAGGCGTTTTGTCAATGGGAAAGCTATTGGCCTACGCCGGTCTGATGGAAGGAAAAGAAGTTACCTGGCTTCCGGCTTATGGCCCTGAACAGCGTGGCGGAACAGCCAATGTCACGGTAATCATCAGCGACAACAAGATTTCTTCACCGATTGTCAATACCTATTCCACCGCCATACTGCTAAACCAGCCATCGTTAGAACGTTTCGCGCCATTGGTACGCCCCGGAGGAACACTACTTTTCGACAATTATGGAATCATTGCGCCCCCTCAACGAAAAGACATCAATCTTTTCCGAATCGATGCGATGGATGCAGCAGCAACCCTGAAGAATATCAAAACTTTCAACATGTTTATTCTCGGCGGACTCGTCAAAGTCCTTCCTGTGGTCAGCGTGGAAAACATCAAAAAAGCTCTTTTTCACACTCTACCGGAACGCCATCACAATCTCATCCCCATCAATGAAACGGCGCTGCAAAAAGGTATGGAAATAATCCGCAAATTATAAAGCCGCACCATTTTCCTTTTTGCCTGAAAGTACTAACTTTGCAGAATGAAGAAGTTTCTTTTAATTCTATCATTCATTCTGTTGCTTCCGGCAGCAATTTTCGGACAAGGATTCGACGATGACAACAGATTCCGCCGAATTGGTCAAGGAAGTAACCAAAACGACAGAAACCGCCAAGGCAACACAGACGAAAACGATACGGACGGAGAAAGGAGCAACATCTTCGGGCGTCATTCGGACTCAAGCAAGAAGAAAGACAAAACGCCCACAGGTCTGCGCGTTTGGGAAGCCGATCCGAGATTTGGCACAATCGATTCGGTTCAAATAGATACGTTTTCGCACAGTTTCCAGAATGCAAATTTCACAGAAGGCATCCACGGGCAATACAATACGTTAGGAAATCTCGGCTCCCCGCGTCTGTCAAGGCTTTTCGCTAATCGCCCACTTGATTTCAGCTACTTCATTTTTTCCGAACCTTACGACTTTTTTATAACGCCCTTTTCCAAGATTCATTTCACCAATACAAAATCGCCCATCACCAACATTTCATACCATGAGTCCATGGGCAGTGACAATGGCGAAGACCGCATTCGCGCATTATACGCCATCAATATGGGAAAAGATATCGGATTCGGGTTAAAACTCGACTATCTGTATGGACGCGGATACTATGATCATCAATCTACGTCCAATTTCAATGCCACATTATTCGGTTCCATTCTCAAAGATCAATACAAAGCCCATTTTGCTTTCTATGCCAATTACCTGAAAACCGGAGAAAACGGTGGCATCGAGAGCGATGACTATGTTACAAACCCCGAAAATTTTCCTTCTAAATTCGG
>ERZ808252.521-NODE-521-length-36673-cov-4.978644_pt1 | contig 36673 bp, 36 predicted proteins | sample MGYA00521242_ERZ808252 | MGnify/ENA primary metagenome ERZ808252 (study PRJEB31516, sample SAMN03275581) | gut metagenome | biome: mammalia-associated habitat; material: feces | host: Papio cynocephalus | place: Kenya | collected 2012-08-07 ...
TATATACGGGAAAGTTATCCACAGGAACCAATAAAATAATTTATCAATTACCTATATTATATAGTTTGTTTATTAATGACTAAAAAGTCACACGCTTTTTCTAGTTTACCTAAATTCCTTTAGATTGCGTATATTACGACATAGGTACTCTAGATTTTAAAGAAATACTTCCAATATTTCTTTATTATGTAGTCATATATTTCTTTGCAGCAATAGTAGACCGATCTAAGGTTAAAGAAAAAACTCCCAAAACTGCCTGTCATCCAACTCCACATAAAACACCGGAATCAGGCATGAAAAGGATCCCTAAGTCGAAAATCCACACCTTATCATGCCCTTTACCGGTCTTTTTTCAAGCTGCTTTACCCTTTATCTACGACGCAGTTTTTCCGCATCTTCCGGTAATTCCGGCTGATACAAGAAAACATAACATGTAGAATTTGTCAATCCGGATGTTACTACAACTGCCAAAGATGCCATCACGGTTGACAGGCTCACCATCAGTTTTGTGATCAGTCCCTTTCTCATGATTTGTCCCTCCTTTTCCTTTTTTTTGCCAAAAAATATGACATACTGAATTATACCAAGTCACCCGACGAAGTTTGATGACTTGTGTATGTATCAGTATATCACATATTTCTTCCAAAAACGAAAATCGCGACAGACGACAACATTTTGAGGATAGACGACAACATTTTTATAAATTCAGCCCTATTTTGACATCAAATTCACTGTTTTTCTTCTTCACCTTCATCGTTCCGAGATATTGATCCACTGCTTTTTGTACATTTTTTAATCCGTATCCATGTTCTACCGCATTCTTTTTGGTGGTCTTTCCAACCGTTCCTGTTTCTCCAGTACATGGATTAGTTACCCGGATCAGCAGCTGCGGTTTACGATATACGATTTTACACGTAATCTTCTTTTCCTCTTCTTTGCGGACGGCTTCAATCGCATTATCAAGAAGATTCATCAGGATAATGCTCATATCTTTTGGTGAAAGTTCCAACTCTTTCGGAATTTCACAATCATAGCAAATCTCTATATCATATGCCTTTGCTCTCTCATATTCGTAATTCAATATACTATCGAGTATGTAATTTCCGGTGTCAGCAATTATTTTTGCTGAGATGGCATTTCTCTCTTCGCACAATTCATCGACATATTTTTGTGCGGTAGGATACTGTCCCTGTGCAAGCATCTGACGAAGAGAAGAAAGATGTTTGTAAAAGTCATGACGCTCTCCACGGATCTGCTCCATCACATTGTGCATGGATTCTGCCTGCTTCTGTTGGCAAAGGTTCTGTACTTCCAGAATTTCCTTTTCTTTGCGCGCCTGCATATTTCGGATGGTATTGTCGTATAGATAAATCGTCATAAAATTAATTGCTATCAATAGTACCCCGCATATTACCAGATAAGTTAATGTCAGCGCCGCTTCTGTATATAAAATAATAATAAAAGCTAACGTGATAAGTGGAAGAACAACCGTAATCACCCAGTAAGATATTGGCATTGATGTATCGTCCTTTAAACTCAAAAAATTCCTTACAAGCATAACGATTACATACTGTATCATGGGTAAAAGCAGTGCAACAAAAACGGAATTATAATAACCACTTTGTTGAATTGCACTTTCGCTGACTGCCCCAATACAAACTGCCAACACTGTTTCTGAAACTCCCATCATACACATTGTTAGTACCGAAACCAATACTGCTTTAGACACTCTTCCTCTATAAGAAATGTAGAGCATACAAAAACCGCATAATAGTGCAGATAACAAATTCAAAAAAGGCATACTAAAAATTAAATACGCACTCGTTGTTATCACAAAAAAGATAGCACATCCCCCAAGAACCCTTTTTGTTTCCACCTTTTCTCTATAAAAACACGCACCAAACAGGTAAAATATGTACGTTTGAAATAAACTCGCTATGATAAATGTTATCTCAAATATCATTCTTCTTCCTCCAGCTTATGCAGATTCCAGATTTCTCTTGTGGCTTTTTCATACTTGCGTCCGATCGGGATCTTTACACCATTGATCATTTCAAATTCTTTACGTGAAAATGCTTTCACATAATTCAGATTTACAAGAAATGACCTGTGGCACCGCACAAAATGATCTTTTTTAAAGGCCTCCTCCCACTCGTTTAACGTTTTCTTTATGACTATTTTGTTTCCTTCTTTATCATACACTGTTATTTTTTTACTTTCTGCTTCCATATATAAAACATCCTGCAAAAACAGACGGTATTCCCTGCCATCTTCTTCATACCATATACTCTGCCTATGCGCAGTATGTTCTTTGAGCAGTATTTTTAAATCCCTTGTGATTTTTTCCCGGTCAAACGGTTTGCGGTAAAATCTTCTCGGCTCCAGATCAAAAAGCTGCTCACAGTAACTGCTTTTCTGTGAGATAAATATAAGATCCAGATTCTGTTTTTCTACTTGTTCACGCAATACTTGACCAACTTCTACTCCATTTAGTCCGGGCAGTTCGATATCCAGATAAATGATATCAAAAGTATACCCATTTGAAAAATCTTTTAGCAGTGCTTCTCCGTCATTATATATATGTATATCAAAATTCTCAGGCAGAACATTTTTCAATATTTTCTTTAATTCCTGACATGCTCCGTTATCATCGTCACATATTGCAATTTTCATATAAATCATCCTTCTCACTCGTACATTGTAACTATTGCGTTACTTTTAATCTTATTATACACTCTTTTCCATCTTTTGGGAAGTCCCTATTTTAGGTACTTATCACATTTTTCCATGTTTACTTCGCATTTACACATGGTATTTATTTCTTTTCTGTTTTATGATGTATTCATATCCTTCGTAGGCATAATATACAGTCATCCACAGTAGAAGGAGCGAGTATAACGATACGATACTCGTACAGCATACCCAAAACCGGGATGGGAATCAGCAACGCTTTTTTCCATCCCATTTTCTTGACACGATACCCTGCGCAATGATACACTTAATGTATAATTGACATTACAAGGAGGGATTATGATGGCTGTTCGAACTTACGATGAAGTTTACTTTTTCAATTTTGACTCTTATGAGGATCTGCGTCTCTATGAGGTCGGCTGTCAAAAATGTGACCCTTCTTATGGTTATGGTCCCATCATACGTGATTTATATATACTGCATTACATTTATGAGGGCAGTGGAACGCTCTACATGAATGATCAGGAATACCCTGTGACAGCGGAGCAGGCATTTGTCATCCCGGCGGGTACGCTCGGATATTATGAAGCAGATGCCAAAACACCGTGGAATTATATATGGATCCAGTTTCAGGGAAATAAAGTGGAAGAATTGCTGACAAAATCTGGTATTACGAAAGAGAATCCTGTTTTTACTCCCGTTACCAACGGATTAAATATCGGAGTGTGCCTCAATAATATTTTGACAAATCCTGACAAAAATTGTTATTGTATGTCACAATTTTATCTTCTATTTGAATACATGATACAAGATACTCCAAAGCAGGCAGCTTCGTTTGAAATAGATAACTCTTTAAAATATTTACGTAAGGTTATCAACTATATATCACAAAAATACAGCGAGCCTATTCGTATCAGTGAAATCGCCAAACACTGTGGGTTAGACCGCTCTTATCTTAGTAAATTATTTAAAAATGCAACCGATATGACACCCCAGGAATACCTCTTGTCTTTCCGCATGAATAAAGCAAAAGAATTGCTCAAAGACAGTTCTGTTTCTGTGCAAAATGTCGCCTATTCTGTCGGCTATAATGACCCTTTTTCTTTTTCGAAATTCTTTAAAAGAGAAACGGGATTATCGCCGAGTGAATACCGTAAAAAAAACCTGTAAGGAGGTTCTTATGAACAATAATACATTAGGATATCTTCCGGCACTCGGCTGGAATTCCTGGAACACATTTACGTGGGATATCAATGAGACGCTGATCAAAGAAGTTGCCGACTGCTTTGTCGAAAATGGCTATAAAGACGCCGGCTACGAATATATTGTTATCGACGACTGCTGGAGTCTTCGCGAACGTGACAAAGACGGTAATCTTGTCGCTGATCCGAAAAAATTTCCACACGGTATGAAAGCCGTCGCCGATTACATCCATGCAAAAGGATTGAAATTTGGTATGTATTCCTGCGCGGGCACGCATACCTGCGCCGGTTATCCCGGAAGTTTTGAACACGAATTTCAGGATGCCGCACAGTTTGCCGCCTGGGACGTTGATTATCTAAAATACGATTATTGTTTTAAACCGCGCCAAATGTCCGGTGAACTTTTGTACAAACGCATGAGTCTTGCCCTGAAAAACTGCGGCCGTGACATTCTTTTTTCTGCCTGCAACTGGGGAGAGGATGATGTCCAGCATTGGATCCGCGAATCCGGTGCCCACTCGTACCGCTCTACTCCGGATATCCAGGACAATTGGGAATCCATCTGTAAAATTGCACTTTCGCAGATTGATAAAGAATGTTTTACTGGAAATTATTGTCATAACGATATGGATATGCTTGTCGCAGGTATGCACGGTGGGAGCAATGACGACTTTATCGGCAGCATTGGTGGTTGCACCGATACCCAGTATAAAACGCATTTTGCTTTGTGGTGCATGATGGGATCTCCGCTTATGATTGGCTGTGATATCCGAAAAGCCGATGATTTTACGCGAAATCTTCTGCAAAATAAAGATCTTCTTGCGATCAATCAGGATCCGGAAGTCCGCGGTGCCTACCGTGTAAAAGTGGAACCTCAGTGGTTCCATGAAAATGATGCGTTTGTACTGGTGAAAGCATTGGCAGACGGAGATGTTGCCATCGGTCTATTTAATCTGTCCGACACCGCCAGGGAACTGACTTTGCAGTTTTGGGACATCGGTATTTCTTATGCTTCCGGTGTCGCCCTTTCTCTCTATGACTGCTTTGCTCATAAAGACATTGGAACTTATAAAGAGCGGTTTGCCATCACGGTTCCATCGTGTGACTGTGTCGTTGTAAGAGCAAAGGTGGTTATCGGTTAATGGAAAAATTTTACAAAACTTGTATAACCTGTGACGCCCGCTTGACGAGCGATGAAAAAGCAATTTACATGAAATTGGTAAACCGCAACGCAACGGAATTTCTCTGTCTGGATTGTCTCAGCAGAAAACTCGGCTGTGACCGCGCGGCTTTGGAAAAGCGCATCCGCTATTATCGCGAAAGCGGAAACTGCGTACTTTTTCGATAAAACAAGGGCTTCCCGTCCATGCAGATGACATGGTGGGAAGCCCTGATTTTATTATCAGCAAATTATTTTTAGTGATGGAACAGACGGATTCCTGTGAAGCTCATAACCATTCCGTGACGGTTACATGCATCGATACAATCCTGGTCGCGGATCGATCCACCCGGCTGTGCGATGTATTTTACTCCACTGCGGTAAGCTCTTTCGATATTATCATCAAATGGGAAGAATGCATCGGAACCAAGTGTAACATCTTTGGCATATTCTTTCAGCCATTTTTCCTTTTCTGCTTTTTCAAATACCGGCGGTTTCTCTGTGAAATATTTCTCCCAGCAGCCATCTCCGATGACATCGAGATAATCTTCACCGATGTAATTATCGATCGCGTTATCACGCTCTGCACGTTTCAGACCCTCTTTAAATGGAAGATTGAGAACCTGTGGTGACTGACGGAGAAGCCAGTTATCTGCTTTGCTTCCGGCAAGTCTTGTACAGTGGATACGAGACTGCTGTCCCGCACCGATACCGATCGCCTGACCGCCTTTTACAAAACATACAGAATTTGACTGTGTATATTTCAATGTAATCATTGCAATTGCCATATCAATTTTGGCAGAATCTGGAAGTTCTTTATTTTCCGTCACAATGTTATTGAAGAAATCTTTGTCAATATTCAATTCATTGCGTCCCTGCTCAAATGTCACACCATATACTTCTTTGTGCTCGATTGGAGCCGGCTCGTAATTTGGATCAATCTCAATGATCGCATAACTTCCCTTTTTCTTTTCTTTCAACAATTCCAGTGCTTCCGGTTCATAACCCGGCGCAATGATTCCGTCGGAAAATTCTCTCTTGATCAGTTTTGCAGCAGATACATCACATACATCAGACAGTGCAATAAAGTCTCCATAGGAAGACATACGGTCTGCACCTCTGGCACGCGCATAAGCGCTGGCAAGCGGAGACAATTCTCCAAGATCATCCACCCAGTAAATCTTTGATTCTACTTCACTCAGCGGAAGTCCTACCGCAGCACCTGCTGGAGATACGTGTTTGAAAGAAGTTGCTGCCGGAAGTCCGGTCGCCTTCTTCAATTCTTTTACTAACTGCCAGCCATTAAAGGCATCCAGGAAGTTGATATATCCCGGTTTTCCATTTAATACTTTGATCGGCAGTTCGCCATTCTCCATGTAAATGCGTGATGGTTTCTGATTTGGGTTACAGCCATACTTTAATTCTAATTCTTTCATCGGTTACGTCCTTTCTTTGCTATTTATTTTATTTTTTAGTTTATTTTCTTATTTTGATCTTTACCTTTTTACTCCATGCTCCATAAATCCTGGTGCCGCCGGAATATTTATAAGTCCTCACACGGAAATAATACGTCTTTTTCTTCAGCTTGGTTATTATCCGGAAAGCCGTAGACCGGGATGCTGACAGCTTCTTTTTGCCTTTGGTAAACTTCTTATTAAGCGCATACTGTATCTGATAACCGGACATTTCTTCCTGTTTGTACCAGGATACTACAGCTTTTTTTCCTTTTAAATTGGAAACTCTTACGCCCTTTACCTTTTGAGGTGCGGCGGAAGTTATACTGCTGCTGTTATTACCGGTATTGGTATTGCTGCTTGTATTGATTGTCGTTGGTTTTCTGGTTGCCGTCGGCTTGCGCGTCACCGTTGGCCGGATTGTTGTAGTTGGCTTACCGGTTGCCGTTGGTTTTTTGGTTGCCGTCGGCCGAATCGTTGCACCCGGTTTGCTGGTTGTTCCCGGCTTACTTGTCCAGGACGGCTCCTGATACGGCGGATCTTCTTCTGCCGGCAGAATTTCAAACGAAACTTCCTGTGTTCCTACAAAGAAATCTTTGCCCGTCACTTCCACATAAGCAGTTCCCTGCGTGTAATTATCTTTATAGGCAAATGTGTAATCCTGTCCATTTACCAGCTCTTTTCCCTGATAATACACCGTCACATCCGGCTTATAGGAATGCATTCTTGATGAATCATTGATTGCTGTATACGTATACTGTGAAAGTTTTATTTCCAACTGGTCTGCAAATATACGTCCGTTGAAATCATAATCATCCAGTCTGTTCATATCCAGAGAGTAAAATATCGGCGTTGAATCCATGGTTGAATACCAGATAAAATGATTATCCGACGTCACAATTGGCCGGCAGTTTGACAATCTGGCATGAATCTTGTGAATTTTACCATCGAGACTTCCATCCTCCTTGAGTTTGGCAACTCTTGTCACCCAGAAGTTTCTGTCTCGTTCTGCGTAATATTCTTCCCAAAATATATAACATCCATCTTTTGCCTTTATTAACTGTGGATTTAAAATGCGAATTCCATCCTCTTGATCATAATCGGTGATCCACTTAAAACTAGCTCCCGAATTACAGTCCTTATTCATGGTAAGCACAAAGATGTTTCTGTATGTATCCTCATTCGGTGCTTTTGTCACAGATGAATCCTGAACGATAGAAGAACCGGCAGTGATGAGCGTATCTCCCATAAGTTCAAAACCTCCCATTGATACACCGGTATAATTGTCACCTAAGCCTCCTATAATTTGTAACAGTAAATATCTCGTTGTAGTCGCAAACCATGCCGTTGCATCCTCCGGCTGACGGTAAGCAACCGTTTTTACGAGATTAATCGCACGAGGATAAGCATCTCCAAGGTCTAATCGGTATACGGAATCTCCATCGGTAATAACATACTGGGCAAACGAATGGGAAACCCAGTCGCCATCAGCTTCATTCATGACACATTCCATACTGTCTTCGTCCACCGCATAGGTAAGATTTGCCTGATGGTGAATCTCTACCTTATCTTTTACCGTATCCCAGTAAAGCAGTCTTGACGTATGGATATAAAGGATTCCCTCATTTTCCGTCATACTCACATTACCGGCTGCAAAAGGCTCATATACATTTTTACTTATTATACTGCACTGTCCAAGTTCATTCCAGTCATCATCGTATTTGACAACCCGGACAACTTCCGCTGTACTATCCGATTCATGATTATTCTTTCCATAAACGATATAGCGCGCATCTTTACCTTTAAAATATCCACCAAATTTTGGCAATGCATACTTGATCGTTTTGGTAGAAAGCAGCTTATAATCCGCACTATATATCTGGATATAAACATTTCCATCCTGTGCCTCGATACGACGGAAACCTTCTTCTGTTTCTTCCAGATAAGAATAAGTACCATGCCCATATCTTGGATAAGTGTCTAATAATACATTGGTAGATTTTAGTCCTTCTTCCGATGATATTTTGTAACTTCGATCAATCGGAAGATTTTTTGTAATGTCACTTTCCGTTCCTTCTGTCTCGGCAAAGACATTTTCGTTTGGAAAGCATGTGATGATCAACGCAAGCGTTAAAAATACACTCAAAAGCCGTTTAATTTTGTTCATACGTTGTCCCCCATTTCCTGATTATTTGTTTTTGTTTACGATTGTAGATTTTACCTCTCCGGTCACGATGTCAATGTATCTTACAAAGAGAGATACTTTATTGTCTTCGTTCAGACTCTCCCAAAGCATATTGGTAAATTTTTGCATATCATCTGACATTTCCACCAATTTTGGTTCCCCCTCAAAACTTGGCAATGGATTACCGTCGCACATATATGTATGGATAAAATGGCCTTCTCCATTGACCGGATTGGAATAGGCAAATGTGTATCGGTTGCAGGCGTCCGGATTTCCGTTGCTGCTCTTCAAAATGGACATTGCATAGTTGTATTCGCCATTTTCCACATGCATAATACCGGAAATTCTAGGCGTATAATTTGGTCCGTCCGGCTCAAACTCTCTTGTGCGAAGCGCCTGCTCAAATGTCTGCTGTTTGTCCATCATTTCATAGATCGTATCGGTCTGATCTCCGTTTGTCACGATCGTTTTGTTGCCAAGCACACGGACAGGTGCGTAGATGATCAGACTCGGATCACTCAGTTTCGATGGATCAAATGCCTGTGTGCGGATTCCGGCTCCATCCTCTACAAACACGCGGTTCCGGCTGTTTTCACTTCTTCCCATGATAAAATATGCCGTCACGGCATACTTTCCATTTGGGGATTTTCCGATCACGATTCCTCTTCCCGGATACGCATTTTCTTTCAATTCTTTTTCCAACGATAACATCTGCATTGTATTCTCTCCTTTTTTATTATAATGAAAAGACCGCCTGGGGTACCCTTACGGTCTGCCCAGGCGGTCGGCTGCATTTACCATACTCCCCGTAGGTATTCCTACTTTTCCGCCAGTCGTATGGTCTCTGTTTTTAGTATATAATATTTGTGGAGAAGTTGCAAGAAAATTTTTCCTTGACATGCCAAAAAAAAGGGTTAAAATATTAGTAAACATTGTAAATATTCTGCAAGAAGAAAGGAGAATAGATTATCATGGCAGGTTTTTTTGACAAACTATCCGATGTAATAAATAACACAGCTGACGAAATTACGGACAAAGCAAAAGAAATTTCTGAAGTATCTTCTCTGAACAGCCAGATCCGTAATCACGAGAGAACCATTGACCGCTGCTACATCGAGATTGGTAAAAAATATTATGAAGCACATAAAAATGACACTTCCGATGCTTTTTTGGAGGAAATTGAGCGTATCAACAAAGCATCAGAAGAAGTAGAACGCTTGAAACGAGATGTGGATAACATTAAGAATAAACAGTAAATTCTACATTTATCCACCAAAAACGCCAAGTTATCCATAAGTTATCCACATTTTTGTGGATAACTTATCTTTTTGTATAAAAATCGCGGTCTCTTTTCCGCATTTGTTTTCTTGTTCTCTGATATCTTCTGCGGTATTCTGTTTTCTGCTGATAACTCCGGATACGGATCACGCATACAATGCTGACACCGACGACACAGATCACCAATATGACGATCAGCATTACTTTTTTCACCGGAAACGGCTCTTTCTTTGCTGTCTCTACAGCCTCTTGAAACCACTCGTTCATATTAATGCTGTCTTTTAATGTCGAAGCATCGGTTTCATCATAATAAATGTCTGCGCCCCCAACATCTTCGCCATTATATGTATAAGAAATTCGGCCGATCACATTTTTTCCGTTTTGGTTCTGCGGTTTGTCCAGGTAGTTCACTTTTTTCTCTGTCTGATCGAGCGTTACTCCTTTTGGCAGTATGACGCCGGCATTTTCATCGATATGCAGGGAACTCGTATCTTTACTGTAAAATGGACTAAAGTTTGTAAATAAATACTCTTTATTAATCTCGTTTGATGTATCATCCTGGATCATCGTTTTGTCGTATTTTTCAAAACAATAATTAAACAATCTCGTCGTATCGGTGTACGCATTTGTATCCATATATGGGGAACCATCTACGCGCATGACTACACATACAAGTTCCATATTTCCTTTTTTTGCAAATGTTACAAGCGTATAACGGCATTTATCGGTATATCCGGTCTTTCCGCCAATGCAGTATTTGTAACCGTATTTTGGCATATTTCCCGGATTTAACATCTTATGATGATTTCCCATCGGATCAATGTGTTTTCTCTTATTGGATTTACCGATATCATAATATTTGGTGGAAGCAATTGTCCGGAAGTCTTCGTTCTGCATCGCTGCTCTTCCGATCAAAGCCATATCGTACGGTGTAGTATAATGATCTTTATTCCACAATCCATTTGGATTCATAAAATGTGTATTTTTGCATCCCAGCTCTTTGGCTTTTTCGTTCATCTTTGCCACATAATTGTCGATACTTCCGGCAACATGGATCGCAACTCCATTGCAGACTTCATTGGCAGAAGCAAGCATGATCGCGTATAAACTATTTTCCATGCTCAGTTTTTCTCCATCGACGATACCTATGTTAGAAGCACGGCTTTCCCAGTTCGTATATGCACGATCATCGTATTTGACAGTTTCTGACAAGGAAGAATTATCCATTGCCACCAGCGTTGTCATTATTTTTGTAATACTCGCCGGGTATTCTTTTTTGTTCATGTTTTTATCATACAAAACAGTTCCTGACTGCAGATCCATGACACACGCAGCTTCCGCAGAAACTCTCAGATCCTTTTGACCGGAAACCGCCTCTGCTCCCGTAGGGATCAACAGTATTGCTGCGGCAAGACCGGCTGCTCCGATCCACGTTTTTATCCATTTTTTTATTGAACTTTTCACTTTTTCTATCCTTTCTTGCTTTGCTTTTTTCATTATCTAGCGAACCTGTGTTATTTTTATGTCGCGTTCTTTGGAAAGATCAATGAACTCATTATTATCCAATGCGATCATTGGCCGTGATAATTCACTCTTATTGATCAATACAATTTTTCCCTTTTCGCCATTGCTCAATTCGACGTGATGCTGCAGATAGGTATTGGTCAGATTATTCAAAATCGGCACAAGAAACATCGGGTTAAACTGCTTTCTTCCTTCTTTTTCAAATATCTCTATCACATCAAACGGACTCATTCCGTGACGATATACCCGGTTTGACGTCATAGCATCGTATACATCTGCAATTGCGGTAATTGCTGCATAAGGATCGATTTCTTTCAAATGAAATCCATACGGATACCCGCTTCCATCTGCTCTTTCATGGTGAAGCAGGATCACTCGTTTGACGGATTCCGGTAGTTTTTTATCCTTCATTTTTTCATATCCAAGCAATGGATGTTTTTTGATGTGCTCGTATTCTTCCTCTGTCAACCGGCCCGGTTTCCGAAGAATGTCTTTTGATATAAGTAACTTTCCGACATCATGCAAAAGCCCACATAATGTCAGCTGCTTTCTTTCGTACTCACTCATGCCAAGCCATCCGGCAAAAACACTGTTGATCATCGCCACATTCAGTGAATGGCGGTACGTTTCATCATCAAAAGTACGTATATTATGTACCATATTAATAATTTCATACCGGCTTTTGGATTGAAACAATAACTTATCCACATCTTCTACCAATTCGTCACTGTTAATCTCATTTCCGCTCTTCAGAAGAGAATTCAAATTTCCTAACACATGATTCATCGTCAATTCATAATTTTCCTTGAAAGCAGCAAAATCCTCTTTTTCCTGCTGTGTCATAAAATTTTCTTCGTCGTCCTCTACTATATTCTGCTGTAATTCATTTAAATAAACCCGGATACTCATTACCCCAAAAAATGTCATCCGTGCAATAATTGATTCTGTTATCTCTGTATCTGCTGATATTAACAACTGATTATTTCTCGTATATACATCCCTGGCAACAATCATTCCAGGTACAAGATCACTTACAGACACAAGAACTATTTTCTTTTCTTCCATCTCGTTCCCTCTTTGCATTTATTTTATTGCCTATTTATAATCATACACGATTTTTCCACATTTTCCAATAGTTACTTGCAAATTTATTATATTTTCTTCAAAAATACGATAAGATATGTTATAATGTAGCATGCTGAGGCATGCGTAGGTCATCAAGCTTCGCTTGGTGACATGACATGTTATAATATTTGCGAATATTAAACTTTGGAGGACAATTATGAGACTTCGTAATATCAAAGGTGCAGAAGAATTTATCGCATCGAGTGAATTTGTCATACAGACACCGGAAGAATATAAAGGCAGATGGAATACATTTTTTGGAAATGATAATCCAATTCATATTGAAATTGGTATGGGAAAAGGAAAATTTATCCATACGCTTGCCGCACAAAATCCATCCATCAACTATATCGGTATCGAACTTTATTCCAGCGTTCTTTATCGTGCCATAGAAAAGAGACAGCAGACGGAATTGTCCAATCTTTATTTTATCCGTATGGACGCCAAAGATCTTACAGATGTTTTTGATTTCTCTGAAATTGACAGAATTTACCTTAACTTTTCAGATCCATGGCCAAAGGAGCGTCACGCCAAACGCCGTCTGACCTCTCCGATCTTTTTATCACTTTACAATGAAGTGCTTCAGCCGGAGGGAGTCATTTGCTTTAAGACAGACAACCGGCCATTGTTTGACTATTCTGTAGAGACAATCTCGGAGACAGATCCCTGGAGGTTAAAGGACGTCACCTATGATCTTCATCACAGCGAATTTGCAGAGGGAAATGTCATGACGGAGTACGAAGAAAAATTTTCACAGAAAGGTATGCCGATCCACCGTCTCGTCGCATACCGGTAACTTATAAAAAAGCAAGGCATATATTAGAATAAAAACATTACTTGAGGTTATTATGAATTCATTTCAAAATTGCCTTCGTCGTTTTTTTCTAAAAAAGCCTTGCTTAAAAAAACGTATTGATTGTATCGTAGATTCTGTATATTATGTTATGAAACTGCTAAAATAATTTATTCTTTATTATCTCTTCTAATTTGTATTTCTTTTAGCATCTTTTTCTTCATTTTTGCTTCCATAAACACATTTATTATATGCATTATTACTGCGACTACCGGTACACCGAGAAACATTCCCAGTACACCAAAGTAAGCACCGCCTACTGTAATACCAAAAATAACCCAGAGCGGCTTGATTCCCGTAAGATCTCCAAGTATTTTCGGTCCCAGATAAAGTCCGTCAAACTGCTGTAAAACGAGTATCATAATGACATAAATAATCGCATATTTCGGTTCTATTACAAGATATATAATTACACCCGGAATAGCACCCATAATAGGTCCAAAATACGGAATCATATTTGTCACACCTACAATAACACTAAGAAGTAAGCCGTATGGCAGTCTGAGAATACTCATTGCAATCAGGGAAAGAATCCCGATAATAAGGGAATCTACACTTTTTCCAAATAAAAATCCATTGAAAATATGGTTGCACTCACAAAACGTATTCCAGATAAACGGCGCCCTCTCCTTTGCAGAAAATGTATAGATAAACCGCCGTAATTCTTTTACTATTTTTTCTTTATCCAATATAATATAGACCGATATTACAATAGCAAATATAATATTGATAAACCCGGAGATAAAGGAAGCCGACAAATTATAAATGTACGGGAATATAAATTTTGCCATTCCGGTTCCGTAATTAAATATATTTTGTGGAACTACCTTTTCTATAATCTCTTTAATATCATTCATAGGTAAAAACGGATATTTTTCCTGTAATTTTCCGGTATTTTGAATGATGTAATTATATCCGTATCCCAGTGATTTCGTAAGTTCTTTCACACTCTGTGAAATCTGTGGTACGATATAAACCATTGTAATTGCCACCAAACCAAGAAGAATTACATAAGAGACAGCTACACTGGTATATTTACATCCCTTTTTATGTTTTGTCTTAAAAAATAAGTTATCAAGTATCTTTCGTATACTTTCAACCAGCGGATTGATCAAAAATGCCAGTACCAGACCAAAGATAAAGGGCATGATTACTTTTATAAACCTCTGCAGCTCGCTCATTACAGACTGCCAGTTTAATATAATTGCTATCACAGTAGTGCATAAAGCAAGAATCAAAATAACAGATCCCATATTGGCTAATATTCCCTTTACTATCTCTTTTATTTTTCGATACATTTTGCGATTTCTACTCATATATTTTATTTCCTTTTTTTGAATTTTTTTTAAATAAAGACTTGCTTTTTTGTTACAAATGTTATATAATAGTTTTTGCGATTAGATAAGCGCCTTTAGCTCAGTTGGTAGAGCACCTGACTCTTAATCAGGGTGTCTGGGGTTCGAACCCCCAAAGGCGTACTCCCGAGTCCTTGTTTGGCAGACCTGCAACTGCTGGGTAAGGGCTTTTTTTTGTACTTTTATTGCTGATAACAATTCAGAACCACCGGTTAGAAGCCCTGAATTGTTACAGCCTTTATAAAATTCCTTACGATTCTTTCGCCTGTTCCAAAGCCTGTCTTTCTTCTTCTGACAGAGCTACAAACACTTCACCGCTCTTAACTTCCTTAATGTAAGTATAACATCCCTCACTGTTAGAATGCATGGAATTTAAGATCAATCCATCGTTATCCTTTGTAAGAAGAACAAGGACAAAACTTAATGTACCACCTATTTCTTTAAAGGCATCGTATTTGACGATAGCCACCTTTTGGTATGTCTTCAGAAGATTTTCATCGATCCGTTCCAGATGTCCCTGGATTTTTTTCAATTCTTCGTTGATCATATCCATATTTTCAAATTTCTTCTGAAATGTTTCTTCCAGACTTTTACCATCTTTCCCATCCATAAACATATTATACTGTTTTTTCAATTTTCCTATTTTAGAAAGTGCCACGATCACCAATACAAGAAGTATGACTAATATAGCAGCAATTCCAATTATTATCATATCTGACTCAATGCCATAATCACTAAAATGAAACATCTTTATCCTCCTATACAAACATTTGTTCTATTTAAAGAATCCAATGATTTTCTCCAGATCTTCCTGATTGTAATACTCTATCTCAATCTTTCCGCTCTTTTCCGTTTTCCGGTTAATCATAACTTTTGTACCGGTAACTGTTTTCAGTTTTTCCTCCAGATCACGGTATACAAAATCATTCTTCAATTCCTTTTTCTTTGGCTTTGCCTTTTCTTTTCCAAGAGACTTGATCAGCTTTTCTGTCTCACGCACACTCAGTTTTTCATCGAAAATCTTCATGGCAAGATTGTACTGCTCGTCGCCATCCTTTACAGCAAGAAGTGCTCTGGCATGTCCACTTGATATGGATTCCTGAATTAACATATTCTGCACTCTCTCATCCAATTTAAGCAGGCGGATGGAGTTCGTAATTGCAGTACGGCTTTTGGATACTCGTTCTGCTACTTCATCCTGTTTCAGATCGTATTCTTTAATCAGTCTCTGATAAGCCATCGCTTCTTCTACCGGATTCAAGTCTTCGCGCTGAATATTTTCAATCAACGCAATTTCCATAATCTCCTGTGGGGAATAATCTTTCACTACAACAGGAACTTCTTTCAATCCTGCTTTTTTTGCCGCACGCCATCTTCTCTCACCGGCAATAATTTCAAAGTAATCATCTTTCTTTGCAACTACCAGTGGCTGGACAATTCCATGCTGCTTAATAGATTCCGACAACTCGATCAAAGAATCTTCATTAAAAGATTTTCTCGGCTGGTCTTTATTTGGTTCTACCTTATTGATATCTACATATTCTTCAATCTTCTTAATCTCTACGTTTTCAACTTTCTTTGCTGTTTCTTTTTTGGGTGGAATAAGAGTATCCAATCCTTTTCCCAATCCTCCTTTTTTTGCTGCCATTATTCTTCATCCCCTTCCTCTATAATTTCTTCTGCCAAAGCGCGATATGCCTTCGCCCCGGTAGACTTGCGATCATATATATTAATTGGAAGTCCATAACTTGGAGCCTCTGCCAATCTGACGCTTCGTGGAATAATCGTATTATAAATCTTTTGATTCAAATTTTCTCTAACATTTTCAATAACCTGCAGCGACAAATTTGTCCTGGCATCATACATAGTAAATACAACACCATCCATTTTCAAATTCGGATTCAATCGATCTTTTACCAGATCAATCGTATAGATCAGCTGGCTCAGTCCTTCCAAAGCATAAAACTCACACTGAATCGGAACCAGTACAGAATCTGCTGTCGTCATTGAGTTGATTGTCAATGAGTTCAATGATGGTGGACAGTCTATTAATATGTAATCATATTGATCTTTCACCTTATCAATTTCTTTTGATAAAATATAGTTTCTGTCTTCCATATCTAATGTTTCAATTTCTACACCCGCAAGATTTACGTTTGCAGGCAAAACATCAAGATTTTCCAATACATTTTTTTGTACACACTCATCAAATGAATTCGTACCAATCATAAGCTGATAAATACTTTGTTCCAACTCATCCTTATTTACACCAAGTCCACTGGATGCATTTCCCTGTGGATCCAGGTCGATCATTAAAACTTTTTTTCCTTTTTCGGCTAATGCAGCAGATAAATTGATGGTAGTCGTTGTTTTTCCAACTCCACCTTTCTGGTTAGCCACAGCTATAACTTTATGACTCATATTTTTCTCACCTTTATTTATTTTTAGTGGGTTTCCATTTTTAATATTTTTACCCCTATGTTTCTATTATATCATTCTCTCACTAAGAATACTAGCATATTTTTAAAAATGTTTCACGTGAAACATTTTTCTATAGTGGATTTTTTTTCGGTTTTCCTGCTTTTCTTGGATATTTTGCAGGAGTATTATTTATCTTATGAATTTCAATAATATATCTTTTGTAATCTTCACTATCGGATAAAGTACATATATCTCCAACCTTACAATTCAATTCATCCAATGCATGTTGTGAATCTTGTATTTCCTGATCTGCTTTTTTACTTTTGTATAATAATAAACTTCCATCGACTTTTATGAAAGGAGAACAATATTCTAACAAAATTGGTAATGGAGCAACTGCTCTCGAAACACAATAATCAAATTGTTCACGGAATGATATATCTTTTCCATAGTCTTCTGCTCTGCCATGATACAATGTCACATTTTCTAATTTCAATTCACTTATCACATTTTCAAGAAAATGTATTCTCTTTTCCAGTGAATCAATCAGTGTAAATTTTGTATTTGGCAACATGATAGCAAGAGGAATTCCTGGAAATCCTGCTCCCGTTCCCACATCAATGATTGTCATATCAATAAACATTTCATTCTGGTATTTTGTAAGTAAAAGAACAGAATCAATAAAATGCTTTTCTATTACTTCTTTTCGATCCGTAATAGTAGTAAGATTCATACGTTGATTCCAGTCAATGAGCAATTCATAATATCTTTCAAATTGACTGCACATCGTTTCATCCAACGGTAATCCATATTTACTAAATGATATTTTCACTATTCTTCCTCCGATGTTTCACGTGAAACATTTCTATTATAATTTTCAAGATAAACAAGTAAGACTGATATGTCTGCTGGAGATACACCTGATATTCTTGCCGCCTGTCCTACAGACTCCGGTTTGATCTCCGTCAACTTCTGTACTGCTTCGATTCTTAAACTATTGATCTTAGAATAATCGATAGTTGCAGGAATCTTCTTTTGTTCCATCTTTTTGAATTGTTTTACTTGCTTCATCTGACGTGAAATATATCCGTCGTATTTGATATTTATATTTACCTGTTCACACACATCATAAGGAAGCGGTTTTCTTTCTTTATCGATTGGCTCAATTTTATCATAATCTAATTCCGGACGACGAATCAATTCAGCCAATGTAATTCCACTATTTAATGGTGTACTTCCATACTGTTTCAAAAGTTCTTGCACATTGTCTGTGTTACCGACAGAAGTATGTTCCATACGATAAATTTCTTTCTGTATCAATTCATCTTTCAAAAGTAAACCATCGTATCTCTCCTTTGATATCAGACCAACTTCATATCCGATTGGAGTCAATCGCAGATCTGCGTTATCCTGGCGAAGTATCAGTCGATACTCTGCTCTCGATGTCATCATACGATATGGTTCATTTGTACCTTTCGTTACAAGATCATCAATCAACACTCCGATATATGCCTGCGAACGATCCAAGACAATTGGTTCTTTTTTCTGCAATTTTCTCGCCGCATTGATACCCGCGATGATCCCCTGTGCTGCTGCTTCTTCATATCCGGAACTTCCATTTGCCTGTCCGGCACTAAAAAGTCCTTCTACTTTTTTGCATTCCAGGGATGGTTTCAATTCCAATGAATCGATACAGTCATATTCAATGGCATAAGCATTTCGTACAATCTTAGCATTTTCAAGTCCTTTTACAGAACGATACATTTCATACTGTACATCTTCCGGCATGGAACTTGACATACCACCAATGTATACTTCAGAAGTATACAATCCCTCCGGCTCAATAAATACCTGGTGTCTGTTCTTATCGGAAAAACGAACGACCTTATCTTCGATTGAAGGACAATATCTCGGTCCGGTGCTTTTAATCATACCGGAGTAAAGAGGAGAACGATCCAAATTATCACGAATAATTTCATGTGTCTTTTCATTGGTATACGTAAGGTAACATTTTACCTGCTCTCTCTCAATGTCTGCCGGATCGTTGGTAAAGGAAAATGGTACAAGTTTTTCATCTCCATACTGTGGCTCCATCTTAGAAAAGTCTACGGTATTTCCATCAATTCTTGCAGGAGTACCTGTTTTGAAACGTCGAATTTTGATACCAAGCGCCGTCAGCGAATCCGAAAGATGATTGGCAGCTGATAAACCATTTGGCCCGGTATAAGTCGATATTTCCCCGGTAATACATCTTGCTTTCAGATAAGTACCCGTACATAATACACAGACATTACAATGAATGATTGCACCAGTATATGTTTTCACGCCTACTATTTTATTATCTTCTACTAAGAGTTCCGTCACTTCTGCCTGCTTAATGGAAATATTTTCCATTTTTTCTAATACATGACGCATCCGTTTACTGTATTCCTTTTTGTCGGCCTGGGCGCGCAGGGAATGTACGGCAGGGCCTTTTGATTTATTTAACATCTTGCTTTGTATAAATGTTGCATCGATATTTTTACCCATCTCCCCGCCAAGCGCATCCACTTCTCTTACAAGATGACCTTTAGACGATCCACCAACATTTGGATTGCATGGCATCATAGCGATGCTGTCAACACTAACGGTAAAAAGCGCAGTATTAAATCCAAGTCTTGCCAGAGCAAGAGCAGCTTCGCAGCCGGCATGTCCTGCACCAACTACGACGGCATCGTATGTCTCTTCTAATATTTTCTTCATTGTATCATCAAACCTTTCTCATTTACCCATACAGAATTTTTTAAAAATAGTATCAACCAGATCATCGTCTACTGTTTCACCAATTATACTTCCCAATTGTTCATATGCATTCATCATATCAATCGTATAAAAATCTTCGCCGACACCAAGATCATAACTTTCTTTGACACGAAGCAGACTTTCATATGCTTCTGACACAGCCTGCTTTTGTCTCTCATTGGAAAGATAAACTTCCTGATTAAATGATATTTCATTTTTGAAAAACTGATCGGTGATATATTGTTGCAATTCATCCAGACCATCTCCTGTTTTCGCTGAAAATGCAATAATATTTTTTGAAGTTTTCTTCTCTATTTCATCAATAGAAAAAGCATTATCCAAATCAGATTTATTATATAAAATAACTGCATTTTTCGGTTCAATTTCCTTGATAAGAACTTCATCTTCTTCTTCTATTTCACGCGAACTATCTAATATTAATATGCAAAAATCGCATTGATCAAGTTGTTTCCTGGCTTTTTCAATTCCTATTTTTTCAACTTCATCTTCTGTTTCACGAATCCCGGCAGTATCAATCAGGTGTAAAAATACATCACCAATTCTTACATTTTCTTCCAATGTATCGCGTGTTGTACCGGGCACATTTGTCACAATTGCACGTTCCATTCCAAGCATGGCATTTAAAAAAGATGATTTTCCAACATTTGGCTTTCCAATAATAGCAGTCTGGATTCCCTCATAGATCAATCTGCCGTTATTATAATTATCTTTCATCTTTTGAAGTTCATGAATGGAATCTGTAATATGATTTAAAAAATCTTTTTCAAACAGATCCAGAGTAATATGTTCCGGATCATCCAGTGCAGCTTCAATATAAGCGACATCATCCATCAATATATTACGGATTTTCTGAATCTTTTGTTTCATCATACCACTTAATTGAGAGACAGAACTTTCCAAAGCATATTTACTCTTCGACTCAATCAGATCCATGACAGCTTCTGCCTGAGACAAATCAATTCTTCCATTTAAAAAAGCACGCTTTGTAAATTCTCCCGGTTCAGCAATACGAACTCCCTCTTTTTTTAATATCAGATCAAGAATTGTCTGACAGACAAAGGCTCCGCCATGACATTGAATTTCTACTACATCTTCTCTCGTATAACTATTTGGTGCAAGCATCAATAGTACAAGAACTTCATCTATTTTTTGTTCTTTCTCATCAATTACATAACCGTAATGAATGGTATGACTTTTTGAATCTGACAGCGTTTTATTTTTTAACTTCAAGCAGCAATCAGCCACTTTTACTGCGTTACTGCCACTTATCCGGATAATACTTACTCCACCATTGACAGATGCCGTTGCAATCGCAGCAATCGTATCCTCATAAAACATAAAACATCCCTTTCTAGATTTCATTTTAATAAGGCTAAAAAGGCTGAATCCTGAGATTCAGCCCAACTCTTACAATCACAAATATTAATCTTCTTTTTTATCCGCAGCCGTATTTTCATCGGAACCAAAATTACTTTGATTACGATAAGAATTGTTACGGTTATAAGATTTGTTATAAGAAGATTTACCATACGGCTTCTTGTTGCCATAAGACTTATTATATGGTTTACGTCCACCGCGGTTGCCATTTCCGTTATAACCGTTTTTCTTGCGGTAATTATTGTTGCGGCGTGGCGGCATGCTCGCATATTCTTTTGATACATTTACGATAACCTTACGGAAAGGCTCTTCCCCTTCACTATAAGTCTCTACATATTTATCATCCTGAAGTGCTGCATGGATCAAACGTCTCTCATATGGATTCATCGGTTCCAGAGTCGCAGGACGTCTCGTCTTCTTAACCTTAATCGCAATATTCTTTGCAAGATTCTCGATCGTTACTTTACGACGCTCACGGTAATTTTCTGTATCCATTTTGATCTTGATATATTCTTCGCGGTTTTTATTAGCAACCAATGAAGTAAGATACTGGATGGAATCCAAAGTCTGTCCTCTCTTACCGATCAGAAGACCCATTTCATCACCTTTCAGATCAATATAGATGATCTTCTCTTCTTCATCGAATTTCATATCAATTTCAACATTCAGATTCATATTTTCAAAAAGACGTTTTAAGAAATCTTTTACAATATCCTGTACATCTTCTTTCTTGCAAACACGAATGCGCGCCGGTTTACTAAATAATCCAAGCAAGCCGGTACTCTCTTTTTCCAACACTTCATATTCAATCTGATCACTTGTCGTTTCTAATTTAATTAATGCTTCTGTCAAAGCTTCATCTACTGTTTTTGCTGAAAATTCCTGCCAATTTGACATATTCAATTCCTCCAATCACATAAAAGACAATCCATTATTTATCTTTTTCCTTGTCTCCATCCAGCATATGGGCATAAGAACCGATGCTGCCCTTCTCATAATTTGTATTTGTAGTATTATAGGACGGCTTTTTCACATCATTCTTATCCACAGTTTCTTTATTCTGATAACCTGCAGCCGTCTTAATGGAACTTGTCCTCTGCTTTGCATACATTTCCATCTGTTCATTCATCTGTTTACGTTTTTTTGATTTCTTTGCAGCTTTTTCCTTATTCTTCTCAACCAGATCATCCAAAGAAATCTTGTCTACCTGACGGTTTATAATGATAGTTTGTCCAATTCTAAAAATGGAAGCCGCGATCCAGTATAAACCAATACCCATTGAAAAACTCAATGCAAAAAATCCGGACATCAAAGGCATGAAATAATTCATCATCTTCATACTCTGCTGCATACTGTCCTGCTGGGTATTTTTGTTTTTCTTACCTTTCTCATTCTTGCTCTTCGCCTGAAGAATCTGAGAATTTAAAAACTGGAATACAACCGCCAGTACAGGGATCATATACGCCCATTTTGTCGTAGAAGCATATTGTGTAGGTGTCTGGGAAAGGTCAAGACCTAAAAATCCTGTCGCTCCTTCCAGACTTGGCGCATACTTCGTAACCTCACGGATCACACCGTAGAGGGCAAAGATGATCGGCATGGAAATAATCAATGGAAGACATCCACCAAATGGACTTACTCCATACTTATTGTATATTTCCTGCGTTTCTGCCTGCTGTCTCATCATCGATTCATTGTCTTTTTTACCCTTGTATTTTTCCTGAATTGCAAGAATCTCCGGATTGATCTTTGTCATCAAACGAGATGATTTTTGTTGTTTTGCATTCAAAGGGAACATGATCAAATATACAATAAATGTAAATAAAATAATACATATACCTACATTATGAATACCAAGGGTATGAAATACTACCCAGTCAATCCCTTCTAATATCCAACCTAAAAATTGATACAAATAACTCAATTCACTAACCTCCACTAACTGATATCGCTATTTTACGGAACTGGATCATAGCCACCTTTATGAAAAGGATGACATCTTAAAATTCGTTTCAAAGCCAAAAAACCACCTTTGCATGCACCATATTTGGTAACAGCCTGTCTGGCATATTCGGAGCAGCATGGTGTATAGATACACGTCGGCGTAGGCTTTAATGGTGAAATGAATCGCTGATAAATACGTAGTAAAAATAATAAAATCTTTTTCATGACATTATACCTTTTGTCACCAAACGGGATTTGATGACCTGCATGTGCAACTGCACACTACATTAAACCATGTAATCGACACAAGTGCAGAAATGCACTCTCGATTTCCTGATAACTTCTACCTTTTGCCGTGTTTCTGGCAACGATAACAACATTATAACTTTTCTTTAATTCTGCGTCATTTGTTCGAACGGATTCGCGAAGTAACCTGGTGATTCTATGACGCACGACGCTATTGCCGACTTTCTTACTGACAGAAAATCCATAGCGGTTGGGACCACTTTCCCTTTCGACCAAAATCATCACCAGGTACCGATTTGCTTTCGATTTACCAAACTTGTAAACCTTTTTAAATTCCGGGTTTTTTCCTAACTTTTCAAACACTGTCCATATCCTCATACATTCAAGTGATACAGGCAAGCCTGCATCCTATAGATACAACGATGAAAAGAAAGAAGAAAAAGTCACACATTCATGTGACTTTGCACAATCCTGCCATGCTATGTGTAAAACATATTAAGCGGACAATTTTTTTCTTCCTTTTGCTCTTCTTCTGGAAAGAACCTTTCTTCCATTAGAAGTACTCATTCTTTTACGAAAACCATGAACTCTGGATCTAGATTTCTTTTTTGGCTGAAATGTCATCTTCATATACGATACACCTCCTTCTCTCTATAACCTTATATCCTCATAAAAATGAGTGGATAAATCCGTATCAAGCCTAATTATAGTATTGAATTGCCGAATAGTCAAGCAAATAATGAAAGAAAGTTGTTTTTTTGTAAATATTTCATTGAAAAAAAGCCATTTATGATGTACAATATATTTGTATGTTTATACCCATATTTTGATTTTTTTTAGTTAGGTAGGTTTTTTTATGGAAAATGAGATAAAATCCCGCTGGGGCGAAATTATCGCGTATCTAAAGGACAATAGTTCTATTACCGGTCCGGCGATACGAACTTTTATTGAACCATTGGAAGCAATTTCTTATGAAAATAATATATTGACATTGCAGATTGACATGAAACAACAGGGTGACTGCTACAAAGCATTGACTGAACGCTATTACTTTGACATCCGTGTTGCAATCGAAAGTATTATAGAAGGCGAAGAAATTGCCCAGATCAACTTTGTTTATAAAAAAGATGACGGTGTTTCTTCCTATTTAAATGAAGAAAAAGAACAGTCATTGATTGATAAGTATCCTTATCTGAGTCAGGGGCACTCTTTTGAGACCTTTGTAACCAGCCAGAGCAATGCGATGGCATACGCCGCAGCATTAAATGTGGCAGAAGAACCTACCCTGCATGTATACAATCCACTTTTCCTTTACGGAAATCCGGGTCTTGGAAAAACGCACCTGATGCATTCCATTGCCAGACATATCATTGAAAATCATCCGGAATTAAAGGTTCTTTACATTACCAGTGAAAATTTTACCAATCAGGTAATTGAAGCCATCCGTTCCAATAAGATCAGTCATGATAACTCCGCGACGACAAACCTTCGAAAAAAATTCCGAAGTGTTGATGTCCTGCTGATCGATGATATTCAGTTTATTATAGGAAAGGAAAGTTCGCAGCTTGAATTTTTCAATACGTTTGAGACTCTTTTCCAGTTAAATAAACAGATCGTAATCTCAAGTGATAAACCACCGAGAGATATGCCTGAATTGGATGACCGGTATCGGACACGTTTCAGTTCCGGACTTTTGGTTGATATTCAGCCACCGGATTATGAAACCAGTATGGCAATCCTAAATAATTTTAAAGAAAAAGAAAATATCAGTATTGATGAAGAAGTACTCCGTTTCATCGCTACTAATATACGCTCCAGCGTACGTGAACTGGAAGGCGCCTTCAAAAAAGTTCAATACTTTTCCACATTAAGCCACCAGAAGATCACACTGGAACTTGCAGAAAATGCATTAAAGGATATGATCAAACCGGACAGTGCAAGAGAGATCACAGTCGAATACATTATTGATATCGTAACCGAACATTTTCAACTCTCAACGGATGCCATTATCTCTAAGAAGAGACAAAAGACAATTGCTTATCCACGACAGATCTGTATGTACTTATGCAAAGAATTAACAGACTTATCCACAACGGAGATTGGGGAAAAGATAGGCGGACGCGATCATTCGACAGTTATCCACGGATGCACGAAAATAGAGGAGTTGATAAATACCGATCCAACTGTGAAGAAAGTGATCGATATTCTGATCAAAAAAATCAATCCTTGATAACTTGTGGATAACTTTACATTAACTGTTTATAATTTGAGTATAGTTCAGGGACAACTTAATTTAACTTTTTAACAAGATTTAAGTTTCCCAATCCATTCACTTAAAATAAACGTTAAATGCTAAAGTTATAAAGTGGCTCAAACCAGCATAGAATTTAACTTTAAGCTGCTTTTCCACTTTTACACGACACCTATTACTACTATTACTAGATATTAATATTATATTTATTAGCAATTCAACCAGAAAGGGGTTATTCACAACTATGAAATTCACATGCAATAAATCGGATATGGCAGAAGCAGTTAATATCGTATTGAAAGCAGTACCCGGTAAAACGACGATGCCTATTTTGGAATGTGTTGTCATTGAAGCAGCCGGAGATCAGATCAAATTAACGACCAACGATATGCAGCTTGGCATCGAAACGAGTTTTCCTGCCCAGGTAGAAGAAGACGGCATTATCCTTGTCAATGCAAAGATGATATCCGATATCATTCGTAAACTTCCGGAAAATGATGTTTATTTTGAAGCAGATGACAATGAAAATATTCTTTTGTTCTGTGGAAAGGCCAAATTCAACCTTTCCGGAAAGAACCATGAAGAATTTCCAATGCTTCCAAACATAGAAAAAAACTATAAGATCACCGTTTCGCAGTTTACTTTAAAAGAAATGATTAGACAGACAATTTTTTCCATTTCTAACAATGAGAGCAATAAGATTCTGACCGGTGAATTGTTTGAAATCAATGGAGATGAATTTAAGATCGCTTCCCTTGACCTTCATCGTGTGTCCATCCGCAAGATTCAGCTGAAGGAATCCTACGATGATATGAAAGCAGTCATCCCCGGAAAGACACTGAGCGAGGTCAGCAAGATTCTGACCGGAGGAATGGACGACAATGTAGATATCTATTTCACAAAAAACCATGTTTTATTTGAATTGGAAAATACGGTTATCATTTCCCGCCTGATTGAAGGAAATTTCTATAATATCAATCAGATGCTGACCAACGATTACGAGACAAAAGTTACGGTAAATAAAAGAGAACTTCTTGAATGTATCGACCGTGCAACGCTGCTTTTGCGTGAGGCGGAAAATAAGCCGGTCATTATGAATGTGAAAAACAGTGAGATCAAGATGGAAATGACGACAAAGATCGGTTCCATGGATGAAAATATTACGATTGAAAAAGAGGGAAAAGATCTGAGGATTGCATTTGACCCTAAGTTTTTGATCGATGTACTCCGCGTAATTGACGAAGAAGAAGTAAATCTGTATTTGTTTAATGCGAAAGCGCCATGCTTTATCCGCGATGACAATTCTTACATTTATCTGATTCTTCCTGTAAATCTGATTGAGTAAAGGAGACAAATTATGGAAGAAATAACGATAAAAGATGATTTTATAAAATTAGGGCAGGCTTTGAAACTTGCAGGATTGGCCGGTTCCGGAGTCGATGCCAAGTTTATGATTGAAGATGGAATCGTATCGGTAAATGGTGAAGTGGAACTTCGGCGAGGACGGAAAGTCCGTCCGGGAGATGTGATCGAACTGGAAGGACATCGGGTAAAGGTAAATCATATATGATAATTGAATCTTTGGAATTATTGAATTTCCGCAATTATGAGAGAGAATGTTTTATATTTGATGAAAATACGAATGTCTTGTACGGCGACAATGCCCAGGGCAAGACAAATGTACTGGAAGCAATTTACTTTTGCTCAACATCAAGATCTCACCGCGGAAGTAAAGATAAAAAAATGATTCGATTTGATATGCCGGAGGCTCATTTGCGGATGAACCTGTTAAAAGACAGCATTCATCATAAGGTGGATATTCATCTGAAACGAAACAAAGCAAAAGGAATTGCGGTCGACGGCGTTCCCATCAAAAAGACAGCAGATCTGCTCGGTATATGCAATGTGGTATTTTTTTCGCCGGAGGATCTGGAGATCATTGAGCGAGGGCCGGATGCCAGAAGACATTTTATCGATATGGAACTTTGTCAGCTGGATCCGATGTATCTGTTTCATCTGACAAAATACAAGCAGGTTTTGCGCCAGCGCAATGAATTGTTAAAACAAATTGGTTTAAATAAAGATTTATTGGATACACTTGATATATGGAATAACGAATTAGTAAAATATGGAAATTATGTTATTTCAGCAAGAAAATCCTTTATAGATAAATTAAATGAATATATTCAGGAGATTCATAAGAATCTGACCGGACAGAGAGAAACAATCACGCTCCGTTACGAGCCAAGTGTCCGGGAAGAAGATTTCGCGACGCAGATCGTAATGAGTGAACAAAAAGATCTGTTTACCGGAACGACCAATATCGGACCGCACCGCGATGATCTTTCTTTCCTGTCAGAAGGAATTGATTTCCGTGAATACGGGTCAAGAGGGCAAAAGAGAACGGCGGCTTTGTCGCTGAAATTGACAGAAATTAAAATTGTAGAAGAAAAAAAAGGTGAAAAACCTATTTTATTATTAGATGACGTTTTGTCAGAATTAGATAGAAACCGGCAAAATTATCTTTTAGAACATATCAAAGGTATTCAAACGATAATTACCTGCACGGGACTGGAAGAATTTGTAAAAAATGGAATCAATATTCAAAAGACGTTTGAAATTGAATCAGGAAAGGTAAAAAGGTGAGTTAATAATGGATAACCCAAATCAGGTACAAAATGAATATGGTGCTGACCAGATACAGATTTTGGAAGGACTCGAAGCGGTTCGGAAAAGACCCGGTATGTATATTGGAAGCACGTCAGAGAGAGGTCTTCATCACCTTGTGTATGAAATTGTAGACAATGCCATCGATGAGGCTTTGGCTGGTTATTGTGATGTCATTGATGTACATATTAATGCCGATAATTCGATTACCGTACTGGACAATGGACGAGGAATTCCGGTAGGAATCAACCATAAAGCAGGAAAACCGGCGGTAGAAGTTGTATTTACCGTGCTTCATGCCGGCGGAAAATTCGGCGGTGGAGGATACAAAGTATCCGGCGGTCTGCACGGTGTAGGTGCTTCTGTCGTAAATGCGCTGTCCGACTGGCTTGAAGTAGAAATCTACCAGGGCGGTTTCAGTTACAAACAGCGGTATGAGCGCGGAAAGGCCATGTATGACTTGAAAAAGACCGGAACGACCGATATGCGTGGTACAAAAGTAACCTTTTTGCCGGATGAGACAATTTTCAAAGAAACGACTGTATTTGACTACAATACGTTAAAGAGCCGTCTTCGTGAAATGGCATTTCTGACCAAAGGAATTAAGATCGTCCTGCACGATGACCGCGAAGAAGAACCGGTTGTCGAAGCATTTTACTATGAGGGCGGTATCAAAGAATATGTGGAATACCTCAATCGCGGCAAAGAACCGCTTTACGAAGATATCATTTACTGTGAGGGGCAAAAAGGCGACGTATATGTCGAAGTTGCGTTCCAGCACAACGACTCTTACAATGACAGCTGTTTCAGTTTTGTAAATAATATTACGACCCCGGAGGGCGGTACGCATCTTGCAGGTTTCAAAAATGCGATGACGAAAACGTTTAACGAATATGCAAGAAGCCAAAAATTGTTAAAAGACAACGATGCAAATCTGAGTGGTGATGATATCCGTGAAGGTTTGACGGCGATCATCAGTATTAAGATTCCGGAGCCTCAGTTTGAGGGTCAGACGAAGCAGAAACTCGGAAACAGCGAGGCAAGGGGAGCTGTGGATAATGTAGTAAGTGAACAGCTTACCATTTTCCTTGAATTAAATCCTTCCGTTGCTAAGATCATCGTGGAAAAGGCACTTTTGGCACAGCGTGCAAGAGAGGCGGCGAGAAATGCCAGAGATCTGACAAGACGTAAGACCGCGCTTGACAGCACTTCCCTTCCGGGAAAACTGGCAGACTGCAGCGACAAGAATCCGGAAAACTGCGAGATTTATATCGTAGAGGGAGATTCCGCGGGTGGCAGCGCAAAGACAGCCCGCGACCGTGCTACACAGGCAATTCTTCCACTTCGTGGTAAGATTTTGAATGTAGAAAAAGCACGTTTGGATAAAATATTGGTAAATGCCGAGATCAAAGCGATGATCACAGCATTTGGATGCGGAATCGGAGATGATTTTGATATCAGCAAACTCCGTTATCACAAAATTGTTATTATGACCGATGCCGACGTTGACGGCGCACACATCGATACGTTGATGCTTACATTTTTGTATCGTTTTATGCCGGATCTCATCCGACAGGGATATGTATATCTCGCGCAGCCGCCATTGTACAAGGTTGAGAAAAATAAAAAATCCTATTATGTGTATTCCGATGAGGAACTCAACACCAAACTGGAAAAAATTGGAAGAAACGGCAGTATCAATATCCAGCGTTACAAAGGACTTGGAGAGATGGATGCCGAGCAGTTGTGGGATACGACCATGGATCCGGCAAAACGTATTTTGTTAAAGGTAAATATGGACGAAGAGGAATCTTCAGAAATTGATATGACATTTACAACGCTGATGGGCGATAAAGTAGAGCCAAGACGTGAATTTATAGAGGCAAATGCAAGGTTTGTCGATAATCTTGATATTTAGAAAGGAAGGTAACAAACTATGGATGAAAATATTTTTGACAAAGATTCATTGGATGCCATAAAACCGGTGGATTTGAGGAAAACGATGGAGACATCCTATATCAATTACGCGATGTCTGTTATTGCATCCAGAGCGCTTCCTGATGTAAGAGACGGTTTGAAACCGGTTCAGCGACGAATCTTGTATGCAATGATCGAATTGAACAACGGACCGGATAAGCCACATCGTAAATGTGCGCGTATCGTCGGTGATGCCATGGGTAAATACCATCCTCATGGAGACAGTTCGATCTACGGAGCACTCGTTAATATGGCGCAGGAATGGTCCACCCGTTATCCGCTTGTTGATGGACATGGAAACTTTGGTTCCGTCGATGGTGACGGTGCGGCTGCAATGCGTTATACCGAAGCAAGACTCAGCAAGATTTCAATGGAAATGCTTGCGGATATCAATAAAAATACCGTTGATTTTGTACCGAACTTTGATGAGACAGAAAAAGAGCCGGCAGTGCTTCCGGCACGTTTTCCGAACCTTTTAGTCAATGGTACTTCCGGTATCGCCGTAGGTATGGCGACTAACATCCCACCGCATAACCTCAAAGAAGTCATTGGCGGTGTCGTAAAGATCATCGACAATATTGTGGAGGAAGATCGAGAGACAAGCCTTGAGGAAATCATGGAAATTATCAAAGGACCGGATTTTCCGACGGGAGCTACTATTTTAGGACGCCGTGGAATCGAAGAAGCGTATCGTACCGGCCGTGGAAAGATCCGTGTGCGCGCCGTGACAAATATTGAAACCATGGCAAATGGAAAAAACCGGATCGTCGTAACCGAACTTCCATACATGGTAAATAAGGCAAAATTAGTAGAAAAAATTGCAGAATTACATAAAGACAAACGAGTTGACGGAATCACAGATCTTCGCGACGAATCGAGCCGTGAAGGAATGCGTATCTGTATTGAGCTGCGCAAAGATGCCAATGCGAATGTCGTATTGAATCAATTGTATAAGCATACACAGATGCAGGATACGTTTGGTGTCAATATGCTTGCGCTTGTGGATAAAGAGCCAAAAGTCATGAATCTTCTCCAGATGCTTCAGCACTACCTGACATATCAGGAAGATGTTGTGACACGTCGTATTAAATACGACCTCAACAAGGCAGAAGAACGAGCACATATCATCAAAGGATTGTTGATCGCACTTGATAATATTGATGAAGTAATTCGTATTATCCGCGGTTCGAAGACAACCAATGAAGCAAAAGAAAAATTGATCGAACGTTTTGAACTGGATGACGTACAGGCACAGGCGATCGTAGACATGCGTCTGCGTGCATTGACCGGTTTGGAACGGGAGAAACTGCAGAATGAATATGCAGAACTCATGAAGAAGATTGAGGAATTCCGTGCTATCTTGGCAGACCGCAAACTTCTTCTTGGAGTCATCAAAGAAGAAATTACATTAATTGGCGATAAATATGGAGATGAACGTCGTACATCCATCGGTTTTGATGAATTTGACATCTCCATGGAAGATCTGATCCCGGTTGAAAATACGGTGATCGCAATGACTCATATGGGTTATATCAAACGTATGACGAGTGATAACTTTAAGAGCCAGCACCGCGGAGGAAAAGGAATCAAGGGAATGCAGACCATTGAAGAAGACTATATCGAAGATCTCTTTATGGCGACGACGCATCATTACCTGATGTTCTTTACCAACAAAGGCCGTGTATACCGTATCAAAGCATATGAGATACCGGAATCAAGCCGTACAAGCCGTGGTACAGCAATTGTAAATTTATTACAGCTGCTTCCGGAAGAAAAGATTACGGCTGTCATTGCGCTGCGCGAATACGAAGAAGATAAATATCTCTTCATGGCGACAAAGCATGGCTTGGTTAAGAAAACTTCCCTTTCAGAATACATGAATATCCGTAAGACCGGACTGCAGGCAATCAATCTTCGCGAAGAGGATGAATTGATCGAAGTAAAAGTAACCGACGACAACAAAGAGATCATCCTTGTGACAAAACAGGGACAGTGCATCAAGTTCAAGGAGACTGACGTACGTACGACAGGACGAACTTCCATGGGTGTACGTGGTATGAATCTGTCTTATGACGATGAAGTAGTCGGAATGCAGTTAGATACGCAGGGAGAGCAGCTCCTTCTCGTATCCGAATATGGTTTAGGAAAACGCACAAATATCGAAGAATTTGGGGTACAGCATCGTGGCGGAAAAGGTGTGAAATGTTATAAGATCACCGAAAAGACCGGAAATGTTGTAGGTGCAAAAGCCGTTCATGACGACCAGGAGATCATGCTGATTACCAACGAAGGTATCGTCATCCGCATACAGGTGTCTGATATCTCCATTCTTGGAAGAATTACTTCCGGTGTGAAACTGATGAACTTGGATCCTTCTCAGGATGTCGTTGTCGCAAGCATTGCCAAAGTGCGGAAAGAAGAAAACGAAAAACCGGAAGAAGAGGCAGAAGAAGATGCCGGGGAGAATGCAGATGAGAACAATTAATACAGAATTAATTACACAGCAGGTAAAAGAAATGTGTATGGATGTTAATATCCATCTGTCAAAAGATGTAAAATGTGCCATCGAAGAAGCAGAAAAAAAGGAAGAATCTCCGCTTGGAAAGCAGATATTAGGCCAGCTGGAAGAAAATATGGAGATTGCTTCCGATACCCGGATTCCAATTTGTCAGGATACCGGTATGACCGTTGTATTTTTGAAGGTTGGACAGGAAGTTCATTTTGAAGGCGCTTACATAGAAGATGCCATCAATGAAGGAATCCGCCAGGGATATCAGGAAGGATATCTCCGCAAATCTGTGGTAAAAGATCCGGTAGACCGTGTCAATACAAAGGACAATACGCCGGGGGTCATTCATTATGAAATCGTGCCGGGGGACCGGGTCGAGATTACGATTGCGCCAAAAGGATTCGGCAGCGAAAATATGAGCCGTCTCTATATGCTCAAACCGGCAGACGGATTGGATGGAATCCGCAATGCCATCTTAGAGACAGTGAAACTTGCAGGTCCCAACGCCTGTCCTCCGATCGTTGTCGGAGTAGGTATCGGCGGAACCTTTGAAAAATGTGCCATTCTTGCGAAAAAGGCACTTACCCGCGACTTAAACTCATCTTCTGAAATCCCTTACGTAAAGAAACTGGAAGATGAAATACTGGAAAAAATTAACAATCTTGGCATCGGGCCGGCAGGACTTGGAGGCACGGTGACAGCACTTGGTGTAAATATTGAAACCTATCCGACGCATATTGCCGGAATGCCGGTTGCCATCAACATCTGCTGTCATGTAAACCGTCATATCCGCCGTACGGTATAAATATCCGAAAGGAAGAGAAATATGGAGACAAACTGCGAATTTTGTGCTCTTTACTACGTCGATGACGATGGTTATGGGGAATGCCAGGTAAATCTGGATGAGGATGAAATGTACCGTTTTATGAATACCTCATACCGTTCCTGCCCCTACTATCAGAACGACGATGAATATAAGATTGTGAGAAAACAGAACTGATGAAATACTACATGGCGCCTCTGGAAGGAATCACCGGGCATATTTACCGAACAACGTATGCGAAATATTTTGGTGGAATCGATAAATATTTTTCCCCTTTTATCTCGCCCAATCAAAAGAAAATATGCCGCACACGCGAAAAAAAGGATATTCTGCCGGAAAATAATACCGGTCTGTATCTCGTACCACAGATTATGACAAACCGGGCAGAAATGTTTTTGCAGACCGTAGAATATCTACAGGAATTTGGTTACAGCGAAGTGAATCTGAATCTGGGATGTCCGGCGGGTACGGTAGTTTCGCGTAAAAAAGGTTCCGGTTTTCTGACAGAACCGAAAAAGCTGGAATCCTTTTTAAAAGAAATTTACGAAGGAACCGATGTGAAAATATCCATAAAAACGCGGATTGGTTATGAAAGTGCAGAAGAATTTCCAACACTTCTTTCCATATTTAACCGGTTTCCGGTTTATGAACTGATCGTGCATCCGCGCACAAGAGAAGATTTCTACCAGAATACACCGGATATGCAGGCATTTTCGTATGCCATAAAACACAGTGCAAATGTTTTGTGCTACAACGGCGATATATTCAGCAAAGAAGATTATCAACGTCTTACCGGTCAATATCCGGATCTTCCGGGTGTTATGCTCGGACGGGGTATTTTACAAAATCCGGCAGTCATTGCTTCTATAAAAGAAGAAAAACCACCGGAAAAAGAAACAATCAAAGAATTTGTTACGGAATTGTGCGAAAGATACCAGTCAGAATTGCATGGAGAGCGCCCTGTTTTGTTCAAAATGAAGGAATTATGGCATTACCTTATACAATCCTTTGATGCAGACGAAAAAATCGCTAAAAAGATAAAGAAAGCGCAGAAAATATCAGAATACGAGATCACGGTAAACGAATTATTTTCAAAATATGACCTCAAGATCTGAATACAAATATTGGAGATGAAGAAGAGATGGAAAAGCATTTGGAGACACCATTGACAAAAGAAAAAGTAAAAGAACTTCATGCAGGAGATTATGTATATATTTCCGGAATCGTATATACAGCGAGAGATGCTGCTCATAAGCGGATGATCGAGACGCTGGAAAAGGGCGGAGATCTGCCTTTTGATATGCAGGATCAGGTAATTTATTATCTGGGGCCTACGCCAAACCGACAAGGACAGGTGATCGGTTCTGCCGGCCCTACGACAAGCAGCCGTATGGACCGTTATGCGCCTTCTCTGCTTGACCGCGGTTTAAAAGGAATGATCGGAAAAGGAAAACGCAGCGAAGAAGTCATTGCTTCCATGAAAAAAAATACAGCGGTATATTTTGCCGCCGTCGGAGGAGCCGGAGCACTTTTATCAAAATGTATTACCAAAAGCGAAGTGATCGCATACGATGATCTCGGTACAGAAGCGATTCGCCGCCTGGAGGTAAAAAATCTGCCTGTGATCACGGTAATTGACTGTGAAGGAAACAATTTGTATGAGACAGCAGTAAAAGAGTATCAAAAAGCGTAAAAAAATGTTTGACAAATGATTTACAATCTGATACAATAGTCAATGCACTGAAACTTAATATTTATCAAATTTCAGAACTTTGGAGAAGTACTCAAGTGGCTGAAGAGGTGCCCCTGCTAAGGGTATAGGTCGTTTGCGCGGCGCGAGGGTTCAAATCCCTCCTTCTCCGTTATAAGGAACTATTACAATATGTAGTAGTTCCTTTTGTTTTATCAAAGCGGCTGATAACCATTGTTTACCCGAATATCAAGAGCAATGAACCGTTACGGCAGCAGAAAGAAGGAGAAAAAAATGGAACAAAATACAATTACAGGAAAAAAGACACTTCAATTAAGTATATTTGCTTTATATATGGCAATTATATGTATTGTAACAATGTTTACCAAAATTCCGATTCCTCTTGGATATGCACATATCGGAGACAGTATCATTCTTACATTTGCTCTTTTTTATGGAGGAAAGAACGGATTTATCGTCGGAGGAATCGGTTCTGCGTTGTCGGATCTGCTTTCCGGATTTCCACAGTGGATCCTTCCGACGTTTATCATAAAAGGATTTATGGCGCTGATCATGGCAGCGATCGCAAGGAAAGAAGACGGCACTTATAAAATTCTTTCTATAAGAACATTTATTGGAGCAATTGCCGGAATGTTGTTTATGGTTGCCGGATATGTTGCTGCCGGTATGGTTATGAATGGATTTGCAGCAGGACTTGCATCGGCACCGGGCTTATTGATTAAATCCGTGGTAAATATAATCGCCTTTTATATTATCTCCGCTGTATTACAAAAAACAAGAGGAATTGAGAAAAAATTTAACTAGAAAATGACGATATTACAGTACTTTTGGAAAATATGCGAAAAAAATCAAAAAAATTTAAAAAAAGTGTTGACAAAAGTATTGAAGTCTGATAGTATATATCTTGCTGACGCGGTAAAGACACGAAATTAGAAAATAAAAAAAGTGTTGACAAAGCAAAAAAGATTTGATATAATAAATTTTGCTGACGTAATAAAGCGACAGCGCAGAACCTTGATAACTGAACAGTGAAACAACCCTGAAAATTCAAATAAATTATTGGATTTTCAGAATCAATAAGATTGATTCCTGAAGATTCTTTTGAAATTTTCATTGAAC